>WNFU01002708.1_pt1 | contig 44778 bp, 34 predicted proteins | sample 5400121 | NCBI WGS metagenome assembly WNFU01 (sample SAMN13153360, study PRJNA577476) | soil metagenome | isolation source: 100 cm soil or saprolite under grassland replicate 1 | place: USA:California | collected 2016-06-15 | reverse complement strand
CGACGATCGCGCTCCGCGGGCCCGGCGAGAGTTTCGGTGAGATGGCACTTGTCGGCGGCGGCGCGCGGCGGTCGGCGACGGTGGAGGCGCTCGAGGCGGCGGAGACGTTCTGCGTCTACCAGGCAGAGTTCGAGCGGCTGCGGCGCGAGCATCCGTCGGTGACCGAGCTCGTGATCGCCTTCCTGGCTAGCGAGGTCCGGATGCTGAACGCGCGGCTGCTCGAGGCGCTGTATGTGCCGGTGGAACGGCGGGTGCTGCGACGGCTGGACGAGCTTTCCCGCTCGTACGAGCCGGGTGCGAACGGGCTGGTTGAGATCCCGCTCACTCAGGAGGAGATCGCCGGGTTAGCAGGCACCTCGCGCGCAACCGTGAATGCGGTGCTTCGTGAAGCGCAGGAGCGAGGCCTGATCAAGCTCGGCCGCGGCAGGGTCCAGATCCTCGATGCCGAGTCCCTCGCCGAGCGGGCGCGCCGACCCTGATCGGACGTCGGGAGCGGCATTATCGGCGTCCAGATACGCTGGCGGTCGTGGCGCTGGTGCGTTCGTGCTGCAGATGACGGCGCATACGCAGAAAGCAATTTCAGTTCTCGCGGTTGCTTGCGAAGGACAGAGCCGTTTCTGCTTACAACGCGGCGAAGACTTCGCGAAACTCCCGAAACACTTAATCAAGCAATGGGCTGTTGAGGTCCGGGCTCGCGCCGGCGTGTTGGCCGTAGGATGCGGCTCATGACGCGTTACCTGCACACGATGCATCGGATCACCGTTCCACAGAAGATGGATGCCGCCGAAGTTCCGATTGAAGAGAAGCGCACACGAGCCGCCGTCGCTGATGGAGCGTGCGATGGGCTCGCATCGTTCACGGCGCCCCGGGTCTCGCACCGGCGACCATCCCTGAGTGTTTGGCCGAGGGATGCGCGAAAACTTCCGATCCTCGCCATAGCCCTATTGGCTGCCCAAAAACGTGTGTTGCCGGGTTAGACATCAGTCCCGCTTCACACGTGCTACACAGGCCCTGCCGGGTGGTAGCCGGTCGTAGCCGGTCACGGCCGGTTCGATCCAGTACGAAATCCCTGCTCCAGCCAGTAGTCCCGTCGCTCCCGTCCTCGATGTCCCTGCAAGATGCAATGAACCAAAGAGGCCGCTTGCGCGGCCTCTTTCACTCGATGGCCAGTAGACGGCAGACGCTCAAGCATGGGCAGGTACGTATAGCGGCGCGGGTCGCTAGTCCGACGGGAGCTGAAAGACATCGTCGCGAACCCGGGCGCGGGTGTTGAGCCGGATCAACTCGGCGAGGGTGTGCCGATACGAGATGCCGTAGCGGATGCGGATCTCGCGGAGCGCCGGATCGTTGAGGTAGAAGAAACGGTCGCCGTCGCGCAGGCTCTCGAATTGCCGCCTATCGCGCGCAGCCTCGACGCGAGCGTCGTCCGCCGTGTGCCCTCGACCGCGTCCACTTCCGCGGCGGGCGTCCCGAGGGGCACCGGGCTGCCGTGCTCGTCTCGAAGGCTGACGAAGTCGAGGATGGTCCGGTCGTTGATGCGGCTTCCGAGGTCGTCCGCGCGCGGTTCGCCCGTGATGTCCTCGAAGGTCGGCTTCGACGCGAGGCCGTACGCGACGCGCATGGCGTTGTAGGTCGGCATCCCGTGATCACGGCCGCGCTGGATGTCCGTGGCGCCGAGGTCGAGAACGAAGCTGAAGCAGCGGGTATCGACGACGGGCAGGCCGCAGGCCCGCGGATCGGGCGTGTCGGGCTTCGGAATCTGGAAGAGGACGCTGCGCAGGGAGTTGTCGAGCTGCTCGTCGTTCCGGTACTGGCGCTCGGCGCCGAGGCTCTCGAGGATCGGGCCGATGCCTACACGCTCGAGTAGGTCGGGGTTGCCGTAGGCGGCGGCGAGCGGGATCGAGAGCGCCACGAGGCCGTCGTGCGACTTCACCGTGATGCCGGTGCGGGCGAAAGACGTCAGCTTCGCGTCCGACCATGTGCCGGCCGGTTCGGTCGCGTCGAAACTCCCGTTGACCATGCTGTGCGCGCGGTAGCCGACGACCGCGAACTCGTTCGAGAGGCTGCTGTTCACGGACGGGCGATAGCCGCGGTAGGGCCGCAGCGTGACGCCGAGCGCCGGGAGAAATGCCTCGTAGGTGATGTACTGCTCCTCGGCCCCTACGACGCGCCGCGCGATCTGGAAGCGCGTCTCCGCCGGCAGGTTGCTCGGGAGCCGCCCGATGAGGCGGTTGTGCTCGCGCGCGAAGAGTGTGTGGATCGCGGTCAGCGCGATGTTCTCGTTCGCACGCCGGTCGCCGGCGACCACCGCCTTTGTCGGCGTCGTGATCAACGCCCCGTCGAGCTCCATCGAAGGAGCGGCCGACGGAGCCCCGCGCGCGTCCGCGCGCGGGAGGTAGTGGTCCGGGCTGAGGAGCAACCGCGGCCCGTCGTTCGTCGGATTCCCGTCGACGGAACCGCCTCGCAGCCAGTCGAGGCGTTCCCGCGTGACGCCGTAGACGTTCGACGCGTCGATGTAGCTGCTCTGCTCGTTGACCTGCTGGCGCGTCGTCGTCACTCCGGTTCCGGGCGCGGCGGCGTTGCGCCAGAAGTCGATGGAGAGGAGGAGGCTCTCGAAGCTCTCGAGTGGATCACGCGGGTTGAAGGCGAGCGGCGTGCTCTGCCGCGGGTGGTCCTGCTCGCGGCCGAAGTCGTGGTCCAGCCACTGGCCCCATGCCCACCCCCACTGCGTGACTCCGTTCTCGGAGAAGAGGTTCTGTCCGACGTCGTTGAAGATCCGGTTGCTGACGTAGCGGGCCGCGGAGCCGTCGCGCATCTGCCCGATGCCGTCCGCGTAGTCCGCCTTCGCGATCCGCGGATACTGCGTGCCCGCCTTGCCCCAGCGCGGATGGGCGGCGTTGTTGCCGGAGCCGTTGAGCGTCCGCGGACGTGGCGCGTATGGAGCGGACGCGTGAAGCTGAGCCGGGGCTGGTGCTGCTGGCCATCCCGCAACGATGAGAACGACCGCCAAGGCTGAGGCGTGCACAGCGTGGCGGCCCACTGCGATCATGTTCGACGATTGTGACTGGCGGTGGCTCTACGGGGAAGAGCGCGGTGCATGGAGCTGCAAAATTCCGCCTCTCCAACACCGCGCCGCGCGAGGCAGCCGGGCTTGGTGAAACGAGCGGCCGATGAATCGCGCCGACGACGACGGTCCTAGAAGTGCCAACCCCGACGACTCGACGCCTACCACGCGCAGCTGAAGGACCACGGCGTCGACGTCGACGCCGAGGTCAGCCGCTTCGGCGACGCCGTCCCGCCACTGTTCTGGTTCCGCGACCCCGAAGGCAACACGCTGATGGTCGTCGAGGCTCCGTGACCCAGTCCGCTGGCGCCGGTCAAGGAGGTGCAGGATGTCCGCTCCGCTGATCACTTCCCGCATCACACTTGCCGCCCACTACACAGATGGGACGATCGGCATCGTCGAGAATCTCGTCAGGCCCGGCTGGCCCGGACCGCCACGTCACCATCACGCCTTCGACGAGACGTTCTACATCCTCCAAGGCGAGCTGACCTTCCAGCTGGGAGCCGACCGGGTCTTGGGACATCCAGGAGACACACTGTTCGTTGCCCGCGGCGTCCATCACACGCTGGCGAACCTCGCCGATAGCTCAGCGCGCTATCTCCTTGTGTGTACGCCTGGCGGCTTCGAGCAGCGGTTCGGGCCTGAAGCTGACAGCACGCGGTCCGGTCCGACGACCGACGTGATCGTCGTCGGCCCGCGGATCCCCGAGATGGACGCCGAGCGCTAGCTCCCGGCGGACCGGCACCAGCTCGCCACGCGACCGATCGACGTCAGTCCGGGTACTCGTCCTTCCGCCAGGTGCGGGGCTCGGGTTGGGTTTTCGGCGTTCGCTCGAGCAGGAAGCCGTAGTACGGGGCGACGAACGGGTCGGGCGCCATCACCGTGTAGGTGTGGTAGACGGTCCCGTTCTCGCGCGCGAAGGCGATCCAGCCCGGCCCTTCGCGCAGCCCGTCCTTTAGCTCGGCCCCGATCTGGCCTGACCACTCCTGGAGCCAGTCGGGCGGGTTGTCGATCATCTCCTTGACCTCGGGCATCTGCTGCGCCTGCTCCTCGGTCAACGCAAGGCCGAAGTCGAAGGCGAAGTCGGTGTCGTAGGTGGAGACGTAGGGGAACTGCCAGCCCATCCGCCGCTTGTAGGCGGTCAGCCGCTCGATCGGGGCCCGCGAGAAGCAGAGCAGCGTCACGTCGCGGTGGTTCAGGTGGACGAGCGAGCCGTCGAGCCCGTCGCCCAGGCTGGTGCAGCCTGGGCAGGCGCCGAGCGTGTAGTCAGGGCCGAACATGATGTTGTAGGCGAGCAGTTGTGAGCGCCCCTCGAAGAGCTCGGCCAGGGTCTTCTTGCCGTCCTCGGTGTCGAACTCGTACTCCTTCTCGACCGCGACCCAGGGGAGATCGAGACGCTTGCTCTTGATCTCCTCGTTTCGCTCCGCCTGCTCGGCCTCGAGCTTCGCGAGCTCGTCCCGGGCCGCCTGCCATTCCTCGCGGGTTCCAATCTTGTGTTCAGGCATCTCATCTCCCTCCCGTCGGACTCGAGCGCTTCGGCGCGAGCCGATCCCATCGTCGGATCGGACGCTACCGGGATCATGAAATTAGACCGGCGGCGACCCGGAAACTCATCGGCGGGGAAGGCGCGAGCGCCCGTGATCGTCTTGTATCGAAGGACTTCTTTATTCCCGCGGCGACAAGCACTGCGATCCGAGGCAGATATCGATAGATCCGAAAGAATCGAACTGGCAACGTCACCCCGGCTGGCGCAGCTGAACGACTGCTGGCGCGCGGCGGATGCCCCGACGACTTGCTCGTGCCCGTGCGCAGTTTTAGTCTCTGTGGCGAGGTCCGCTCGGTGACCAAGAGGAATGTGAGGTGAACAGCATGATCCGGCGCGCGCGTTTCGGACTGGTCGGTGATTCGCGAATGCGGACCGAAGCAAACGCTGATGTTCCGCGAGAACGTCCGCGTACCGATCTCGGAGTGTTGCTTGACGAGCGGAGTCGAGCCCTCGATGTCCGTGAAGAGGAAAGTGACCGCGCCGCTCGGCAAGTCAGCCATGCGGCGAGAGCGTGACATGTGCGCGCGAAGTCGCCGCCCGCGAGCAGCAAGCGGGCAGCAAACGCTCGAGGTCCGCCAGGGACGGTCCTACTCCAGCGCAGGCACGATGCGCGGTGAGTCGAGCCCGGCCAAGCGGCAGGCCTCCGCGACGATCTCCTCCGAGTCCGCGACGAAGACGTGGAAGCAGGTCTCGTCGCCGGGAAGCAGGGTCGTGCGGACGTAGCGGACGGACGCGCCTTGGCGTGACAGCTCGCGGGCGGCTGCGCAGGCATGTTGCCCGGCCGCGGCGGCGTCGAGCGCCAGGGCGCAGGGCATGTAGGTCTCGACCAGGTAGCTCGGCACGTCACACACCTCCCGGGAGAGAGCGGAAGAGCCGGTCGGCGCGACCGGCCCCTCCGCTCACGTCACCCTCTTCGTCGTCTATGGGGCGGGATGAATTGCCGCGAAATAGTGCTTCTCGCGCCACTTCGCGACGTTCTTGCCGATCCGCGCTCCGTCCTCGTCGGCGGTGCGGAAGTGGATCCCTGACCACACGCGCGCGTCGACGATCTCGTCGATCGCGTGGGAGCAGCGAGTGAAGCTTCTGGTCAGGCCCGCGTTGTTGGTGTCGCTCCACGCGATCTTGTCGGTTCCGAAGAAGTCCTGCAGCGTCGCGACGATCGAGCCGCTCAGGCCCGTGTGGCCGGACGGATGCTCCGTGTAGGGCGGGGTGGTGATCAGAGGCAGCCAGCCCTCGTCCTTCAGCGTGCTCGGATTCCCGTCGGTGTCCGCCTCGCGGATCGCCGTGATCGGCCGCCAGAACGACCAGTACGCCTTGTCGTCCCAGACGCTGATCAGGGAGTCGGCCGCCGTCAGGTAGAGCATCGCGAACATGCGCGCGTTCTCGGCCGGCGCTAGGCCGTGTTGCGCCGAGAGCGTCCGGAAGATGCGGCTCCAGGTGGCGGGCGGGTTCTCGGCCCAGTAGCGGGCGGCCAACGTCTGCTCGGCCGTCCGGGTCGTACTCGACGCCGAGCCGAGCGACTTCACCTCGTCGAACTCGCGCGCGTACGCCTTGCTCGTCAAAGAATGTGGGCCCTTCGAGCGAAAGTCGGACGCGTTCTGGATCAGGAACGGCTTGACGTCTTTCAGCCACGCGTTCGGGTCGTTGGCGAACGCGGGGAAGACCGGCCGCCAGGACCCGGGCACGGTCCCGACGCTGAACCGGAACGCTCCGAACCGCCCGTCGTCGGTGCGGGCGGCGATCATCGCCGCTGCCGCCGCTTCGCCCACCGCGATCCCGCGGGTCTTCTGCGAGCCGTCCGGCACCATCGCCAGCGACACGGCGTACTGCGCGTCGAGGACCGGCTTCTGCGCCGGCAGGATGTTCAGGAGCACCCGGTAGGCCGCGGTCGCAGCCGCCGCGTCCTTCGAGTCGAACGGCGTCGCCAGGCGCGAGGTGAGCAGGTACCCCTCGTGGCCGCCGTCGATTGCGTTCACTGCGTCGTAGACGGCTCCGTGGACCATCGCCAGGTGCGGCACCGAAAGCTGCGGCGGCTGTCCCGCCACCGTGAAAATCGCGTTCGACGCGTTCAGGTTCCACTGCGTGACCGCGTCGGCGTGTGCGGCCGCTGGAGCGATCAGCGCTCCCACCACCGCCAAGACCAGCAGATGCCTTCGCATCGTCTTCCCCTTTGTCGTGAGTCCAGGTCGCCTTCGAGCATCTCGGCCGTCGGCCCGCGGCGAAAGCTGGAAACCTCAGGTCTTTGAGGCGGGCGGTTCCTCGGTCTCGCGCGGCAGCCGCCTCGCCAGCTCGGTGCGCGAGCGGACGCCGAGCTTGCGGTAGACGCGTGAGAGCGCCGTCTCGACGCTGTGCTCGGTGAGGAACAGAGCCGTCGCCACCTCACGGTTGCTACGGCCCTCGGCAACGAGAACGGCGATTCGCCGCTCGCTCTCGGTCAGCTCACCGCGGGAGGCTGCGCGTCCGCCGATGCGCGCGAGCTCGCCCCGCGCCTTCTCCGCCCACAACGGTGCGGGCAGGTGGACGAAGAGGGCGAGAGCCTGCTCGAGGGTCTCGCGCGCGGCGCGACGCCGCTTCGCGCGCCGCTCGGTCGCGCCGAGCGCGAGCAGCGTCCTTGCCTGCTGGAATGGATCCTGCGCCCGATCGTGCTCGGCGAGCGCGTCGCGGAAGCAAGCAAAAGCCGCGTCGAGATCGCCCCTTGCAGCGTGGACCAGCGCTCGCGTCCGCGCCGCCACCGCGAGCGCCCAGCTTCGGTCGAGGACACGGGCGCGATCCTCCCAGGGTGCGACCGTCTGCTCGGCGCGACCGACCTCGCCGGCCGCGAGGAGCGCGTCGAGCAGGTCCGGAACGAACCACTGCATCGCCGGCTCGAGGATCCCCAGAGGCGAGTAGATCCGTTCGGCGCGGTCGAGGTGCTCGAGGGCGCGGGCGGCATCACCGCGCGAGAGCTCGAGGAACCCGAGCACCCACTCGAAGCCCGCCTCCGCGACGTCGGGCCGGGCGGGGGCGCTGAGACCGCGGTCTGCCAGCGACCGGGCTCGGTCGAGCTCCCCGCGATGCGCCGCGAGCACCGCGCTCGGCCAGGCAGTGATCGTCGCAGCCTCGCGTCCGAACTGCTCCGTAAGAGTCACCGCCGACGAGGCGGCAGAAGCCGCGGCCTCCCAATCACCCGCACGCCACTCGAGCAGGGCGAGGTACCACGCGGCGTTCGCCAGATCCGGGTGGTCTGCGATGCGCGCCCACTCGACCCAGCGTCCGTGAGCTTCGCGGGCGCGCTCGTGCTCGCCGGACCAGACAAGCTCGTGGACGAGGAACGGCGTCGCAGCCATCGAGGCGCCGCGCTCCGTGATCGCCGCCTCGAGCTCCAGTGCACGGCCGATCCCCTCGTGGATTCCCCGGCCGCTGTTGAAGTGAACCAGCGCGTGGGCTGCGAGCGTACGGCATCTCAGCTCGTCGTCGTCGACGCGGGCCGCGACCTCGACCGCCCTCTGAAGATGCTCGAGCGCCGGCTCGGCACCCTCCGTGAAGCGAAGGAACTGGCCGAGCTCGAGCAGGATCCTGGCCTCGAGCCCGTCGTCTCCCCCCGCCTCGGCCAGCGCTTCGCGCCAGAGCGCGATCGCCGCCGCTGCACCGCTGGTCTCGGCCCGAAGCCGCCCGAGCCGGAGCAGCACCGCGGCTGTCGCGGGTCCCGCGGAAGCCTCTTCGCGCGCGCCGTCGAGCACACCAAGCGCCCGCTCGGCATCGCCGGCCTGGAAGTGAAGATCGGAAGCCTCGAGTCTGCGCCGTCTGCGCGCATCGTCGTCGCGGGCGGGAGTCAGTAGCAACGCCTGCTCCACGAGCTCGGCGGCTGCTCTCGCCGAGCCTCGAGTACGCGCGTGCCGCGCCGCCGCGTCGAGTGCGGCCGCGACGGATGCACTCGGCGCGGCGGCTGCCAGGGCCAGGTGACGCGCATGCTCCTCGGTGTCGGAGGCGAGGGTCGCGAGCCGCGCATGGAGCGAGCGCTTCCTCTTGCCGACCGTTCGTGCGGTGATCGCGGACGCCAGCAGCGGATGCGTGAAACGAAAACGCTCGCCGTCGAGCTCGAGGACACCTGCCCGGAGCGCGTCTTCAATACCGGCACCACTCCCCTCGACGACGAGCTCGACCAGGCCCAGTGTCGGGTCCGACGACGCCGCGACGACCCGGCAGACGTCGTCGCCCTCCGGGATCAGCGTTTCGAGCCGCTCGTTTACGAGATCCTCGAGAGTCTCGGGAACTGGAAGCTCCGTTCCGGGCTCGATCGGAGCGCCGCGGCGCTGGAGCGCGCGGGCGAGCTCCAGCGCAAAGAGGGGATTGCCGCCGGAGGTCTCCCAGATTCGCAAAAGAACGGGTCTCGGTACCGATGCGTCGAGCCGAGTTCGCAGAAGCTCGTGGAGCGCGCCCACGCTCAGCGGACGCAGGACGAGCTCGATCACGCCCTCGCGCCGGCTCAACCACGTAGGCACTGCTCCACGAACAGTCAGCAAGGCGGCTACCGGCGCACCTTCGAAGCGCGGCAGCGCGTAACGGAGGAGCGCCAGCGAGGGCTGATCCAGCCACTGGACGTCGTCCACGGCCAGCAGAACGCGGCTGTCGCGGGCGAGCTTTCGCAACGTGCTCAGGAAGGCGAACGCGACGAGTCGCTCCTCGATCGGCCCTTCCGAATCCGAGAGTCCCAGCGCTGCCTCGAGCGCCCGGCGCTGTGGCGCCGGCAACTCGGGCAGCACCTGCGGCGCGACCGCGCCGAGCAGATCCGTCAGCCCCGAGAACGAGAAGGTCGCCTCCGCCTGCGACGGACGCCCCGAGAGCACGAGGAACCCGCGCGCCGCCGCCTCTTCGACCGCCGCCCTCCAGAGAGCCGTCTTGCCAATCCCGGCCTCCCCGGCCATCACCGCGACGGCCGGCAGTCGCTCCGGGGCGTCCACGAGGGCCAGGAGCGAGCTCAGCTCCTCTTCCCTCCCGACCAGGTTGGGAGTCCCGGTTGTCACCAACTTCCGGCCCGAATTCTAGGGCTCTTTGCTCACGATCCCGCTCCCGGCGAAGTTCCTTTGCTCGACCTACTTCACGAGGTCGATCGCCCGGAACGACGCCGGGATCACGCCGAACTCGGCGTAGACATCGATCCAGGCCTGCGCGAGCGCCGGCCGCAGTCGCTCCGAGAAGCGGGTGCGCGTCATCTTCGCGATCACCGCCTTGTCGATGCGTGCGTATTTGGCGAGGATCGAGCCGCTGGCCGCGTCGTTGTTCGGCTTGTTCGCCCATACGGCAGCGGCCCCGATCGCGTTCCGGAACCGCGCGGCGAGAATCGGGTCCATGTCCTTGCGCGCCATCCAGATCGTCAAGAGGCAATCCTGCAGACAGACGGCGTGGATGATGTGCGCCACGCGCTTCGCCCCCTGCTGGACGGCGAGCGTGAGGTACGGCTCAGGAAGCACCGCCGCGTCGACCGTCCCGCGTCGCAGCGGGCCGAGCATCTGGGCGAACGGGATCTCGACGAGAGTGATGTCGCTCGCGGAGACGCCGTTTCGCTTGAGCCACGTCAGCAGGGCGAGGTGCGCGATCGTGTTCGCCGCGTCGATCGCGACCGTCTGCCCCACGAGGTCGCGGGCCCGCGTGATCCTCTTCCCGGGTGCTGCAACGAGTGCAGTCGTCGGCGCCGCCCGCCGGTACATCGCGCCCGCAGCGACCACCCGCACGGGAGCGTCGCGCGACTTCAAGATCGCGGCGCCGCCGACGTTCAAGCCCGAGAACTGGGCCTCGCCCGAGAGCAGGGCCGCGACGAGCTGCGGCGGGTCCGAGACCACGAGCAGCTTCGCCTCGATCCCCTGCTTCGCGAAGAAACCTCGGTGCTTCGCGTAGAAAGCCAGCGCGGCGGGCTCGAGCGGGAGGGTCGCGATCGTTACCGTCGTTGCCGGCGCCGTCGCGGCGCCGCCCGCTGCGCCAGGGACGATCAGGAGGACCAAGAACGAGCAGACAAGCGCGGCGCGGAGCAGCGCTCCCCTGCCTGTAATGCCCTCGGTGCTCATGTGACCTGAGACTCCTCGGACCGTAACACCCGTTGCGACGCGATCAAAGCGTGGATTTCGTTGCGGATGGCGAGGAACGCCGGCGAGCTGCGGGTCGCGGTCTGCGACCGCGGCCGGGAAAGCCCGACCTCGATCGTGCCCACCACCCGCCCGGGGGCCGGACCGAGCACGAGCACCCGGTCGCCGAGATAGACGGCCTCGTCGATGTCGTGGGTCACGTGCACGATCGTCACGCTGCGATGCTCGGGATCGCCGTGGAGCCGCAGCAGGACATCCTGGAGGTCGGCGCGGGTGAGCGCGTCCACCGACGCAAAGGGCTCGTCGAGAAGAAGGATCTCCGGGCGGGAAACGAGCGCTCGGGCTATCGCCACCCGCTGCTGCATCCCCCCGGAGAGCTGCCAGGGATGTTTCCGCGCGACATCCCCGAGGCCCATCTCCTCGAGGACGGCCTGGCCGCGCGCGACCCTTTCCGCCCGTGAAAGACCGAGGCCGCGGAGGGGGAACGTCACGTTTCGGATCACGCTCAGCCAGGGGAAGAGCGAGCGGCTGTAGTCCTGGAAGACGAGCGCGATCTCCCTCGGCGGGCGGAGGACGCGCCGGCCGTCGAGGAGCACTTCGCCGTCGCTGGGGAGGCTGAGCCCGGAGAGGAGCCGCAGCAGCGTCGTCTTTCCGGAGCCCGACGGCCCGACGACGACGAGCAACTCGCCCTCCGAGACGTCGAACGAGACGTCGCTCAGCGCCTCCGGGCCGTCGTCGGCATAGCGCTTGCCGAGCCTCGACACACGCAAGACGACGCCGTTAGCGCGCGAGTTCACCGGCTGCTCCGTAGTGCCAGGCGAGGGCGCGCCGCTCGGCGACGAGGAAAGCCTGGTTCAACACATAGCCGAGTAGGCCCAGGAAGAAAATGCCCCCGTACATCTCCGGCACGTTGAACTGCCGCTGCTGGAAGAGGATGTAACGCCCGAGACCGTCCTGCGCGCCGACGAACTCGGAGATCACGACAAGAGCGAGGCCGATCGAGAGCGCCACTCGAAGGCCGGCGACGATCGACGGCAGCGCGGCCGGGAGGTAGAGGCGATACAGCCGCTCGACCGGTCGCACCTGCAGCATCGCGGCTGTGTCGCGCGCCTCCGGCGAGACCGCGCGGACGCCCTCGGCCGCGTTGACGAGGACAGGGAAGCAGACGCCGAAGGCAATCACGGCAATCCGCATCGCGTCGCCGAGGCCGAGGATCACGATCGCGACGGGAACGATCGCAACCGGAGGAATTGCGCGCAGGAACTCGGTGAGCGGCTCGAACGCCCGCCGCGCGCCGCGCGATGCTCCGAGCGCGACCCCGACGCCGATGCCCAGAAGCGACCCAGCCGCATAGCCGGCGGCGAGTCGCTTCAAACTTGCCGCAACGGTCGCGAGGAAGTCGCGCGTGGGCCAGACCTGCCAGGCGCTCTCCACGACCTCACTCGCCGGACGGAACAGGAAGGACGACTCGCTGCGCGCCCACACCTCCCAGACGCCGAGCGCCAAGGCGAAGACCGCCACGCCGAGGAGCCGCCGCCCGATCACCGGGCTCCCGCGCGGTCCTCGCCGACCCAGAAGATCGCACGCCGCTGGGCAAGCCTGAGGCCGACGTTGATCGCGTAGCCGAGGCAGCCGACCAGGACGACTGCGGCGTACAGCTCCGGAAGCTGGAAGGCCAGCTGCTGACGCTGCATGTACGAGCCGATCCCGCCCGTTCCGGTGACGAACTCCGCGGTCACGCCGACGAGGAGCGCGATCGACGCGCTCACCCTGATCCCGGTGGCGATGCTGGGGAGCGCAGCCGGCAGCGCCACGCGAACGAGCCTGCCGCCCCTCGTGACTCCCGACGTCCTCGCCACGTCGTGGAGCAGGCGATCGCTGCCGCGCACCCCGTAGATCGTGTTGACGAGGATCGGCCAAAGGGCGGCGTACGCAATCACGAACCGGCGCATCGGGACGCCGAGGCCGAGGAACAGGATCGCGAGCGGGATCATCGCGACCGCGGGAATCGGCCTCAGGAACTCGATCACGACGGAGACCGCGCTGAGCAGGATCCGTGAGCTGCCGATCACGACGCCGAGCACGACCCCGGCGCCGATCGCGAGAGCAAGCCCCTCGACGTAGCTCTCCAGCGTCGTCCCGATCTCGCCGGACAGCGTGCCGGAGGTCAGGCCTTCGACGAGCGCGCGGAACGTCGCCGACGGCGCGGCCACGCTGTCCCCGAGCTCGAACAGCCGGACGGCCGCTTCCGCGAGCGCGGTGACGACCGCGACGAGGAGCCAGCCGGCGAGATTCGCTCGTTTCACGGGCCAGCCAACTATGGCGCGCGTTCGGTTCCGGAACAAGACGCGCGGAGGCGGGCCGAAAGCCCGCCTCCGGATGCACGTTCTTGATTCCACTTACGGCGCGTCCTCGATCTCAACCTGCAGGCGCTCGGCTGACGCTGCCGCCACGAAGCTTCCGACGACGTTGCCGTTCGGGTCGTAGGTCGTCACGTGCGCGATGCCCGAGAACGACTGCCCGTCCTGCGCGAGCTCGAACGTGCGGTTGATCTTCCGCGTGCCGAGAAACGCGCCGGTCTGAGGGTCGAACAGGAAGTGAACGCCCGTGGCGGCGTAGTGCCGCCCGTCGATGCGCTCCCAGCTCCCGAGCATCGCCGACCGCGTCGTCGGGGCCTCGTTCGAGGTCTCGACCCAACTGCCGGTGCCGGTGTAGACCTGCAGCGAGTGAATCGGCAGCCGCGGAGCCGGCGGGATGACCGTGGACTGCCAGGTTCCGGCGAGCCTGTTGCCCGCACCGCCTGAGGTCGCACCGGCCGATGCGATCGCCCCGGTCGCCGCGGCGACGAAGACGACGAACGTCGTTATCCAAAGCAGCACTCTCTTACTGGTCATCGTCATTCCTCTCTGTACTCGTGGTTGCGGCCCACGCGCGGTCCCCCTCGGGGATCACCGCCGAGAGCCGCTCGAATGGGATGCCGGCACGCGCGTACGTTTCGTGCACCAGCTCCTCTCCGGCTGCCTCGAGCAAGCAGAGAAGCGACTCGTCCGCGGGGACGATGGCAGACCGGAGGTAGCGCACCGGCCTCCCTTCGCGCGCCAACTCGACCGCCGCGTCGTGCACCCGCACCGCCCACTGCTTGAGCTCGTCAACGGTGCGGCCCGGCCGGTAGTGCTCGACGAGGTAGGTCTCTCGCACCTCTACGCCTGCTCGTTTCGCCATGCTTCGACGGTACGGCGGCAGGCGCGCGGGCGAAATCCGGCGTTTCCCTACGTTTGTGCCGCCGCGAACACGCGGCGCACCCCCTCGATGCCCTTCAGCTCGTGCTCGCCTCGATCTTCGAACTCGAGGCCCGAGCCGGCGACGAGGTCCCGCGTCGTGGAGCTCACGAGCACCTCACCGGCGCCGGCCAGAGCCATGATGCGGGCGCCCATGACGAGCGCGATGCCCCGCGGCTTGTCGCCGGCCTTGCGCTCCACCTCACCGGTGTGAACGCCCGCGCGAACGTCGAGGCCGAGGGCGCGGAGCTCCTCGCGGATCGCGATCGCGCACCGAACCGCTCGCGCAGGGCTGTCGAAGACGGCGAGGAAGCCGTCGCCGGCGGTGTCGATCTCCTCGCCCCGGGACCGCGCGAGCTCCCGGCGAACGGCGGTCTCGTGCCGAGCGACGAGTGCCACCCAGGCCGCGTCTCCCAGCGCCCGCGTCTTCTCCGTCGAAGCGACCAGATCGGTGAAGAGAATGGTCGCGAGCCCACGGTCTTCCGCTTGCGCCCGGGGCGGCGCGGCGGCAGGCCGGGTACGGCGGTTCTCGATTCGCGCGCCGAGCTCGGCGCGGGACCGGATGCCGAGCTTGCGGTAGACGCGGGCGAGGTTCGCCTCAACCGTCTTGGGGCTCATGAACGCCTTCGCCGCGACCTCCTTGTTCGTGAGACCGGCGGCGGCGAGCTCGGCCACTCGGAGCTCGGTGGCCGTCATCTCAGTCGGCGCGCGGCGAAGACCCACTCGGGCAAGCTCGTGACGGGTCTGTTCGATCCAGGGAGGGGCACCGAGCTGCTCGAAGATCTGGAGCGCTTCTGCGAGCGCGTCCGCGGCGGCACGCTTCTGCTTGGCCCGGCGGTGCAGGCGGCCACGGACGAGCAGCGTCCAGCCGAGGTCGAACGGCAGCTTCGACGCGGCCTCGAGGTCGAGCTCGTCGAGCGCTGCGAGCGCGGCGCTCACGTCTCCCTCGGCAGCGAGCACAAGCGCACGCGTGCGTGGAAGCGTGACCGTGATCCAGAGGCGGGGGAAGACCCGTCCGCGCTCCTCCAGTCGCTCGAGCACAGCCCGAGCCCGCGCGGGTTCGTCGAGCGCGACGAGCGACTCGACGTGGAACGGCTCGCTCCGGTCGGGGACCATGTCGCGGGTGCCGATCGCCTCGAGGACACCGCGCATGCGCGTCAGTGTCCGATCGACGGCCCGGTGGTCGCCGGCGGAGAACTCGACGAACCCGAGCGCGGACAGCATCAGCGCTTCCCACCAGGCGCGACGGGACCGTTCCGCCTCTTCGATCAGCGGCAGTAGCGTCGCACGCGCCCGCTCCATCCTGCCCCGGCCCGCGTCGACGAACCCACGGAAGCGAAACGCCATCGTCCACGGCCCAGGCCGCTCGACCTCCGCGATCACCGCGCAGCTGTCCTCGACGAGCCGCTCCGCATCCTCCCATCGTCCGGCGCGGAACTCGACAAAGCTCCGGTGGGCCTGCCGCTCCGCCCGCCAATCGTCCTCGCCGCGCACCCGGTACCACTCGTCCTCGACGGCGTGGCGGGCCCGCGCAGCCTCGAAGTCGTCGATCGAGTGGAAATGGATCAGCGGGATCACGCTCTTCGGCGCCTCCGGCCCGGCCTTGGGCTCCAGCTCGCGCCACAGCTCGAGCAGCTCGGGTCGCGCGCCCTGACCAAGCAAGAGCCCAGCCCAGAACCGGGAAATGGCGATCGAGGCGAACGCCCCGGGCTCCCGCCCGGGATCGAGCACGTCCATTGCCACATCCGCAAGCTCCACTGCCCGCGCGGGATCGTGAGCAACGTTGAAGTAGACGAGCTTCGAGTAGACCACGCCAGCCAGCTCCTGATCTCGGGGCGCCGCCGCAAGCGCCTCCTTGAGCCGCTCGGTCGCCTCCTGAAAACTCCCGGCGACCCACAGGACCTCGCCGAGCACATAAAGCGCCTGTGCGCGGGACCCGGCATTGGCCGACGAAGCAGCCTCCTGGGCCAGCAATCGCGCACCCCCGACGTCTCCGGCAGCGAGAAGCGCGGACGCCTGACCAAGCGTCCGTCGCGTGAGCTCCTCACCTGCGACGTCCGGAGTCAGCCGCTTGGCCGCCGCGAATAATTCCGCCGCCGCATGCTGCGCACCCCTCCTCGCTGCTTGCCGTGCGGCGTGCTCGAGCTCGGCCGCGATCGCCTCATCCGCCTCGGTCGTGCTCAACGCCAGATGACGCGCCCGTTCCTCGGGATCCGGGACCACGTCGGCGAGACGCTCGTGGAGTTGTCGGCGGCGCTCAGACGAAGCGGATCCGTAGATGCCAGAGGCGAGCAGCGGATGCGAGAACCCGATGCCGTCGCGCCGTGAGACGAGCACACCCGCCTCCTCCGCTTCGACCAGCGCAGTCCGGACATCGTCGCCCTCGAGGGCCGAGGCAATAACCCCGGCGCTCGGGCGCGACAGCGCCGAAGCAACGAGCGCAACCCGCTGGGCAACGTCGGACAGCCCGCCGAGGCGCACCGCAACAACCTCCCCCACGCTCCGCGGTACCGGCAGCGGGTCACCCGCGGAACCGTCGGCGGGAAGAGCCCGCGCGATCTCGAGCGCGAAGAACGGGTTGCCGCCCGAGGCCTCGGCGATCCGGGCCAGCACCGGCCGCGGCAGCGACGAGCCGAGCCGCTCTTTGATCACGTGGTGGAGCGCCGCGAGCGAAAGGGCGCCCGGGACCACGCGCTCGACGCGCTCGTCGGCCAGCGACCGGCCCAAGCCGAGAGGAAGCTCGACCGGTTGGACCGTCCGCCGGCTCAGGAGCAGGCCGACGGCGGACGGCAGCCGGCGGGCCGCGTAGGCGAGCGCCTGCTCGGAGGCGGGATCGAGCCACTGGACGTCGTCGATCGCCACGAGCACCGGCCCTTCGGCGGCGAGCGCCGCCAGGATCCCGACCAGGGCCGTGGCAGTCGTCCTCGGCTCGGCGGTCTCGTCCGGCTCGGCGCGCAGCAGCGCAACGTTGAGGGCACGCTCCTGCACGACCGGGAGGGCGAACGCCACCTCCTCGACGACGTCGCCGACGAGGTCGGCGAGCGCGGTATACGACAGCTTCGCTTCGCTCTCCGCCGGCCGTGCCTGAAGAAGCCGGAAGCCGCGAGCCCTCGCCGAGCGTACGGCCTCGAGCCAGACGGTCGTCTTCCCGATCCCAGCCTCGCCCTCGATCACGAGCGCCGCCGGCGCGTCGGGCACTCCGTCCAGGAAGCGCTCGACCGCGGCGAGCTCCGCCTCACGACCGACGATTGTGTCCTCCACTGCGCCCTCCCGTCGCGCCCGACTGCCAGATCCTACGACGGTCCCGGTGAGTCCTACGCAGCGCCACCGAAATTCATCCGCGCGAGCCCTAGGGGCGCCGCTGCCAGGCAGCGCCGCCCCAGAGCCGAACATCAAGCGACCTTGAAGCTCCCGTGCATGAAGGACGCGTGCGGGTCGCACTTGAAATTGTAGGTGCCCTTCTTGGGCGTGACGACGATCGACTTGGTCCCCGTGAAGCCGACCGCTGTGATGACCGTGTCGACGCCGGGGCCCGAGAGGTGGAAGTCGTGGATCGACGAGCGGTCGCTGATCATGAAGCGGTACTGAACGCCCGCCTTGAGCTTCGTCACCTTGTTGCCGTTCAGCTTGAGCGTGATCGTGAAGCCGGGCCCGACCGTGCCGACGACCGTCTTCGGTGCGGCCGACGCGTTACCGGCGAGCAACAGAGAAATGGCGACAACGCTGACAACCGCGGCGATTCCAAATCTGCGAAACATGGGGTCCTCCTTTGAGTTGCGGATGACCGCCCCGGTCCCGCATTTCGCGCCGGCCGGGGCGGTCGTTGTGTTTGTGTGGCTAGACGCAGTCCGCCGCGATCGTGTCGAGCGGATCCGGCACGATCGTGTCGCCGGCCCCGCCGCAGCTGATCAGGTCGGCACCGGCAGCGCCGTTCAGGAAGTCGATGCCGACGCCGCCGCTGAGCACGTCGTTGCCGGCCCCGCCGAGCAGCGAGTCGTTGCCGGCTCCGCCGTCGAGCGTGAGCAGGATCGCCGATGCCGCGAGGCCTCCTGCACTGAGCAGGTCGTTGCCTGCCAGACCGTTGACCAGCAGCCGATCCATCGCGGCGTCGGCGTGAATGATCGTGACCAACGGCGACACGCCGCCGACGAAGGCGCCTCCGTTTGCCCCCTGGATCTCCACGACGTCATCGCCGCCCGTGCCGTTGACCGTGACCGTGTCGGCCACCAAGTCACCGGCATTGCCGCCGATCGCTGCAGCGAGATCGATGTCGATCCCGACAACATCGGTCGCGGACAGGTCGTTCACGGTCGTCGCGTCCGGCCCCCCCAGCGGGCGCAGAACGACGCGCTCGGTGTCGTCGACGTCCATCACGATGTTGCCCTGCTGACGGAAGAAGCGCAGTCGCCCGCCGTTGGCCGAGGCGTCGAACGTCTCGCCCCCGGCCATGCCGTTGAACACCAGCGTGTCGAAGCCGTCCGCGCCCTCGACCACGTCGCTGCCGTCGCCGTTATCCCAGATGAAGGTGTCGTCACCCTCGTCGAGGAGGCCAACGTCGCTGCCCTGATTCCCGTCGATGTCGTCGTCACCCGAGCCGCCGGACAGCCGGTCGTTGCCGGTTCCCCCGAGCAGCGTGTCGTTTTCCAGCCCGCCGTTCAGCGCGAGCGCGATGGCCGAAGCGGCGAGGAGCGGAGCGGAAAGGACGTCATTGCCCCCGAGGCCGTTCACGACCAGCGTGTCCCTGTCGGGCTCGGCATTGCCGACGCGCGTCGACGCAGCCAAACCGCCGACGGACGCACCGCCGTTGGCGCCGCTGATCGCGACGCTATCAGCGCCGTTCGTCCCGTTGACGGTGACCGTATCGGCCGCGCCGTCACCGCCATTGCCCCCGATCACCGCGGCGAGATCGATCGAGACCTCGACCACATCCGTCGCGGAAAGATCGTTCACGGTCGTCGAGTCCGCACCGCCCAGCACCCGAAGATCAACGTGCTCGGTGCCGTCGACGTCCATCACGATGTTGCCGGGGTTACGGAAGAAGCGCAGCCGCTGGCCATTGGCGGACGCGTCGAAGATCTCGTTCCCGCCCGCACCGTTGAAGACCATCGTGTCGAAGCCCTCCTGGCCTTCGACCACATCGCTTCCGTCACCGGGATCCCAGATGAAGCTGTCGTCACCTGCGCCGAGGGAAGCAACGTCGCTGCCCTGGTTGCCGTCGACGGTGTCGTCGCCCGAGCCGCCGTCGAAGCTCTCGTTCCCTCGTCCGCCGAGCAGCTCGTCGTTGCCGCCCTCACCGTCGATGGTCGTCGTCTCCGTGTCGGTGAAGACGCCGTTGGCCTCGTCGATGCTGACGCGGTCGTTGCCGTCTCCGGCTTCGACGAGAATCTCGTCGAAGCGATCGCGACGAAGGTTGTGGCCGGCGAGACCGTCTTGGGTCACGACCTCGACCACCGTCGGATCTCCGGCGCGAAGGCGGAGCGCGATCTGGTCGTCCGCCGGCGTGCCCTCGACGACCAGCGTCCGATGCTTGACATGGGCCTTGATCTCGTGGTTGCCGTGGGCCTTGTGCCTGGATCCCGCCGCGAGCGCGTGGTCCGCTGCGACGCCCAGGCCGACTGCGAGCATCACCGCGGCCGCGAGCGCGACGACCCTGCCCGTTACTTCGTTCCGTTGCATCTCGTACCTCCCTGTCGGGCCGTGCGAATGACGGCCGTTAACGGGAGGCTTCTGGTCAGGCGCTACGGCGCCGTTACCGGCTCGTTACGGCCGGGCTGTGCAACGGACTCCGCGCGACCGCGGGCGAACTGCGCCTCGAAGGCCTCGTCGCCGAGCCGGTCACGCAACCGCGCGGACACGCGGATCAGATCCATGCGCTCGGCGGCCGGGAGCCCAGCGTGCACCGCAGCGCGCGTCGCCTCGGCAAGCCCGAGCAGCCTGGCCGCTTCGCCAGCGCGTTCTCCGAGCGAGAGTGCGCCGGCGACACCCTCCAGCGTGCGCGCGAGCAAGCGAGGCTCGCCGACGCGTCGCGCCCAGTCGAGGCTCTCCTGTTGAAGGCGCACCGCGTCCGCCTCGTCGCCGCGCTGCTCGGCGAGATGCCCGAGCTCGCGCAAGGTGACGACCATCGCCACCCGGACGATGCGATTGTCGAGGCCTTCCGCGACCGCGTCGCGGACGAGCGATAGCGCGCGGTCGAAGAACCGGGCGGCGTCTTCCGAATCGCCTCGCGCGAGCGCGATGTGTGCAGCACCCATGGCGCTGTGCCAGCGAAGGAATGCCGACTCTCGCTCTGCGAGCCGTTCGCAATCGTCGAACAGACGGGCCGCACCCTCCATGTCGCCGGCGCGGAGACGGGACAGGCCGTAGTGATAGAGGAGGGGCACTGCTTCCTCGTGGAGGCCGCGGACACCCGCCGCGAGCGCACGTTCGTACACCCGCCCGGCTTCGCCGTACTCGCCGACCGATGCGAGCGAGTGTCCCAGGATCTCGCTCGCGTTCACTATGCCCCAGAGGTCACCGCTCGCCGCGAACGCTTCGAGTGCCTGCTCGGAACGGCTCCGCGCCTCCGCGACATCTCCCGACGCGAAGGCAGCGACGCCCCGGTAGTGGTGCAGCATCCCTTCGTACCAGCGCTCGCCGTGCCGGACGGCGTACTCCTCGACCGGCGCGAGCTCGTCGGCCCGCACACTGGGGTCGCCCGCGGCGAGCCGGGCCTGGAAGTTCACGGTGCGGAGCCGGGCGATCTCAGCCTCGTCCTCTGCATGCTCAGCGATGCGGAGCCCAGCGTTGGACGCGGCGATCGCATCGCCCGGGCGACCCTCGCGGATCAGCAACACAGCGAGCGCACGCATACAGCGCAGCCGACGCTCGAGCGCACCTCCCGGAAGCGCGAGCGCCGCTTCGACACGCGCGCGATCGTCGGTGCAGCCCGCGAAGAGGAAGCCCAGGGTTCCCAGGGCGGAGGCGAGCGCCTGCGCGAGATCCGCATCACGAAGCTCGAACGCGAGATCGGCGGCGGCTTCGAAGTCGGCACGCCTGGGCACGAACGAGCGAGTCCCGGCCTCGAGACCTTCCGTCCAGACACGCGCGTGGCCCGCCTCCGCAATCCGCGTGGCCCACACGGCGTGCCGCCTCGCAACGGCGAGCCGCTCGTCGTGAGCCTCGGCTTCTGCGCGACCGAACTCGCGCAGCGTCTCGAGGAGACGGAACCGATCTGAGCCCCCGCCTGAAGTAACCACCATCGAGCGGTCGACGAGCGACGCGAGCAGATCTGCAACGCGCGCACGGTTCAGTCCGTCTCCCGAGCAGACCTCCTCGGCGGCCTCGAGCCCGAAGGAAGAGGGAAAGACGGAGAGCCGGCGGAAGAGCGTCTGCTCCTGCTCGCTGAGCAACTGATAGCTCCACTCGACGACACCTGCGAGCGTGCGTTGACGCTCGGCAATCATCTCGGGACCCCGGCCCAGCAGCGCGAAGCGATCGGCCAGTCGCTCCGCGATCTCCCGCGGCGAGAGCGTCCGGAGGCGGGCCGCCGCGAGCTCGAGCGCGAGCGGGAGACCGTCGAGGCGCTCGCACACCTCTGCGATCGCCCGGAGTGTCTCCTCGTCCAGCTCGAGGTCGCCACGAACGTTTTGCGCGCGCTCGACGAAAAGGCGAACTGCATCGGACTGTGCGAGCTCATGCAACTTGGCGTTTCGGTCTGGAAGGCTCAGCGGCGGGACTTCCAAGACGGACTCTCCCGGAACGCCGAGAGGCTCGCGGCTGGTGGCGAGTAGCCGAAGCCCGAGACACGAAGACAGGAGCGAGACTGCAAGCTCGCCGACGGCAGCGGTGAGGTGCTCGCAGTTGTCGAGAACGAGCAAGAGCTCCCGTCTGTTTAGGTGGCTCTGCAGAAAACTGCGTGTCGAAGCCGACTGCCCCTCGAACTCGGAGCTCCGCAGGCCCAGAGCTTCGGCGACGGCCTCGGCGACTCGCGCCGGGTCGCGGATCGACGCCAGCTCGACGAGCCACGTTCCGTCTGCGTGCTCGTGAACTTCGACTCGGGCAGCCTCGACCGCGAGGCTCGTCTTGCCAACGCCGCCCGGGCCGGTGAGCGTCACCAGCCGATGTTCGACGAAGCAGTCGCGCACGCGCCGGAGGTCGTCCTCGCGGCCGATGAAACTCGTGAGCCTGGCGCCGATATTCGTCCGAGCGGGCTCTGCCGCCGCCAGCTCGGGTGCGCGTTGGAGCATCTGCCGCTCGAGCCGGCGGGACTCCTCCTCAGGCTCGAGGCCCAACTCCCGCAGCCGTCCGAAGAGACTGCGGTAAGCGGCGAGCGCGTCCGCGTGACGGCCGCTTCGGTACAGCGCCAGCATCAGGGACCGCGCGAGCGGCTCCCGCAGAGGGTGCTGCTCGACAAGGCGCTCCAAGTCGAAAAGGGCTTCGCCGTGGCGTCCGAGCTCGAGCAGCGCCGACATGCGCAGCTCGTGAGCCTGCAGCTCGAGCTCCTTGAGCCGCCGAGTCTCCGACTGCGCGAAGTCGAGGTCGATGAACTCGCCGTAGGGCTCCCCTCGCCACAGTGCGAGGGCCTGGTCGGCGAGCGTCAGCGACTGGGAGGGCTCGAGGCCTCGCGCCTCGACTACGAGCCGCGCGAATCGCTCGGCATCGACGTGGTCGTCCTCGATAGCGAGCCGATAGCCCACGCTGTCTCGCTCGATCACGGATGCCGACGCGGCCTTCCGCGCCGGCTCGAGGAGCCGGCGAAGCCGCGAGATCCGCGCGTGGAGCGAGCGTTCCGCAGACGCAGGGGGACGCTCACCCCAGACTGCATCGATGATCTCACCAGCCGAGACCGAACGCCCAAGGCGCGCGAGCAGATAGGCGAGAACGGCTCGCTCCTTGGCACCCGGAAGGTCGAGCGGACCTTCGGCCCGTACGACCTCGAGAGAGCCGAGGACGCGGAACTCCACAGGTGAATGCTACGCCGCTCCGCTGAAATCTCCATGCTCGCCGCAGCCGCGACGGCAGTTTGCCGACGCGCAGCGGCCGAGCGATCGGTCGTTAGCCGATCGCCTGGCCGAGGTTCTGGGCGGCTTCAGGCCCAGAGCTTGAAGGTGCCGGTGACGATGTGGCCGCCGGGAAACGATCACGAACCGATCGGGCCCCCTGAGAAATGACTCAATCCCTACGTCGTGCCGAGTGTCAAGTTTTTCGCCGTCTGCAGGGGCCTCGTACAGGTCGGACTGCAGGGCGTAACGGACGTTCACGCGCGAGTTGATCTGAGTCGCGAAGCGAGCGAATGCGATCGTCGTGCCGTCCGGCGACCAGTCAGGGGAGGCCGACACCTGTTCGTCCGTCGACGGAGGCGCGTACCGCCCGACGATCGTCCCCGCCCGATCGACGATCGCACCGCCGCCGACTGCGAGTCGCGTGCCGTCCGGCGACCAGCTGAGACCGGCATTGAAGCCCTTGACCAGGAACCGTGAACGTGCGCACGACGGCCCCGTCCGGTCGCACGAGCGCGATCTTCGCGTCGAGATCCTCCCCCAGGTCGGCGGCGATCACGTCTCCGGTGGGTGACCAGGCGAGCGCGCCTGCGTACTCACGCGTCAGCCGGCGCTCGTGGCGCGTGCGGACGTCGACGATCCAGACGCCGAAGCGGTTGTAGTCCGTGTGCTTGCCGTAGAAGACGTAGCGAGAGAAAGCGATCGCCGTTCCGTCCGGCGACCACGCTGCACCCGCGTCGTCCTCCGTTGCAAGGCGCGGCCTGGACACGGCATGTAGGCCGGTTCCGTCGGCGTTCTCGACGCGAATCGGGTTCGTCATGTGAGTACCTCCGGCGAGCGCGATCCGCGTGCCGTCTGGTGACCATGCGTCGGCTGCGTACCCGATCGTGCCGCTCAGCCTCCGCGCCGCCCGGACGCTGTTCGTTCCCGCCACGCAAGGCACGCCTCGCTGCGGCGCCGGTAGTCGTCAATGCGCGACCAGGCCGATGCTCGGAACGATCCGGCCCTCGCGCAAGGTGAAGATGTTGAAGATCTGTCCCTCGAGCGGCTCGCCTTGGAGTTCACGCGCGCGGGCGATCGGGTGATCATGGGTGCTCGTGGCACGAGCGCGTCGACGTCGCGGCGCTGCTCCAGCCCCCACCGAAAGGTCTGCAGCACCTCCTCGGGACCGTGGCAAACCCAATCCTCGCGCAGCCCCTGCCACATCACATCGGGATCGAGCAGCGCCGCCGCGGCGTCGAAGTCGCCGCGCCGCAGCAGGCCGAAGAAGTCGATCATCACCGTCTCGAGGTTCTCCTGGCCGATGCTTGTCATTGCGTCTCCTCGTCTTCTCTGAGTATGCAGATGGACGAAAAGCACACAGCCGCTCAAGCGCTGCCGCGTCTTCGTCCGATCGCGCCGAGCCGACTTGTCCGCCTTGCAAGCCGCCGCTGCTTGCGCGCTGACGGACGCCCCTGTTCGACGTAGTGCTTGAGGTCGTCGAGGGTCTTCGTCCCCTCGCGCGCCAGCCAGGCGCGAAGGGGTACGGCGAGCAGGCGGCCGACAACCCCGCGCATCGTGATGACCGCGTCGACACGTACGCGGGCACGATGTTCGTCGAGCGGGACAACCGACCATTGATTGCGGGCTTCGCCAACGAAGGCAGGCAATCCTGTGCCCGCGTAGGCGAGCGTGCGGCCGGCCTCGTCGTAGGAGACGATCGTTTCGTCGACGTGAGGAAACATTCGCGTCCCGGTCTCGCAGACCCGCCCGGCAACCGGCGCGCCCGCGACCGCCGCGGCCGGAGGATTCGCAAGGGATGCCGGAATCGCCGCGGCCCACTCGCCGATGCGAGCGAACTGGTGACCGACGATCTCCCAGACCCGGTCGGCGGACGCCTCGATGACAATTTCGCTCGACAGCTTCACGACAACCCACTGAGCCTAATCACGGGCAAGCTTCAACACGATCGCCGCTCCCGGGGTAGATGACGGCGGCTGGAGCGTGACGATGGCGTCGGCAATGCGCACTTTTCAGGTGTGGTGAAGACGAGATAGCCGAACCCGCTGTGGAGCGAGAGCACCGTGCCACACGCGGGTCCGAGCCAACGCTTCGGAAGCGTCCGCCCACGCCCGCGTCGCATACGACTCACGGCCTCGATCGAGCTCCTCGACAGCGTGGACCGCTCGAAAGTATGCAGCCGCGCGGGCGTTCCGCTTTCGGCGCCGCTCGAAAGTCTGTCGCGTAAGGTGTCGCGTCGATATTCCTTCGTTTGACGCTGCGCGCACGGTGCGGCAGACTGCCCTGCCCAGAAAGCGCAGGACCTGAGGGGTCAGGGGAGGTAAGAAAGATGAGGAAAGAGTCACGCGCGCGCCTCGGAGTGGCGCTCGCGCTGCTGGTGGCGGCGTGCTCACGCGCTCGACCGCGAACGTCGAGGTAGCGGCAACGAACACGGAGCCGGAGCTGCCGACGGCGCTCGGGCATTACCTCGCGTCGCTGAAGCAGGCAAGCATCGGACCCACCGAGGAGGAGGGGCCGTGGAGCGCCGCTGAGGCTGCGTATCTCGAGCGTGCCTACCCGAATGACGTCATCTCGCTCGCCAACATGGACGGGGCTCGTGCGGCGTTTACGAAGGCCTCGAAGCGTCCGTTCGGAAGGAGCAAGGCGGGAGAGTGGACGCCCATCGGACCCAGCACCGCGCTCTACCCCTTCACGCAGTTCCGCAACTCCTTCCTGCGCGCCCGGCTCCTGCCGCGCGTGGATCACTCCCGCGGGCGGAGGCGTGTGGCGCACGAACGATCTGCTCGCAGCCCAGCCGAAGTGGACGTATCTCGGCGGTCCGCTCGGGATCAACGCGGCCGGTTCGGTGACGCTCGACCCGAACGACTCGAACGAGAACACCATCTACGTCGGTACCGGCGAGGCGAACATCTGCGGTTCCGGTTGCGTGGCGGGCGTCGGCCTCTACAAGTCGGTCAACGGCGGCAACACGTGGACGCTGCTCGGCAAGCCCGAGTTCGCGGGGAAGGGCATCGGCTCGGTGGCGATCAAGCCGGGCGACCCGAACACCATCTACGTGGGGTCCACGACGGCGCTGGGCGGGATGTCGTCCGTCTGCTGCTCCGGCGTGACCCGGCCCATTCCGGGCATCGCCAAGTGGGGCCTGTACAAGTCGACCGACGGCGGCGCCTCGTGGGCGTTCATCCACAACGGCTCGACCAACGTCGCCGACTGCACCGGCAACGCGACCGAATTCGCAAACGCCGGGATCTGCTCTCCGCGCGGAGTCCGGCACGTCGTGCTCGATCCGTCCAACCCGAACATCGTGTACGCGTCGTCTTACGCACGCGGCATCTGGCGCTCGACGGACGCCGGTGCGACGTGGACGCAGATCAAGCCGTCGATCAACTCGGCGGTGATCCAGTCGCGCGCCGCGATCGCCGTGACCACGCTGACGAACGGTAAGACGCGCATGTACGTTCACGAAGGCAACAACGGGACCAACACCTCGCGCTTCTTCCGCAGCGACGACGTCGCGGGCGGAACACCGGTGTTCACGGATCTGACCAGCGACAACCCGGCCGATCCGGCCTGGGCCTTCCGCGGCCTTTGCGATCCCCAGTGCTGGTACGACATCTTCATCTACACGCCGAAGGGCTATCCCGACATCGTCTATGTCGGCGGCGACTACTTCTACGGCGAAACCGTCGCGAACAAGCGCGGCGTCATCCTCTCCACCGACGCCGGCGCCACCGGGACGGACATGACGTTCGACGGCACCGATCCGCTGCATCCGAACGGCATCCATCCCGACCAGCACGCGCTCGTCACGAACCCGAACGATCCGTTCCAGTTCATCGAGGCGGGCGACGGCGGCGTGATCCGTTCGAGCGGGGAGTTCGTCGATCGCTCCTCGTGGTGCGACGACCCCAACCGGGGGCTCAGCGGCGACAGGCTGGCGCGCTGCAGGCAGCTGCTCTCGCGCATTCCGTCGAAGCTGACGAGTCTGAACAACGGCCTGTCCACGCTCCAGTTCCAGAGCCTCTCGGTCAGCCCGCACGACGTCACGCTCCTGCAAGGTGGTACGCAGGACAACGGAACGTGGCAGTCGGCCGGCGACACCGTGGGAGAACACGATGATCGGCGACGGCGGCCAGTCGGGCTTCGACGTCGGCATCCCGGGGTTCCGCTTCCACAACTTCACCGGTGCGTCGCCGGACGTCAACTTCGACAACGGCGACATCGGCAAGTGGATCTGGACCGGCGCCCCGCTCGGCGGCGCCGTGAACCTAGCCAGCGAGTTCTATTCGCCCGTGATCAGCGACCCTGTGGTGAGCAAGACGCTGTTCGCCGGCACGGGTCTGACGGCGTACCGCACGAAGACGGCCGGCCTCGGGACGCGCACGGTTGCCCAGGCGAACACGATCTGCAACGAGTGGACCGGCACCGGCCCGTTCAACACGTGCGGCGACTGGGAGCGGCTCGGCGCGACGCCGCTGAGAGATGCGGCCTGGGGTGACCGCGCCGGGGGCGCGACCGCCTCCATCGAGCGGACGCCGGCCGACACGTCGAGCGCCTGGGCGGCCACGACCGTCGGCCGCGTTTTCATCTCGAAGAACGTCGACGCCGAACCGGCAAGCGCGGTCTTGTGGACGCGGCTGGACGACGACGCCGTGACCCCGAACCGGTTCGTCAGCAGCATCTACGTCGATCCCGCGAACGGGAACCATGCCTGGATCTCGTACAGCGGCTTCGACGCGAACACGCCGGCGACGCCGGGGCACGTCTTCGAGGTGACGTACAACCCGGGCACGGGGACGTCTACCTGGGTCAACCGGTCGTACGACTTCGGCGACCTGCCGGTGACCGACCTCGTTCGCGACGACGTGACCGGCGATCTCTATGCCGCGTCGGACTTCGGCGTGAGCAGGCTGGCAGCCGGCAGCTCGAGCTGGACGCTCGCCGCACCCGGCCTGCCGAACGTCGAGGTTGCAGGCCTGACGATCGTCCCGAGCGAGCGGATCCTGTACGCCGCCACACACGGTTTGAGCGCCTGGCGGTTGAACCTCGGTTAACTCATACGGAGGGGGCCGCCGCGGCCTCCTCCCCGAACACTGCGGGGCCGCCCTGAGGCGGCCCCGCAGTGAACCGTGTTTCGTTCGTGCGCCTAGCGGTGGAGGATCGAGCGACTCGCGACGCCGCTGAGGCGGCGCCCACTGTCAGACGCCCGCAGCTGCAGGACGAGCTTGCCGCGAGTCCGGAAGCGCACCGGCGGGACCCAGCTGCGCTGGAACGCGCCGCACGCCGAAGCGGTCACCACTGCAAAGCGCCTCGTGTACGGAAGGGCGCGTGCCTTGTTATGACGCGCGGTGATCCCGATCCGCCCGGGTTTGTCGTCGCAGACCCGGAACCGAACGTACAGCTTCCGGCCGAACCACCTCAGCGAGATGAACCTGATCGACGGCGCCCGGTTCCCCTGCACCGTCGTCGTCGTCGTGGAGCCGCCCGGGACGACGGCCGACGCGGTCGACGGAGTGGTCGAGTCGCCGCCCGAGGTATGAGCGGTCACGAGTGCGCGCAGACGGTGACCCGCATCGGCGCTGCGCACGCCGTAGGTGCGACCCGTCGCACCTGCGATGGTCAGACAGTTCTCCCCACTCGCGTCGCACCGCTGCCACCGACGGGTGAAGGACGTCGGCGTGGGGCTCCACGTCCCGTTCGAGACGGTGAGCTCTTCGCCGATCTGAGCCGTACCCGAGATCGCCGGCCTGACCGTGTTCGTCGGGCCGTTCCTCGAATCCACGATGTCGGTCGGACGTGACGTCGCGGTGTCTCTACCGTCGGCGTTCACCGCTGTGACCTCGACGCGAATTGTGCGCGTGACGTCGCCGGCGACGAGGGTGTATGTCCGCTCCGTCGCGCCGGAGATGTCGCCGCACGCGGTGCCGTCGGTTGCGCACCGCCGCCATTGATATGTGAACGACGTGGGGCTGTTGCTCCACGTGCCGTTGCTGGCAGTGAGCGTGCTGCCTTCTTTTGCCGTGCCGCTGATCGTCGGGGGGTTGATGTTCGAGGGCGCCGCGAGCGAACGTGCGAGGGCAACGGCGCCTGCCGCGCCGCTTGCGACGACCACTGTCGCGAGCGCAACGATCGCCCGCGATCCGATCCGATGCCGCATCATTCCGTTCTCCTTCCGCTTTTATGACTTTCGCGCAGTACGTTCCCGCAGGCGCGGGTCTCAGGCCTGGCTTAACGAAGTGCTTACGAACTCCGCGGAGCGAGACGGCTTATCGGGGATACGCGGCGAGCGCTTCGACCGCGGCGCGGCCGGCAACACGGCCCGCTTCGACAGCGCGGTCGATCTGATGGAACTCGAAGAGTCCGATCCCGCGCGTGTCCGGCGTGACCACGACTGCGGCCTGCTGTCGCGCCGCCGCGAGCGTGCTGGCGCTGCCCATCAGCATCGAGCGCAGCACCGTCTCGGGGAGACTCGGCATGCGCGGCGGACCGGATCGAGTCGAGAGACCGCCGCCGGTGGAGATGTTGACGGCGAGGATCGGCCCCTCGTCGTCGTCGAGTGAACGAACCGGCAAATTGTCGAGAACGCCGCCGTCGATGTGGAGCGACTCGGTGAGTCTCGTCGGCGGAAAGAGTCCCGGCAGTGAAAGCGACGCACGCACCGCCTGCCGGACGAGCCCGCGGCCGTGGACGACCGTCGTGTGATTGATCATGTCGGTGCTGACGAGCGCAAGCTGCCGCGGCAGCTCCTCGAAGTGCAGATCGCCGAACTGGCGCTCGAGCGCGGCCTCCGCCTTGCGCCCCCGCGAGATCGCAACACGAGGAACGGTGTAGTCGCGGAACGGATTGCGCCGGACGAACTCCTCGTAACACGTTGCGTCGACGCCGGCTGCGGTTTGTCCCGACGCGTAGAGCGCCGCGACGACGCCGCCGACGCTGCAGCCGGAGATTCGATCGACCTCGACGCCGGACGCTTCGAGCTCGTGCAGCACGCCGATCGCTGCGAACGCGCGGGCGCCGCCGCCGGCGAGCGCGAGGCCGAGCGACCTGCCGGCGAGACGAGCGGCGATCGATTTGACTGCACCGCCGACGTCGTCGGCCGGGCAGGCATAGACGCGGCGCGCCGCGACTGCGTCGTGCCAGCCAAGCAGGGTTGCTCGCTCCGGCTTGTCGCCCGCGAGGAGCACGTACGCCGGCCGGCCCGACGCAACGTCGGATGGACGCGCGTCCGAGCGCGCGACGATCACGAGCCTGTCCGCCTGCCGGACACAGAAGCCTTGCCACGCGGCCTCGTCATCGGTTGATGCGACGAGCAGGACGCGGTCGCTGTCGCGTTCCGCGCGGTCGAGTCCCTGAATCCCGACGCGACCCGGAGCAGCGATCGTCAGGTGTCCGGCGAGCGCGTCGACGAGCAAGGCCGAGACGGCCTCGACCGGAGCACCGGCGGAGAGGCCGACCACCGAGACGACCCGCGGTTCGGGCGGCGCTGCGTCGTCGAGGCTGCGGCTGCTCTGCAACTGCGCCGCGAGCGCGGTCGTCACCGCCCGCTGCGCCTCCGCGTCGTCCTCCAGCGCGGACCGGAATTGATACGCGTCGATGCGCAACAGCCTGCTGTCCCGCCGCGCTCGCACGCCGGCCGAACGCGAGGCAGCTGCGAGCACGGCGAGCTCGCCCACCACTTCGTCCGGCCGAAGCTCGCGCACGACTGTGTCGCCGACGATCACGTCGAGCCGCCCTCCGCGCACGACGTACAGCGCATCCGCAGGCGCTCCCGCCTCGAACAGCCACTCTCCCGCCGCGAGCGTCACCGGCTCACCCGCCGCCAGCAGCCTCGCCCGAGCACGCTCGGGCAGTCGATGCAACAACGACTCGTCGTCTGGCGAACGCCTGACGGCGCCCTCCTGCACGTCGGCCACCTCCACCCGCGGCGTCAGTTGCGGCTCGTCGTCCTCCGCGACGCGACCGCGTTCACGCCGCAGCAAGGCTGAGCCGGCGGCGGCAACAGCGAAGCACGCGGCGGTGAAGATCCAGCCGTGCTGCAACCGCGGCAGGATCGTCGCCGCAGTCGGCGTGCCGACAATCGCCACGAGAATCGCGACCCCGATGACACCGCCGAGCTGTCGCGCACTCGAGACGATGGACGACGCTGTCGCATAGCGCCCTCCTGGAACCGCCCCAAGGGCGGCGCTGCCGAGGATCGGCAGTGTGGCGCCGACGCCGATGCCCGACAGCACCTGGCCCGGCAGCCATTCACTGAGGAACGCCGGGTGCGAGCCGACCTGGGTCACGTACCAGAGATAGGCGCCCGCCCAGATCAACGCACCCGGGACAGCGATCACGCGGTAGCCGCGCTCGTCTGCGATTCGCCCGAGCGGCCCGGAGATAGCGGCCGCCACGACAGCTCCGGGAGCAACGCCAAGACCGGCCAGCAGCAAAGACCAGCCCCAGACGTAATGCAGCCAGAGGATGTTGTTGAGCAAGTAGGCGTAGAAGCCCATCCCGGCGACGAACGTCACCGCGTTCGCGACCGCGAAGGACCGAATCCGCAGCAGCTTCGGATCGAGGATCGGAACCGAGTGCTGACGCGAGCTCGCGACGAACAGCGCTGCTGCGACGACTGCAGCGGCAAACGAAACGAGAACGCCGACACTCGTCCACCCCCAGCTGTTGCCCTGGACGATCCCGAGCGTGAGCAGCGCGATGCTGATGCCCAGTAGCAACGCCCCGCGTAGATCGGGAAGCGTTCGCCGTCCCGGCGCACGGCTCTCGACCAGGAAGCGCCGGCCGAGCGCCACCGCGAGGACACCGAGCGGCAGGTTGATCAGAAATGCCAGCCGCCAGTTGTAGATCTCGACGAGCGCGCCGCCGAGCGGTGGGCCGAGTCCCGCCGCAGCCGCGGCCGCCGCGCCCCACAAGCCGACGGCACGCGCTCGCTGCGCTGCGGGAAACGCCTCGACCACCAGCGCGAGCGAAGCCGGGACGAGCAGCGCAGCGCCGACGGCTTGCACGGCGCGCGCCGCGACCAGCAATGAGACCGACGGCGCGACCGCGCACAACCCCGACGCGATCGTGAAGAGCACGATGCCCGACGTGAACAGTCGCCGCCTGCCGAAGAGATCCGCGAACCGCCCCGCCGCGACGAGGAGGGCGGCGAAGACGATGTTGTAGGCGGTCAGGACCCACGACAGCGTCTCGATCGAGCTTCCGGGAAACGACACGCGGATGCTCGGGAACGCGACGTTCACGATCGTCGCGTCGAGGAATGCAAGCAGCGCGCCGAACGAGGCAACGAGCAACGCGCCGTTGCGACTTACGCGCCGCTCGACCGGCTGAGTCACCACAGCGGGAACGTCCATCTAACCGAGGGTTGTCGCGGGCGCCGGCAGCGCGGGTTCGCGGGCCGGAGCATCGAGCGGGCGGAGCCAGGGCAGCGCGGCGCTCAGCCGAGGGAGCGAAGCCTCGATGGCCGCCTCGCCGGTGGCGATGTAGGAGCGTCCCTCACGGAAGTTGCGCAGCTTCCCCGCCGTGATCGAGCCGAACTCGGGCGTGACGAGAATGAGCGGCACCGCGCCGCTCTCGGTGAGGATGCGCGTCTGCACGAGCTCGATCGAGCGCATGATCGCGGCGACGGCCGACGGGACCGGCCCCTCGCCTTCCTCCGACAGTTCGTCTGCTTGAACCCCGCCGCCGTGCACGAGCCGAATACCGATCACCACGTCGGCTCCGAGCGTTGCCGCGACGCTCGCGGGAACCGGATTGACCATGCCGCCGTCGACGAGTGTCCGAGTGCCGATCCGCACTGCCGGAAAGACGCCAGGCACGGCGCTGCTCGCGGCCATCGCGCTCACGCCGTTCCCTCGCCTGAGGACGACTTCGTCCATCGTGTCCACGTCGGTGGCCACCATCCCGACCGGAATCGGCAGCTCTTCCAGAGCGGGATCGCCGAACACTTTGCGCATGTACCGCCGCATCGCTCGCGTCGAGAGCAATGACTTCCGCGAGAGCGTCGGTCGGAACATGCGCTGGCCGATCCCGTCGAGGCCTTCGGCCACGCGATCGACATCGCCGAAGCGGGCGTACAGGCCGGCCACGATCGCGCCGATGCTCGTTCCCGCAATGCAGTCGACAGGCACGTTGTGGCGCGCGAGAGCGTGAAGGGCGCCGACATGCGCATAGCCGCGCAGGCTGCCGGCGCCCAACGCGACGCCGACTTTCAGGTCCGCGAGGTCGCGCGCGAGCGCGCCGACAGCTGTGCCGGTCGCGCCCAGCGTTGGCAGCAATCCCTGTTCGAGCGACGTGCGCTCCTCCGCCGTCAAAGCCGGCATGTGCAAGACCTGCTCGCGCCCCTCGACCGCAAAGCCGCCGTTTGGCGAATCGAAGAACCCGAGGCGCACCGTGCGATCGCCCAGAGGTCGTCGCGTCCACTCGAGCGGAACCTGGAGCAGCACGTGGTCGTAGACCCTGCGGAGGTCGTCGAGCGTGGACTCGATTCGATCCGGGCCGAAGTACCTGTCTGGCTTCGCGACCATGAGCGCGGCGCCGGGCGCGGGTGCGCCGCGAAAGGGGGGCTCGGCTGCGAGCGTCGGGAGCGTCCCGAGGCTCGTCGGCGGAGTCGCGCCGAGGACGACGTGCAGCGTCGGGCCGCGCGTATGCCACGCCACGCTGGCGGCAAGCGTGTAACCCAGCCAGTCAGGCCCGCCGCCGTCTTCGAGGACGATCAGCCGGCCCGGCTGCTCGTGCAAAGCCAGTCGCGTCACGCGCGCCAGGCGGGCGGCGAGCATCGCGATCAGGTTTTGCTGGAGCCCCGGAAGCTGCTCGGTCAGGGACGCGAGATCCGACTTTCCAACGACGACCAGCTCGACGTCTTCGGCGGCGCGAACGGTCGCCGAGGCCGGGCTCTCGGTCAGCAGCGACATCTCGCCGATCGTCTCGCCGGGATGGATGCTGCTCACGACCTTCTCGACACCTTTGCGGTCGACGAGCACGACGTCGGCGGACCCCGCCCGAAGCACGTACATCTCGCCGCGGTAATCACCTTCGGCGAGAATCGCCGCTCCGGCCGCGAAACGCTGCCGCTCCAGTCCCCCGAGAGCAGCTTCGACAGCGTCGGGCGAGATCCCCTCGAAGAACGAGGGCGTGCGTTGCATGCTTTACGACACTAAAGCAAGGCCGTTACATCCTCAACGGGCGTTAGTCGGGCGGATTCAGCACGAACGCAACGAGCAGGGACAGAAACGCAAACAGCGCGAGAACCGAGAAGACGATGCCGACCGCCGCCATTGCGGTCGATCGCGCCTCTCGGGGTCATCGCTACGTACGCCGTAGACCAGCGCCGCGATAGCCACCAGCGGCGCGAGCCCGAAGGCGAACCCGAGCGAGAGAAATCCCAGCGCGAGAAGCACACCGCTGGTCATGCTGAGCAGAAGCGCCGTCCTGGCGTGGTTGCGACTTCTCTCGACCCGCCTGTCGCGTCCTGCGATCGCCGATATAACGCCTTAGTACCCGTCCCTCTCGTGAGAGAATCGTCCGCCCACCGCGTGTCGCTCGGCGCACGCAGTCAGGAGAGCCCATGGCCACGCCGGCAGGCACCCCCGTCGTTTTCGTTCACGGACTCTGGCTGCATTCCGACTCATGGGGTGCGTGGGTCGACCGCTTCGTAGAGGCGGGATACGCGGCGACGGCGCCAGGGTGGCCCGGGGACTCGAACACGATCGAGGAGACGCGAAAGCATCCGGAACGCGTCGCCGGTCACGGCATCGACGACGTCGTCGACCACTACGCCGGAATTATCGGCGGACTCGAGGCGAAGCCGATTGTCATCGGCCATTCGTTCGGCGGCCTGATCGTCCAGCGACTACTCGACCAAGGCCTCGCCGCCGCAGCGGTCGCGATCGACGCTGCGCCGATCAAAGGCGTCATCTTCCTGCCGCTCTCGGCGCTGCGCGTGGCGTCGGTTGCGCTGCGCAACCCGGCCAACAGGAAAGGCGCGGTCGCGTTGACGGCAAAGCAGTTCCGTTACGGCTTCGGCAATGCGGTCTCTGCCGAAGAATCGAACGCGTTGTACGAACGCTGGACGATTCCTTCGCCGGGCAAGCCGTTGTTCGAGGCCGCGTTTGCGAACTTCTCTCCACGCTCGCCGGCGAAGGTCAACACCAAGAACGCGACGCGCGGTCCGCTGCTGCTCATCGCGGGCGGCAAGGACCACACCGTGCCGCGCGCGATCACGAAGTCGACGCAAAAGCTGTATCGCAAGTCAGCGGCCGTGACCGACTACAAGGAGTTCCCGGACCGCGGGCATTCGCTGACGATCGACAGCGGCTGGCGCGAGGTCGCCGACGGCGCACTGGGCTGGTTCAGGCAACAGTCGCTCTAGCGCTCGACGGTGATCAGAAAATACTCGGAGGTGATCCTGACGGTTTCGTCGGCGCCGACATTGAAGCGGCGGACGAGGTCCGCGAACGCTTCGACGAACTCCGGCCAGCGGCCTTGCGGCTCGAGCACCGTGCGAGCGGTTACGAACGGCCCGAAGTTCGTCGTGTAGTCGTCGACCGCATCCTGCTCGGATGCGAAGTGAATGTCGACACTCTCTGTGGCGATCTCCGGCGTCACATCGGCGGCGGAGAAGACGTCTTTGACGTGGCTTTCGACGCCCCACAGCGGCGGAGGTTGCACGCCGGCCGGTGGAGGCGGCAGAAAAGACCCCGTCAACTTGAAGAGCCCGGCGGCGAAACCTTCGTTCATCCAGGTGGTCATCGCGACGCTGCCGCCGGCGCGGCAGACGCGCACCAGTTCGCCGGCGGCGCGCTCGTGATCCGGCGCGAACATGGCGCCGAACGTCGAGACGACGCGATCGAAGCTCTCGTCCTCGAACGGCAGTTCCTGAGCGTCGCCTTCGACCCACTCGATGTCGACGCCGGCCTCGGCCGCGCGACGCCGAGCGTGCTCGAAGAGCTCGGGCGCGAGGTCCAGGCCGACGACTTTCGCACCGCGGCGTGCGGCGGGAATCGCGATGTTGCCGCCCGTGCCCGTGCCGACGTCCAGCAGGTCGAGGTCGGGGCGGAGGTCGATGCGCTCGAGGACAACCGCGCCAACGGGCTCGATCATCCTCGAGCAGCTGTCCCAGTCACCGGCCGCCCACGTCGCGCGCGCCCGCTGCCGAAAGTCCGCAGGAACTGTCACGCGGCGAACCTAACAGAAGGCCTGTAACGAACCGCCGCTCTTCCGGACCGTTGCCTATCCAGTGGGTCGTCGATCGGAGGAGTGAATGAACGTTTTCGTGCAGACGAACGAGATGGACACGAACCGCGTGCTCGCGTTTCGGCGGAACGCCGACGGCACGCTCGAGCAGCTCGGCAGCTACGAGACGGGCGGCGCCGGCGACGGAGTTCCGCACCTCACGTCGCAGGGCTCAGTCGTGCTGACGGGAGACGGCCGGCTGCTCGTGACGAATGCGGGCAGCGGCGAGCTCACCCTCTTCGATGTCGGCGCCGACGGTCTCGAGCTCGTGCAGACAATCTCAAGCGGTGGCGCTGCGCCCAAGAGCGTCACGGAACATGACGGGCTCGTGTACGCGCTCAACACCGGCGATCCGTCGCTCGCCGGCTTCCGCCTCGCGAGGCAAGGACTCGAGCCGATCGGCGTGACGCCGCTGCCGCCGGGCAGCGATCCGGCGCAGGTGGGCTTTACGCCGGACGGCGCGACGCTCGTCGTGACCAACCGCGGCACCAACTCGATTGCGCTGTACCCGGTCGACGCCGACGGCCGCCTGGGCGAGCCGCAACTGCAGCACTCATCCGGTCCGACGCCGTACGGCTTCGCGTTCACCGGCGACGGCACGCTGCTCGTCACCGAAGCGTTCGGCGCGGAGAAGGGAAAGGCGGCTGCCTCGTCGTACCGCGTCGGCGGCGGGAGCGCGACGCCGGTGTCGCGCTCCGTCGGCAACGGGCGCAGCGAGATCTGCTGGGCCGTCGTGTCGAAGGACGGGAGCATCACGCTCGACGACGCTGTCGCGGGCGCGGCGGTCGAAGGTAAGGCGGGCCTCAGGGACGAGGACCTCACCGCCGACGGCGACTTCCTCTACGCGATCGACGCCGACGCGGGCCGCATCTTCGGCTGGGCCGTCGGCGACGCGGGAACCCTCACGGCCGTCGGTTCCTGGGACGGCATTCCCGCCACCGTTGCGGGTCTCGCCGCAAGCTGACCGAGCCGAGCGCGGAAGGGCGCTCAGAAGAGCGCCCTTCCGCGTTTTACGTAGGTCTTACGCAGGCTTCACCGGCAACTGACGGTGGGCGGGGAGAGTTCGGGTGCATCCCACCGAACGGAGGAAGGGACACATGACCAGCAAGAGAACGCTCCGAATCGCCCTTGCCGCGCTGGCGCTCGCCCTCCTGGTCGCGGGGGCCGCGCAAGGCGGCGGCATCCGCGCTCACTACATCTTCCGCGGCCATCTCCTCGCGACACCGCCTGCGAACGCGACCTCAGTCGCGGACTCGGTCGAAGGCGGCAACCGCATCGCACTGCAGAAGATGCTCGGCGCGAGCGTCAACCAGAGCTTCACGGTCGGCACAGGGACCGAGTTCCTGAGGTGGTCGCAGGGCATTCCGACCGTCGTTCATGCGAACGATCTCACCGCCGGCGACTGGGTCGTCGTGCACGTTCGCGCGCCCTGGGACGCATCGCTGTCGCAGATCGAGTCCCGGCCCGCCGGCATCGTCGCCGATCGCGGACCGAACCCGCACCCGCCCAACCAGCCGCTCTACCTCTTCCGCGGCAGGCTCGCGGCGGCGGCCGGCACGAGCACCGTGACGGTCGACGTTCGCGGCGGTAACCGCCGAGCGCTCCGGCTCCTGATCGGCCAGCCGCTGCAACAGTCCTTCACGTACGGCCCCGAGACGATCTTCCTCCTCTGGCAGGGGAAGGTGCCGAGCGTGATCTCCGCGTCACAGCTGACAGTCGGCGATCACATCACCGTCCGGATTCGCGCGGCGAAGGGGTCGACGCTCAGCCAGGTCGAGTCGACGCCCGCGAGGCACATCGGCGAGCACGAGCCGCCCAGCACCGCCGTCACGAGCTAGGCGCGCTCGAACAAAGCGTGGAGGCCGGCGCCGCAGCGGCCTCCGCGCTTTACGCGTTCCTTACACGCGCAGCCTCCGGACTTCATCTTTCGCACCGAGAATTCCCTCCATGAGAAGGCTGCTCGGGATCGCGGCCGCAGCAACTGCTGTCGCCGCGTTCGCACTCGTCCAGAGCGGCGCCGCCGGACCGAGCTCGCTGGGGAACTTCTTCTTCGGCCCGAAGCTCGTCCGCGCCGAGGTGATCACGAACGAGGGCGGGACGATCCACGACTACCGCGTCGACCGTGGGCGGATCCGCGCCGTCGCGCCGGGCAGCCTGACCTTGTTCGAGAAAGATGGAACGCTCGTGTCCGTACCGGTCGCCGGAACCGCAGACGTGCGCCTCGACGGCGTCACCGTCCCTCTGACCAGGCTCCGTCGGGGATTCGTCGCGACGACGGTGCGCGACGGCACGGCGGCCGCGTCGATCGTCATCGCCACGCGTCGCTGATGCGCGAAGGAACCGCGCTCGTCGTCGAAGACGAAGAGAGCATCGCCTCACTCGTCCGCTCGTACCTCGAGCGTGACGGGTTCACCGTGGTAGGCGTGCAGCGCGGCGAGGATGCGCTCGGCGAGCTCGAGCGTCGTCCGGTCCGCGTCGTCGTGCTCGACATCGGGTTGCCGGACATGGACGGCTTCGATGTCTGCAGGCGCATCCGCGCGAGCTCGCGCGTTCCGATCCTCATGCTGACGGCGCGCGACGAGGAGCCCGACCGGGTCAGCGGCCTCGAGCTGGGCGCGGACGACTACCTGACAAAGCCGTTCTCGCCCCGCGAGCTGCTCGCCCGCGTGAAGGCGGTCCTCCGGCGCGCGGAGCCGTGGCTGGACGAACAGGAGCTCGTGCTCGAAGACGTCGTCGTCCGGCCCGAGCCGAGGGAGGTGCAGGTCGGCGACACGGCGGTCGAGCTGACGAGCAAGGAGTTCGACCTGCTCGCGATCCTCCTCGGCAACCCGAACCGCGTCCTCACGCGCGAGCTGCTGCTCGACCGCGTCTGGGGGCTCGCGTTTCCCAACGGCACGCGAACGGTCGACATGCACATCGCCTCCCTGCGACGGAAGCTCGGCCGCCCGCACCTGGTCCGGACGGTGCGCGGCGTCGGTTACAAGGCGGCGCGCGAATGAGGCTGCGCGCGCGCAGCCTCCGCACGCAGCTGCTCGCGGCAATCGGCGTCGTCGTGCTCCTCGCCGCTGCGATGTCGCTGGCCGTCGGCGCCGTCCTGACACGCCGCGCGGTCGACCGCTCGATCCTGCAGGACGTCTCGCAGCAAGCGGACCTCCTTGCGCAGCGCGAGCGCGTCGCCCTCCTACCGCTTGGACATCTGGAATCGCTGCGCCCGTTCCTTGCACGCCAGGACGAGCGCGTCGTGGTCGCGCCGCTCGGCCGGCCTTCGAAGTACCTCCCGTCCCCCACCTCGCGCAGCAGCAACGGAACGCTTTCGGCCGACGGGAAGGAATGGTTCTACGCCGCGCGGCCGGTTGCCGGAAAGGCGCTCGTCCTGCTGCGCCCGCGCGTCGTCGGTGCCGCGACCTGGCGGCCCTACCTGCAAGGGTTGCTGATCGCGGCCGGCGTCGGCGTGGCGCTGGCAGCCGCCGTCTCCCTCCTGCTCGCACGCCGGATCGTCCGCCCGCTCCGCCGCGTCGCCGAAGCAAGCGAGAGGCTCGCGGCCGGCGTAGCTCCGGGCGCCGTGCCCGCCGAGGGCGCGGCCGAGCTCGCGTCGCTGGCCGAGTCGTTCAACCACATGGCGAGCGAGCTCGAACACGCACGCGACGCGGAGCGCGCGTTTCTCCTCTCCGTCAGTCACGAGCTGAAGACGCCGCTGACCGCCGTGATCGGCTACGCGGAGGGGCTCACGGACGGCACGGTCGACGTCGACGTCGCCGCCGCGACGATCGGCAAGGAGGCGGCACGCCTCGACCGTCTCGTCCGCGATCTCCTCGACCTCGCGCGAATGAACCGAAGCGAATTCGGTGTGCGCAGCGAGTCTGTCGACCTCGGCGAGATCGCAGCGGAGTGCCGTAGCCGACACGAGACGCAGGCGGCGGCGTATGGGATCGACCTCGCGCTCGACGCGGACGACGAATGTGGCGCCCGCGGCGACAGCGACCGTTTGCTGCAGGCGCTCTCGAACCTCGTCGAGAACGCGCTTCGCGTCTCACCGGCAGGCGCGACGGTCCGCATCGTCGCGCGTCCGGGCCTGCTCGCCGTCGAGGACGAGGGGCCGGGTCTCCAGCCGGACGAGATCTCACGGGCGTTCGAGCGCTTCTTCCTCTACTCGCGCTACGCCGGCAGCCGCCCCGTGGGAACTGGGCTCGGGCTCGCGATCGTGGATGAGCTCGCGCGTGCGATGGGCGGCGTCGTCGACGTCCGGAGCCGCCCCGGAAGCACGCGCTTCTCGATCCGGCTGCCGGGGATCTCGTCGTCGCGACAGCTCGCAAAGCGCCTCGCCGCGAGCTGACCGATTTTACGAATCTCTGACCGCGCATTTACGATCCGCCAAGAAGCCGCGGCCTATGATCCCGCGCGAATCCGAGCCAGGGGGTCTCAATGAGCTCCAAGACTCTCCGCTGGACGCTTGCGGCAATCACGGCAATCGGGCTCGTGCTGACGGCCGGCTTTTCGAGCGCGAGCGGCAGGACTCGCCCGAACACGAGACCGAACATCGTCTTCGTGCTCACGGACGACCTTGCCTGGAATCTCGTCCAGTACATGCCGCACGTACAGCAGATGCAGCAGCAGGGCGTCACGTTCTCGAACTACTTCGTCACCGACTCGCTGTGCTGTCCTTCGCGCGCCTCGATCTTCACCGGCAAGTACCCGCACGACACGGGGATCTTCACGAACGGCGGCAAGGACGGCGGCTTCCAGCTCTTCCACGATCTCGGCGAGGAAAGGGACACGTTCGCAACGCGTCTGCAGAGACGCGGCTATGTGACGGGAATGATGGGCAAGTACCTCAACGGCTACACGCCGGCCGGCCTTGTGGACGGCAAGCGCGCCTACATTCCGCCGGGGTGGAACGAATGGGACGTTGCAGGCAACGGTTATGCGAACTTCAACTACAACCTGAACGAGAACGGCAAGATCGTTCACTACGGGACTGCGCCGCAGAACTACCTGACGGACGTCGTGGCGAACAAGGGCGCCGCGTTCATCGACCGTGCCGCCGCCGCGCACAAGCCCTTCCTGCTCGAGATCGCGACGTTCGCGCCGCACTCGCCGTACACACCCGCGCCGCGCGATGCGAATGACTTCCCGGGCTTGCAAGCTCCGCGCACGCCGGCGTTCGACGAGGCTGACGTATCGGACAAGCCGACGTGGCTCAGCGGTCATCCTCCGCTGACCCCGACGCAGATTGCGCAGATCGATACGGCGTTTCGCAAGCGCGCTCAGTCCGTGGAAGCGATCGACGACCTGATCGCGCAGCTGCAGGCGACGCTCGTGAAGAACGGGATTGCGGAGAACACGTACATCTTCTTCAGCTCCGACAACGGCTACCACATGGGAGACCATCGGCTGGTGTCCGGCAAGATGACCGCGTTCGAGACGGACATCCGCGTGCCGCTGGTCGTCACCGGGCCGGGCGTGACACCAGGAAAGACGGTTGCCCGCGTCGCGCAGAACATCGATCTCTATCCGACGTTCGTCCGCCTCGGTCGCGCGTCCGTTCCGCCGTCCGTCGACGGCCAGACCCTCGTGCCGCTTTTCGGCGAGCAGGTCGTGCCGATCTGGCGCGACGCGGCGCTGATCGAGCACCACGGGCCTGATTTCGATCCGAGCGACCCGGACGCGCCGCCGCCCGGCAGCGGCAATCCGACGACGTACGAGGCCCTGCGCCTTCCGGAGAGCACGTACGTCGAATATGCCAACGGCGAGCGCGAGTACTACGACTTGCGAACCGACCCGTATGAGCTGACGAACACCGCCTCGCAGCTCACGCCCGACGAGCTTGCGTCGTTGCACTCGACGCTGACCGCACTCGAGAACTGCCACAGCCGCGCCTCCTGCCGCCAGGCGGCCCAGCATCGAAGTTAGAAGCCGAGCGGGAGCCGCGCGTCCGCCTGATCGATCAGGGCGGGATCGTGTGTCGCGCACACGATCGCGGTTCCCGTCTCCGCGGCGAGTTGCGCGAACAGTGCGCCGATCGCGCGCGCGTTCGCCTCATCGAGCCGCGCCGTCGGCTCGTCGGCGAGCAGGAGCTTCGGACGCGCGGCGAGCGAACGTGCGAGTGCGACGCGCTGACGCTCGCCCGTCGACAGCCGCGACACGCGCTCGCCGGCGAGCTCGCCGAGCCCGACGGCGTGGAGCGCGTCGACCGCGGCCGCGCGCGCGGCGTGCCGCAGCTCGAGGACGAGCTCGACGTTCTCGCGCGCGCTCAGGAACGGGATCAAGTTTGCGTCCTGCGCGACAAGCGCGGTCTCGGTGCGGCGGAGCTGTTCGTCCGGGACGCGACCGAGGACGGTGACGTCGCCGGCGTCGGGAGTCGCAAGACCGGCGAGCAGGTGCAAGAGCGTCGTCTTACCCGAGCCGGAGGGGCCTGTCACCGCGGTCAGACAGCCGCCACGAAACGCTGCCGTCACGCCGCCGAGCACGCGGCGGCTGCCGTAACTCTTCGTCACCGCGGTCAGCTCGGCGACGACGGAGCCGGGCCTGGCCTCGATGCGAGGTGCCGCAGCCTCCGGAGCGCTCGTAGGTCCGGCGGTCGGCGAGATGACGATGCCGCCGTCCTCGACCCTCGCGCTCGCGCGACCCGCGATTCCGCTCACGCGCAGGAGCTCCTCCGGCAGCCGCAGCCAGCCGCCGCGCGCGAGCACGATCTCTTCGGCGTGGCCCCGCTCCGGCGCCGACTCGGCGCTGACGCGCCCATCGCGGATGTGGAGCACACGGTCCGCGATCGCAGCCGACTCGGGATCGTGGCTGACGACGATCGCCGTCAGCCGCTCCTCCCGCGCGAGCTCGCCGATCAGCGCGTACGCGTTGCGCGCATTCCCCGCATCCAGCTCGCCCGTCGGCTCGTCGGCGATCAGCAGCCTCGGCTTGTGTGCGATCGCGGCCGCGAGCGCGACGCGCTGCTGCTCCCCGCCGGAGAGCTCGCGCGGATGCGCTTGCTGCCGCTCCGCGAGGCCGACGCGGTCGAGCAACTCGTCGGCGCGGCGTAGCCGTTCCTCGCGCCGCATCCCGAGCAGCGCCGGCTGCAGCGCCACCAGCTCGCGCACCGTGAGCTCGGGCGCGAGCGCGCGCGAGTAATGCTGGTCGAGGTAGCCGAGGACGTGCGCGCGGTACCCGCGCAACGACGAGCCGCGCAGCTCGCGCAGATCGTCGCCGAACACCGTCACGGTTCCGGCGGAGGGCATGTCGAGACGCGCGAGGATCCGGAGCAGCGTCGACTTGCCAGAACCGCTCGGGCCGAAGACGACGACGACTTCCCCCGCCTGCACGCTCATCGTCAGCCCTTGCAACGCGACCGCGCGGCCGTCGCCGTAGATGCGAAAGACATCGTGCGTCTCGACGGCGGTCATGCGAGCCTCCGTGCGCTCGCGGCGTTCACCAGCAGGACGGCCGCGAGCGTGAACGCGACGCCGCCGACCACGAGCACCGGCCAGTCGAGCGCGACGACGAGCGGCGGCAGCGGAGTCGTCGCACCCGCGGTGACCGCGACGACGGACGAGACGAGCGCGACGAGAATCGCCCCGGTCGCGACGCCTCCTGCGATGCCGACGCCCGCGATGAGCGCCGCGCGCACGCGCAGGTAACGCCGCAGCTCGCGCGCCGTTACGCCCTGCGCCCGCAGGTCGAACAGCTCGCCACTCTCGTCGCGCACGTCCGTCGCCACGGTCAACAGCAACCCGACGAGCGCGAGCACTAGGGCGGCGAGCGCCGTCGCGGTCAGGATCGCGAGCGTGCCGCGCGCGAGCGGATCGCTGCGCAGCTCGTGCAGGCGTTCGGTGTGCGACACGACGTCGAGCCGATCGAGCGGCTCGCGCCGCAGCAGCGACGCGGCTCCCGCACTCGCGCGCACGACCCAGACTTCGCTCGGCACGAGCGCGCCCGGGCGAGCGGCGTTCACCGCCGTCGCGACGCGCCCGCGGTCGGCGACGATCGCTTCTCCGGTGACGGACGGCACATACCGCGTCGTGCCGACGACACGAACCGTCAGCGGCGCGTCGTTGACCCTCAGCGAGATCACGTCGCCAAGTGCGGCGACCGCCGGCGTCGCGAGCACCGGGACGGGGACGCCGTCCGTCGGCTGCCGCGGCCGCAGCAGCGAGACCGCGGCGCGGTTCACGAGATAGTGCACTTCTCCGTCGAGCACCCGCACCCCGCCGCTCCCGATCCACCGCGAGAACGGCGCTCCCAGCTTCAGCACACCGCGCGATGCGTTCGGGACGGAGAACGTCGTGCCGCTCTCCCGATGTCCCGCGAGAAACGCGGCGATGACGGGCAGCGACAGGCGCAGCGCGACGACGCGCCCCGGAGGCACGGCCGCGTGCAGCACGTGCGATCCATCCTTGGCGGTGCCGAGCGGAACGGCGGCGAAGTCGCCGTCCGGCTTCAGGACGTCGAGCGTCAGCGCAACCGGCGAGCCGAGCAACGTCAGCGGCAGCGTGAAGGTCCGCGCGTGCAAGTCGAGCCCGCGCAGCCGCGCGCTCGGCCCGAGCGAGCCGAGCACGGCCCCGCTCGGCCGGTCGCGCCAGCCGCGAGTCCGCGCGAGCGCCTGCGCCGGCAACCCGAGCAGCGTCACGTC
>WNFU01000756.1_pt1 | contig 44783 bp, 38 predicted proteins | sample 5400121 | NCBI WGS metagenome assembly WNFU01 (sample SAMN13153360, study PRJNA577476) | soil metagenome | isolation source: 100 cm soil or saprolite under grassland replicate 1 | place: USA:California | collected 2016-06-15 | reverse complement strand
CCAGGCGCTCCAGCATCGACCAGACCGCGGCCAGGTCCCCGAACTGCTTGTGCTGGCTGCGGGCTGGCTCGCCGGTCGCGGTGCCCGACAGCCGCGCCAGCACGTCCTCGGCGGTGCCCAGGTACTGTTGGGCCACGATCCGGGGTTGGCCGTCGACGCGGGCGGACTCCACCAGGTAGTAGTAGGTGTGTTTCCCGCGGCGCTTCCCCACGATCGATGGCATATGTGGGTAATACATCTCCCGTGGCCAGAAGTCAAGCGCCACAACGGATCCAACGCCGATCAACCATCAAGGCCGGAAACTCACGCTAGGCGCCGGGCCCGGCGTCGTCGTCGACGATGACGGTGTGGTGGGTGACGGTGGCGTCGTAGCTGGTCAGCGCTGCCTGGGCGACGGGCTCGACGACGGCGTTCTCCAGGCTCGCCCCGGCGAACCGCGCGATCGCCTCGAGTGAGTCCCACAAGGTGAGCACCTGCAGCTCGACGTGGCCATCGCGGTCGCGCCGCAGGAGGTAGGCGCCCCGGTAGCCGTCGATGCGCTGAAGTTCGGGCAGGACCGAGTTGCTGAAGTGCTCGCGGTAGGCGTCCGCGCCCTCGGCGGTGGCGACGGCGTGCCACGATCTGATGATCATCAGGTCCTTCCGCTGACTATTGTGGCTATTGTGCACCCGCGCCGGACCGGCGACGCGCAGACGGGCGGTGAGGACCTCGGGCCCAGCGCCCCTTGGGCCGCGTCCTCACCCCGCGCTACGCGCCGGTGAGGACGATCAGGACCAGCAGCAGGACCGTCACCAGAAGGCCGGCGGACGCCGCGACGGGCTGGTGCTCCGGCTCCGGCTCGGGGTCGTCGTCGTCGGGCCCGGTCTCGCGGGCGGCCCACAGGCTCCGGTACGGCGCCTGCAGCAGGTGGAAGGCGACCCCGAGGCAGGCGCACTGGAGCAGCAGCGAGACCAGGGCGCCGAAAGCTCCCGCCGCCTCCGCGGCCGCCCACATGAGGTCCCCCTCGGCCAGCATCGGCAGCAGCGTGAGCGGTCCGAGCGCCCAGCAGAGGAAGCCGTAGGACAGCCCGCAGCCGAGCGCGCTCTGCAGGTCCCGGTCGAGCCGCCGGAACAGCAGGCCGTAGGGCACGCCGGTGGCGGCGCCGGCGCCGCAGAGCGCCAGCAGCGACACCCCCGCCACGGTCGTCTCCGCGCGGTGCGCGAGGACCAGCGTCGCCGTGCCGAGCAGCCCGGCGGCCGCGGCGCCGAGCACCCCCGCCACCGCGCCGTGCAGCGCCGCGCGCACCGGGCCGCCGGGAAGGCCGGCTCCCGGGTAGGTGCGCAGGCGCTCGGGCGACAGCAGCGCGGCGAGGCCGTCCAGGCACTGGCGCACCAGCGCCACGGCCACGCCGAGGAGCAGGTAGGCCAGCAGCGCCGGGAAGGTCGAGCGCGCCTGCTCGACCGTCCACCGCTGGGCGCCGCCGAGCACGGCGACCCAGGTGAGGAATCCGAAGCCCTGGCCGCGGATCAGTGCCGCGCCCATGCCTCTCGGCGGCTGGGGCGACTCGAGCGCCTGGGCGAGGCCGAGCAGCGGCCCGACCACCAGACCGCCCGGCATGTGCAGCAGCATCGCGACCATGGTCCCAGCCAGGGCGCCGCGCAGCAGCGCGCCGGCGGTGCGGTCGTGGCGCCGCCGGCGCAGGACCGCGTAGGCCAGGCCGGTGCTGGCCCCGTAGAGCAGGCAGGCGAGCAGGCTGGCGAATTGTCCCTGCGCCGCCGCCACGCTCCAGGCGGGTGAGTGGCGCGCCAGCAGCGGCTGCAGCGTGAGCGGTATGAGCCACCACGCCAGCGCGCCGTAGGCCACTCCGAAGAACAGCGCCTCGCCAGGATTGCGCTCGCGCACCAGCAACCCGAAGCCGGCGCCGCCCGCGGCCGCCACCACCAGCAACAGCAGCACGGAGCTGTCGAAGGGGACGCCGCGCCGCAGCAGCAGCGCGCAGAGGACGAAGCCACCGACCGTCCCGGCCGGCACGCCGGCCGCCAACCCTCGCAGGAGCGCGTGGTTGCCGTGCGGCGGGCGCATCCTGACCTCACGCCACTCGCCTGCGCGCACCGCCGCGCCCGGACGATCTCGCCGCGCGGCGGGACGGCACGCCGCCCGCCAGCGTGGTGTCACGTGGGAAGAGGAAGTTGAGCGCCCAGTCGACCATCACCCGCAGCCGCTTCTCCGCTCCGGGCAGCTTCGACAGGTACAGCGCCCGCCAGACGAGCAGGGCGGGCAGTCCCCCGACCCGCAGGTGGCGGAGCTGCGCGGCCGCGCTCTGGTGGCCGAGCCCGACCAGGAAGCCGCGCGCGCGGAAGCGGAAGGCCTTGGGACGCCGGCCCGCCGTCACCGCGACCAGGTTGTCGGCGGCGGTCTTGCCCTGGCGCAGCGCGTGCTGCGCGGTCGGAGGGCAGCAGCCGCTGCCCCGCTCCAGGTCGGGGACGCTGGCGCAGTCCCCCAGCGCCCAGATCCTTGGCGCGCCGAGCACCCGCAGAGTCGGGTCGACCACCACGGCGCCGCCGTCCTGGGACAGCGGCAGCTCGCTGAGCAGCGGGCTGGGCCGGTTGCCCGCGGTCCAGACCAGCGTGCGGGCGGGCAGCAGCTCCCCGTTGCCCAGCGCGACCGCGCCGTCGGTGGCCGCGACCACCCGGGCATCGAGGCGGAACTCGATGCCGCGTGCCTCCAGCTTGCGGTGCGCGTAGCGGCTGAGCTGGGGCTTCAGCTCGGGAAGGACGCGGGCGCGCGAGTGCACCAGCACGAAGCGCGGCTCGCCCGGGCGGATGCGCCGGTAGTAGCCAAGGACGCTGCGCACCAGGCTGGCCATGCCCGCGATCGCCTCGACGCCCGCGAACCCTCCGCCGGCGACCACGAAGGTGAGCAGGCGCCGGCGCTCCGCCGGGTCGGCCGTCAGATCCGCCTGCTCGAGCTGGGCGAGCACGTGCTGGCGCAGGCGCACGGCGTCCTCGAGCGTCTTCAGGGTGAGGGCGCGCTCCGCGACCCCCGGCAGGCTGAGGACGTCGGAGACGGCGCCGAGCGCCAGCACCAGGTGGTCGTAGGGCAGCGCCTCCTCGCCGACCGCCGTGCGCAGGCCCACCGTGCGGGTGGCCGGGTCGATGCCGACCACCTGCGCGCGCACGAAGCGGGTCCGCGGGCAGACCGCGCGCAGCGGCGCGCCGATGCTGCCGGCCTGGACCGAGCCGGCGGCGACCTCGGCGAGCATCGGCGTGAAGAGCAGGTAGTTGCTCTGGTTCACCAGCGTCACGTCGAGGTCGGGCGCCTGCGGCAGGAGCTGCTCGAGCCGCCGCGCCACGGCCACGCCACCGAATCCGCCGCCGAGGATGACCACGCGCCGGCCGGGCGCCCGGCGCGCCGCCAGCCGGCGGGCCGCGTGGCGGCGGCCGGCCGAGTGCAACGCCGGCCCGAGCGCGCCGCCGGCCGCCAGGCACAGCAGCAGCCCGGGGAAGAGCGCGCCGGCCCTGGCGAGCGACCAGCTCTGCGCTGGGCCGGCACGCAGCGGCAGCAGTGTCAGCGGCAGGGCCAGCCACACGACCAGGCCCAGCAGCATGCCGCCGGTGATAGAGCCGGCCCGCGGCGGACCGGGGGGCAACCGCCGCGGGCCGGGTAGCGGCCTGACCGTCATCGCCTGGCGTGGCTGGGACGCCGGCGGCGCTGGCCGACCGCGAGCAGGAGCGAGCCGGCGGCGACGATGCTCAGGCCGAGCAGCATCAGCCCCCTGGAGCGGAAGCTGCCGGTGTTGGGAAGCTGTCCCGCCACGTCGGCGCCCGCGCTCGCGAGCTGGCCCCGGATCGCTCCCTTGGGGTACTGGCTGTCGTGGACGTTCACGTAGTAGTTGGCCGGGTTCCCGGCGATGCCCTTGGCCAGCTCCGCGCTGACCTCGGTGCAGCCTGACTTGCTCTTGCCGCCCAGCGCCGACGCGGACTTGAAGAAGGGCACCACGATCGGGCCGGCGGCGCCCGCGGCGCCCTTGTGGATGTGCGAGGCCGTCGGGGACACGCCGGTCCAGCTCACGGTCCAGCAGACCTGGCCCTCGGTGACCTTGAGCTCGGTCGAGCCGGTGGCCTCGGGGTTGCCCGGCGGGACCTCGACCTCGCCGGTCAGGTTGGCGCGCAGCACGGTCTGCGTCGGGGCCCTCTTGGCGAGCGTGGCGGAGTCGTTGGCGGCGGGCTCGCTGGCGGCGGGCTGCTGGGCCGCGCCCGGACCGGCACTGCCGTAGACGTCGTCGCCGTACTGCTGGGAGTCGCCGGCCGACTGGGCCAGCGCGGCGGGCCCGCTCAGCGCCGCGGCGGCGGCGAAGGCGATGAAGGCCATCACGACTTTGCGCTTCATTGGGAGGCTCCTCTCGAGTGCAGGGGGTTCGGGTTCAGCGACGGCGCATCACCAGGACGCGGACGCAGTCGACCGGGCCGCCCCGCTGGGCGAATGCCCGCGCCGCCACGTAGTGCGCGCCGCTGGCGACGTCGGTGCAGATGCGATAGCGGCCGGGCTGCGTGAGCGGCGGAAGCACGTTGCTGACGACGTCGGTGGTTCCCTCCTGCTCAAGGACCACGAAGGAGTCGCACCTGTCGCTGAGCACGCCGTTGGCGGGGATCCGCTGGGCGCAGGCGTGGTTGTGACCCTGCAGGTTGCCCTGGCCGTTGAGCCGCTGCGCCTCGACGCCGTACTGCGTGGCGGGATCGTTGAAGAAGCCCGGCTGGAAATTCTGGACCCGCGCGCGGACCTGGATCTCGGTGTTCAGGGGCAGGATCCGGCCGCTGCCCGGCCGCTCGATGAAGATCATCGGCGTGGTCGCGGGGATCTCGCCGTAGGGGGTCTCGTTGAAGACGTTGCCCTTCTGGGTGCCGTCGTGCAGCGGCAGGTTCTTGTTGTTGGCGTTGGGGTCGGCGTTGTCGTCGGCGGCTGTGGTGGTGGTCGCCTCGTCGGCGACGGTGGTGGTCGTCTGCTGGTCGCCGACGGTCGTCGTGGTGTCGTCCCCGACGGTGGTGTCGGTGGAACCGCTGGGGTCGGTGCTGTCGGTCGGCGCGGTCGTATCGTTGGAGGCGGCCGTCGTGCCGGTCGTCTGCTGCGCGCTCGAGCTCGACCGGTCGAGGCCGAAGATCGTGGCGCCCAGCAGCGCCGCGCTGAGCAGCAGCGCCCACAGCACCCGGGAGCGCCCCGGACGGTTGGACAGGATCATGAGGGTTCCTCCTCGGAGTGACACCGGATGACAGAATTCGGTGCCGGAATTACTTGACGGTTATCCAACCCTGCATCTCCTCGCGCTGGTACTTGCAGTAGAAACGATGCTTGCCGGGACCGGGGACGGAGAACTTCACCAGCACCTCCGTGCCGGTCGGGAGATTCTTCGAGATGCCTCCCCCGTCCAGCGTGAAGTTGTGCTGCATGGCGTCGCCGTTGCTGGCTTTGAGCACCATGGTCGCGCCCGGCGCGATGACGTAATTCGCTGGGACCCAGCGCCCGTCGCGCGCCTTCAACGCGCCGGGCACGCCGCTTTTCAGCACCACCGGAGCGGGCTGGTCCGGCTGCTTGGGCGCCTGCCGGCTGTTCTGGCCGGAGGGCCCGTAGCCCCCGCCGCTATCGGTGGTCGGGATCGTGCAGCCGGACACGCCGAACAGGAGGCCGGCGAGCGTCAGCACAAGCACGGCCGTATGACGCCGCAGCATTTTGAACGCTCCTCTATGTGGGGGGTGGAGCGAATTCCCGTAGAGAACTCACGCCGTCAGCATGCGATTCCCATTTTCATGCAGGAATTTTCTCCAGAATCTTACGCAGACGGAGCCGTCCGCGGTACAGACGGGACAGCACGGTGCCACGTGGCGTGCCCATCAGCGCCGCCGCCTCCTCGCAGGAGAGGCCCTGCAGCTCGACCAGCACGATGGCGGTCCGGAACGTCTCCGGGAGCTGCGCGAGCGCGCGCCGCAGCTCCTCGCTCTCGAGCCGCCGGATGACCTCCTCCTCGGGGTCGGGCATCTGTCCCGGCACCCGCGAGAGCAGGTCGAAATCGTCGTCGTCGGCATTGCGCCAGGTCATCCTTTTGCGCTGCCGGTAGTCACGGCAGAAGACGTTGTGGGCGATCTGCAGCAGCCACGCCCGGCAATTCGTCCCGCTCTCGAACGACGCGAAGGAGCGGAACGCCCGCAGGTACGTCTCCTGAGTGAGGTCCTGGGCGGCGGTGGGGTCTCCCGTTATCCGCAGGTTCGCGCGGTAGACGACGTCGTGCAGCGGTATCGCCGTCGCCTCGAAGCGGTCCTGGAGCGTGCCCCCGGTCATCACGATCACCTACCTCTTCATTTCGCGTACAGTCATGCGGTCTTGAACTTGCTCTTGCGCAGGGAGACGCTGGAGCCGCTCCCATTCCGAGCGGTCAGCGGGATCGCCGCGGGCTGCATGAGCAGGGCGAGCACCAGCCCGCTCAACCCTGCCCACACCACCGCGATGAACAGCCGTTCGTGGACCGGCACCCCGGGCCGGTCCAGGAGCCGCATGCACGTCGCTCGGCGCGCCGAGCGTGGCTTGCGCCGCTCGTGGCGCCCGACGGGCTGGTGCGGGGGTCGCGGGTGTTCGGGGCGGTACATGGGCCTCTCCGCAGAGGTCGTCGCTGACGGTGGGGAGAATTCCTAGGGATGCCAGCCGCGGTGCATGAAGTCATTCGGGGCGGTCACGTTCACCAGAGCGCCGAGCCCAGCCGCGACCAGCGCGGTGGCGAACGCGATGATGAAGAGATTCGTCAGCATCTTTCGCACCTGGATGTCGGCGACCAGCCGCCTCCCGTAGCGCATCGCGACGAACGCCACCGCTGTCGCCAGGAAGGGCGTGAGCCAGCCGATGTGGACCTTCCACTCCATGGCGAAGGTCTCCCAGAAGGCGAGCTTCGAGCTGCTCAGCAGGTATGCCCGCGGGTACATCTCGATGTTCCCGCCGGCGGGCACCTTGGCCCGGTAGCCGGCGTAGCCGAACCAGGTCCCGATCGCCGACGTCAGCCACGCCACGACGGCCATGGACGCCGTGCTGAGCTTGCGGACGACCTCTTTGAGCGGCGAGTCGTGGACGGTGCACAGGGTCCCGAGCCCACCGCCGAAGGCGTGGACGATGATGATCCCGAGGGTCGAGTGCGTCAGGAAGAAGAGCTGGCGCGTGGTGAGCAGCTGGCCCGCGAGGATCACCAGCGACACCGCCATGGTGCCGAGGGTGAACCCCACCACGATGGTGACCGTGCTGGCGTTCAGCAGGGTGGTCGTGCGGCGCCTGGAGATCCTGCCCGAGCGCCTCGAGGCATGGTGGCGGAGCGAGGAAGGCTCGTCCTCCTCGTCGACCTCATAGATCTCGTCGAGATCGAGTTTCCCTTCCCCATACCAGGCCTTGTCGAGGTCGTCCAGGTCGTCATATGTGTGCGTCAAGGCTCTCCCTGCCTTCTGAAATACGCGGGCGCGATCCACCGAAGCGATTGCTGCGCGGAGGGCAGCTCGCTCAAGTTTTTGAGAAGGCGGGAGCCGCTAGGCGGTGGAGGAGAGCATCGAACCGAGCTGGATCATCGTCGTCGCCTCTCGTTCAGATCGCTCGAAATCACGCAGCCTTGGCTGCACGACGGGGGGCACGATCTCGCCAGACCGGAGCACTCGGTCCGGTGAGAAGGTGCGTCTCAAGGCCGCTACCCGCTCTCCGCCTTTGCGCTGGAGACGCCGCGGGAACTCCTCCGGAAGATCGGCCGTGGGGGCGACCGGGTGGGGATCCGAAGGTGGGTCGAACCCGCGTCAGGCGAATCGGAGCTGTGGGCTCCTGCGGGGGCGACTGACCTAACGAGACTGTATTGTTGGGGGGGCCATGGGGGATGGCAGGGCGGGACTCTACGACAGGGGCCCAAGCGAAGTCAAACCGTTTGCCGCCCGAGATTGTTTCGTGATTTTCCCATGCTCGGCGGGAATCGGGCCCGAGGTCCGGGAGTTCCCCTCCGGACCCGTCCCCGACCGCCCGAGGAGGTGACACCACCAGCCATGGGGCGGCACGGCCTGAGGCCGAGCCGTGGCAGAGAAGCGTCACAGCGATCCGAGCGGCAGGGCGAGGTGGGGCCCGTCCTGCCGCTCGTCGCAAGGTCACCTGTCACATGGTGACGATCGGTCGCACCGCCTCGCGGCGCCGCAGGGCGGTGAGCGCCCCGCCGACGTCGGCGAGCGGGTAGACGTGCGTGGCCAGCGGCTTGGCCGCCACCGCGCCCGTCGCCAGCAGCTCGATCATCGCCGGATAGGCATTGGGGCTCGAGCGGATCCCGAGCAGGTCGATCTCGTCCAGCGTCAGGCGGTCCACCTCCAGCGTCACGCTCGCTCCCCCCGTGAGGCCCAGCAGCGCCACGGTGCCGCCGCGGCGCACGCTCGCGAGCGCCTGCGGCACCGCCGCCGGGTTCCCGGAGCACTCGAAGACGCAATCCACGCCGCGATGGGCAGTCATCGCGCGCAGCGCCGCCACCGGGTCGGCGCGCTCGTAGTCGACGGTGGCGTCGCTGCCGAGCTCCGCGGCGAGCCGCAGGCGCGCGCCGCGGCCGACGGTGAGCACGCGGGTCGCGCCGGCGGCCCGCGCCACCTGGAGCATCAGCAGGCCGAGGAGGCCCGGCCCGAAGACCGCCACGGTCGCGCCCGGCCCGAGGCGGGCCCGCCGCACCGCGTGCACGGTGAGCGCACCCTGGTTGACCAGCGCCGCCTCCACGTCGCCGACGGTCGCGGGCAGCTTGTGCAGCAGCACCGCCGGCCTGACCGCGTACTCGGCAAGCGCGCCCGGCGCGGTGTGCCCGTACAGCCGGTAGCCCGGCTCGCGCACCCGCTCGCAGAGGTTGTAGCGGCCGGCGCGGCACCGCGGGCAGCGACCGCAGCCCGCGTGGTTCTCGGCGACGACGCGGTCGCCGGCGGCCAGGCCGGAGCGCTCGGCGCCCGCACCGAGCGCCACCACCGTCCCGGACCACTCGTGGCCGATGATGAACGGCAGCGACGGCGGCCACACGCCCTGGAAGGCTCCGCTCACGATCTTGAGGTCCGTGCCGCAGATCCCGCATGCGCGCACGCGGCAGAGCGCCTCGCCGGGGCCGACCGCCGGCACGGGCACGCGCTCGACCATCAGCTCGCCGAAATCGCGCAGCACGGCGGCGTCCATCTCGGCCGGAACCCGCCCGCCGCTCACGGCGGTCACGGGCCCGCCTCCCCGTCGAGCGCGGCCCAGATCTCGCGGGCCCGAGCGACCACGTGGTCGGCCACCGCCTCGAGCACCTCCTCCGCCCGCTCTGGCTGCGCCCGCTCCGGATGGCCGTACCAGCCGGTGGCGGCGATCTCGTGGAAATCGCGCAGCACCGGGTAGACGTCGGGCCGCCGGAACAGCCCGTGCGCCGCCGCGCCGGCGGCGGCGTCGCTGGGGTCTGCCACCTCGTCCATACGCACCAGCGCCGGCTCGTGGGCAAGCACCGCCGCGGTCTCCATCGACCCGGCGTGGGTGAATTCCATCTCGTCCGGGAACAGGGCGTTGGTGATGACGTGCGCCTCGGCGATGACGATGCGCACGTCCAGCCGGCGCTGTGCCTCGTCGGCCGCGAGGCGCAACGTCGGCGAGTTCCCCTCGTGCCAGTTCACCACCACGACCCGGGTCACGCCGGCCCGCCGCAGGCTCGCGCAGACGTCCACGACCAGGGCGACCAGCGTGCTCGGCGCGAGGCTCAGCGTGCCGCCCCAGGGCAGGTGGTAGTGGGCGACGCCCACGGGACCGAGCGGCGCCACGACGGTGTCGAGCCGGGCGGCCACCCGCTCGGCGACCGTCATGGCCGCGTAGGCGTCGGTGCCGAGCGGCAGGTGCGCGCCGTGCTGCTCGACGCTGCCCGCCGCGAGCACGGCCGTGGCGCTCGCCGCCAGCAGCCTGGCGGCCCGCGGCTGCGTCAGCCGCTCGAGGCGTCGCTCGCGATGGCGTGGCACGCTGCCGACCTCCTCAGGTTCCGTAGCTGGCCCTGGACGGGCCCTGCGCCAGCGCGCGGCGGTGCGCGGCGATCGGTGTCTCCCACACCTCGGTGCCGATGTCCAGCAGCGCCGGGCCCTCCGCCCGCAGCGCCGCGTCCAGCGCCGGGCCCAGCTCGCCCGGCTCCCGGACCCGCGCCGCCCGCAGGCCGTAGGCACGCGCCACCGCCGCGAAGTCGACGTCGGCGAAGTCATCGTCCTCGTGCCCCCGCCCGAAGGCGATCCGCCGGTACCAGCGGATCCACGCGAGCGAGCGGTTGTTGAGCACCACCGTGGTGATCGGGAGCCCGCGCTCGGCGACGGTCGCCAGCTCCCCCACCGCGTAGGACAGCGCGCCGTCGCCCACCAGCGCCACGACACGCCGGCCCGGCACGGCGGTCGCGACGCCGATCGCGGCGGGCAGCGCCCAGCCGAGCCCGGCGAGCCCGCGCGGCGACAGCACGCGCCGGCCCGGGCGGCGCTGCTCCAGGTACACCCCGCCCCAGCCGCTCGCCAGGCTGGCGTCGCACACGACGACGTCGTCGCCGCCGAGCGCGCGCTCGAGCTCGCCGAGCACCCGCTGCGGCGCGATCGGCCGCGTGCCCATGGCACGCTCGCGGTCGCGCTGGGCCCGCCAGGCGGCCATGAGCTCGGCCAGCCGCGCGCGCCATCGGCGACGGTCCGGCGCGGGCGCGGCGCCGTCCGCCGGCTCGCCGTCCGCCGGCTCGCCGTCCGCCGGCTCGCCGAGCGCGCGCCGCAGCGCCTCCAGACCGGCGCGGGCGTCCGCGAGCAGCCCGGCGCGCAGCGCGAAGGCGCGCCCCAGCTCGGCCGGGTCGACGTCGAGCTGCACCACCGCCTGGTCGCCGCGCGGCAGGGTCCAGCCGAAGGTCGCGCTGCCGCCCGCCTTGGTGCCCACCAGCAGGACCGTGTCGGCCTCCGCGAACGCGGCGGCGGCCGCCGTCGTCCCCATCGCGCCCACGACCCCGACGCTCAGCGGATGGTCCTCCGGGAAGGCGCCCTTGCCCGACAGCGTCGTCGCCACCGCGGCCGACAGCCGCCGCGCGAGCGCGGCCAGCGCCTCGGTGGCTCCCGAGAGCAGGACGCCGCCGCCGGCCAGGAGCAGCGGCCGGCGGGCGGCCCGCAGCACGGCGGCGGCGCTGTCCACGTCCGCCGGGTCGGGGCGGGGCCGCAGCGACGGGCAGCGGCCGAAGCGCGCGTCCCACGCGCTCGGGCCCGGCGCCGCCTGCCCGGCCTGCGCGGCGTCGAGCACGTCCTGGGGGAGCAGCAGCGCCACCGGGCCGGGCCGCCCGCTGGTCGCCTCGCGGAAGGCCCGGCGCACCATGTCCGGCATGGCCGCAAGATCGTCCACGGTCGCCAGCCACTTGGTCACCGGCTCCAGCAGCCGCTCCTGGTCGAGCGCCTGCGAGGCCGCGCCGCGGTAGCGCATCGGCGCGAGCTGGCGCGGCAGGTCGCTCACCAGCGCGAGCACCGGCACCGAGGAGTTCAGCGCCTCGCCGAGACCCGAGGGGAGCTTGGCCGCGCCCGGCCCGACGGTGGCGTCGCACACGCCGACGCCGCCGCTCACGCGGGCGTAGGCGTCGGCGGCGTAGGCGCCGCTGCGCTCGTCGCGCACGAGCACGTGCCGGATGGACGGCGCGCGCTCGAGGATGCCGTCGTAGAGGGCCATGGTCTGCCCGCCAGGCAGCCCGAAGACGTGCCGCACGCCGTGGGCGCGCAGCAGGTCGACCAGGAGCAGCCCGCCGTGACGGCGGCCCGCGACACGCCCGCCATCGGCCGCCAAGATGCCTCCTCTCGCGCCGCGCTGGCCGTCAGGCCGCGGCCTTCAGGTGCTCGGCCAGCCAGTCCGCCATGAGCGTGCGCGACTCGAAGACGTGGTTGGTGAGGCCGTGGTTGCCATCCTCGAACATGGCCAGCTCGGCGCCGGGCGCCTCGGCGGCGAGCCGCTCGGCCTGCGACGCCGAGATGAGCCGGTCCAGCCTGCCGAACACGACCAGCAGCGGCGAGGTGATGCGCTCGGCCGCGCCGGCCATGGTGAGCGCGGCGGCGCGCTCGATGGCCTCCCCGGCGCTGGCCGCGCCGGAGCGGCGCTGGAAGGCGGCGCGGGTGAGCACGGGCAGCCGCTCGAAGCCCTGGTCGAAGGCGTAGGGCCCGGCGAGGGCGACGGTCGCCCGCGCGCGCGGCTCGAAGGCCGCCGCCCTGGCCGCGTAGTAGCCGCCCACGCTGACGCCGAAGACGCCGAGCCGTTCGGCGTCGGCCTCGGGTCGCCGCTCCAGCCAGTCGAAGCAGGCGGCCACCACCCGCTCGTACGCCGGCTCGATCGGCAGCTCGTACTCGGCCTCGCCCTGGCCGGGGCCGTCGACCCCCAGGGTGGCCAGGCCGCGCCGCAGCAGGTACTCGGCGGTCGCCTGCACCTCCTCTTTGACGGAGTCCAGGCCGGGGATCATGACGACCGCCGGCACGGGACGCTCGCCCGCTGGCAGGCGCAGGTACGCCGCGAGCCGCGTGCCCTTGTAGGGAATCTCGACCCGCTCGGCGGGCGGGTCCAGCGCCCAGGCGCCGCGCGCGTAGCACGCCACGGTGCGCTCGTGGGCGGCGCGCTGCTCGTCGGGGTATTCGGTGAACAGGAATTTGCCCCAGTGCCAGCAGAGGGCGGCGCGGCGCCAGGCGCCCGCGGCGGTGAGCCCGCGGCCCTGCCGTGCTGCACGCACAGCGAGCGCCTCGTAACCGGCGGCGGTCCGCCCCCATTCGCGGCACCACTGGTCCCAGCGCGAGATGCGCTCCAGGGTCGCCTGGAAGTCCACGTAGTCGGTGCCGTTGGCGACGAACCGCGGTGCCCAGTGCGCCGTCGCCGCCTGGACCCGCTCGTCCACCACCCGGCCCTCACCGCCGCTCACGCTCACCTCGCCCTCCTCCACCCGCGTCGTTCCGGGCGCTCCCGCCCTCGGCAATCGATTGCAGCCACCATCGTCCCCGTATCCGCGGTGAGGTTGTCAAGGTCCGGCGGTGGTGCCGCGCCCGGCGGGCAAGGTGGCCCGGCACCCCGCCGCCCGCCGCCCCCGCTGGCCGGCGGGCGGTGCGATGATGACCCTTCCGAGAGGAGGGACGAATGAGCCGCATCGCACCGGTCGACCTCCGCGACGCGGAGCCCGAGGCCCGCGCCGAGCTCGACAGGCAGCTCGCGGCGCACGGCCGCGTCACCAACATGAAGCGCACGCTCGCCCACTCCGCCACCGCGCTGCACGCGCTCATGACCTGGTACCCGCTGCGCGACCGCGTGGTGCCGTTCCTGGGAGAGCGGGCCACCACGCTGTTCGCGCACGCCATCTCCACCAGGACCGACTGCCTCATCTGCTCCACGTTCTTTCGCCGCATCCTCATCGACTCCGGCGAGGACCCGGAGGCGCTGGTGCTCGACGAGCGCGAGCAGATTGTCGTCGACTACGGCGTGCAGCTCGCGCGCGACGCCAATCAGGTCTCCGACGTGCTCTACGGGCGCCTGGCCGCGTTCCTGACGCCGCCGCAGATCGTCGATCTCACCGCCTTCGGGGCGCTGATGCTCGCGACCAACGTCTTCAACAACGCGCTGCGCGTGGACCTCGACGACTACCTGCTGCCCTACCAGGCGGCGCCGACAGCCTCCCAGCGATGAAGAGATTCGAGGGAAGCGTCGTCTTCGTCACCGGCGCCGCGCACGGGCAGGGCCGCGCCGCAGCGCTCGCCTTTGCCCGCGAGGGCGCCAGCGTGAGCGCGCTCGACGTGGCGCGGCCGCTCGACTACCCCGGCTACGCGATGGGGACCGGCGAGGAGCTGGCGAGCCTGCGCGCCGAGTGCGAGGCGCTGGGCACGACCTGCCTGACCTTCGCGGCCGACGTCCGCGACGGCGGCGCCGTCGCCCGGGCGGTGGACGAGACGGTGGCGCGGCTGGGTGCCGTCGACGTCCTGTTCAACAACGCCGGCATCTGCGGGTACGGCCTCGCCCACGAGCTCAGCGAAGCGGCGTGGGACGCGATGATCGACGTCAACCTGAAAGGCGCGTGGGTCGTCGCGAGCAAGGTGATCCCCCACATGATCCGGCGGCGGTCTGGCGTCATCGTCAACAACTGCCCGGTGGCGGGCCTTCGCGGCATGGGCCGGCTGAGCCATTACGCGGCGTCGAAGTGGGTGGAGCCCGAGGACGTCGCCGAGGCGGTCCTGTTCCTCGCCTCCGACGGCGCCAGGTACGTCACCGGCAGCGCCTTGGTGGTCGACGCCGGGCTGCTGACGCGCTGAGCCGGGATGCGACAATCCTCCGCACTCTCGGCATCCCGCTGATAATTGGGTATGGGGCAGCTCAGAGAAGGAGGATCGCGATGCGAATCAAGCTCTCGAGAGTGGCAGTCCAGGTGCTGGCTCTGCTGGCCGTGGCGGCGGTCACAGGATCGCTGCTCGTCAGCGGGGCGTCAGGCACCACGACCCGGCAGGCGGCGGCAGACACGCCGATCCGACCCGCCGGTGATCAGGCAAGCTTCACCACCGTGTTCAAGAGCCCGCTCGGCATCGAGGGCCTGACCGCTGATCGCCAGGGCAATCTCTACACGGCCGCTCGCGGCGGCGGCAGCCCCTGCCCGGTCACGCGCGTCCCCGCCACCGGCGGCGCGGCCGTGGTGGTGGGCAGCCTTCCGGCTCCCTGCGGCCCTGCCGGCCTCGCGTTCGACGGCGCCGGCCGCCTCTTCGTCGCCGACGGCGAGCGGATCCTCGCGCTGACCCCCGACGCCGCGAACCCACCGACCGCGACCGTGTTCGCGAGCGGCATCGCCGGCGCCAACGGCGTCGCCTTCGACCCCACGGGCGACCTGTGGGTCTCCGATGGCGGCACCGGTCAGGGCCGGGTCTGGCGGATCGGGCCCGACGGCGTGCCGGCGGAGGTGTTCCGGGTCCAGCCCATGGCCAATGAGGTCAACCTCGTCGACGGTGTCGGCGGCGTCGGCCGCGACGCGCGCACGCTGCCGCCCGGCACCGTGACCATCACCCCGACCTCGCGCACCGCCGCCAACACGGCCGGGTCCCAGGCGCTGGTGGCCAACGGTCTCGCCTTCGCCGATGACGGCACCCTGTTCGTCGCCGACACCGCGCGCGGCGCGATCTGGAAGGTCGAGCTGGATCGCCGCGGCGGGCTCCGCAGCCCGGTCGGCTGCGACACGACCTTCACGGCCAACACGCTCTGCCTCGACAACGTCTTCGTGGCCCACCCCTTCCTCGAAGGGGCCGACGGCATCGCGCTCGACCGCGACAACAACATCTGGGTCGCGGCCAACGAGCGCAACGCGCTCGTCGTGGTGACCGCCGGCGGCCGCGCGGTCGAGTTCTTCCGCAACGCGCCCGACCAGGCCACCCGGCTGCGCAACCAGGGACCGCTCGAATTCCCGGCCAGCCCGTTCCTCGTCGGCCGGACGCTGTGCGTCACCAGCTCGGACGGGACACGGCGCGACAACGCCCCCAACACCGGCGGCGAGGTCGCGCCACAGCTCGCGGAGGTCGCCAAGATCTCCTGCCTGGACCAGCCGCTCACGATCCCGGGGCTGCCCGTGCCGGTGCGCTGAGCCCGGCGGGTCTCCCGGCGCTCGGCGTCCTCACCGGGCGGCGCTGCCGCGCACCAGCGCGGTGAGGATGCCGAGCGCGGCCAGCGCGCCCAGGACGACGACCGCGCTGTGCATGGCGTGCAGGAACTGCGCCTGCAGCGCGGCGGTCTCCGCCGCCGTGCCGCCGAGGCCGGTGTAGAAGGGCAGCAGGAAGCTCACGGCGAACAGCGCCAGGATGCTGAGCATGAAGCTGAGCAGCGCCGAGCCGAGCAGGCGCGAGCCGACGAGGCGCACGTCGAGCAGGGGGTCGGGGCGGTGCAGCTCGACCACCATCGCGGCGGCCAGCCCCGACACGGCGGCTGCCAGCACGCCCAGCGTGCGCGCCGAGGTCCAGCCCCACTCCGATCCGAACGACAGCCCGAGGCACAGGGAGGCCAGGCCCACGGCGAAGGCCACGGCCCCGGGGCGGGTCGAAGCGGCCATGCCCCCGCGGCGGGTGGAACGTCAGCACCCGCCGGGCGGTCAGCACGCCGGCCACGCCGAGCGGCAGGTTCACGAAGAAGATCCAGCGCCAGCTCAGGTGCTCGGTGATGAGCCCCCCGAGCGTCGGCCCGGTGCTGATGCCAAGCGACACGATGACCGCGTTCAGGCCCAGCGCCCTGCCGCGCTCGCTGCGCGGGAACGCGTCCACGACCAGCGCGATCGCGGGGGCGAAGATGAGCGCGCCGCCCACGCCCTGGAGCGCGCGTGCGCCCACCAGCAGCGGCAGTGTCGGTGCGATCCCGCAGATCAGCGACCCGGCGGTGAACAGCGCCACCCCCGCGATCCACACCCGCTCGCGACCGACGAGGTCGGCCAGCCGGCCGAAGGTGAGCAGGCTGGCCGCGATCACGACCAGGTAGGCGATGAGCACCCACTCCACCGTGCCGCTGAGCGGTGTGTGGAACGAGCGCGCGATCGCCGGGAGGCTGATGTTGACGATGGAGCCGTCCAGCGTCGTCATGAAGGTGCCGACCGAGATCAGCGCGAACACCGTCCACTTGCTCACCGTGGTGGGCGGCTCGGCGTCGCGGAGCGACGGCGGGCGGCTATCGACCGACCGCATGCAACCCCGCCTGCTGTGCTCCCATGGTGCTCAGCTTCGCGCACGAAGGGCCCCGTGTCGTCACCGCCAGCGCCCCTACCTCCTCCCCGCCCGCAGGAATCTCCCGCCACCCGTTGGCTTCAGTCGAGGGCGACGTCGACCGCGTGAAAGGATCGGGTAAGCTACCGGCCATGACACGGATGCTGTTTCGCGGCGGCCGAGTGTTCGATGGGACCGGGTCGCCGCTCGCCGAGGCCGACGTGGTCGTGGAGGCGGGCAGGATCGTCGAGGTCGGGGTGGGCCTGGACGGCGACGAGGCCGTCGACGCCAGTGGTCACGCCCTGCTGCCCGGCCTGTTCGACTGCCACGTGCACGTGATGATCTCGAGCGTTGGCCTGCTCGAGAACCTGCAGGAGCCCTTCAGCTACCAGTTCTACGCGGCTGCCAGGAACCTCGAGCGCACGCTGGACCGCGGCATCACCACCGTGCGCGACGCCGGCGGCGCCGACCTGGGCGTCAAGGAGGCAGTCGAGGCCGGGCTGATCTCGGGGCCGAGGCTCAAGATCGCCGTCAGCGTGCTGGGCCAGACCGGCGGCCACACCGACGGCTGGATGCCCAACGGCGATCGGGTGAACCTGATCGTCCCCCATCCCGGGCTGCCGGACGGCATCGTCGACGGGCCCGAGGAGATGCGTCGCAAGGTCCGCGAGGTACGCAGGGCGGGCGCCGACGTGATCAAGGTCTGCACCTCCGGCGGTGTGCTGTCCCCGCGCGACGACCCGCGGCACGCCCACTTCGGTCTCGACGAGCTGCGCGCCTGCGTGGCGGAGGCCAGAGCGGGCGGGATCGAGGTCATGGCGCACGCGCAGGCCACCGAGGGGATCAAGAACGCGGTCCGCGCCGGCATCCGCTCGATCGAGCATGGCGTCTATCTGGATGACGAGGCCATCTCGATGATGCTGGAGGCGGGCACGTGGCTGGTGCCGACGCTGGTCGCGCCGCAGGGCGTGCTGGACGCCGCCGCCGGCGGCGCGAGCCTGCCAGAGGCGGTGCTGCGAAAGGCACGTGAGACCGTCGAGGCGCACCGCGAGTCGTTCCGGCGCGCCGTCAGCGCCGGCGTGCGGATCGCGATGGGCACCGACAGCGCCGTCACCCCGCACGGCGAGAACCTCAGGGAGCTGGCCCTCATGGCCGACGGTGGCATGAAGCCCGAGGACGTGCTCGTCGCCACCACCTCGTCGGCGGCGCGGCTGCTGGGCGTCGACGGCGAGCTCGGCACGATCGAGCCGGGCAAGCGCGCCGACCTGGTACTGGTCGACGGCGACCCGTTCGAGTTCCACCGCCTCCCGGACGCGATCCGCGGCGTCTGGAAGGATGGGGTGCGGGTTCGGGGGGCTGAGGGGGTACCAAGCTAAAACCGTACCCAGCACCCACCCAGGTTTTAGCCCGGGATCAGCCCAGCCCTACGAATGCTCCGACGCGTCCAGGCCGAGGCGGTGGGCGGTCGCGGCGGCCTCGATGCGGGAGCGGACGCCCAGCTTGGCCAGGATGTTGCTGACGTGGACGCTGGCCGTCTTGCGGCTGATGAACAGCGCCTGGGCGATCTGGAGATTCGACCGTCCGGCCGCCACCAGGCGCAGGACCTCCAGCTCGCGCGGCGTCAGGTGATTCTCGAGGACCTCCAGGCCCTCCCCCGGCAGCACGCCTGGACCGAGGTCCAGCCGCGCGCGGCGGGCGAGCGCCTCCACCTCGGCCCGCAGGGGCTCCGCCCGGAGCCGCACCGCGGCGGCGTAGGCCGCGCGTGCCGGCGCCAGTGCCTCGTCCCGGCGACCGGCCGCCAGCAGCGCCTCGGTCAGGCGCCAGCGCGAGCGGGCCTCCTCGTACACGTGGCCGTAGCCGAAGGCCTCCGCCGAGGCCGCCCAGCGGTCGGGGTCGGCGTGCCCCTCGAGCCGCGTCCACTCGGCCTCGGCCCGGGCCAGCCACCCCAGCGCCTCCGGACCGATCTGGCGGCCGATCGAGCGGGCCCGCCGCTCGGCCTCCCTGGCCCGCTCCAGCAGCGCCCGGCCCGCCTTGGTCGCCTCGGCCAGGCCGGCCGCGTCACCGGCGGTCCGCGCCCGCGCGGCGCGGTCGGCCTCCGCGGCAAGGCCCACCGTGGCCGGCCAGATGGCGCTGAGCTCCCACTGCTCGTCGGCGGCCTCCAGAGCGGCCAGGGTCGTGCTCGTCCACGTGCGCGCCTGGTCCAGGTCGCCGTCCCAGCGGGCGAGATCGGCCGCGGAGCCGCCGGCCAGGTACGTCACCCAGTTGTCGTCGCTGTACAGCTCCTGGAGGCGGGCGAGCCGCTCCCGCGCGCCGGCGCGACCCCGCCCCACCTCGACGAACAGGGCGACGGCCGACAGGCTGGCCGCGGCCGGGTTGCGCTCGTCGATCGCGGCGGACAGGCGCTCGGCCTCGTCCCACGAGCCAGCCACGTAGTTGGCGTAGCAGCGCAGGACCCGAGCGTGCACGGCGTATTCGGCCCAGGTCAGGCCGCTGTCCTCGGCCAGGGCCAGCGCCTCCTGGAAGGCGGCGTCGGCGGCCGACAGCCTGCCAAGGTCCAGCTCGAGCACGCCGACCGAATACTGCGCCCGTACCTGCAGCGCGCAATCGCCGGCGGCGGCCGCCCGGGCGCGCGCGTCGCGCAGCAGGGCGCTGCCCACGTCCCCGTTGTCGAGGCGCTGCTCGAGGACGGCCAGGGTGATCAGCGCGCGGGCCTCCTCGCCCGCGCTGCCCACCGCCCTCGCCACCGCAAGCGCCTCGTCGCACCAGCGCCGCGCCTCGTCGTACTGGCGTGCCGCCGCCAGGATACGGGCGAGCCCGGCGGTGACCCGCGCCCGCAGCGCCGTGGGCGGATCGGCGTCCACCAGCTCGACCGCCCGGCGGCTGACGGCGACCATCTCCTTGAGATCCACGTCGGCCTGGTACAGGCAGCTGGCGAGACGCTCGTACACCACAGCCATGCGCGCGCGGTCCGTGCCGCCCTCGATCGCGGCCACCGCCTCTCGCGCCAGGCTGACGGCGTGCCGGAACTCCCCGGAGTTGCTGGCCGCCTCGGCGGCGCGCAGCAGCAGGTCGACCCGGTCGACGCCCGCCACGGAGACGGCGTCCGGCACCCTGTCCCAGAGCTCGATCGCCTGGGTGAGGTGGTGCAGGGCCTCGGCCGGCGCTGACACCGCCGTGGCGTCGGCACCCGCCCTGACCAGCGCGGCGAGCGCGCCTGGCAGGTCGTGGGCGGCGAGGCTGTGGTAGGCCAGCTCGGCGGCGGGCCCCCGGTCGGCGAGCAGGCGCGCGTAGGCGGCGTGCAGGCGGGTCCGCTCCCCCGGCAGCAGGTCGCCGTACACCACCTCGTGCAGCAGGGCGTGGCGGAAGCGGTAGCTCTCGGTCACCGGGTCCATGACCAGCACCTGGGCGGCGATCGCCTCGCGCAGCCCCTGCTCGAGCTCTTGCTCGGGCCTGCCGGCGACCGCGACGAGCAGCTGGTGACCGACGCGGCGCCCCGCCACCGCCGCCACCTTGAGCACCTCCCTGGCCAGCTCCGAGAGCGCCTCGACACGGGCGAGCATCACGTCGGCGAGCGCCTCGGGAAGCAGCACCTCCGCGCGCACGGCGCCGGCGGCCACCAGCTCCTCGGCGAAGAAGGCGTTGCCCTCGGAGCGGCGCATGATGCGGTCGACGGCGGCGTCGGGGACCTGTCCGCCGACCAGCGCCTCCACGTACTCGGTCAGCTGGCCACGGTCGAAGGCGGCCACCTCGATCCGCTCGAGGTCGGGCAGGCGGAACAGCTCCGCCAGCAGGGGCCGCAGGGGGTGGCGGCGGTGCAGCTCGTCGGAGCGGTAGCTGGCGACCAGGGCGACGCGGCCGCTGCGCAGCGTCCTGACCAGGAAGGCGAGCAGGTTCCGGGTGGAGCGGTCGGCCCAGTGCAGGTCCTCGATCACCAGCAGCAGGGGCGACAGCTCGGACAGGCGCACGAGCAGGGACAGCACGCCGTCGAGGAGCTGGACCTGCTCGAACCCATCACCCGACGGGGACGGCGGGGTTGGCTCCTCACCCGTCCTCGGCAGCAGCCGGCCGAGGCCGGGCAACGTGCCGATGAGGGGGGCGGCCAGATCGACCTCGCCGGGCCGGGACCCCAGGTCACGGAAGGCGTCCACGAAGGGCACGAAGGGCAGGCCGAGGTCACCGACCTCCATGCAACCACCCACCAGCACGCGCATGCCCCGCTGCTCCGCCCGCCCGGCGAGCTCGGCGAGCAGGCGGGTCTTGCCCACCCCGGCGTCGCCCGCCACCAGCGCGACGGCGGGCTGGCCGCCCTCGGCCCGCTCCAGCAGCGCCAGCAGCCGGCCGAGCTCGCTGGCCCGGCCGACCAGCACGGGGTTGCTGATGGTCGTCATGCCGGCAAGTATCGCGCCGGCCGGGGACATTGAAAAAGCGGGCGGGCCGGTACCGGGGTCCGGCCCGCTCGTCGTCTCGTACGTGGGTTGCAGTTCAGTGGGTTGCGCATCGACGCCCATCGTCTGTTACCTGGCGGTGGCTGGACGCAGTCCCCGCAGGGAGGCCACGCGCCGGCGGTCCCGCCGGTTCTTGCGAGCGATCCGCACCAGGCGGTCCTTGGCGGCGTCGCGGCGAAGCTCGTCGATGTGCCCTTGCGCCAGCAGGCTGCTGGAGTACAGAAGCGTGTCGCTCATGCCGCCCTCCGTCGTTTGTTGTTGACAACCTGACGATAGGGCTAAGGCACCTGCCTCCACCTCGGGCGACAGCCTTAGATCGGCTCGGTCCGGGGACTCATTTCCACTGGTCAGGGCGTAAACCCCTACCTTAGGGCTCCGGGCCGGCGCGCCGGCGGCGCACGCCGATCATGGTCTCGTCGGCGAGGTGCTCGACCACCGCTTCGAGGCTCCCGGTCCGCTCGTGGACGCGGAGCTGACGGTCGGCGCTGCTGCCCTCCCGCATGATCGTGTGGAGGTACTCGACCTCCTTGCGGGAGCCCAGCTCGTCGACCACGTCGTCGATGAACTCCAGCAGCTCCAGCCCCAGGCCGCGCATTGGCACCTCCACCAGCTTGCCGAAGTCGATCAGCTTGCCGTCGACGCCGTAGCGCATTGCCCGCCACTTGTTCTCGCTGATGAGGCCCGGCGGGTATTTGCGGAACCCGAGGTTCCGCCCGCGCAGGACCAGCAGCTTCGCGCAGATCGCCTGGATCAGCGCGGCGATGCAAATGACCTCGTCCACCTTGGTGCACGCGTCGCAGACGCGAAACTCCACGGTCGGGTAGTGCCAGTGCGGTCGCAGGTCCCACCAGATTTTCTTGCCGTTGTCGATGCAGTGGGTCCTGACCAGCAGACCGACGTAGCTCTCGAAATCGCCGTAGGAGCCGAATTCCGGGGGGATCCCGGTCCGCGGAAAACGGGACCAGACCACGCTGCGATACGACTTCAGGCCGGTCGTCCGCCGCAGCCAGAACGGGCTGGAGCTGGACAGGGCGAGCAGGTGGGGCAGGAAATAGCGCGCCTCGTTCATGATCTCGACGCGCGCCTCCCCGTCCGGGATGCCGACGTGCACGTGCATGCCGAAGATAAGCAGCTCGCGCACTACGTCCTGCATCTCGTCCTCGATAAGCTTGTAACGCTCGAGCTCGGTGATCCGCTGGTCCTGCCAGTGCGAGAACGGGTGGGTGCCCGCGGAGACCAGCCGGAGCCCTTCGGATTCGAGCAGCGAGGCCAGGGTGCCGCGCAATCGCACCACCTCGTCGCGCGCCTCGGCGACGTTGCCGCAGATCTTGGTTCCGACCTCGACCACCGACTGCAGCATCTCGGCCTTGACGTCCTCGCCCAGGATGGGCCGCGCCGCGGCGAGCAGCGTGTCGATATGCGCCCTCAGCTCCCCGTCGGGGGCGACGATCTGGAATTCCTCCTCGATGCCGATCGTGAGCCGCTGCTGTGCCATCGTGACCCTCCACGATGCGGCCGCCTGGCCGTCCTGGCGAATAGAGGCCCCATATTGCCTCCTGTGGCTCCGCCAGCACGAATTCCCTGACCGCTCACTGGCAATTCTGCCCTACCCGGATCAACCGAATCTCGCCCGCGGCGGCCAGGCCGGCCGCCGCGCCCCGGTCAGGGCCAGCCCCGCTCGATCATCCGCAAGGCGCATCGTGTGCGACCTGTGGCGTATGCGGCCACGGGGCAAGACCAGCCTTGGGGTGGTCGTTCCGGCACGGGTCGGTCCCTACAGTCGAGCACGTCAGCAACGACCGAGGAGACACGATGATCGGGACGGCGACCGTGGGCGGCCGCCCGTACCGGGACCATGCCGCGCCGCTGCGGGAGGTCGGCGCGCTCCTGGAGGCAAAGGCCGTCCACAAGGCACGCAGCGCCCGCAACCACCTGCTGGCGCTGGCGCAGACCCGCGGGATCCCCGCGGCGCGGGTGGACCAGGTGCTGGCGATGGTGGGCCTGGAGGGAGTTGGCCACCGCCGCGCGGGCGGGTTCTCGCTTGGGATGGCACAGCGGCTGGGGATCGCGGCGGCGCTGCTCGTCGTCCCCGCGCTGCTGCCGGCGGCGCTGCTGCGGCGCCGGGACGCCTGAGCTCCACGACCGTACGCTGGTGGCCATGCGCGGGATCCAGCAGGTCCGGGCCGCCGTCAGGCGCCACCCACGGTGGGCCGACGGCGGCCTGGCCGTTGTGCTCGTCCTGCTGAACGCGCCGTCGGTGGGCGGCGCCGGCGTCGGCGTGGCCGGCTGGCTGGGGTTCGGCGCCGCCCACCTTCCGCTGGTGTGGCGGCGACGCGCGCCGGTGGTGGTCTTCTGGGTGATCTCTGGGCTTGCGGGGCTGTCGCTGATCTTGTCGCTGGCCGTCGCCGAGGGGGTCTACCCGGAGACCCTGGTGCTGGTCGCGGTCTACACGCTGGCGCTGTACCGCCCGCGGCGGTACCTGTGGCCGGCGCTGGTGGTGCTCGAGGGCAGCCTGCTGGTGGCCGTGCTGCTGGGCGGCCCGCGCGCGGGCCCGTGGAACAGCCTGGCGCTTGGCACCTCCGCACTGGCCGCGGCCGCGTTGCTAGGGGTGACCGTCAGCACGCGGCGGGCCTACCTCGGGGAGCTGGAGGAGCGGGCCAGGCGCGCCGAACGCGAGCGCGACCAGCGGGCCCAGCGGGCCCAGCTCGCCGTCGCCGCCGAGCGCGCCCGCATCGCCCGGGAGATGCACGACATCGTCGCCCACAACCTGGCCGTCATGGTCGCCCTCGCCGACGGTGCCGCCTTCACCGCGACCGTGGCACCCGCGCGTGCCGCGGACACGATGCACCAGGTCTCGGCGACCGGGCGGCAAGCGCTGGCGGAGATGCGACGCCTGCTCGGTCTGCTCCGCGATGGCGAGCCGCCGCAGCTTGTCTCGGCGCTCGCCCCGCAGCCAGGCCTGGATGACATCGACCGGCTGATCGATCAGGTCCGGGCCGCGGGCGTCCAGGTCACACTGACCCGCGCAGGCGTACCCGGGCAGGTGGGGGCCGGGCGCCGGTGCTTCGACGACGGATAGGAGTCACTGTGAGCATCCGGGTTCTGCTGGTCGACGACCAGTCGCTCCTGCGGCTCGGGTTCCGCATGGTGCTGGAGGTCCAGCCCGACATCGAGGTGGTCGGCGAGGCCGGCGACGGCGCGCAGGCGGTGTCGATGACCCGGAGGCTGCGACCCGACGTGGTCTTGATGGACGTGCGGATGCCCGTGCTGGACGGCATCCAGGCGACCCGGCAGATCGTCGCCTCCGGGTCGCCGGCGCGGATCCTGGTGCTGACGACATTCAACCTCGACGAGTACGTCTTCGCCGCCCTGCGCGCCGGCGCCAGCGGGTTCCTGCTCAAGGACGTGCCACCAGCCGACCTGCTCACCGGCATCCGCGCGGTCGCCGCCGGCGACGCCGTCGTCGCGCCCAGCGTCACCCGCCGGCTGCTGGACGCCTTCGCCGACCAGCTACCCGATCCATCGACCGGCCGCTCGCCCATCCACGAGCGGCTGCACCAGCTCACCGACCGGGAGCAGCAGGTACTGGTCGAGGTGGCGCGCGGCTGCTCCAACAGCGAGATCGCCCAGCGTCTGACCGTCTCCGAGGCCACGGTGAAGACCCACGTCGGGCGGCTGCTCACCAAGCTCGGCCTGCGCGACCGCGTCCAGATCGTGGTCTTCGCCTACGAGGCCGGCATCGTCCACCCCGGCACCGACTGACGCTCGATCCGGCCGACGCGTTCCGCATCAGGGAGTCGAGCCGATGACCGGGAGTGGGGTTAGCACCACTCGGGATTGGCCAGCCTGCCTCATTGGGGCCGGGGGACGGTCGGGCGACGCTGTGGGAACCGATCCGCGACCGGAAGGTCCTCATGGCAACCGAACGCGAACCGATCCCACGCCGCGCCCAGCGGCGGCGTCCCATCGTCGAGCGCATCGCCTCCTGGAGCGCCCACCACCGGGCGGTGGTCATCCTGGGCTGGCTCACCTTCGTCGTCGTCGTTGCCGTCGCCGGCCAGGCCGTCGGCACCAGGCAGCTCGGCAGCCAGGCCACCCCTGGCGAGGCAGGGCGGGCCGAGCGGATGCTCGCCCGTGCGGGCGTCAGCGACCCGATCGGCGAGAGCGTGCTGATCCAGGATGCGGCCGGCGGCCGGACCGTGAACGACCCGGCGCTGCAGGGCGCGATCCGAGACGTGGTCGCCACCCTGGGCCGCTTCCCGGGCACTGCCGTCCAGATCCGCTCCCCGCTGCGGGCGGCCAACGCCGGCCAGGTCTCGCGTGACCGCCGCTCGGCCCTGGTCAGCTTCGTGGTCGACCGGCCTGATATCAACGCCGCCGAGAAGGCGGTCGCCCCGATCGAGGCAGCGCTGAGCGACATCCAGGCTCGCCACCCGGGGCTGCGCATCGAGCAGGCGGGCCAGGCCAGCGTCAGCCGCGCGTTGGACGACACACTCGGCAGGGACTTCCACCGCGCGGAGCTGTCGGCGGTCCCGGTGACGCTGGCGATCCTGCTGGTCGCCTTCGGCGCGCTGCTGGCCGCCGGCATCCCGGTGCTGCTGGCCGTCAGCGCGGTCATGGCCGCGCTGGGGTTGCTGGCCATGACCAGCCACTGGGTGCCGGTCACCGACTCGGCCGCCACCATGATCCTGCTGATCGGCTTGGCGGTCGGCGTCGACTACTCGCTGTTCTACCTGCGCCGCGAGCGCGAGGAGCGCGCCAGTGGCCACGACACCGCCGGCGCGATCCGCACCGCGGCGGCCACCTCCGGCCGCGCGGTGGTGGTCTCCGGCCTGACCGTGATGATCTCCATGGCCGGACTGCTGGTCACCGGGCTCGCCGACGTCAACGGCATCGCCATCGGCACGATGCTCGTGGTCGCCGTGGCGGTGGCCGGGTCGGTGACTGTCCTGCCCGCCGTGCTGGGCTGGCTCGGCCGCTGGGTGGACCGGGGCCGCGTCCCGCTGGTCGGCCGGCGCCGCACCCGCCCGGGCGACTCCAGGCTGTGGGGCGCGATCGTCCGGCGGGTCCTGCGCCGCCCGCTGCTGTGGGGCGGGGCGGCCGCGGTGCTGCTGGTCGGTCTGGCGGTCCCGGCGACGGGCCTGCGCCTGGTGCAGCCCAGCCTGCAGCAGGAGCTGCCCGGCGGTCTGCCGGCGATCCAGACCCTGGAGCGCATCCAGGCCGCCTTCCCCGGCGGTCCCGAACCCGCCGAGATCGTGATGGCCGGGCGCAACCTGGACCGGCCGGAGCTGACCCGGGCCATCGGCGAGCTGCGACGGCGGGCCGTCGCCACTGGCCAGCTGCGCGAGCCGATCAGCGTCACCCTCAACTCTGATCACACCCTGGCGGTGGTCCAGGTGCCGCTGCCGGCCAGCGGCACCGACGCCACCTCCGAGCAGGCGCTGGCGACGTTGCGTCACGACGTCATCCCGGCCACCGTCGGCGCGGTCCCAGGGGTGACGGTGGCGACCACCGGCCTGACCGCCAGCAACCACGACGACAACCAGGTGCTGGTGCGCCGCGCTCCGCTGGTGGTCGGTTTCGTGCTCGCGCTGGCATTCGGGCTGCTGCTGGTGAGCTTCCGCTCGCTGGCGATCTCGCTGACCGCGATCAGGCTCAACCTGCTCTCGGTCGGCGCCGCCTATGGCCTGCTCAAACTCGTCTTCCAGGACGGCCGTTTGGAGCGGCTGCTCGGCTTCCGCGCCTACGGCGGCATCGTGCCCTGGCTGCCGCTGTTCCTGTTCGTGGTGCTGTTCGGCCTATCCGCCGACTACCACGTGTTCATCCTCAGCTGCATCCGCGAGGCCCACGACCGCGGTGCCTCCACCGAGACCGCCATCGAGTACGGCATCCGCCGTTCGGCAGGGGTGGTCACCAGCGCGGCCGTGGTCATGGTGGCGGTGTTCGCGATCTTCGCCACACTGTCGGACGTCACCTTGAAGATGGTCGGCGTCGGCCGGACCGGGTCGGCGCTTGAGCGGGAGCTGGAGGACGGCATGAGGAACGCGGAGCGCGGGAGGCGGTCGATGCGCCGGCTCGCGCACGCGTTCGAGGCAGTGGCCGCCTGGGACACCTGGGTGGCCAGCGGCTACCTGCTGGCCACGTTCCCGCTGGGCGTGTTCTGGTTTGCGATCGCGGTCACCGGCCTGACCGTCGGGGTTGCCACCGCGATCGTCTGGGTCGGGCTGCCGATCCTGTTCCTCTCCGCGGTCCTGTGGCGGCTGGGCGCCCGTGCGGAGCGCGCCCTGCTGCGCAGCGCGCTCGGGATCGACATTCCAGACCCGTACCGGCCGCCGCCGGCCGGATCGCTGCTCGCCCGGTTCAGGGCCCGGCTCACCGACCCGACCACCTGGCGGGACTTCGCCTACCTGGTCCTCCTGCTGCCGCTCGGGATCCTCTGGCTCGGGCTCGTCCTGACTGCTTGGGGGGTGCCGCTGGCCCTGCTCTTGACGCCCCTGTGGTACCGGCTGGTGCCGGCGGGCGGCTCAGGGGTGAACCTGGTCGGCACGCTGCCCAAGGCGGTGGCGGTGGCGGTGGTCGGCTTGCTGCTGTGCCTCGGCGCCGCACACCTGGTCCGCGGCATGGCCTTCCTGCACGGCCGGATCGCCGGCGGCCTGCTCGGCCCCACCCGCCAGGCCGAGCTGGTCGCCGGCGTGGAGGAGCAGCGGGCCAAGCGGGCCAAGGCGGTGGATGTGGCCGCGGGCGAGCGGCGCCGCATCGAGCGCGACCTCCATGACGGTGCCCAGCAGCGGCTGGTCGCGCTGGCCATGGGCCTCGGCATGGCCAGGGAGAAGCTCGCCAGCCAGCCGGAGACGGCCAGAGCCCTGCTCGACGAGGCCCACGACGAGGCCAAGCGCGCCCTGGCCGAGCTGCGCGACCTCGCCCGCGGCATCCACCCGGCCGTGCTCACCGACCGCGGCCTGGACGCAGCCATCTCCGCCCTGGCCGCCCGCTCGCCAGTCCCCGTCGAGGTCAGCGTCGACCTTCGCGACCGGCCCCCGGCCGCGGCCGAATCGACCGCCTACTTCGTGGTCGCCGAGGCGCTGACGAATGTGGCCAAGCATGCCGCCGCCACCCGCGTGGAGGTCCGCATCAGCAGGGAGGGCGAGTGGCTGGTGGTGGCGGTGCGCGACGATGGCGTGGGCGGCGCTGATCCGGCCGGCGGCAGCGGCCTGGCTGGTCTCGCCGACCGGGTCGCCTCGCTCGACGGCCGCCTGGTCGTTGCCAGCCCCAAGGGGGGTCCGACCGTGGTGCGGGCGGAGCTGCCATGCGGGTCGTGATCGCTGAGGATTCGGTGCTGCTGCGCGCCGGGCTGGAGCGGCTGCTGGTTGACGGCGGCTTCGAGGTGGCCGGCACCGTCGGCGACGGCCCCGGGCTGATCGCCGCGGCCAGCGCGCTGCGGCCCGACATCGCCATCGTCGACGTGCGCATGCCTCCGACCCATACCGACGAGGGCCTGCGCGCCGCCCTGGAGGTCCGCCGCCTCGTCCCGGAGACCCGCATCCTGGTCCTCTCCCAGTACGTGGAGGAACGCTACGCGGTGGAGCTGATCGGCGCGAGCGCCGAAGGTGTCGGCTACCTGCTCAAGGATCGTGTCGCCGACGTGTCGGAGTTCCTCGCCGCCGTGCGGCGGGTGGCCGGTGGCGGCACCGCGCTGGACCCGGAGGTGGTCGCCCAGCTCCTGGGCCGCCGCCGGCGTGGCAATCCGCTGGACGCGCTCAGCCCGCGCGAGCGGGAGGTGCTGGGGCTGATGGCCGAGGGGCGCAGCAACGCGGCGATCGCCGCCCAGCTCGTGGTCACCGAGGGCGCGGTCGAGAAGCGCATCAGCAGCATCTTCGCCAAGCTCGGCCTGCCCGACACGCCCACCGACCACCGCCGCGTGCTGGCCGTGCTCACCTACCTGCGAAGCTGAGCGGACGTTCAGGCCGCGGCGGGCTGGACGACGATGTCGCCGTTGCTGGTGCGCAGCAGGAGCGTGCGGGTGGCGGCCGGATCGGTCTTCACCGCGATGCTGGTCTTGCCGTCGCTCGTCTGCTGCTGCACGGCGTACGGGCCGCTGCCGACGGGCACGGTCACGCGGATGCTCGCGTTGGAGGTGTGCGCGTCGACCCGCTCCGGCACGACCAGAAAGCTCAGCGTGACACCGCTGTTGCTGGTGCTGGCCTGGATGTCGGTCGAGCGCAGATTGCTGGCCCTGATGGCGCCGTTGCTGGTGTGCAGGCGCAGCGACCGCGCGGCGCCGTCGACGGCGATCCCGGCGTTGTCGCCCCGCAGGTCCAGTGGGCCGGTCAGCCCGCTGGCGTGCACGCCGCCGGAGCGGTTGACGACCCTGAGGTCCAGGTCAGGCGGAACCCGCAGATCGTAGCGCCCCTCGCAGAAGATCACGACGCCCGAGCGTGGGCAGCCGTCCCGCAGAGTCAGGGTCTCGCCTTGGAGGCGCTCAAGGGCCCTCGGCTTGCGCAGCGAGTCGCTCCTGAGGCGGCGGTCGACCTCGACCACGCCCGGCCGGCCGGCGCTGATCCGCACCGTGCTCGCCTGGGCGTCGATCACCAGGCGGGCGCCGGCCACAGGGAAGCTCCGGTGACTCTGGCTGCTGGCGAGCGTGAGGAACCCCACGCCCACCCAGACGCCGCAGGCGACGAGCGCGAGGGCGAACAGGCCGAGGAGCAGGCGCAGGCCGCGCCGCGGCCGCCTGGTTGTCACAGCGGCGGTGCTGCCTGCCATCGCTGGTCCTCTCTGGTCGGCTCGGTGCGGCGGACGCCGCCAGCATGGGCATCGTAGAGCCGGACCGGCCGCTCGCCCATCGGGCTACCCAGCCTTCACGAGTAGGGGTAGCCCCACCTCCCCGGACCCACGGCGCTTGGGGTTACGGCTGGATGGTGATGGCCTGGAGCGTCACCGGCTGGTGCACCGTGTAGTCGAGCTCGTCCGACTGGAGCACGCCCGCCGGGGTCAGCACGTCCATCGCCTTCGGGACCGTGCTCGGGTCGACCGTGCAGTGCGGGTCGGCCGAGGCCGTGGCGCACACACCGAACAGGAACTCCTGCGGCGTGGGCGCGAAGCCGCGGGCCTGGTCGGGACTGAACCCGTCCTGTCCGGTCAGAACGGGTATAACTGAAAGGACCAGCCAGGGTACAATCGCTGGCAGCAACGGGCGGATGGGACCAGGTCCGGAGGGTTCAGACATGGAACTCGCAGCCATCGGGCGCGCAGCCTACGAACGATTCTCGCAGGAACGCGGAAGGCCCAGCGCCAGCAACGCCGACCAGCTCGCTGACATCAAGGAGCTTTTCGCGCGCAACGGCTGGCCCTTTAATGAATCGCTCAACTTCCACGACGATGACATCTCGGCAAGCGAGCACTCGACAAAAGAGCGTCCCGGCTATAGAGCAATGCTCGACCTGATATGCTCTGGCCTGATCGCGATCATCGTCGTCACAGAGATGACGCGCCTTTTCCGGCAAGTCGCCGAGCTGGTGGAACTCATCAACATTGCCAGAGATCTCCCGTCGCTAGTAATCGAGACAGTCGGCGGCGCCCGGTACGACCTGAAGACCAACCAGGGCATGCACGATGCACTCGACGCCGTGGTGAACGCATCACGGGAATCCGGCCAGATCAGCGACCGCGTGAAGCGCGCGAAGCGCGCCCGCGCCCGCGAGGGCCGCTGGAACGGCGGGAGCCGGCCCTACGGGCTGGCAAAGCCATCGGGCGGTGAACCTGGAGAGCTGGCGATCGTTCCCGCGGAGGCCGAAATCGCCCAGGAGTTGGCCGAGCGCGTCTTGGACGGCGAGGCGATGATTGCCCTGGCAGGCGAGCTGAACGACCGCGAGGTTCCGACAGCGACCGGCGGACGTTGGCACGTGAACACGGTGCGCCGCGTCCTCACCAACCCCGTGATGAAGGGCGTTCGCGTTCACCACGGCACGGAGTACCCGGCCGCCTGGCCGGCAATCCTCAGCGCGGAAGACTTCGAGCGGCTCCAGCTCGTCTTGTCCGACGCCTCCCGGCACGTCGGCCACACGGGTAAGGGCGTGAGAAGCTACCTGCTGACCGGCATCATCGAATGTGGAATTTGCGGCGCCGACGGCACCACACATGTCAAGCTGATTGGTGGACAGAAGAAGGTCAACAAGGAGCGGGAGCCGAAGCGGCGCTACCGCTGCCGGAAGACCGGCAACTTCGGTCAGCAAGTGGGCTGCGGCAGGATTCTGCGGATGGCCGATCCGATCGAGGCCCTCGTCAGCGAAGCTGTCTTGGCACGCTTCGAGAAGAGCGAAGATCTTGCAGCGCTCATCGCACCGGAAGCGCCAGTAGAGCTGCACGAGCTGGCCGCCGAACTGATCGAGGACAAGCAGCGCCTTGATGAAGCCAACACGGACCGCTACCGCCGTGCCGACGACCCGTTGCGGCTCGACCCCAGGGACTTCGCGCGAATTCGAGGCGAGATCGAAGACGCGATGGAAGCGACGCGACGCAGGATGGCACGGCTGGAGCAGGGTCGAGTGCTGGCGTCCATCCCCGTAGGGGAAACATTGCGGGATGCGTGGAACGCGGCAGATCTCCACTGGCGACGGACAGTCCTCAGCTTGGTGATTGAGCGCGTCGTCCTGCACCCTGGCCGTCCTGGCTCTCGGCGCTGGCCGACCGAGGATGACCCTGACTACGAGCGACTCGTGAAGACCTATCCCGGCGCACCGTGGGCGTTTGACGGTTCGCTCGTGCGGATCTTTTGGAGGGTGTAGGAGTGCGCGCGAGGAGCGGCGCCACTTGAGCGAGCAACGCGGCCATACGGGCGAGGGTCGGCTTGTCCTCGACCGTGAGCGGGACATTCGACGCTGTGACGGACTCCTCGAGCCATGCGTCGAAATCGAATGGCGGCTTGCTCTTGGACAACGGCGGTCAGTCTCCCTCGTCGGCCAGCTCGACCAGGCGGCGCGGCTAGGTCTCCCCCAGCGGCGGCAACGCGGCCTCGGCCGGGCCGAGGGCGAGCGTCGGGCTGGCCGTTGCCACCACCCGATCGGCCAACAACCGCGAGGACCCTGCCCTCGCCGCAGGCCGCGTCCGCTGGCACGGCGGCTTTGGCGTGGTGCGGGTCGGGCGAGGTGGCGGCGGCATTCCCGGTCCTTTCAGCAGGGGCGGCAGAACCGGTCCAGCAAGGCACAGCGGGCTTACCGGGAACTTGACAGCGCCGCGAACAGGGCTGCCGGCGGCGTGACAGTGGAGCTGCCAGCACGCTGTGAGTCGCGCGGTGCGCGGCGGTCACGGGCTGTCAGTGAGTGGGATGTGCTATGGGTGCCGTCGCGCTTGGCTTGGCTGTGAGCGTCGCTGTCACCGTCGCCGCCGTGTCGTTGGCCAGCAGGTGTGCACCACGGTGGCGCGCTGTCAGCTGGGGTGCAGCGCGTGGTATTGGGTCCGTCGGCATCGTCAGAGCCGATGGCGGCGAAATCAGTCGAGGCCGGGCGGCGGTGCAGGTCCCTCGTGGTGGGATGACCAAGAGACAGCGTTGCCATGCTTCCTGCCATGCCGTGCAGCCTGTCTTACCTGTCTTACCCTCGTTTTACGTTCGTTTGCCTTCATTATCACTCGGTACAGGTAAAACGGCGTGGGTCCGAGGGAAAGCAGCATGACGCCAACCCGGCTCTCACCTGCCACCGGGATCAGCGCAACCAGCAGCAGCGGCCTCGTTGCCGAGCCGCTGCGCAGCACTGGTGAACAGCGCGGTGAGCCCTGGCAGCTCCTGCGAGCGCCTTGACCACAAGCAGACGGTCGGGGCGAGACCGGTTCCGGCCGCGGTCACCCTGGCCCAGGGGAGCACCGGTGGATCCGCTGCACGTCCCCATGCCACAGCGGCTCACCCCCACGGGCGTGGGGAGCACCAGGCTCACGAGGCCCTGGCCTGGCTCGGCTGCGGCTCACCCCTACGGGCGTGGGGAGCACGTCGCCAACTGGGCCGCTCACGACACGCCCACCGGCTCACCCCCACGGGCGTGGGGAGCACAGGCGGATACGTAGCGCTGGGTGCTGGAGGCCCGGCTCACCCCCACGGGCGTGGGGAGCACTGGCACGGTGGCGACGCCCACAGCCCCCACACCGGCTCACCCCCACGGGCGTGGGGAGCACACCGGTCGGGCCGCCGTCATGCTCCAAGGCAGCGGCTCACCCCCACGGGCGTGGGGAGCACCCGGTCGCAAACGCCGTCGCCTCCTCCACGTCCGGCTCACCCCCACGGGCGTGGGGAGCACTTGATCTCGCATGCTCCGCGAAGTCGGAACGGCGGCTCACCCCCCACGGGCGTGGGGAGCACTGCACCTCGCCGTCCAGGACGGCTCGGACGAGCGGCTCACCCCCACGGGCGTGGGGAGCACGTGTCGACGACGAGCGGCATCCCGGCCTCGAGCGGCTCACCCCCACGCCCGTGGGGAGCACTGCAACGGCCGCCCGATCGTCAGCATCGTGTACGGCTCACCCCCACGGGCGTGGGGAGCACGCCGGATCTGGCTCGAAAAACTGGTGGGTGACCGGCTCACCCCCACGGGCGTGGGGAGCACTGCGGGCCCGGCGGCCGGATTGCGAGGTATAGCGGCTCACCCCCACGGGCGTGGGGAGCACTCGCCCGGGTCCGGCGTGGGGCTCTCCCTGGCCGGCTCACCCCCACGGGCGTGGGGAGCACTCGACCACCTGCGCTGGGAACGGCTGCGCGAGCGGCTCACCCCCACGGGCGTGGGGAGCACGTCACCACCATCGCCCGCAAGGCCGGCGTCCGCGGCTCACCCCCACGGGCGTGGGGAGCACCAGCCCGGCCCGGTCCTGGCCCGCAAGGACAGCGGCTCACCCCCACGGGCGTGGGGAGCACGACCCCGCGCCACCTGGCACGCACCGGCTAGGCGGCTCACCCCCACGGGCGTGGGGAGCACGCAGCCTCGGCCTTGCGTTGGGCTCTGGCCAGCGGCTCACCCCCACGGGCGTGGGGAGCACCACACCGCCACCGGTGAGGGCACCGACGGGGACGGCTCACCCCCACGGGCGTGGGGAGCACGCCCTCGTGGCGCTTCGGCGCTGCGGGGGCCGCGGCTCACCCCCACGGGCGTGGGGAGCACAGCTGCTCGGTGAGCTGCTGCGTGGCCCTGGCCGGCTCACCCCCACGGGCGTGGGGAGCACCGGACCAGATGCTCGTCGTACTCGGCGGTGTACGGCTCACCCCCACGGGCGTGGGGAGCACGTGTTCACGGCGACCGCGACGGGCAGCCATACCGGCTCACCCCCACGGGCGTGGGGAGCACATCGAGTCCTCCTCCGCGCCGGTCTGCGCCTGCGGCTCACCCCCACGGGCGTGGGGAGCACCGGGACCTGTACCGCGACGCGCTCGGCCCCGCCGGCTCACCCCCACGGGCGTGGGGAGCACTCGCACGCCGGCCCAAGGCCCGCGACCGCGCGCGGCTCACCCCCCACGGGCGTGGGGAGCACGCCGCCCAGTCGGCCGACGCCTGGCTGCGCCGCGGCTCACCCCCACGGGCGTGGGGAGCACGTCATCCACGGTCGCGTAGGCCACGCCTCTCCCGGCTCACCCCCACGGGCGTGGGGAGCACTTCCAGCCGGCCAGGGTGAGCGCGCCGGTGTTCGGCTCACCCCCACGGGCGTGGGGAGCACGGCGAGCATGGTCGGCGGCAGGGTCGGTTGTACGGCTCACCCCCACGGGCGTGGGGAGCACGCTTCTTGAGCAGGAAATTTACTGGGGTGGGTACGCGTTGAGGTCTGCACCTGGACTGTCCTCGTCGTTCGCAGGTGCCTGTGTGGGATTCTGGCCGGGTGCTCGGAACTTCACGAGCGTCAACCCGTCGAAGTCGACGGTTTCGCGGCGGCGGTCGCCGGCAGTGCGCAGCCCGTAGCCCTGCTGTCGGCGACGCGGGGCAGCATGGCCAGTGTGGGGGCGCCGAGCTGCTTGGAGAGCCGGCGCACTCAGACCCTCACGCCGACCAGGAGGCTGAGCAGCCCGCAGCCGTGGGACTTGCCGCGTCCGATGCCCTTGCGGACCGCCGTCCGCAGCGCCTCGGCGTCCTGGACCACGGCGGCCCCGTCGAACTGGGTGATCGCGTGACGCAGCGGGGCGCCGTCGTGGCGGCCCCGCGCGTCCGGCAGCGGCCGAGCGAGGGCCGATTGCAGCGCCAGTCCGGCACCGGCGGCGCGCTGGTGCCACCACTCCTCGGCCGCCGCACCGCGCAGCGCCACCACCTGTCCCGGCTTGCCTGGGCCGGTCCAGCCTGGGGGTCGCCGCAGCGAGGTGTTGGCGGCGAGCCGGTAGTGCACCGCCAGCCCTGGCCGCAAGGCGTCCTGCAGGGGGTCGAGCTTCCCGGCGCGGGCGTGCCCGTAGCCGGCGGGCAGCTTGGCGAGGTCCGGCTCCACCAGGCTTTGGACCAGCAGCCGCGGGCGGTCGCGGCTGACCTCCAGGCGGAAGAGCACGCCGGCCTGCTGCCGCGCGTTGGGGCCAAGCCCGTCAGGGATCAGCGACATGACGCGGCGGTGCAGGTTGTCGACGTTTGCGAGGTCGCGCCGGACGGCGGCGTTGCGGGTGTCAAGGGCCAAGCTGGTCAGCCACACGCTCATCAGCGACCTCCATCCCGCAGCGACGCGGCGAAGGTGTGCAGCGCACGCAGTTGCTCGGCGCCGTAGCCGGCGCAGAGCTCGGCAGGCAGTGACTCGGTCGTGATACAGACCGTGCGGCGGTCGTAGCGTCGGTCCAGGCGCGCGAAGCTCACTGGGAGATCCCACAGCTCGGTGGTGGCCTGGCCGGTCTCTGGCAGCCCCGAGGTCGCCTCGTACACGAACCGCACCCCCACCACGGCCTGCCCCCGCGGTGGTCGGGGACGGGCCAGGGGGACCTGGGTCCGCAGCCTGCCGACGGGATCGGCGACATCGGCGGCAAGGAGCAGGACGCCGTCTGGCGGACATGCCCGCCGGCCCAGGTATGGCGCCCAGACCGGTTCGGCGAGCGCGCCAGCCACCAGCGCGACCAGCGGGTCAGGCCCTTGGATGGCGATGGTGAACACCGCGTCGGCAAGGTAGCCACGGCGGGACACGATCGTGCCGCTGCCCGCGCCGCGATGCTTGCCGGCAGGGGTCGGTACGGTCGCTTTGGTGGGGAGTCCGCCGCCGACGGTGTGGAAGTCGACCATCTGCTGGCCTGGCCGGTCGATCCGCACCGTGATCGACAGTGGCGCCAGGTCCTGCGGTGACGCGGCACGGTCCCGGCCCAGCGCGCAGGAAAACAGCCCGAGCAGCCCGGAACGGGTCGGGAACGGTTGCGTGTCACGTTCGGCGAAGGCGCTGTGGGCTCCCCAGGATTGCAGCGGCCCGCCCAGCCGCAGCAAGGCGCCACCGCTGCCCATCACGACCCCGCCTGCCCTGGCGGGAACGCGGCGTGGACGGTCGTGTCGATCAGATCCGCGAAGGATGCGACCTGGTCGCCCAGCCCGGCCAGGGGCTTATCCTCGACCGAGGCGTACGTGGCGTGTCGCGTGCCGCCGGTCCCCCACAGGCGGTTGATGGTGGTGGCGTACTCGGCCAGGGCACGGCGGGACGGCGCCGACCAGCCGCCGACCTGGTCGGCTCTGACCGGCGCCTCGAACGTGCCTGCCAGCGACAGCGGCCGGTCCGTGCGGACGGCGGCATACGCCAGGTCGGGGAGTGTCTGCGGTGCGGTGGCGGTGCGCTTGCCGGTCGGCACCGAACCGATGAACGCACGCAGGAACGCGGCGGTGAGCTCACGTGCCGCTGCTCGGTCGCCGCCGAGGTTGCGGGTCAGGTCGACCAGGTCGACGTTGGCGTACCGGTAGAAAACGCCGGCGCTGAACTCCAGGCTATTCATGTGGCCGCTGCCGGTCTCACCGGCCGGGTTGAGGTCGTCGACGGCGGTGAAGAAGTCCAGCTCGGTCTCGGTGGCGTGAGTGGTGAACGCGTGGGCGACCTGCACCGCCCCGTCGACATTGGCCTGGGGCAGCTGGGCGAGCATACGGCCGAACAGCGCGATACTGCTGTTGCTGGCGGCGAGCAACCCCTGGACTTCCCCGGTTGGCAGCAGCGAGGGCTTCTTGCCGTCCGTAGGCTTCTTTGCGCTGCTGCGCGCATGGGCCTGCTCCAGGACCGCACGGTGGGCCCGGGCCAGATCGCTGAGCCTGTCGAGCGCCGCGGCTGGCAGGTACAGCAGGACCGACGTGGTGATCTCGTCTTTCTCGACCTTGATGCCGCTGCTGCCGGCCGACTCGATGAGCTGCTGGCCGGCGAAGACGGCGAGCGCCTCCGGCCAGCCGTCCGCGCGGAGCCGGTCAGCAACCTGCTGGATGACACGCCGGGTCCGCACGGCCGGATCGCCCAGGTCGGCTTCGATCGCCAATCGTGTTGCGCGTTTCCAGCACTGGCTGGAGACACGGGTGCGCGTCACGCCACCGTAGATCAGAGTCTTGGGTGAGCCGAGGTCGTCCCGGTTGAGGTTGGCGTAGGGGACGGTTTGGAGCAGATGGAGATCGACGAAGCGTGGCTGGGTGGCACTCACTGGTCCTCCTCGCTGTTGGTCGTCGGAACTATGGCGGCTTGGTGGTCGTCGGGGCTGGCAGCACGCAGGCGGTGGAAGGTCTGCAGCCAGCGTTTGGCGATCTCGTCGTGACGGGCTGCCCAGCCGGCCAGGTCGTGCAGCAGCTGAGCCCAGTCGATCGGGACATCGCGTTCTTGGAGCCGCCGGACGATCCGGGGCAGGTGTCGGTGCAGGCCGTCGACGCGCTGTCGGACCAGCAGGTGCAGGTAGCGTTCCGCGCTGTCTTGATCCAGGACTTCGGTGGCCACGGCGTGGGCGAGGGCAGCGCCGAAGTTGCCGGTGTAGCGCCGCTGTGATGCTCTCGCCGAGGTCACGGTCGTCCCGGCGGCCCCGTCGGCCTGGTCGGCGGACTGCGACCGGGTCGTTTGGTCGGTTCGTGGCCTGGGGCCGCTGGCGATGAGCGCCGCGACCGCGTAGTAGGCGCGTTCGGTGGCGGTCGCCGCGCCGTCGGGCAGCCATGGCGCGACGACCGCGTGCATCCGCACCGCCCGCTCAGGGGTTCGACCAAGACCGCTGCGCAGCGCGGCGCGGATACCAGGGTCGGCGATCAGCTGCTGGACCCGGGCGACGAACCGGTCCGGCTTGTCGAGTGGAGCGGGCCGCTCGGTGGTCTGCGTCATGCCGCGTCCTTCCTGTTGGGCGGCCGGTGGGAGGCGAACAGCAGCCGCCGCGCCTCCACGACCGCCTTCGCGCTGCGCGGACGCGCCAGCGCCTGGTCGGTAACCTCATCGAAGACGCTGACGGCCAGCCCGGTGAATGCGCCAGCGGCGTCCGCGAAGGCGCGGCCGGTGACAAGGCGCCAGAACAGGGGCTCGGCTTGCGGCCAGTAGCGGGCGGCCGCCTCGCGCGTCCAGGGGTTGTCTGGCTCGCGGCGGGCCGACCGGGACTGATGATGGTCTGCGGTGCGGTGGAGACGCACCTCGTTGGACGCGACGCCGAGCGCCCGGGCGAGCCTACTGTTGGCCGCTTCTGCCGCGGTCCGTGTCAGCTGGATACCGTGGGCGGCCTGGAAGTCCCGCTCGCTGAGCCAGCGCAGCACCGGCGGCGTCACGCCGCTGAACCACTGCGCATCCCTGGTCTGGCCGTCCTGCACGAACCCGATGGCGCGTAGCCGCAGCCGATCCTGGACCGCAGCGGGCAGCTGCGCGGCCTGCTCGATGACCAGCGGCCGGCGGCGGCTCGGCCGCTCGGCCTGGTCGTCCAGGAGCAGCCCGTCCAGGTCGCGCCAGATCGTGCGGGCCGCCTCAGCGCGCCGCGCAGACCATTTGTCCCGCTGTTGGTTGCGCTCATAGATCAGGTACGGGTCCTCCGCCGGCGGGGAGTCGCCAATGAACGCCCAGGTCAGCCGCGCGTCCACAACCTGCTCGCCGTCATGGGATGGGGTGAGCAGCAGCGCGTGCCGGCCCCGCCGGGTGAGCAACGAGCACGGCCCGGTCGGCGCCGGCGGCGGATCGAGCGGGTTGGAGAGCGTATCGGTCTCCCACGCGCACAGGTCCGGGGAGCCGGCGGCGTCTGGCCGTACCGCACTCGGCTCGACCAGCCCGGCGACCAGGGACTGGAACAAGTCGGCGCCGAGCGGGTGGAACGACAGCGCGCGGCGCAGGGGACCGGCGCGGAGCGTCTTGGACGGCGCGGCACCCGGGACCGTCCGAATGGCCCCGGTGCCCGCTGGTCCGTAGCCCAGTTGGGCCAAAAGGTGCCAGGTGGCCTCTGCCGCTGGCAGCGGCTGTCGGGTGCCGTGGTGGTGATGGTCGAACCAGACCTGGTTGTTGCCGGCCGGGCGGCCAAGCACCAGCTTGTCGACCCCCGCGCTCTTAGGGCTCTCGGTGCGTAGCCGCGGATTCTGCAGCCAGGGCCGCTCAGGGTGGAACAGGTCGAAGCGGTCGGCGACCCCGTCCAGGTGGGCGCCGACCCGCTCGGGGTCGAAGCGCCCCTCGGCCAGCACCTGCCCCCGCCGGACATGCCAGGCGTCGGCGCTACTGTCGGGCTCGGCCAGGCCGGTCACCCGCGCAGCCAGCGCGTACAGCACCCGCCACAGCATCGCCGCGGCCGGTGGGACCGGGACGGCCAGGTCCTGCAACTGGTGCGCGTCGGTGAGCAGCGCACGCAACCCGACGCGAATCGTGACGCCATCGCGGGCCACCGGGATCCACGGCCGATCAAGCAGGTCGAATGCGGGACGCTGGCTCACGCACCGCTCCTTTCCTGGCGGGCATCGCCACCGTGGGCGTGCCGGGTCATCTGCAGCCCCAGTTCGGGGTCCAACAGGAACGCGGTCGGGCCAAGGACCGGACCGGTGACCGCCTGGCCATCCACTCGATGCGGCAGCAAGACCAGGTCAGCCAGTCGTGGCTCCTCACGCCACGCCGCAGGGACCGCGTGCTCCGCTCCGCACGCCTGGACCCACGCGGCCCTGCGGACGGGGATCGCGTGCATGAGCAGGTTATGGGTCTCCGCCCGGGTGAACCTGCCGCCGGGTCCGCTGCCGCGGTCCGCCAGCGGCGTCGTGCACGCCCGGTCGATGAACCGATGCCCGCTCGGATCGGTGAAGCAGCAAAGGACGTCAACGCTGTCGACACCCAGCCGGGTCGCGATGAGTTCTTCTGCGATCTCGCCACGGCTGAGCTCTGCCAGATCACCCACAGCGGCCGGCCGTTGTGGGATCGCGACGAGCTGGGCGATGGCTGCCTGCGCGGTGTCCTTGGCAATCCGCTGCATGGTGAGCTTCAGCAGCCGCTCGTCGTCGGTCTCGTCGGCGAACCCGGCGTAGACGCCGTCGACCAGCGCTTGCACGTCATCAGGCACCCGCACCGGCCGTCCCGCTCGGGCCGACAGCAGCCGCTGCGTGCGCAGCAACAGGTCCTTGTCGTAGATGTCACGCCACTGGCTGGGCGCTGCGCAGGCGCCGTCCGGGCCGACGGGGACAAGCACCTCCAGGCGGGGCCGCCCCAACGCCGCGGGTCGCGGCCGCCGGTGACGGTGCCCGCGACCTGCCCGTTGCAGCAGCAGGGCCATGGGTGCCAGGTCGCTAATGACCAGGTCGAAGTCAAGATCCAGGGACTGCTCTGCGACCTGGGTCGCGACCAGCACCGCCGCATGAGGTCGCTCCTGGCTGTCCTTGCCGAACAGCCGCTCGACCCGACTGGTTGTCTCGGCCCGCTGCCAGCGCGGAAACCGGGCATGCAGCAGCAGCAGCTCGGGTCGGCGTTCGGGCGGGTCCTCCGCGAACGCACCTGCCAAGACCTCGCGGGTCTCCTGGGCCTCTCCTACGGTGTTGCAGACCACCAGGACGCAGCCACCGTGGGCGCGGACCGCTGCCAGCAGCTCGAGCAGACGCGCGGCCCGTTCATGATCGTCCCCGTAGGGGCGTAGGCCGATCTTGAGGTCACACGCTCTGGTGGACGGCAAGGAGCGGGCGGTCACCGTGCGGCTGGCCGCGTCGACGTGGACCCAGCCCGGGTAGCTGACCGGCACCTCGGGCAGCGGCGCATCCGGATCCGCACCCGTGAGGTAGGCGCGGATGAGCGTCCGGGCGACGCGGGCGGGCAGCGTCGCCGACAGCAGCACGACCGGGACGCGCAGCTCGCCAAGCCAGGCGAGGACCCGCCGCAACAGCGCCTGCATGTACGCGTCGTAGGCGTGCGCCTCGTCGACGACCAGCACCTTGCCCGCCAGTCCGAGTAGCCGCAGCGCGTTGTGGCGGACCGCCAGGACCGCCAGCAGCACCTGGTCGATCGTGCCGACAGCGATTGGCGCCAGCATGCCTCGCTTGCCGCCCCGCAGCCACGACGCCGCGATCACCTGGTCCATTGCTGACCGGTCAAGCCGCTCGCCGGTGAGGACTCGAGCATCGACGCCGGCCGGATCCAGGCGGCCGGGCGGGTCGGCGGTCAGCGCTGCAAGGCGGTCGTCGAGCCAGGCGCCGCCATGCACCAGCGCGAGCGCGGCCCGGTCCGCCAGTCGCCGCCGGGCGTAGTCGACCACCCGATCGAACATCTGGTCAGCGGTCGCCATCGTGGGCAGCGCGAAGTGGATGCCCGTCGCGCCGGCCGCCTCCCCCAGCACCCTGGCGGCGTCCAGCGCCACCTCGGTCTTGCCGTCCCCCGTTGGCGCCATCACCAGCAGCAGACCCGGCCCCGAGGCGAGCTTGGGCAGCTCGGTCGCCACCGACGCCTGCAGCGGGTACGGGGCAAAACCGAATGTCTCCTCGAACCCACTGGGCACAAACGACGCACGGCCAAGGCCTGCGCCTGCCAGCAGGTCGCGGCCCAGCCGCCGTGAACCTTCCAGATGCGCCGCGAGCCGGCTGCGGTCGCCGGCTGGCGGCAAGCCCCCCTTGATGCGCTCGTTGAGGAACCACTCCTGGGAGACCAGCCAGTCGGCGACGACAATGACCCCGGTCGCCAGGACCGCGGCTGCGGGGGTCACCACCGGTGGCGGCTTGGGGTGCTGGAGGGTCGAGCAGACCAGATCCAGGTGGGCCACCCGCTGCTCCTCCCACACGCCCCCGCCCAGCGCCGGCGTCGCCCGCGCGCCCCAGCGCCGTTGATCCCGCGTGCACGCCTGATGGAAGGTGCCGTGATGGCCCCCGAGCAGCTGCGCGACCCGGTGGGCCGCGCACCCAACCGGTGTGCCAACCGTCGGATAGCCGTGCACCGCAAGCAGCGGCGCCAGCGCCAGATGCGCAGCCCGCTCGTGCCTGAGCGGCGGCTGATCCGGCGCCACCGTCGGGTAGCCTGCCGCGACGAGCACGGCCCAGGCCTCGCCGTCCATCGCCTGGAACCTCGGGATGAGCTTGCCGAGGTCGTGCAGCCCCGCCCACAACCCGACCAGGCGGCCCGCATGCGCTTCGTCCTGCAGGCCGAGCCCTTCGGTGATGACGCGCCGTTGTGCCGCAGCGAGGTAGTCGCGCCACAGGCACTCGGCCGCCGCCGCCGCATCCAGCAGATGCAGGATCAGCGGGTACCGTCGCTCAAGGCCGCGCGACTTGCCCCACAGCCGCAGATCCACCCTGGCAACAGTGTCGCGCTCCGTCCGGTGCTCGCCCATGTGACTCTCGCCTCGGTCTGCCACCCAGACCACATCCCGGCTGCAGACATCACCTTCAAGATATTAGGGATACAAGTCCCGATCCGGTCAGTCCGCGCTCTTGGTAAGCATAGTGCAGCAGTGTGACACGAGCCCGCGACCAATGACCTGAATGCCGACCTCGCCCGAATGTCCACCACTGCCCGGAAGATGAGCGACGGCTCGCCACCCGGTCTCCAGGAATGGCGGCTACGCGACGACGATGACCGGCGGGACCGTCATCTGTCGTCAGCTTGCGGCGCGCTGCTCCAGCGCGGACCTGGCTGCCCGGCTGCACCTACAGTCCGGCAGCATGACGTCGACCTCGCCTCATCACCCACACCGCAGCCAGCGTGGCCGGGACCAGCGGCACCAAGCCGCTGACCAGCATCTGTGAGCAGTGCGGTGAGCCCGCTGTCAGCTCCTGCGAGCGCTCTGAACGCGAAACGGACGGCACGTCGTCGGCAGGCCGGTCCCGGGTGCGGCCACCATGGCCGCAGCTCGAGGGTGCGACTGGCCCCGCAGTGACCACGTCGCCGTGGGCCATGCCCGAACGGGCGCGCCGGCTCGGGCGGTGATTCCTGCCGAATCAGCGTTCTGCCGCAAATTCCATCGGCTGCTAATTCGCGACGACATGCGTGCGGCCCGACCGGGTCGCCTGTCTGGTGAGCGCCGCCAGGCCGTTCACACCGCTTGGATCGATGTCAGCGCCTACGCGAAGAGCTCCCAGGAAGGCCAGCACCGATCCCACCGCAGCAGGGTGACCTGCGGACATAGCGCCCGCGGTCGCATCTGATGCGAGAATCCCTCGCCAAACGCGAGCGGCCGGAGGTCCCAAGCGTGGGCACCGAGGGACTCATTCCAGGAGCGGCCGGGCTGCGCTTGCTCGTCGGCGTGCCGCTGCTGCGGCCCGACGAGCAGGTGTTTGTTGCGATGCTGGCAGGCTGGCGCAACCAGCAGCTCGCCCCGCAACCTCGCCGTCAGCCGATCTGCCGGGACTACGCCAGCATCACCCGCAGCTTTCTTCTGCGGACCGCAGTGGGGCAGGCGGCCGTGGTTGCTCGGGCGTGTGCCCAGATGCGCACGCCGTGTTCGACGTGCTGGACCCGCTCGACCGCAACTACGCGCGACGGCGACGGTTTCAAGGCATTGTGTGCCACCAAGCCCGCAGCGCCCCACCCACGATGTGCTTGAACGTGTGGAGGAGCATATAGGGGCATCCTCGGCGGCCCAGGTAGTCCTCCCCGAGTGAGTGGCGAGGGCTCCAGGCACCTCGCCAGGATCGCGGGCCTGGTCGTCCTCGGCAACCACTACCCACCCAGGCCGTCCGGACCGCCACACCACGTCAGCGCATCCTCCAGGCCCCGCACCAGTCATCGCCCAGTCGTTCGGCTTCCACGACGAGACTGCCACCCCGGTTGCCGCTGAGGCCGGCACACCCCTGGAGCCGCTACATGCGCGTCAGCTCAGCCGCCCGAGCCAGCGGGAAACAGGTGGAGGAACTGGTTGAAGCCGAAGTAGCCGACAGTGAATCCGATCACCATTCCGCCCCAAAAGTCCTCGACTGAGACGAGCGGTTGTGCCGAACTCTTGCGGGCGAACGCCACCACCACCACCACCACCACCGCGATGGTCGCCATTACCGATACCGCCAGTGCCTGGAGCGTCCCGAGTGCCGTCACGCCAGAGGTGCCTGTTTGCGGTTCATGCGTGAGACCCTTGACCAGGGTGCCGAGGGCCGCCCCGAGCACGGCACCCCAGGCGATCGAGCCGAGGGCCGCCTGGATGCTGAGCTGATAGGGGGTAGCTGTTCAGCGTGGGTGAACGCGTGTCGCGGTGATCGTCGGCGTACGGCAGGAGCTGCCCGAGTTGACCTTTGGCTCCGACATGATGATCATGCCGCGCGTGTCCGAGCTGCCGCATGACCTCGCCACGTTGCCG
>WNFU01000755.1_pt1 | contig 44785 bp, 39 predicted proteins | sample 5400121 | NCBI WGS metagenome assembly WNFU01 (sample SAMN13153360, study PRJNA577476) | soil metagenome | isolation source: 100 cm soil or saprolite under grassland replicate 1 | place: USA:California | collected 2016-06-15 | reverse complement strand
ACTCGTCGTGCGAGAGATCGAGGAAGAGGAGCATGAACACGCCGGTCTCGGCGTCGAGCCCCATGAGCGCGATCATCCCGACCCAGACCGCGATCGAGATGTTGTAGCCGAGCGCCCAGAGGAGCCACACCGCTCCGACTGCGGAGAAAGGCACCGCCGCCATCACCAGCGCCGCCTTGAAGGACGACTTCGTGTTCATGTAGAGCAGCCCGAAGATGAGGACGAGCGTGAGGGGGATGATGAGCTTCAGCCGCTCCTTCACGCGCAGCATGTTCTCGTACTGGCCGCTCCAGACCAGGTTGTAGCCGGTGGGGAGCTGGAGCCCGGTCGCGACCGCCTTCTTCGCCTCCGTCACGTAGCCGCCGACGTCGATCTTCGAGGTGTCGAAGTCGACGTACACGTAGCCGGCGAGGAGCCCGTTCTCGTCGCGGATCATCGACGGACCCTGTGTCAGGACGATGTCCGCGATCTCCTCCATCGGGAGCTGGCCCTGCCCGCCCGGGAGCGGCAGGAGCACGCGCCGGAGCGCCGACAGGTCCTCGCGATAGTCGCGCGCGTAGCGAACGTTGATGCCGTAGCGCTCCCGACCCTCGACGGTGGTGGACTGGTTGTCGCCGCCGACGGCGGTCATCACCATCATGTTCGCGTCATCGACGGACAGGCCGTACCGCGCGAGCTGCTCGCGCTTGAGGACGAAGTCGAGGAAGTACCCCCCGGCGACACGCTCCGCGTAGCTTGAACGCGGCGAGCGCTTGGGGTTCACCGTGATCTGGTACTGGCGTACCTGGCCGCCGACCGTCGCGACCTCCGCCACGCCGGGCACGCTCTGGATCGCGTAGCGCAGGTTCCAGTCCTGGAACGAGCGGAGCTCGTCCGACGAGTGCTGCCCCGTTCGGTCGACGAGGGCGTACTGGTAGACCCATCCGACGCTGGTCGCGTCGGGCCCGAGCTCCACCTTCACGTCAGGTGGGAGCTGCTGCGTGATCTTGGACAGGTACTCGAGGACGCGCGTCCGGGCCCAGTACGGGTCCGTCCCGTCCTCGAAGATCACGTAGACGTAGCTGAACCCGAAGTCCGAGAAGCCGCGGATCGCCTTCACCTTCGCCGCGCCGAGGAGGGCGGTCGTGATCGGGTAAGTGACCTGGTCCTCGATGATGTCGGGGCTCCGGTCCCATCGCGAGTAGACGATCACCTGCGTGTCGGAGAGGTCCGGCAGCGCGTCGAGCGGGATGTTCCGCATCGCCCACGCCGAGGCGACGAGCGCCACGATCGTCGCGGTGACGACGAGGTACTTGTTCTCGGCGGAGAAGCGGATGATTCGCTTGATCATGGCGCGCTATCGTCCGTGGCCGGCGTGGGGAGCCGCGGCGGGCGCATCGACGTGTGCGGGAGGCTGGCCGGCCGAGCTCGACGAGCCGTGCCCCGCGTGTTCCGCGCTGTCCTGGGACGCGGAGCCCGACGCTGACGTCAGGGCCGCGAGGGACGCTCGCAGGCGGGACTCGGAGTCGACGAGGAAGTTTGCCCGGGTCACGACCCCGTCCCCCTTCTGGAGCCCCGAGACCACCTCGACGAACTCCGAGTCGCCCTCGCCGAGCTGCACCTCGCGCGGCTGGAACTTCCCATCGGGAAGCGAGACGAACACCACGCTCTTCGTGCCGGAGTGGATGACCGCGTCCGCAGGGATCCGGATCCCCTCGCGGGCCTTCCCCTCGAGCACCACGTCGCCGAACATCTCGGGCTTGAGGTCGCCCGCCGGGTTCGGGAACTCGATGCGCACCTTCGCGGTGCGGGTCTTCGGGTCGAGCAGCGGGTCGATGAACGCCACCCGTCCGGAGAACGTCCGGTTCGGGTACGCCTTGAGGCTCAGCTTCGCCGTCATGCCGACCTTCACCTGACGCACCTCGATCTCGTACGCGTCGGCGAGCACCCACACGCGCGAGAGATCCACGATCTCGAACGGCATGTCGCCCGCGTTCACCCGCATGCCGGGGACGACGTCCTTCTTCGTGAGGACGCCCGTGGCGGGCGAGGCGAAGGTGATCGTCCGCGATGGCTCGCCGGTGCGGTCGAGCCGCTCGATCGCGGAGCGCGGCACGTCCCACAGCTCGAGCTTCCGCCGCGCGGCCGCGACGAGCGCGTCGCCATCCGCGCTCATCCCGCCGGCGTGGGCGAGTCGCTTCCGGGTGTCGAGCGCGAGGAGGTACTCCTGCTGCGCGGCGAGGAGCTCGGGGCTGTAGATCGAGAAGAGCGGCTCGCCCGCCTTGACGGGACGCCCGATGAAGTCCGCGTACACGCGCTCCATGAACCCCGAGAACTTCACATTGACGTGGTGCACGCGGGTCTCGTCCACCGCCACGCGGCCGCTCGTGCGCCACGAGCCGCCGACGTGGCCGCGCTCGACGTGCGCGATCTTGAGGCCGATGAGCTGCTGGCGCCCGACGTCGATGGACACCCCCGTGAGACCCTCGACCGTGCCCGCGTCCCCGCCGCTTCCCTCGACCTTTACGAGCCTCATCCCGCAGATCGGGCAGTCCCCGGGGTGATCCTGGACGACGCTCGGGTGCATCGGGCACTGCCAGCGATCCGGCTGCTCGGACGCGGAAGCCTGCGTCAGTTGCGGTGCGGAGCCGGGCGCGGCCCCCATCTTGACGAGCTTCATCCCGCAGATCGGGCAGTCGCCCGGGTGATCCTGGACGATGCTGGGGTGCATCGGGCACTGCCACTGCTCCTTCGCCTCCGCGGCCGCTCCTTCGTGACCGTGACCGTCGCCGCCCCGGCGCGCCAGGAACCAGCTGCCGCCGCCCGCCATGACGGTGCTCGCGATGATCGCGAGCGCGAGGGCAGGGGCGCCGAACCGGCGCGAGGACGTCGTGTTGCTGGTCTCGGTGGTCATGCGTTCTCCGTTCATCACATTCCAGAGGTCGTGGGGCCGGAGGAGGTCGTCTCCGCCCCGCGCGATGCGGCCGGGCCCGCGCTCCCCATGCCTCCGCCGCTCGCCGCGGCGCCCGGCACGCCGCCGGCCGCCATCGCGCCGCTCGCGCCGGAGATCCCGACCGGATCGAGGCTCACCTCTGCGGCGGCGATCGCGATCCGCTGCGCCTCGGCGAGCGTGGCGAGGAAGCTCTCCTCGTCGCCGATGTACCCGGCGTTGGCCTCGAGCACGGACGCGAAGGTGACCTTCCCGACGCGGTACTGGGCGAGGGTGCTCTGCGCGGTGGCCCGGGACTGAACGAGCAGGCCCTCGCGGAAGATCCGGATCGTCTCGAGGAGCGCGGCATACGCGCTCCGCCGCTCCGCCACGCGGAGCCGGAGGACCTGCTCGATGGCCTCGGCGCTGCGGTTGCTCGCGTCCGCTCGCGCCTCGTTCTCCGCGACGGCCCGGCTCTGCTTGCGCGACGACCACAGAGGAAGGCCGATCGAGACGCCCGCGAGCCACATGGGCTCGAGCTGTCCGCGCGGCATGACGCCGGCGTTCACGCCGAGATCCGGGAAGCGGTCCCTCCGCGCGAGCGCGACGGACGTCGCGGCGCGCGCCGCGCCGAACCGCGCCTGCGCCAGCTCCGGGCTCCGCGCGAGCGCGTCTGCGAGCGCGGCGTCGTTCGAGACGAGCTCGTACGTCTCCGCCTTTCGCAGGCTCACCGACGTGGAGATCTGCTCGTCGAGAGGGTGGGCGCGCAGCCGGTTCAGCGTCTGAACGGCCGTCCGCTCCTGGGTCTCGAGCGACCAGCGGCGCTGGCGCAGCCGGTTCAGCTCGAGCTGGGCACGGAGGACGTCGGACTGGGCACCGTCACCCGTCTCGTAGCGGGTCCGGGCGAGGGCGGCGGACGTCTGCCAGATCTCCTCGAGCTGCTTCAGGAGCTCGAGTCGGTCGCGCGCGAACAGGAGATCCGTGTACGCGCGCCGGACGTCGGCTTCGGTCGATAGGCGAGCCCGCGAAAGCGCCGCGCCTGCCTCGTCCGCCGCGATGCGCGCGACGTCGGTCCGAAGCCCGCGCTTCCCTGGCCAGGGGAGCCCCTGGCTGAGCATCACCTGGTAGAAGCTCGTTTCCATCTTCCCGACCTGGATCTCCTTGAACCCGTCGTTCTGGATCCCGAGCGATAGGACGGGGTCAGGGAGCGCGCCCGCTTGCGGGATCCGCTCTCGCTCCGCCCGCACCGTCGCCTCGGCCTGACGGAGCTCGGGGCGAGCGGCGAGGCTCTCCTCGATGAGCTGCGCGAGCGCAGGGTCGGTCGGAAGCCCGGGCGCGGCGCCAGCGCTCGTGTCGGCGCTCGCCCGGGCGAACGGCATGGCGAGAAGCACGGCCAGCAGGATTCCCAGCCTGCATCGCGCGCCGTCGATCTTCGTGGTGGGCTGAGGGTCCATTGGCACGAACGCCTATAGCACCGCGCGTGCCACGGCGGAGAGGCGGCCCATCATCCGAAGACGCGGTGGAACGGACCGGTGACGGCGAACGGGCTGCGGCCCGGCACCCGCAGGTGGGCGCCGAGCCGCAGCGAGCTTCTCAGGGGCGACTACGGGACAGGCCGACTACGGGACGAACACCACGCCGCTGATCATGTCCATGCCGCACGCGTAGCGGATCTCGCCGGACTTCTTGGGCGTGAACTCGACCATCACGGCCTTCTCGAGCGGCAGGGGCTGGTTGATCCCGTGCTCCTTGATGACGATCTCCTTCGCGCACGTGTGATCCGTCTTGCGCGTCACGACGAGGCGCACCTTCTCGCCCTTGCTCGCCTTGATCTTCGAGGGCTCGAACCCGTTGTCGGTCACCGCGAGCGCAATGGTGCGGACGCCGTCCTTGACGGTCCCCTCCGCGATCCCCTGCGTCGCGCTGGCGCTCGCCGCGCCGTGCATGGCCCCGTGATCGTGCTGAGCCAGGGCGGACCCGGACGCGAGGGCGATCGCCGCTCCGACGGGCAAGAGGAAGCGCTTGCTGTTCATCTCAGGATCTCCAGTCGTTGTGCGTCCGCTGTTGCGGGCGCGGTTCTGAGGAACCCCTAAGCAGAACTCGTGCCGTGAGGGGCTGCCAGGATCCGGCGATATTCCACGGCACGCGGCTCCGGAGCATGGCCGCGGGAGCCACAGTGTAACCGGGACCGTCACGCGAACAATCCGCGGCCGCACCGATCGCGTGTCAATTCGCGACGCTCAACGTCCCGGCGCCCTGGTCGACGATCCACCTCCGGCGCTCCACGAGCTGGAGGTGCATGAGGCCGATCTGGCCTACCGGGCCACCGAACGCGAGCCAGCCGAGCTTGAGGAAGTACCAGAAGATCTCGGACATCGAGACCTGCTGGGCGTCGGAGGGCGGCGCCTCCACGCGCGTCGGGAGCCGGTCGTCCACGCCGGCTCACCTCGCGCCGATCCGGGTCGTGGTGCGGTCGAGCGCGGCGCGCAGACCCCGGGCGAGATCCTGAGCGGGGCCGACCGCCCAGTAGTGCAGGAACAGGATCCGCGGCTGCTCGCCGGTCATGTGCTGGTGGATCGCGACGGTGTCGATGCCGGCCGCGCGCAGGGCCTTGAGGACCGGCTGCAGCTCGCTCTCGAGCATGGCGAAGTCGCCGTCGACGACGGCACGCTCATCCGAGCCAGCGAACGCCGCCCAGGTGTTCACTCCCATCTTGTTGCCGACCTCGACGCCGCCCATCCGCGTCGTGCGCCCGATCTCCACCTTGTAGACGCCCTGGTCGACCTTGCCCTTCACCCCCAGCGCGGCGTCGATCCTCGACGCATCGAGCGAGGACCGGGCTGGATCGATCTGCGCGGTCGGTGTCTCCCCGTTCCCGCCCGCGGTCTCCTTGATCTTCGCGAAGACCTTGCCGACGGCGGAGGCGAGCGCCTTCTCGTCCCCCATGCCGCCGATGTGCATGAACATGACGCGGGCCGACTCCCAGAAGAAGTGGTTGTGCAGCGCGGTCACCTCGAGGCCGCTGTCGAGCGCGACGCTCATCACCGGGTTCACCTGGTCCTCGGCGAGGACGAGGTCGCCCATGACCATCGCGTGCCGCGGTGAACCCTCGAACGCGGCCCAGGAGGTGAGGCCCATCGACGGCGGAATCTTCACGCCCGCCACGGTGGGCTGGAGGTCGGTCCGGGGGACCGAGACCTTGAACACGCCCTCCTTCTCGTCGAGCTGGCCTTTCGCTCCGGTGAGCTGCTCGATCTGCGCGGTGTCGAGCGCCCCCTTCGGCGAGCCGGCGTTCCCCCCGTGAACCGGCAGCGCGATCAGCGTCGACAGCGCAGCGATGACCGCGAACCGGGTCCGGCGCCGCGAGGTCCCAAATGCCCACCCATCCCTGCACCCGGTGTCCGTTCCTTCGTTCCGCATGACGTCCTCCTCGTCCGGCGCGGGGCACGGTCGACGCGTGAACGCCAGGCCGGGTCCGCCTCCGTCTCAGTGCTTCGTCGCGCCTCCCTGCACCGCGTACAGGTCGTCGAACAGCGCGGCGCCGCGTGTGAGGCGTGCCTCGTCGTCCGAATGGGCGGCGGCGATCCCGGCGACGACCTGGCCGATGCCGGGCGCCTCCTCGCGGCCGTACTTCGCGTCCTTCACGTCGATGTCGTGGACGATCTCGGCGATCGCGCGGAGGGCGGGATCGGCGAGCCCGAAGCGCCGCACGAGCACCTCGAACGTGCACAGCTCGCCCTCGTGCGTGAACTCCGCCTCGAACATGTCGAACCGGAGCTCGCCCTTTTCCGGCCGGTAGCCCTTCGCCGGCACGAACTTGAAGCGCGCCTCCGGGTCGATGAACTTCCGGATGAGCCACGCGCTCGCCATCCGGTCCACCTTGATCCCGGTGCGCGTCACCCAGGTGCGCGCCCGGTGCTGCGCCACGTCCAACGCTTCCTTCGCCGACTCCGTTCCCTCGACGGTCCTCATGCGCGCCTCCATTCCGGACAGCAGGCCCTCGACGACCTCGCGTCCGGGTGCTCCGAAGAAGTCGATCGCGGTGAGCTCGGTCGCGCGCTGCCGCAGGCGTGCGAGCTGCCTCGCGAGCTCCGGGCGGCGGGCATCCGGCACCGCTCCCCGCCGAGGGAACGCGGCGTTCACCGCGCGCACCTGCTCGGCGAGCTCGCGGTAGTCCGCCTCGCGCGCGCCCTGGAACAGCCCGATCACCTGCGCGTCGGAGAGGCCTTCGATGAACCGCGCCTCGACGATGGAGGCGTCGCCGCCGCCCTTCACGATCTCGCGGAGGACCCACTGGAAGTCCTCCTGCGTCTCGTCGTCGTGCGGCAGGGTGTAGACGGAATTCTTGATCGCCACCGCGCCGATGCGCGCGAGCTGCCGACCGATCTTCACCCGCAGGTATGCAGGGCTCGGTGGGATCTGGTGGATGAGCAGCATCCAGCGCGCCTCGGGCCGGGTCGGAGGTTCCTGTCGTCGCGGTTTGAGGGTGGTCAAGGACGCTTCCATATGTAGCAACTGAATCAGCGAGCATCACCTGGTCGCCCAGATGGGCCCATCGATGGCCGGCCGAGGTTCCGGTCGGGCGGCTGTACGGGCGGCGGCGCGGGGAGCGCCGGGCGCCCTCAATGCCCGTGACGGTGGTGGACGTCCGGATGGTGCGGGTGGTCGTGGAACAGCGTGCCGTGCCGATGCACGTGCGAGTGCGGCTCGACCACGGGTCCGGCATGCTCGTGCGCGTGGTGCTCGTCGTGCACGTGAGCGTGCTCGTGCTCCGTAGGCTCGTGCGCGTGGCCGTGCGCGTGGTGCGCGCGGACGATGGCGGCGATCCCGGCGGCCATGAGCGCGCCCGCGGCGAGGTGAATCGGCGGCAGCCGGTCGTGAAGGAGCGGGATGGCGACGAGCGCGCCGACGAAGGGAGCCGCCGCGAAGTAGGCCGCCTGGCGTGCCGCTCCGAGCGAGCGAACGGCGAGGAGGTGCAGCACGATGCTCACCCCGTAGCCGAACGCACCGGTGAGGAGCGCCAGGCCGAAGTGCGCTCCGGTGGGGAGCCGCTCACCGACGACGAGCCCGAGCGCCACGTTGAACGCGCCCGCCGCGAGCGCCTTCGCGCGGACGACGGCGACGGGATCCCGGATCGCCAGGTGCTGGCTGAGGTTGTTGTCGAGCGCCCACGCGGCGCACGCGCCCGCGATGCACGCGACGCCCACCGGGTCGAGCTGCACGGGGCCGGGGGCCCAGGTCAGCGCCGCCGCGCCGACGATCACCACGGCGGCGCCGAGCGCCTCCCGCCGCGAGAGCCGCTCGCGGAGCATCAGCAACGCGAGCGCGATCGTGAAAGGCGCCTCGAGGTTCAGGAGGAGCGACGCCGCCGCGCCCGAGAGCCGGGCCAACCCGACGACGAGCAGGAGGGGCCCGACCACTCCACCCGCCACGATCACGGACGCGAGGACGGGCAGGTCCGACCTCTGGATGGGCGCCTCCGCGTCGCGCCGCCGGAACGGCGCCGCCGCGAGCAGCCCGAGACCGGCGCCGAGGTACAGGAGGCCGGCCAGCGTGAGCGGACCGGAGCCCGGCACGAGGAGCTTCGCGACCGGCGTGCTCGCACCGAAGAGCGCCGCGGCGGCGAGCCCGAACGCCGCGCCGCCCGGTGCGCTTCCAGGGGGCCGGAGAGGAGCGGGCGAGCCGGTCGTGGTCACGTCCGGAGCTTACGGCGCGGGAGGAGGGTGAGCACGCACGACGACCCCTGCGGGCAACCGACGCGTGAACGCCAGGTCGTCCGGCGATATGAACGGACGCGAGGAGGTCCCGTGCGTCCGTTCCGTGCAGCGTCCGCCGCGTCGCTCGCTGGCCTGATCGCGGCCCTGGTCACTCCGGTGGGCTCGGCGGCGGCCCCCGCCTGCCCGGCGACCGCCGAAGACATGCTCGGGCCGTTCTACGAACCAAACGCTCCCGTCCGATCGACAGTCGGGAAAGGCCACGTGCTCCGCGGGACGGTGCGGTCGTCGGCCGACTGCCGTGCGATCCCGGGCGCTCGCGTCGAGCTCTGGCTCGCAGGGCCGGGCGGCTATGACGACGACCACCGCGCGACGGTGATCGCCGACGGCGACGGCCGGTATCAGTTCGAGAGCGGGGTGCCGGGTCCGTACGAGCGCCGGCCGCCCCACATCCACGTGCGCGTCGCGCATCCCGGGTACCGGACGCTCGTCACCCAGCACTACGTTGCGCGCGGACGGACGGAGGCGACGTTCGACCTCGTGCTGAGGCCGCAGGGGTGAGGCGAGGGCGCGGCTCGAGGAGAGGCCTTCGAGTTCGGGAGGCTCACGGTTGCCCTTCTGCCGCTCCACGCCGCATCGCCTTCGAGAGCTCGCGATCGAAGGATCCGGCAAACTCCCGCGCCTGCTTCGCCCCAAAGCCGCTCGGGCCGCCGGTCACGACACCGCCCTCGCGCAGCTCGTGATGGAAGTTCCGCAACGCGAGCGCCTCGCCGACGTTCTCCTCCGTGTAGACGGTGCCGCGCAGATCGAGCACCACCGCGCCGCGGGCGACGAGCGCAGCCGCAAGCGGGATGTCGGCCGTGATGGCGAGGTCGCCGGCTGCTGCCGACTTCGCGATGTATCCGTCCGCGACGTCGAGGCCCATCGCAACCCGGACGGTCGAGACGTGCCGTGAGGGCGGCAGCCGGATGTTCTTGTTGGCGACGAAGATCGCGCTCACGGCCAGGCGCTCCGCCGCCCGGATCACGATCTCCTTCACCGCGGCAGGGCAGGCATCGGCATCGACGAAGATCTTCACGGGAGCACCGTACGTGAGTCTAGTGGGGCGGGATACCTGCGCCGCGGCGCACGAGCCCACTGGGCACCTCACGGCACGCCGAGGATCCACCCCTCCTCGTGCAGCACCGCGTCCGTCCGCGGGGCGGCGAACGAGCTCTCGAGCAGGCCGTCCGCGTCGAGCCGCGCGAACGCGAGCGCGGTCGAGATCACCTGGCGGCGGTCGTGCACCTCGACGCCGCGCTGCCGCGCATGGAAGAGCGACGGGTAGACCTCCGCCAGCACGATCCGAGCGTCGCGTGGCGGCGGGAGCCTCGCACCCGTCTCGAAGGGCCACACGCGTGCGTCGGGGAGGGCCTCGCGCAGGCGCGCGACGTGCGGGATCCCCACGAGCGCCTGCCCTCCGACGGAGTTCGAGCCGCCGAAGACGAACCACGGAGTCGAGGCAGTCCTCCCGCAGCGGTCGGCGAGCCGGGTTCGCTGCAGCGTCGCCCCGCCCCGCGCCCGGAGCGGGAACTCGAAGGAGCCTTGCTGCCGGGGGGACAGGTGAGCGGCGACGTGCGGCGGCACGCTGTTCGGCCGACCGAAGAACGGGCCGAAGCCGCCTGACACCTGCGAGTTGAGCATCGCGGCCACCTCGAACCGGTTGTTCGCGTTCTCCGCGTCGTCGCGCGCCGCTTCGCGCAGCATCCTCCAGACGGCACTCCACGCCTTCTCCGGCGGGCCGCGGTGTCCCAATGCCGCGGCGAAGCCGTGCGGGTAACCAAACGGGAAGTCGAAGCCGACGAGCACGCGTCGCCCGGCGAGCGGTCCACGCAGTCGTGCCGTGAGCTCCTTCGCGAGCGAGAGCCGAGTGGGGCAGTTGCCGGTGTCGAGGAGAGGCTCGGGATCGGCCCAGCGGAGCAGGGCCCACCAGACGCTGTCCGCTCCTATCCTCGGTACGGAAGCCGCACTCCAGTCGACGACGCAGTAGGCGTCGAACGAGGGGCTGGCACCGACAGAGAGCCGGAGCTCGGGCCGTCGGACCCCGTAGGTAGCGAGTGTTTGCCGGCGTGTCGGCACGTCGTCTCCGTCGCCTGGTGACGGTCACGCAGGAGCCGCGCGAGAGCCGCCGGGAGCCTGTTGCCCCGAGGCACACGATAACGACGCGCGCCGCGATGCAAGTGCTCGATCTCGTTGGCGTGCCGTCGGTGGCTCGAAAGGTGCAAAATGCAGCGTGGAGAATACTCTGCGACGGCTGCTCGTCGTATTCAGGAGGACAGAATGCGTTACCTACTCGTTGCGTCGTCGCTGCTGCTCGGCTCCGTGACCTCGACCCAGGCCCAGATCAGCGTCGGCATCGGATTTCCCGGCCTGGACATCGGCATCAACGTGCCGGTGTATCCGGAGCTCGTCCAGGTGCCGGGCTACCCCGTGTATTACGACCCTCGGGCGAACGCGAACTACTTCTTCTACGACGGCGCCTACTGGGTGTACCAGGGAGACAATTGGTACGCGAGCAGCTGGTACAACGGGCCATGGCAGCTGGTGGGGCCCGAGCAGGTCCCGCTCTTCGTGCTGCGCGTTCCGGTGCGCTACTACCGCCAGCCTCCGGCTTACTTCCGCGGCTGGCGCGCCGACGCGCCGCCTCGCTGGGGTCAGCACTGGGGCCGCGACTGGGAACGGGGTCGAGGCGGATGGGACCGATGGGACCGCCGCTCCGCCCCGCGTGCCGCACCGTTGCCGGTCTACCAGCGAAGCTATTCGGGCGACCGCTATCCTCGCGCGCCAGAACACCAGCATGCGATTCGATCCGACCAGTACCGCTACCGGCCGCGTGAGGAAGTGACGCGGCAGCGCTTTGAACAGCATGGCAATCCGGGGAACCATGGCAACCCGGACAACTCGCGCAACCCGGGCAACTCGCGCGCCGAGCCGCCACGGCAAACGCCTGTCCAGCAGCGACCGCCGCAGCAGCAGCAAGACAGGGGCCGGTGGAACAAGCCTGCACCGCAGGAAGAGCATCGGGAGCACGAGAACGAAGGGCGAGGTCACGGTCGCTGGTGATCGGGACCTCGAGGCGGTCCGCCACTTCCCGGATGCGATCTGAAAGGGCCCGCGGAGCGAGGTAGCGACGGCGCGTCGCGAGCCCCGATCCGGGGCCTCGCACGCGGAGGGCGCCGGGGCGCGGATGGGGCGCCCACAGCGCACTCGACGTGCCGTCGGGGACTTCAATTCGGACGGCAAGCTGGATGTGGCGGTCACGAATCTCAACAGCGGCAAAGTCTCGATCCTCCTGGGTCACGGCGACGGGACGTTTGCCGAACCCGGCCACGTCTCGGTGGGACACCGGCCGACGTCGGTCGCCGTCGGGGATCTCAATGGGGATGGCAAGCTCGACCTGGCGGTCACGAATGGCGCCGATGACGCGGTGATGGTCCTCCTGGGCCACGGGGACGGCACGTTTGCCCTGCACGAGACCCGGTCCGTTCACTCACGTCCGGTCGCCGTCGCGCTCGGCGACTTCAACGGCGACGGCAAGCCCGACCTCGCGGTCGCGGCCCTCCTCAGCAGCACGGTGGTCGTTCTCTTCGGGGACGGTACGGGTTCCTTTCCGACGGGCAATACCTTCGGCGTCGCACGGCATCCGAGTGCGCTGGCCGTCGGCGACTTCAACAATGACGGCAAGCACGACGTGGCGGTGGCGAATCGGTTCAGCGACTCGGTCTCCGTGCTGCTCGGAAATGGTGACGGGACCTTCAAGGCCTACCGGAACTTCGCAGTCGAGGCGCAACCGGTCGCCTTGGCGGCGGGCGACTTCAACAACGATGGAAAGCTCGACCTCGTCGCCGCGAACGTCGGCAGCGACTCGATCTCCGTGCTGCTCAACGACACCGACCTGACGCCGCCCACGCTGACGATGCCGGCGCTCGCACCGAGCTATGTGTACAACGCGAGCGTGACGTTGACGTTCGGAGCGACGGACGCGGAGTCGGGGATCTACAGCATCGAAGCCACGCTGAACGGCGTGCCGCTGAGCGACGGCCAGTCCGTCGTGCTGAATCACCCCGGCACGAACACGTTCACCCTGACGGCGACCGACAAGGTGGGAAACGTCGCGACCCAGAGCGCGACGTTCGCGGTGCTCTACGCCTTCGGCGGCTTCCTCCCGCCCGTGCCGAACGACGGCAGCGGCGTGTTCCGGCTGAACAGCATCATCGCGCTGAGATTCCAGCTCACCGATGCCAACGGCGCCTCCGTCTCCACGGCGGACGCGACGCTGACCGTGCAGAAGCTCTCCGGCGGCACGTTGCTCGGGACGCCGATCGATGCCACCGCGGCAGGCAAGGTGGACGCCGGAAGTGCGTTCAACTACTACGCCGCAGCCAACACCTACGCGTACAACCTGGACACGGCGCCGCTTTCGACCGGGGCGTGGCAGCTCCAGGTGCACCTGAACGATGGCTCCGTTCACGCCGTCACGATCGGTCTGAGGTAGGCAAGCACGTTGGGCCCGCGAGACCAGCCGGGCCCGCGTTGGAGGTGGCGTCATGCGTCGAGCCGTATGGGTTGCGGTGGCGATGAGCGCAGCGCTGGAGGGATGCACGAGCGTCCCCGATCACACCAACCCCTGGCTCGGCTACAAGTACGGATCCAGCTGCCTGACGGGCACCGTATCCGACTGCTTCGATGCTCTTCGCGACACCAATGTGGCCTGGAGTTACTACACCGCGCTCGGTGTCGAGGACCCGGACCATTACGAGCTCGGAAACTGGCTCGGGGACTACGGCTTTCCTCCGAACGGCGTCGATGCTCACGCCATCTATGCGAACCTGGCCGACCTGCAATTCGGCAGGGACATGAACTGCGTGCAGTCCGGGCAGAAGACCTCCTGCTATGTGGTGAACTATGGGCCGCCGCCGTTCGGGCCGGGCAGCGGATCGTGGCCCGACGTCACCGGCGCGCTCCACGATGCGCTCAACTTCGGCACTCCGTTCGGCACGGTCGCCATGGTCTACGACGCCGCCAGGAGCGAGCCGAACCAGGTGTCGTTCTTCGCCTTCGGCGACAAGGAGGAAGCCACCGCCGATGGAGGAACCTTCACCCGCCACAACGCTCTTCTCTACAGCGCCGCGCTCGACAGCGAAGGACTGAAGAGCGTGCCGCGGATGTGCATGGCATGCCACGGCGGGACCTATGACACGAGCTCGAATACCGCGACGGGGGCCAAGTTCCTTCCGTTCGACGTCTTCTCGTTCCGTTATCCCAACGAGGCGGGATACAGCTTCGACGAGCAACAGGAAGCGCTGCGAAAGCTGAACGCCGCTGTCGCCGAGACGAACCCGGGCAGCCCATTCGAGACCTGATCGACGGCCTGTATCCGGATGGCGTGAACAACGAGGGAAGCGTCGCGGTGGACAGGTACGTGCCAGCGGGCTGGTCTGGGAATACCGAGCTCTACACCGGCGTCGTGCGGCAATACTGCCGCACGTGCCACCTGGCGCAACCCATCCCATTCATGTCGCTCAGCGACTTCCAGAACCTGGTGGATAGAATCAACAGCGAGGTCTGTGACAAGCACGACATGCCGCACGCCCAGGTTCCCTACGGCGTCGGCAAGAAGATCGGCTTCTGGAACGACCGCGTCGCACAGCAAGACCTCGGGAACTTCATCAACGATCAAGGCGTGAGCGGTTGCCTGCCGCACGACTGAGTTGCCACTCCCCAACAGGGAACGCGCTTCGACACGCCGATAACTCGACCCCGCCGCCCACGGGCGTACCGTCGCGATCGGCTCACTGGCGGAGGCGACATGGTCAGCCGGGCACGGCGGGTGGTGGTGATCGAGGACGACGAGGACATTCGCGAGCTCGTCGTGCAGCTCCTCGCGGACTGCGGCTTCGATTGCGTGGGGTTTGCGGACGGCCGCGCGGCGCTCGCGGCACTGCGGCACCCGGGCGGAGCGCCCGCCGTCATCCTGCTCGATCTCGAGATGCCGGGCATGACGGGCTGGGAGTTCCGCCGCGAGCAGCTCGGCGACCCGCTCCTCGCGCCGATTCCGGTCGTGGTGGCGTCCGGCGCCGACGCGCGGTCGATCGAGGCGGACGCCTACCTCGCGAAGCCCTACGAGATGGCGGAGCTCTGCCGGGTGCTCGCCAGCCTGTGCCTGCGGGCCGCCGCGGCGTGAACGCCGGGTCGTCCGCGGGACGGTGCGGTCGCGGAGCGGCCGGTCTTGTTGCCGGCGTTCAGAGTGCCGCGCCGTCCTGATCAGACCGGCCAGCTCTCGCGGCGCCATCCCGCATCCCAGAACATCCACTCGTAGCGCGAGGTCGTCACCACGTGCTCGCGCATGGCGGCCTCCTCCGCGGCGCTGGCGCTCTCGCCGACACGGTCCACGAGCGCGAGGACGTCGGCGACGATCTTTCCGAACTCCTCCCCGCCGTATGTCGCGATCCAGCGCGCGTACAGCGGGTCCGGCGACGAGCGAGCGAGGAGCGCGGTGCCCACCTCGGCGTAGATCCAGTAGCAGGGCAGGACGGCCGCGAGCCCCTCCGCGAAGGAGCCCTGGTGACAGGACCGGAGGAGATACGACGTGTACGCGAGGGTGGTCGGCATGACCGCCGTGGTCCGAACCGCGTCGTCGGTGATGCCCATCTCACGGAACAGGCCGGCGTGGAGGGAGCGCTCGACCTCGAGCGCGCCGCGAGCGTGCCCGGCGAACATCGAGATCGCGTGCTCGTCCGGCGCCCTCGCGCCGACGAGCGCGAGGGCGCGGGCGTAGTCCACGAGATAGTGCGCGTCCTGCACGACATAGTGGGCGAAGACCTCGCGTGGAAGCGATCCGTCGGTGAGCCCCGCGATGAACGGGTGCGCGAGGATCCGCGTGAAGATGTCCTGCATCGCGGTCCACATGCGGGCACGGAACGTCGTCGAGTCCATGGTCGCGCCGCCTCCAGCCGGCTCGCGCGCTGTTCTAATCGGAGGGGGAGGACGTGCATCGTTCGACTGCGTGAAGCAGTTTTGATGGGGCAGGAGAGATCGTGATGCCTGACATCGACGTACCGGTGGCGTTCGTTCCGCAGGCGGAGCACGGCCTGCCGGGGCGCCTCGGGTTCGCCCCGGCGCCCGGCCGCTGGGGGCCCTGGGAGGAAGGGCGCCCAGCCTCGGTCGAAGAGGACCTGACGTCGCTTCGACGCGCGTCCGACGCGAGCGTCCTCGTGACGCTCCTCGAGCAGGAAGAGATGTCGAGGATCGGGCTCGCCGACCTGCTCGATCGAGCGAGGCGGACGGGCCTCGAGTGCCACTGGTTGCCGATCCCCGACGGCGCGGCGCCGTCGGATCTCGGAGCCACGTCGCGTCTCGTCGCGCGAGTGCTCGAGCGGCTCGCGGCCGGACGGACCGTCATCGTGCATTGCCATGGCGGCATCGGCCGGAGCGGAACGATTGCGGCGTGTGCTCTCGTCGCCGCGGGCGTCGAGGCAGGGAGGGCCGTCGAGGTCGTGCGCGCGGCGCGCGCAGGGGCGGCGACCGCCCCGGGCCAGGAGGAGTTCGTCCACGAGTTCGGGCGGGAGTGGAAGCGCAGGGCGGGAGCTGCCGTGGGCTCTTCACGTTGTTGAATGCCGCTTCAATGCCTCCGCCGAACGCGCCACAGCTCCTCGAGCGCCCGCGTGTTCATCACGTCCTCCGGGCCGAGCCAGCCGCGCCGGGCGACCCACACGCCGTTCCGGATGTTCGCGAGGTGCTCGGCGACGTGGGCGTCCGTCGAGATCGCGACCCGCACGCCCGCCTCCTTCGCGAGCCGGCACGCCCGGTCGCTCAGGTCGAGGCGCTCCGGCATGGCGTTCACCTCGAGCGCGACGCCCTCCTCGCGCGCCACCTCGAGCACGGCCTCCAGATCGAGCTGGTACGCGTCGCGGTGCCCGATGCGCCTGCCGGTCGGATGGCCGAGCACGTCGACGACGCCCGACCGCAGCGCCCGGATGATCCGGTCGGTCATGCGCTCGCGCGGCTGCGTGAAGTCCGCGTGGACGCTCGCGACCACCCAATCGAGCCCGGCGAGCGCTTGCGTGGGCAGGTCGAGCGAGCCGTCGGGCAGGATGTCCACCTCGACGCCGGCGAGGAGACGCGGCTCGCCCCGCTCGCGATTCAGCGCGGCGATACGCTCGCGTTGCTCCGCCAACCCCTCCTCGTCGAGCCCGAGCGGGCGCGAGCGCGAGTGATCCGTGATGGCGAGGTACCTTCGGCCGCGGCGTCCCGCCTCGTCCGCGAGCTCCTCGAGCGTGGCGCGGGCGTCGGTCGACGCCCTCGAGTGGACGTGCAGGTCGCCGAGCACGTCCCGCTCCTCGACGAGACGTGGGAGCGTGCCCGCCTCGGCAGCCTCGAGCTCGCCGGCGCCCTCGCGCAGCTCGGGAGGGATCCAGGGCAGCCCGACGGCCTCGAACACGTCCTGCTCGCGCTCCCCCGAGCGCCGCCGCCCCTCGCGATCGAACACGCCGTACTCGCTGAGCTTGATTCCGCGGTGCACCGCCCGCGTGCGGACGGCGATGTTGTGCGCCTTGCTGCCGGTGAAGTAGTGGAGGGCCGCGCCGAACGACTCCGGCGGCAGCACGCGGAGGTCCACCTGCAGCCCGATGCGCAGCCGGACGGTCGCCTTGGTCGGGCCCTGCGCGAGCACGGTCGCGACCTCGGAGAGATCGCAGAACGCCCGCATCACCGGCGCGGGCTCCGTCGCGGCGACGAGGATGTCGAGGTCGCCGACGGTCTCCTTCCTGCGCCGCACGCTTCCGGCCGCCTCCACCGTACGGACGCCAGGGACCTTCCGCAGCTTCGCGCAGATCGAGTCGGCGTAGGAGACCGCGCGGTGCAGCGGCACGCGCGTGGTGCGGCGCGCGCGGTAACGCTGGATCGCCTCGAGGATCGCCTCCGCGCGGCGCTCGCCCATTCGGTGCAGCTCCGACAGTCGCCCGGTCCGGCAGGCCTGCTCGAGCGCGTCGACGTCGGCGACCCCGAGCACCTTCCAGACGGACGCGATCGTCTTTGGACCGACCCCCTCGATCGAGAGCAGCTCGACGACCCCCGCCGGCACGCGCGACGCGAGCTCGTCGCGATCCGGCAGCGTTCCCCGCTCGAGGAGTTGGCCGATCCGGGCGGCGATGCGCTCGCCGATGGAGGCGACGGAGGTGAGCTCGCCCTTGCGCCAGAGCTCCGAGACCGGCCCTGGCAGCGTGTCGATCACCTGGGCGGCCTGCCGGTAGGCCCTCACCTTGTAGGGGTTGCCCCCGGTGAGCTCGAGCAGGTCGGCCAGCTCGGAGAAGGTCTTGGCGACTTCCGCGTTCTCCACTGCGCTGCCCGAACATTGGGGTCGCGTGGCGTTGGTGCCCTCTGGACGGCGCGAGCCGCCGTCGTCCCCGCAGCGCGTGATCAGCGCGGCGCTCGGATGTTACAGGCGCTCCTTCAGCGGGCTGCCCGGCGTGCTCGGGGCACTCGGCGCGGACGGTGTCGTCCTCCCGGGTTCGGTTGCGCGCGGTGGCTGCGCACCCCGAACCGGCTCACCGGTGATGACCTGGACGACGGTCGCCGTCGGCTCCGTTCCCGAGACTTGGTACGCGACGCGTGCATCTCCGCCCTGCTGGATCTCGCCTGCGGACGCCTGGCGGCCATCGATCTGCACCCGCGTGTTGTCGGTGACCTTGAACCTCATCGGCTCCCCGACTTGTGGCGTCACGACGATCGAATCCGCGGTTGCCTGGCTCACCTGGCCCGAGAACGTCTGCTCTCGCCGCTTCACGTGCTCACCCTGCAGCGACAGCGCGCGGGAGGCCTCCTGCTGAGACGCCTGAGCCTCGCGTGTCGCCTCCGTCCTCGCCTCGATCGCCTGCTGCTGGAGCTGTTCCGCCTTCACCTGCTCGTTCCCCAATCGCTCCTGCGCCTCCGTCAGCCGACGTTGCGCATCCTGCACCTCTCGCTGGGCCTGCGCCACGACCTCTCCCTGCCTGGAAGCGCGCTTCTGCGCCTCGGCCGCTCTGTCGAGCGCTTGCTGCGACCGTTGTTGGGCGCTCTCGACATGCCTCGCCGTCGGGCTCGCGGCGCTCTGCCGGCCCGCACACCCGCTGCCGCCCATCACCAGCAAGCCCGCGCACGGCAGCGCGTACCGCACCATGGTTCGCATCGAATCCCCCGTAGTTTGGTTCCCCTCGAAAACTAGGCGCGACGCCGTCTTCTGGAGCGGCGACGACCAAGGACTCGGATCCCGCCGCCGCGGCGAACGATCGGTGGACCGCCCAGCCGCCGAAGCATGACTTCGTTCGCCCCTACGAGACATCCGAGCTCTGCCGGGTGCTCGCGAGGCCGAGCCTGCGGGCCGCAGCGGCGTGAACGCCCGCGTCATCCGGCGATCGTCGGACCCGCGGGGTTCGTGAGACAGCTGCGTCCGCGCGACGGTCGCCGCGGCCGTACCTCACACCGGATGGCCTGGCGCGAGCTTCGCCTCGTTCCCGTCGTGCGCGCCGCGGGACCTGTTGCACCGGCGCCGCGGCAGCGCAGCGCGCGCGCCGCCACCCCGCTCGCGCCGTCCTGCCCTGGCCCAGCTCTGGCACTCCGCCCCCCGAACCTGGATCGGAGGGGGCCATGAGGATCGCGGTCATCGAGCTGCACGTGGACGTGTCGAGACGGGCGCCGTCCGCCCGTGAGGTGGCGGATGGCGACGCCGTCGCGCGGGTGCTGCGGGCGCGTCCCGACGAGCGGAACGCCCTCGCGCTTCGAGCGATCGAGGTGGCGGCCGGCTTCGAGCCCGCGATCATCGTCTGTCCCGGCTGGACGTTCGTCGCGCGGGCGCCCCGGGCGGCCACGCTGAGCCGGGCCGCCGGGAAGGCCGTGCTCCTCCTGTACGAGGTGCTCGCGGCCACGCGGTCTCGGAGCGTCGCAGCCCGCGACGCCGGGCGGATCGAGCTCCCATGGCGCACGGAGGTCCTCGAGGGCGGGGGCGTGCGCGAGCTGCCGCCTCAGACGTTCGTCACCTCGGGCGAGCTCGACGACGCCGGCTCGGACTGCCCGATCCGTCTCGCCGCCGCGCTGAAGGTCGGCCGCCGCGTGGCGGGCGCGATCGTGCTCCTCGACGGGGAGGTGAACGTCGTCCGCCGGCAGGTCCAGGCCGGCGCTCCCGTCCGCTACACCTGGGACGGACGACTGAAGAGCGCGGGCGTGCTCGAGCGTGACCTGTCCGCGGCGCTCGTGCTCAACCCGTCGCACACGCCGGCTGGCTCCTACGTGCGCGAGAAGCGCCGCGCCGGGCCCTGGCGCGCGATCGTGAGCACCGCGAACACGCTCGACCGATCGCGGATCGGGAAGCCCGCGCTCGCCGCACCGGCGCACGTCGCGGTGGCCGGAATAGACCAGGAGCCGAGCCTCGACCCGGTCGCGGTGGACGCGCGGGGGTCCCGGGTGGTGATCCATGACGTCGCGCTCGCCTGAGAGCGGTCCCACCGCGGGCGGGCTCGCGCAGTGCGCGACCGGGCTCGCGCGCCAGCGGCCGCCGCGCCCTGCAAAGGCGGTGACCCGCCGCTTGCAAACGGGTACTCGTGACTCATGTCTTCGCGCCCTCTCGAGCTCCTCGATCGAGCCGCAGAGAACCTCCGCTGGCTCGAGGGGAACCTCCCCTCCCTGTTCACCGGAACGTTGCGTCGCGACGAGGAGGCCGTCGCGGCGCTCGCCGCCGGGCTCGGTCGGCTGCGCAGCGACCGGCAGCTCGTCGTCGCGGATCGCAGCCAGGAGCTCATCCTGGCGAGGCTCGACACGCCTGGCTCGATCTTCGAGACGCTGCGCGGGCTCGAGGACCGAGACATCTCGCGGGCCGAGATCTCCCACTCGCGCGGCGTGGTGCCGGGCTGCGACCGCGCGCTCGAGGTGCAGCGCTACGTCTTCGAGCGCAAGCCCGATGCGCTGGTCCGCCAGGCCGGTACGCCCGCCGTGCCGGAGCCGACCCGGCGCGAGGTCCTGGCGGCCGTCGTTGCCCACGACCCGTCGATGGGGCAGCAGGCGCAGGACGAGGTGCTCCGGCTCCTGTGGCTCAACGACCCTCGGTACGTGGAGGCTGCGCCGCCGCGCGAGGCGGCCCGGCTGCTGCGGCTCCTGCACCGCGGCCTGTCGAATGCGGGCTTCTTCCTCGGCGTCGAGCCGCCGGAGGAGCAGGACGTGGAGCCGAACGAGGTGAACGTCCTCTTCGCGGTGGAGAGCCCGCCCCCGAGGAACCACCTCACGCAGCTCTTCCAGGTGTTTCACGGACTGAACCTGGGCGTTCGCCGCTCGCTCACGATGAACCTCAGCACCGGCGACCACCCCTTCTTCCTGGGCAGCTTCCACGTCGCCCACCGGCGCGGCGGCAGCCTGGAGCAGGGGGGCGAGCTGTTCCGCAAGCTGCGGCGACTCCTCTACAACACGCAGATCCTCGCGACCGAGTCGCCGGCCTACCAGGACTTCGTCGTCACCGGCGTGATGAGCGGCGAGGAGGCCTCGCTCGTCAACGCCTTCATCGGCTTCTGCCACACGAACTGCGCCCACAACCAGCCGCACCGCTACACGCTCGAGGACGTGGTCCGGGCGTTCCACTCCCACCCGGGCATGGCGCTGGCGCTCGTCCGGCTGTTCACGGCGCGCTTCGATCCCGACGTCGCGGACCGCGAGACGCGCTACGCCTCCGAGCTACAGGACATCGAGCGGGAGGTCGCGTCCTACAACACCGGGCACCGTCAGCTCGACGAGTTCCGGCGCTCGATCTTCCAGACCGCGCTCGTCTTCGTGAAGCGGACGCTGAAGACCAATTACTTCGTCGCCGAGAAGCACGCCCTGGCCTTTCGCCTCGACCCGGCCTTCCTGGAGGATCTCGGGCCGACCTTCACCAGCGACCTGCCGCCGCAGCGCCCCTTCCGCGTGACGTTCTTCTTCGGGCGCAGCGGGCTCGGCTACCACATCGGCTTCGCGGACATCGCCCGGGGAGGCTGGCGGACGATCGTGGCGAAGACGCGCGATGACTACGTCACGGTGGCGAACACCCTGTTTCGCGAGAACTACGTGCTCGCGCACACCCAGCACCTCAAGAACAAGGACATCTACGAGGGCGGGTCGAAGATGGTGTGCGTCCTCCACGCGCCCGACGCGGAGACGCGGGAGCAGCTCGCGCAGCAGCTGCACAAGCTGCAGTGGGGGCTCGCGAACGCCTTCCTCGACATCTTCGTGACGCAGGGGGGGAAGGCCAAGGATCCGCGGGTGGTGGACCACTACGGCGAGGAGGAGCCCATCGAGCTCGGCCCCGACGAGAACATGCACGACGAGATGATCGAGGCGATGGCCGAGCTCTCCGTCCGCCGCGGGTACGTGCTCGGCAGCGGGATCATGTCGAGCAAGAGGGTGGGCATCAATCACAAGCAGTACGGCGTGACGTCGCTGGGCGTGGTCACGTTCGCCGAGATCGCGATGGGCGAGCAGGGCATCGACATCCGCCGCGACCCGTTCAGCGTGAAGCTCACCGGGGGGCCGAACGGCGACGTCGCGGGCAACGGCCTGCGCCTGCTGCTCGAGCGCTGTCCACGTGTGAGCATCCGGCTCGTCGTCGATGGGACGGCGGCGCTGGTCGATCCCGCGGGCATCGATCGCGACGCGCTGTCGCGCATCGTGCTGCGCGCAGACGCCGACGCCTTCGATACCGCGTCTCTCTCCCCCGGCGGCTTCGTCCTCTACCGGAACGCCCGGCGTATCGAGGGGCTGCGCGAGCTGTACCGCCGCGTCGAGCGGACCGTCTCCGGCCTTCGCGAGGACTGGGTGACCGTGGACGAGTTCTACAAGGAGCTCGACGAGCTGCTCTTCGCAGTGCCAGCCGACCTCTTCATCCCGGCCGGCGGGCGTCCGGAGACGATCGACCAGGGGAACTGGCGGCGCTTCCTGCGGCCTGACGGGGAGCCCTCCGCCAGGGTCATCGTCGAGGGGGCCAACTCCTTCATCACGCCGGAAGCCCGGCTGCGGCTCCAGGAGGCGGGCGCGGTGGTGCTGCGCGACGCTTCGGCGAACAAGTGCGGCGTGATCTCGTCCTCCTACGAGATCATCGGGAACCTCCTCCTCTCCGCGGAGGAGTTCATCCAGCACAAGGAGGAGTACGTCCGCGACGTGCTCGAGATCCTGGAGCGGCGGTCCGCCGACGAGGCGCGGCTGATCCTGCGGCGCCACCGCGAGGAGGGCGGGAAGCGCGCCTTCACCGAGATCTCGGATGCGATCAGCCTCGAGATCAACGCGAACAAGGCGCGCCTCTTCGCCTTCTTCCAGTCGAGGCCCGACCTGGCCGAGAAGCCGCTCTACCGGAGGGTGCTCCTCGCGCATCTTCCCCGCCTCGTCCGCGACACACCGGCATGGCGTGATCGGGTGAGCGCCTTGTCGCCGAAGTACCGCTCCGCGATCCTCGCGGCCGAGATCGGGGCCGCGATGGTCTACCGCCGAGCGCTGGAGCCGGACTTCGCATCGGCGCTCGAGGCGTACGTGGCGCACACCTTCCAGTGAGCCGCCCGGCGCGCCGACTGGCCGGACGCGACCGGCGCTGATCGAGCCGGAAGGGGCGGCTCGCTCCCATCACGTGCACCCGCCCGTCGCGCCCGACCAGAACGACCGATACGTCGGGGTCGTCTCCCACGGCCGTCGCGGCTCGCGCCGGACCGAGCACGAAGAGCGCGGTGGCGAGGGCATCCGCATCGGCTCCACGGCGAGCGATCACCGTGACCCCCTCGCTCGCCGTGGCGGGGTATCCGGTCCTCGGGTCGAGAATGTGATGGTAGCGCCGCCCGTCGATCACGAAGAACCGCTCGTAGTCGCCGCTCGTCGATATCGATTCGTCGTGAAGCTCCACCGTTCCGAGCACGCGGGACGAATCGCGCGGATCGCTGATCGCGACGACCCACGGCCGGTCCCCGTTGCGTCCGCGCGCGGAGATGTCGCCGCTCGCCGCGACGAGGACGTCCCGGACCCCGCGCGACACGAGCAGCGTCGCGCCCGCCTCGGCGATGTACCCCTTCGCGATTCCCCCGACCCCGAGGCGCATGCCCGGCCTCCGGAGGAAGGCGGTGCTTGCGGCGGGATCCAGGACGACGTCACGGAACGCGACGAGCGCGCGGCGCCGCTTCACCTCGTCCGGCGGCGGCAAGCGAGGGGGCCGCGTGCCTCCGAATCGCCACAGGTCGCCGAGCGCGGCCCAGGTGACGTCGAAGCTCCCCGAGGTGCGCAATGACACCTGCGCCGCTCCGTTCAAGAGCTCGAGAACCTCCCCCGGCACCCGCACCGGCTTCACGCCGGCGTTCCGGTTCACGAGCGAGACGGGGCTGTCCGGGTTCCACTCCGAGAAGAGGCCCGCCAGCCGCTCCATCGCGCCGAACGCTTCCCGGATCCGCTCCTCTAGCATCTCCTCCGGACAGCCTCGTGCCGTCACGGTGACGATCGTGGCCATCATGGGCCGGGCGCGCTCCAGCACGATGTCGCTGCATGGGGCGCCGCCCGCGTTCACGGTTTCCGGTGCGGGGGCGACCGCCGCCGCGATCGCGAGCAGCGTGAGGCCGATGCCGGAGGTCACGGGGACTTCCGGTCGGCGCGGTGGCGCAGGATCTCCGCCAGCGCAAGCCCCTTTCGCACGGCATATGCCGCGGAATGGGAGGAGATGGTTGCGCCGGTGATGGCGTCGACGTCCTTGCCCACCACGAGCGGCTGGTCGGCGTTCTTGCCCGCGAACTGGGCGCGGAACCTGCGCTCGCGGATCTCGGAACCGTGTGGCTCCCGGTACACCATCACCTGGATGTCCTGCATCCGCCCGTCGGCCTTGACCCCGACTGCGAACGTGATCGGCAGGCTCTGCCCCACGACGTCGAGCACGAACACCCACCCGAGGAGCTGACCGGAACCGGACGACACAGCGAGGGAGGGATACTGACGGACGTCCACCTTGCGTCCGACGCGGCGACCCAGGTCCTCGAGCTCGGCGGCCGAGAGCTCCAGCATGGACCGCTCGAAACGGACGCCGTCCCCGAACAAGGCGCGCGGCGCGTCGGGGTCACGCAGGTAGACCTGATCAGCTCGTGCCGCCGCGGCCGGCAGCGCCGCGGCGAGGAGCGCGACTGCGAGCTTCACGTTTCCTCCGCGCTCCGGACGGCCGCGCCGTTCGCCTGGCCAAAGATCCAGCGTTCCGGGCCCCACATGCACACGAGCGAGATGGCGAGCATGCAGAGCATCCCTCCCCCGAGCAGGAGCCAGGCGGCGAGCAGCGCGTACGCGAACGCTCCGGACACGTACCGAACGGCCCATGGCGCGCAGATATCCAGGAACGCGCCCACCGACGTCACCCCGATCACGCCGAGGCGCGCGCGTGCGCGCATCGGCGTCGCGCTCAGGAGGTGAGAGAGGATCAGCAGCACGACCGAGATGGAGAACAGGTGGAAGTGGCTCACCTCCGCGAGCTGCCAGAACTGCTTGGGGAAGCTCATCTCGCTCTCGCCGCCGCGGTAATACACGGCGATGGCAGCGCGGGTGATCCCGATGCGGCCGACCGAGAGCGCACCCATCGAGACGGCTCCGAGGACGGTCAGCGCGAGGAAGGCGGTGTAGGCGACCCGCGTCTCGAGAGATGCCGTCCTGAGCTGGAAGCCACGCCTGGCGAATACCTGCATCGCGTCCATTTCCTCGTCAGAAGAGCCACGTGATCGCGGAAGCGAGCTCCTGACTCGTCGTGTGGTCGCCGAACTGACGGAACCGGTAGTCCGCCTTCAGCGCGACCTGCGGGATGGGCCGGTAGACGAGCCCGACCACCTCCGAGTAGCGCCGGAACTCCTTCCTCGCATCGAACCCCGCGGGAACGTCGGCCTGGGTGTCCGCGTAATCGAACCGCGTGAAGGCGGTGAGCCCCTGGTTCGAGCGGGACGCGAGGATCGCGAGGACGTCGTACCCCACCTCCACGTACGCGCCGCGGGACTGCGAGGAGATCGGCCCCGCGTCCGACGACGCGGCGACGAGCTCGCGGCTCACCGCACCCGCGTCGCCGATGAAGAGCACCGCGACCTCGGCGCGCGCGCTGAACGCGCCGCGGCGCGTTCGCGCGTCCACCTCGAAGAGGCCCACGGGGACCCTGCCGATGGACGGCGGCAGCGAAGGCGTGCGGGACGTTCCGCCGTACGCGGAGACGCCGACCACGGTGCCGAGGACCGGCTCGTAGTCGAGCCGCCCCACGCCGCCGAACACCCCTGCGTTCGCGAGCTGCGCCTCCTGATGCCCCTCCCGGATCGCCGACTCCGCCGTGAAGCCGCTCGCGTCGAAGCCGTTCACGAAGTAGAGCTGGTAGCGCAGGCCTTCCGCGAGCTCGCCGAAGATGCCGACCCCCGGCTCGCGCCAGGTGCTCGGGATGACGAACGTGTCGACGTCCGGGCGGTCGACGCCGTTGAAGCTCGGGGGCTCGTGGTAGACGTTGACGATCCCGACGGGCATCAGGATGACGCCGCCGCGAACGTTGAGCTTCCGGTGGAGGAGCCCGTCCAGGTAGGCCTGCTCGATCTCGACCTCCCCGCGGTCGTCGGCGGAGCTGATCGCGTGCTCGACCTCGACCTCCGAGTAGAAGCGGATGTGCTCGGTATAGTCGTGCCCGAAGAAGAGGACGAAGCGCCGCATGTCCACGACCGCGGGGCCGTTCGATGGACTCGAGAGCGTGAGCTCGCCGTAGCCGCCGAATGCGTTGCCGGCGGTGGCGCCGGTGCGCCCGAGGGAAGTCTCGATCGCGCTCTCGCGTGGCAGGGCTGTTTCGGGAACCGTCTGGTCGGCGGCACCCGAGCTCTGTTCCTTCGCCGGCGACCCCGGCTCCTCAGCTCCAACGGATCCCGCGAACGAGGCGAGGGCGAGCGCGACGACGAGCATCCGAGATGCGGACTGCATGTTCGCTTCCACGTGGTTTCCTCCTGGGCGGGTGCCCGATCAGCGTGACCGAAGGCTGAGGTGAATCATGATTCTGATAATAGATATCACAATCATCGCGCTCCGGGGCCGGTGACCGGAGCAGGCGCCCTCGAAGGGGCCGACCTCGGACCCGCGCTCGACGAGGGACAGCTCGCAGAGTGCGTCCTCGAGATCGCGCAGCTCGGAGCGGGGTCGGAGAGGAACTCGGGGTCGCGACGCTTGCGCGGAAGTCGCGCCAGCAAGGCGAGAGCCGTAGCCGCTCGCGACGACTACGCCCGTGCGAGCGTTCGAGCGCGCGTCACTTCTTCTCGATGACCCCACAGGCGATGCGCGCGCCCGAGTTGCCCGCCGGGTCGGTCTTCTCGTCGTCCGGATCCGCGTGGATGACGAGAGCCGTGCCGTCTGGCCCGAACAGCGAGCCCTCACCTTCGCTCAACGTCGCGCCTTTCGCCGTGGCGGTGGCCTTGCCCTTGCCGTTCTTACCGACCGTGAGGTTCGGCAGGTCGCCCGCATGGGCGCCCTCGGGATTATGGGCGCCGTGCTTCTTCGCGGACGGGTTGAAGTGCGCGCCCGCCGACGTGAACTCGGGCGGCTCGCACTTCGCCACGGCATGGATGTGGATGCCGTGCTTCCCAGGAGGAAGGTTCGCGACCTGAACCTGAACCTTCACGCCACCTTTGGTCGGCGTGAACGTGGCCGTCCCGACATCCTTACCTTCGGCGTTCTTCAGCACCGCCTTCCGGGACGGACCCGCGGCAGCGACCACGAGGGGAATGGCTATCAGCGAGACGGAAAGCGCTCGAATCGTCATTACGGCCTCCAGCGTGAATGGCGCGAGCTCGGCACGAGGTCACCGCGCAGCTCGCCGCAGGACCTACAGCGACTCGACGGTCCGTACGCGGTCCGGACGGGTGGGCCCCCTGCATCGTCGTGTGAAGGACTCAGCTCCCAATGGAGTCCGGGGTCCGATCGCCGGGTGCGCCCTCGGGACGCCGGCCACCTCGGCCGCCGCACGGACGGTCGGTGGCGCAAAGGCCGGAGGCGTCCGCGGGCGGCTCGTCCCCTGCTCGTCGCCGGGCCCTGGCCACGCGGCCTCCAACGACGCACAGTGAAGTCAGCAGTTCAATCAGGGAGGAGGGTCTCGTGGCCACCTACGTCAGTCTCGTGCACTACACCGAGCAAGGGATCCGCAACATCAAGGAGGGGCCGACCCGGCTCGATGCCGCCAAGAAGCTGTTCCAGGCTGCAGGCGGCGAGCTGAAGCAGTTCTATCTCGCGATGGGGAAGTACGACATCGTGCTCGTCGCAGAGGCGCCGGACGACGAGACGGTCGCCCGGATCGCGCTGACCCTCGGGGCGCTCGGGAACGTCCGAACGCAGACCATGAGGGTGTTCAGCGAAAGCGAGTACCGGAAGATCGTCGGATCGCTCAAGTGATGCGGCGCTCGCGCCCGCAGCGGCCCGGAGCGCGCCCGGCGGGAGGTCCAGGGTTCGGGCGCGCCCTTGGGCTCGGCGCGGCTAACGCGTGAGGAACCCCTTCACGGCAGCGTAGTCCTGCTCGTGGATCGCGCCGACCCGGACGCAGCGGAGCCAGCCGGACGCGTCCACGAGCGCATGGATCGGGATCATGGCGTCCCGAGCGACTCCCAGCGAGTCGAGCAGCGGTCCGAGGTCCGGCTCGGACCGCAGCCAGCGGATCGGGCCGGGCAAGCCCTTCGAATGAAAGGCGCCGAGCTCCTTCCCTCGATCCTGATCGTCGATGCTGACGAGCTCGAAGCTGACCTGCGTCCCGTCGCGCGAGAAGCCGTCCCGCCAGCGCCCGAGCAGCTCCATCTCGTCCACGCAGGGACCGCACCAGGTGGCCCAGAGATTGACCCAGGTCCAGCCGGTCCCGCTCGCGGCGGCGGCGGTGCTTCCGCCCTCCGCGCCGGGCAACGGGCGTTGCGGTGGAGGCGCGTACCGGCGGGCGCCCTCGCCGCCGGCCGGATAGGTCTTCTCGCAGAACGCGCTCTGTGCGCTCGCCGAGGCCGCGGCCTGCTTCCGAACGCCGGCGAATCGCTCCGGCACGGCCTCGGCGGCCGAGGGTTGCGGATCTCGACAGCCGTTCGAGAGAGCGAGGCCGAGGAGGGTGATGGCGGCCGCGAGGGCTCGCCGATCAGATCGCACAGTCGATCCAGGCGATGAAGGCGCTGCGGTTGATGTCCGCGCGGCTGCACGAGCCGGAACGGGAGCGGTTCCAGTTGCAGAACTCGTCCGGCAGCTGCGCGAACTCCTCGCCGAGCCAGAGCAGGCCCGCCTCCTTCTTCAGGTCGTCGTCGTGGAACTTCTGATCGAGGTAGTCGAGGACCGACTTCGCGCGGTCGCGGCTGAGCGCCTCGTTGTACTGCTCGTCGCCATCCGGGCTCGCGCGCGACACGATGAAGAAGAAGCTCGCGCCTCGCTGATCGCTCCAGGCCTTCTCGACGGCGATGCGAGCAGCCGGATCGAGCTCCGCCTTCGAGGAGTCGAACTGGACGATGTGCGCGCGGCTCATGAGGGGCTTGAACATCGCGTTGAAGTCGCTGCCGGAGAGCGCCGCGACCTTCTTTGCTTGAAGCGGCTGGCAACCCCGCCCGCCACCGCCGCCCTCGAGGAGGCCACATGCGCCCGCGACGCGGCGCACGATCGCCTTCAGCTCCGGCGTGCAGTACGCGTCATTCGCCACGCTCGCGGTCGCGACGTCGCGGGTCGCGGCCTTGCTAGCCCCGAGCCGCGACTGAGCTGCTGCGGCCGACGTGACGACGAGGGCGAGCGGGATCGCGAGCGCCGCGATGAGCAGGATCCAACGCTTGGAGGAGTCGCTCATTTCTGGGCCTTTTCGTCAGCAGGGCTGGGGGAGGGGGTCTCGACCGCTGCGGCTTCCACCGGAGCGGCCGCGGACGGAGGAGCGGGCGTGGCCGTCTTTGCCGTCACTTCCACGAGCGGCTTCACCGCGACCGCCGCCTGGAGGTCCTCGATGACCGCGGGTCGCGGCGGAGGAGCGCGCGGCGGCTCGGCGGCGCGCCTCCTGGCGCGCTCCTGCTCGGCCTCGGGCGAGAGCATGCGGGTCAGCGTGTACTCGAGGCCGAGATCGGTGTCCTCGTCGCACATGCGGCTGTCGCCGACGAACAGCTGAGGCGTCAGCACGGGAATCGCGTTCGCGACCGCCCAGCGCAGGCTCTTCGTGAGCTTGCTCTTCACGACCGCGCTGCCGAGGCAATCCTTGACACCAGGGAACTCCCGCTCGATCTGGGCGCGCAGCGCTCCTTCGTCCTTGGCGGCGAGCGCGCGAAGCTCCGCCTGGTTCGCGAAGGCCCACTGAAGGACGGAGCCCGCCGCCGCGGCGTTCTTCGGTCCGGAGCGAAGACCCGCGGCGCAGAGGACGGCCTCGCTCACGGCGCAGGCGCCCGGGTGGATCGTCTCGGTCACCATCCAGTTGCAGGTCGAGTCGAGCGGAAACAGGACACCCTTCAGATCCAGACGCTCGCCGAGCGAGCTCGCCGCGAGCCGCTGGTCGAAGGCCTTGCAGGACGGGCAGAGCGGATCGAGCACCTCGACGGAGGAGGCTCCACCGGGATGCGGCGAGAGAGGGATCATCACGCCGGCGGCGTCCTCGCCGCGGACGAGCGAGCCACATCCACGCATCGAGGTCCTGGCATCCGGCTTCGGCACGAGGACGACGTAGGCCAGCGTCAGCGCAGCGACGAGGCCGACCCCTTCCATCAGCGCAGCCCCGAACCGCGCCTCGCCGAATGAAGCCGGGGCGCGCTGCGAGCGGTGCGCGACGAAGGCGGCGACGAACGAGATGGCGCTCGCGGCGTAGATGCCGATGCAGATCTTGCAGACGGCATCCAGCTTGAACACGGCGAGAGCGCCGAACACGACGGACGCCAGGACCGGCAGGGCTGCCGCCGCGAGCAGCACCTTCGTCTCGCCGGAGGAGGTGCGGCCGCGCCATAACATCAGCCCGGCTCGGTAGGCGAGGAAGGCGAAGACGGCGAGCGCCCAGAGGCTGATGGGAACTCCGCCCCACAGGAGCTCGCGGAAGAACGAGCTGTACGGGCTCATCATCACGGTCCTGCAGCCGCTCTCGGCGATCTCCTTCGCGGCTCCGGGCAGGAACGAGCAGTGGATCGCGTGCACCTGCCGATCGAGGTGCTGCATGAAATCGGTGGTGCTCAGCGCGGCGAAGGCCGCGCCGACGAGCGCTCCCACGAGCGCGACGACGAGGGCCCGCGTGGGAAAGACCCTCAGTCGCGGCGGACGGCGCTCGTCCCGGGGCGGTTCGTCGCCAGGCGGCTCACCGTCGAGGTGCTTCGTGAACGCTGGATCGTGTGTGTCCATGGCGGTGAGAAACCAAGTGCGGCGCCAATGGTCAAGCACCACGCTGCGTCCATCTGCGTTTCGCACCTACAGTGCGGTACACGAAGCGTGCAGATCGAGGGCGGCCGTTGCCGTCGAAGGGGCTTGCCTGCTCCCGCGAGGCACGAGGACTCCCCGAGATCTGAATCGGACCCGAGCAGGGACCCCTGACGGAGCGCCGCCGGACTCCTGACGTCGCCCGACCGGGTTGTCGCGCTGTGCATCGTGGCAGCGCGTCGTTAGCGTTGGACCGCGAGGCCGGCGCATGTCGTGCGGTCATGGCCGGACGGACGATGGCCCTCCCGGGCTCCCCCGACATCCGAGTTGAAGGTGGGGCGGTGCGCTGCCGCGGCTCGTGGACGGTGGACCGTATCGGCGACGTGGAGCGAGCGGTGAGCCGCCTCGCGTGGCCGGTCGGCGTCGAGGTGGTGCTCGACGCCTCCGGTGCGGATGCGATGGACACGGCGGGCGCCTGGCTGCTTCACCTGACCGCGGGGAGCCTCGAGCGCAACGGACGCACCGTGATCCTGCGGCTCCGCCCGGAGCACCAGCGGATGCTCCAACTCGTGATCTCATCCGGATTCGTGCGCTCGCCTCCGCCAGCGGCCGACCGCGTGGGGGTCGTGGAGGCCCTCGGGCGCAAGGCGTGGAACGCTGCGCGCGAGTTCGAGCATCTCGTCAGCTTCTTCGGAGAGACGATCGTCACCGCGAGGCGCGCGCTCACGGGACCGCTGCGGGTTCGCTGGCGCCAGGTGCTGCAGAACGTGCAGACCGCCGGCTTCGAGGCACTGCCGACCGCGGCCCTGCTGTCGTTTTCCATCGGCGTCGTCATCGCCCACCAGGGATCCTCGCTATTCCGGCCGTTCGGCGCCGGCATCCTCGTCGCAGATCTGGTCGGCCTCGCGATGCTGCGGGAGCTGTCGCCGCTGGTCATCGCCATCATCGCCGCTGCGCGCTCAGGCTCGGCGTACGCGGCACAGATCGGAGCGATGAAGATCACCGGGGAGATCGACTCGTTGCGCGCCACCGGCGCCTCGCCCATCGAGGTCCTCGTGCTGCCGAGGATCGCGGCGCTCGCCATCGCGCTCCCGCTCCTCACCGTCTCTGCCGACGTCCTCGGCGTCGCCGGGGGAATGGTGGTGGCGCGGTCCGAGCTCGCGATCGACCACGGTGAGTTCGTCGCGCGGATCGCGCGCGCAATCCAGCCCTCGGATTACCTCGTCGGCCTCATCAAGGCGCCGGTGTTCGGGGCCATCGTCGCCGCGGTCGGCTGCTACCAGGGCCTGCACGCCGGAGACGACGCGGACAGCGTCGGGCGACGCACGACGGCGGCCGTCCTCCAATCGATGTTCCTGGTGATCGTCGCCGACGCGTTCGTCGGCGTGCTCTCGCGGGGCTTCGGGATCTGACCCATGGCCGCGCCGCCCGTGCCCTCTCCCGAGATCGTCGTCGCGGTCCGGGACGTCCACACGCGGCTGGGGGGAGCCGTGGTCCAGGACGGCGTGACGCTGGAGGTCCGCCGCGGGAAGATCTTCGCGCTGGCGGGGCCGAGCGGCTGTGGAAAGACCCTGCTGCTGCGAGAGACGCTGGCGCTGCAGCTGCCCGACTCGGGGTCGATCCAGGTGCTCGGTCGAGACGTGGTGGGGCTCGGCGACGAGGATGCGCTCGCGCTGCGGCGACGCTGCGGCGTGGTGTTCGAGCGTGCCGCGCTGTTCAGCTCGCTCACCGTCGCCGAGAACGTCGCGCTCCCGCTGCGCGAGTGCGCCCGGCTCGGGCGGACGCTCCTCTACGAGCTCGCCGCCCTGAAGATCGCGCTCGTCGGTCTCCCCACGAGCGCCGGGCCCAAGTACCCATCGCAGCTATCGGGCGGCATGCGCAGGCGCGCCGCCGTGGCGCGGGCGATCGCGCTCGACCCGGAGCTCCTGTTCCTCGACGAGCCCAGCGCGGGGCTCGATCCCGAGAGCGCGAGGGCGTTCGAGGAGCTGATCCGACATCTGAACGAGCTGCTGGGGCTCACGGTGTTCGTGGTCACCCGCGACCTCGGCCTCCTCTGGAACGCAGCCGACCACGTGGCCTTCCTGGGCGCGGGCCGCGTCGTCGCGGCCGGGACCATGGAGGAGGTCGCGAGGGCGGACGAGCCGCTGGTGCGGTCCTACTTCTCCGGAACGCGCGGCGGAGCGCGGAGGGAGCAGCGATGAGAGCGCGACCGAGCTATGCCATCGTGGGCGCTTTCGTGCTGGGGCTCACCGCGGTCGCGATCGTCGTGGCGCTGTGGCTCGCCTCGGGTGGCATCTCCCTCGAGCGTCACGATCGCTACATCGCCCGCTTCGAGGAGTCGGTCTCCGGGCTCAGCCGCGGTGCGCCGGTGAACTACCGCGGCGTCCCCGTCGGAAAGGTGCGGGAGATGGCGCTCGACACGGCCGATCCCGGCCGGGTGCGGGTCGTGCTCGAGGTCGCGCGTGGCACGCCGATCACGCAGGACACGGTCGCGGTCCTGGTGTTCCAGGGGCTGACCGGGATCGCGACCATCGATCTGTCCGGCGGCGGTCGCGGCTCTCCTCCCCTCTTGCCGACGCGCGGCGAGCCGTACCCCGTCATCCGGACCGCCCCCTCGACGCTGAGGCGGCTCGAGGCCGGGGTGACGGCGCTCCTCGCGGACCTCGGGGAGACCGCCCGGAGCGCGAACGCACTGCTCGGCGACGAGACGCGGGTCGCGCTGCAGCGGACCATCGCGGAGGCACAGCAGCTCGTCCACGCATTCGCCGGGAGGTCGGGCGACGTCGAGGCGGCCATCGGTGACGCGGCGGAGTCGCTGCGCCACGCCGCCGAGGCGAGCGCGCGCTTGCCGGACCTGGTCGCGCGGATCGGCCGCGGCGCCGAGGCCGTGGAGCGGGTGGCGGACGAGGTGGGCCGAGTCGGCGCAGCGACCCGCGCCGCCGTCGGCGAGGTCTCGGGCGCGGCGCAGGGCGCGAGCCGGGCCGTCCAGCAGCTCAACGGCGAATCGCTCGTCGACCTGCAGCGGCTCCTCGCCGAGATGACCGAGGCGACGGTGGCGCTCGGCCGCCTCTCGCGGGAGCTCGAGCGGAACCGCGGAGCGCTGCTCGGAGGGCAACAGCCGCCGCGGGGACCCGGCGAGTGATGTGAGATGAGCTGCAAGCGCGCGAGCCACACGGCGCTTCCGGGCGCTCTCTGTGCGGTGGCGGTCGGCCTGTCCGCGTGTGTCTCCCTCGGTCCGGCGACGCCGTCGACGCGATACGAGCTGCAGGCGGTCTTCGAGGGCCAGCCGGTCGCAGGGCCAGGGCCCGCCTTGATCGTCGCGCAGCCCGCCGCCGCGCCCGGATTCGACGGCCCGCGCATCGTGTACGTGAAGAGGCCGCACGAGCTCGAATTCTTCACGCGCAGCGAGTGGGTCGACACGCCCGCGCGCATGCTCGCCCCGCTGCTCGTGCGGGCGCTCGAGCGGAGCGGGGCATTCGCGTCGGTCGCGGAGGCGCGGAGCGCCGCCGCTGCGGGGCTGCGGCTCGAGACGGAGATCGTGCGGCTGCAGCAGGAGTTCACGGGGCGTCCGAGCCGCGTGCGGTTGACGGTCCGCATCCAGCTCTCCGAGGTGCCATCGCGACGCGTGCTCGGGGCCCGCGAGCTCGAGGCCGTCGAGGAGGCTCCCTCCGACGACCCGTACGGCGGGGTCGTGGCTGCGAACCGCGCCGTCCGGCGGGTGCTCGACGAGATCGTGGCGTACTGCGGCGAACGCTCGGCGGCTCGCGCTGCGTCGTCCCGGTGAGGTCGGCGGTTCCCTCACGCGCGGCGATGAGCGACTCGTCCAGGCGGCTTCTCGTACCAGGGCAAGCCAGCGGCAGCGCTGGCCTCGAGCTCCGCGATGAGCTGCGCACCGAGCAGCAGGATGACGAACACGATCTCGAGATACAGGAGCACCACGATGACCGCGGCGAGCGAGCCGTAGATCACGTTCACCATGGAGATGTTGGTGAAGAAATAGACCATGAACCTCGCGACGAGCCGCCACAGGACCGCCGCGGAGAGGCCACCGATGAGGGCACGTCGCAGCGAAATCCTGACCACCGGCACGACGCGATAGATCGCTGCGAACAAGAGGACCAGCCCGACGAAGTTGGCGACGCGCAGGAGCCACTCGACCGCGGATTCTAGCGAGCGGTCCACGGCGAAGACGCGGACCGAGCGCTCCCCCAAGGCATCGAGGCTGTAGGTGAGCAGGGTCAGGGCGAAGAGCGCGATCATCAGGAGCAGCATGAACAGGTAGGGCAGCACCGCGGAGATCCAGACGCTGCGGTGCGCGCTCTCGAGCGAGGTGTGGAAGATCGCGGCAACCGCCTCCTCCAGCATGCGAAAGGCGATCGAGCTGAAGAACAGCAGCAGCGTGACGCTCACCACGTTCGTGGTGGCCTGGTTCCGGAGGAAGGTCTGCGCCGTCTCGAGGATCGTGTCCGCGTGCTGCGGGACGAGCTCGGTCAGCTCGGAGCGCAGCATCTCGAGGATGCGTGCCTCGTCGAAGAACACCGAGAGACCGCCGACCGCGAGGGTGAGGAAGGGCATGAGGGAGAGGAGGGCGTTGTAACCGACGCCGCCAGCCAGCAGGATGCCGCGGTTCCGCACGAACGAGCCGAGGACCCGCCCGGCGAAGCGAAGCAAGCGCCTGGGCCAGATCCACGGTTCGCGAAGCGGTCCCATCACCTGTTCGCCCTGTCGCGGCATCGCTGTGTGAATAGGAGCGGGTGAGCGTTCCCGCATGCGGCCCTGCCGCGACGATCGACGCCGGTGCGCCCGGCGCGACGACTAGCCGATCCCGACCTCCGCGATCTCTCCGCGGAGCGGAAGGTGGATGAACGCCGCGCGGAGCGGCTTCCGGAGCGCCGCCGACAGCGCCCCCGCGTACCAGGCGAGCTGCGGCGCCCAGTCCTCGACGAGCCGGCGATCGCGCTCGCCCTCCGCGCCGGGGAACGACTTGTGGTCGAGGAGGACGAAGCCGTCGGGGAGCTCGAGGAAGAGGTCCACCTCGCCGACGAGGAGCCGCGGCGGCGGTCCCCCGAGGCGGGCCCGCACCGGCCACTCGCGGAACCAGCGCGCGCCGGGGAAGCGGGCGTCGAGGAAGGCGCGGAGCGCGTCCGCCATGTCGAGGAGGGTCCCGGGCGCGAGCTGCCCGAGCGCGCCGTGAGCGAGGAGCAGCCGGTGCGCGAGCTCGGAGCGCCGCGCGGGCTCTCCGGCGGGATCCGCCGCGAGGAAGGCGTGGATCGCGTCGCCCACGTCGCGCATGTTCGCGTCCGCCCCCTCGAGCGCGCGGCGCCCGGCGAGCGACGCGATCGAGACGATCCGCGCGGCACCGGGTGCGGGCGCGGGCTCCGTCGACGGATTCAGGACCTCCCGCGGTCGCACGGCGCGGGCGCCCGCGGCGTACCAGGCGCGGGCCGCGCCCGGGCGAGCGGCGCGCTCCGGCGGCAGCCCCGACCACGTCTGCACGGGGCACGGCCACGCGCGCTCTCCGACCCGCCACACGGCTGGACCGTCGGGAGCGTCGAGCGGCAGGGTGACGGCGAGCGCGCCGTCGGCGCCGCGCAGCGGCTCGAGGGCGGCGAGCGCGGGCCCATTCTTCTCCGTGGTCTTCGCCGCGAGCACGAGCAGGTCCTTCGCGCGGGTGAAGACGACGTAGAGGAGGCGGAGGCGCTCGCGGGCGTTCCGGACGCGGGCGCGCTCGGCCTCGGCGGTGCGCTCGGCCGCGTCGAGGAGCGCGAGGTCCTTCGACATCTCGCCGTACGGCCACGGCCAGAACCTCACCCAGCGGCCCGCGAGCGGCGCCGCGAAGTCGAAGCGCTCCGCCGGCTCGACGGCGGGATCGAAGACGCTCCGGTCCCCCGCGAAGTCGAGGTGCGCGAGCACGACGATCGGCCACTCGAGCCCCTTCGAGCCGTGCCACGTGCTCACGGTGACCGCGTCCTCCGCGGTCGGCTGGGCTTGGTCCTCGCCCGCGCCCTCGTCGCCAAGGACGAGGTGGGCGTGCAGGCCGACGACGGTCGCGGCGCTCCTGCGCGCGCGGCAGAGGTCCTCGAAGTCGCGGGCCTCCGCCCGCAGCGCCTCGAGGTTCGCGAGGCGCTGCTCCGGATCGGGCCAGCTCCGGACCAGCTCGACGATCCCGCCCGCGCGCAGGGCGAGGTCCATCGCCTCGGCCGGCGAGAGGTTTCGCGCGTCCCCGGCCGCCGCGCGGAGCCCGCGCACCCGGGCGTCGTCGTCGAACGCCGGGGGACGCTCCGGGGCGGCCTCGGGCGAGGCCTCCCGCGCCGCCCGCCACGCGCCGATCTCGGCGAGCCGGCGCGAGAGCCACGCGTCCGGGTCCCGCGCCGCGCCGCCGAGCCAGCTCACCTCGAGGGCCGCGACGCCGTCCTGCGGGTCTGCGACGAGCCCGAGCGCGGCGAGCGCCAGGATCGCCTCGGGGGTCCCGGACAGGCCGGCGAGCGAGACGCGCGTCGGGATCTCGCGGAGGCGCAGCGCCGCGGCGATCTTCCGGCACCGGTCGTTCGAGAACGCGAGCACCGCCACGTCGCTGCGGGTCGCGGCGCGGGTGCGGAACTCGCGGGTGCCCTCGACGCGCTCCCGCACGACCGGCGGCGATTCGAGCAGGGCCGCGACGCCCGCCGCGATCGCGTGGGCCTCGCTCGCGGGCACCTCCTCTCCGTTCCGCTCCCCCTTCTCCGCTCGCCAGCGCCAGCAGCGGAGGGCCGGCTGCGTCGCCATGGCGGCCGGATCCGGGTAGGCGGCCGCGAGCCTTACCTGGGATTCCGGGAACCCCGCGGGCGCGAGCGCCCGCACGAACAGCTCGGACACCGCGTCGACGAGCGGCGGGCGCGAGCGGTGCGACTCGCGGAGCACGTCCGGCGCCTGGCCGCCGAGCACCGCGTCCGCCGCGGCCGACATGAGCTCCGGGTCCGAGCCCTGAAAGCCGAAGATCGCCTGCTTGCGATCGCCGACCCAGACGCTTCGCCTCGCCGTGGCGCCGAGCGCGGCGACGACCGCGAGCTGGATGGGCGAGGCGTCCTGGAACTCGTCCACGAGCACGAGGTCGAGCCGAGGCGCGAGCGCGTCGCGCACCGCCGGCCGGGAGAGGAGCGCGTGGGCGTGGACGAGCATGTCCCCGAAGTCGATCACGCGGGACGCTGCCTTCTCCCGCGAGAACGCGTCGATGGCCTCGCCGCCGATCTCGAGGAGCGCCGCCTGGTAGCGGACGAGGTCCTCGCGGAACGCGCCGCTCTCGTGGTGAGCCTCGGCGAGGTCCACGAGCGGGCCCGTCACGGGCCGGAGCTTCCTGAGATCGAGCGCCCGGCCGACCTGGAGGAGGTCCTTCCAGGCCGGGTGCCCGCCGAAGCGGACGAGGTCGGCGTGGAGCGTGCGCGCGGAGGCCGCCCGCTTCCGCGCGGCGGCGTTGTCGCCGGCCGCCGCCTCGGCGTCGAGCGCGGGGAGCGCCGCCTCGAGCGCGGCGAGGACCTGCGCGCGGAACGCGGCCCCGTCGACCGGCGCCGCGGGGAGGAGCGCGAGCAGGCCGTCGCGGCTCCGCCGCGCGGCCTCGGCGAGCGCGGTCGCGTCCATCCCATTCTCGCGGGCGCGGTCGACGACCGTGCGCAGGTCCTGCTTCCAGTCGTCGACGGAGAGCCGCCGCGCGAGCTCGTTCAGCTCCCCCTCGCGGCCCGCGAGCACGCGCGCGAGCGCCGCGTTGAAGAGCCGGATCCGCTCCCCCTCCGGCAGCGGCTCGAGGAGCGGCGAGAGCCCGGCCTCGAGCGCGAACTCGCGCAGGAGCCGCTGGCACACGGCGTGGATCGTGCCGAGGTAGCCGTCGCGGACGCGGCCCGCGAGATCGGCGCGCCGCTCGGCGAGCAGCGCCTGCCGGATCCTGCTCGCCAGCTCCGCGGCCGCCTTCTTCGTGTAGGTGATGGCGACGACGCCCTCCGGGCGCGCGGTCCCGCGGAGGAGCGCTTCGACGAGCACCGTGGTGAGCCGGTGCGTCTTGCCCGTGCCGGCGCTCGCGCTCACGATCTCGATCGTCACGGCGCCACCTCCTCGCCGACGACTGCGGTGCAGAGCGTCCCGTACGAGCAGAACCTGCACGCCGGCGGGTGGAGCGTGTCCTCGTCGGGCGGCGGGAGGCCCGATGCCGCGAGCGCCTCCTGCCAGGCGATCCCCTCGCGTCTCGACGGGATGAGCCCGCGGTCGAGGACCGACGACCAGTAGCCGATCGCCTCGGCGGCCGCCTTGAGCGTCTCGTGCGTCGACGGGCCGGCGACCGGGGTCGAGCCAGGGAACGCGGCGGGGTCGCCGGTGAGGAGCTGCCCGTCGTCGAGGATGAGGTACCCGGTCGGCGGATAGGGGCCGCCGCCGTGGCGCAGGAGCGCGGCGTAGACGCCGAGCTGGAGCGCGCGGCCCTCCTCGAGCGCTTCGCGCCGGTAGCGCGTGCCCGAGCGCTTGAGATCGAGGAGCGCCTCGCCGCCATCCTTCTCGACGACGAGGTCCACGCTCCCGCGGAACGGGTGCCCGAAGAGCGTCCCCTTCACGGGTCGCTCCGCCTCGACGGGTCGCCACCCGCCGCGCTGAAGGTGGCGCACGAGCGCGGCCGCGGCGCCTTCGACGAGCGTGCGCGCGGCCGCGAGCTCGACCTCGCGACCCGGTCGCACGAGCGGCGCCGCCTCGGCCTCGACCCGGGCGTCGAAGGTTCGCGCCGCCCAGGACGCGGCGTCCTCCGCGCTCGCCCGCGCGAGGTCGACCCGCTCCGGACCGAGCAGCAGGTCCTGCAGGATCCGGTGCGCGAACGAGCCGACGAGGCGGGCGCCGTCCGGGATCTCTTCGGTGCGGCCCGGCTCGAGCGAGGCGAGGTGCTTCAGCGCCCACTGGAGCGGGCAACCGAGGAGCGACTCGAGCGCGGTCGCGGAGAGGGCGCCCGCCGCGCCGACCGACGCAGGCGCGTGGAACGCCGGGCGGGGCGCGATGGGCGACGCGGGCGGGAGCTCGGCGAGCGCCGGCGTCCACGGCGCCGGCACGCCGCGGAGCACGCGCTCCGAGCGGATGGTGCAGCGTGCGAGCGTTCCCGGGGCGCTGCGGGTCCGCAGCTCGTCGAGGAGCGGGTGCGGCGGCGTCGGTTCGGTCCCGGCGAGCCGCCAGCGTGCGAGCACGGCGCGCTCGCCGGCGAGGAGCACCGCGCGGCGCCAGCCCGTCGCCTCGGCGAGGCGAACCGCTCCGTCCTCCGGCAAGCTCGCGCCGGCGGCCTCGAGCGCGGCGCGCTCCGCGGCGGTCCACGGCTCGGGCGCGGCGCCCGTCGCGGAGCCGTCCACGAACCCCCACCAGACCACGTCGGCCGAACCGGGGAGCACGTCTGCCGGATCTCGTGCGACGGCGGGTCGGCCCGCCTCTCCCACGAACGGTGCGCGCTCTGCGCCGTCGCCCACCGCCAGATCGTGGAGCTGCATGAGGGCGGTCTGCGAGATCCGCTCCTGCGGCGGGCGGGCGAGGAGCAACCGCGCGAGCGTCCCCGCGGCGGCGGCCGCCTGCTTCCAGATCGCCGCGTCCTCGTCCCGGCCGTCCTCCTCCGCGCCGCTCGCCCTCGCTCCGGCCCAGCCCCGCACATGCTCGCACAGGCTCGCCGCCGACGCGGCAGGGATGCCCTGCGCGGGCGGCCACGCCTCGCCGCCGAACCAGGCGTCCACGGCATCGCGCACCGCACGGCCGCGGGCCGCGGCGGCGCCGGCGTCGAGCCCCGCGGTGCGGGCGCGCGCGGCCGCGTCCTCGACCGCCTCGTCCACCGCCTCGCGCCAGGCGGGGCCGCCGACGCCCGGCATCTCGCGCAGCGCGGCGACGAGCCGCCGGCGCACGAAGCCCTCGAGCGGCGCACCCGGCAGGAGGAGCAGCTCCGCGGCGCGGAGCGGGTCCTTCGGCCGGAACGCCAGCGCGAGCCGCAGCGGGAGGATCTGCAGCGCGGGCCGGAGCGCGGTGCGGGCGCCGGCGCCGAGCGTGGGGAGCCCCTGCCGCGCGAGCGCCGCGTCGAGGAGCTCGGGCTCCGCCGCGGCGACGACCGTCGCACGGGAGAGCTCGCGGGTGCGGAGCTCGGAGGCGACGAGCTCCGCCGCCTCGACCGGCGTGTCGGCCTCGAGGAGCTGGAAGGTGCCGTCGCCGGCGAGCGTCGCAGCCGGAGTCGCCGGATCGAGGAGCGCGCGCTGCATGCGGGCGAGGTCGGAGTCGCCGGATGCGGCAGCAGCCGCGGGGGCGTCGACGAGCACGGCGCCCGCGCGGGCGAGCTCGTCGAGGAGCGAGAGGAGGAGCGGATCGAACCTCGCGCGCGGCGCGGCGAGCTCGACCCTCAGCGGGAGCGGGAAGGGACGCGCCCGGACCTCGGCGACGAGCGCGGCGAGGATCTCGGGGTGGCCGGGAGGGAGCGCGGGCGCGAGCGTCTCGAGCGCCGCGAGGTCGGCGAGCCGCGCGCTGCCCGAGAGAGCGCCGCCGGCCCAGCCGAGGAGGCGCAGCCGGTCGCGGAGACGGAGCAGGTGGGACGCGACGCCCCACGGATCGTTCCGGCGCGACTCCGAGTAGGACCGGTGCCCGTCGTCGTGCGCGTCGATGCGTCGCGCCCACGCCCCGAGCCGGTCCGGCGCCGGCGCGGCGTCCGTCGCGACTCCGAGGACGCGGCCGAGCCGTCGCGCCAGCCCGAACGGGCCAACGCACTCGAACCCCGCCCGCGCCTCACCGGCGGCGAGGAGCTGACGATACGAGGTGCCGCCGTCGTTCGGCGTGAGGAGCAGCTCGAGCATCCGTCATCCCTCCGGAGAGAGGCCATCCTCCGAGCACGAACCGGAGCCCGCCGACGACCACGGAACTGGACGTACGCGGGCGCCGAGCCTCAGGTCGCCTTCGGCGCCACGTGCTCGGTGTAGGCCGGGTTCCGGTGGTTCTGGTCGGGGTTGTGCGCGTCCCAGCAGGAGTCGGAGCAGAAGTAGAGCTGGAAGCGCTTCCGGTTGCAGGTGGAGATGGCGCACTTGAGGTAAGGCGCCCCGTGCTCGATCGGCTTTTTGCAGACGCTGCACTTGTTCCACATGGGCGGAGTCTACGCCGGAAGCGTGCGGCGCGAAGCGGGCGGGCGGACGGCGCTCGCGGCGCACTCGCCGCCTCAGTGCCTCGCGTCCACCGGAGCAGCCACGAGCGCCGTCAACGCCTGCGATCCGCGTGGCGGCTCGGGAACCCACGGCACCACCGCCATCGTGCGGGCGATGGACGCGACCTCGTCGAGATACGTTCGCTCGGCGGCGCGACGCGCCGCGAGCACCGGATCGCGTAGGGCGATCGGCGTGAGGGCCTGGTTGACGACCCACGCGAAAGGAGCGATCCCGGCGCGCGCGAGATCCTCCTGGAGGGCGCGGGCCTCGTGAACGGGGGTCGCCTCCGCCAGCGTCACGAGGATCACGCGCGTGAACTGCCGGTCGCGCAGCCGCGGAAGCAGCTCGCGGACGGACTCCGGCATGCGGCTCCCCTGCCGCAGCACCTCGCGGTGGTAGGACTCGGCGGCGTCGAGGAGGAGGATCGTGTGTCCGGTCGGCGCGGTGTCGAGGATCACGACCCCGTCCTCGCCGTCCGCGACGGCGCGTGCAAAGGCCCGGAAGACGGCGACCTCCTCGGTGCACGGCGACCGCAGATCCTCCTCGAGCAGCGCTCGCCCCTTTTCGTCGAGCTGCGGCCCGACATTCGACAGCACCTCGGCGGTGTAGGCACGGGTCTCGGCGGCAGGGTCGATGCGGCTCACCGTGAGTCCCGGCGGCGGGGTGCCGACGGCATCCGCGACGTGTGCGGCAGGATCTGTCGTGCTGAGGCGGACGCGCAGGCCTCGACGGGCCAGCTCGACGGCGATCGCCGCCGCGACGGTGGTCTTCCCCACGCCGCCCTTGCCCATCGTGAGGACGACCCCGCGCCTCGCCGCGGCGAGCACGTCGATGAGCGGCGCGAGGCCGGGCTCGCCCGCAGGCGGCGCAGCCGCCGCGGGCGCGGCGGACACCGGCGCGTCGATCCGGCGGAGTGCGTCGATGCCGAGAAGCGGTGTGGGCCGGAGCGGCAGCGAGATGCGAGGCAGCGTCGCGAGCGCCTCGGGCATCGAGGCGAGGGCCTCGCTTCCGCGTCGGTCGAGCGCGACCGCTACTGGATCGTCGCTGTGGGCCTCGAACACGGCGTTCGTCACGAGGCGCTGGTTGCGGACGCCGAGCGACGCGAGCTCGACGCTCGTCCGGGCCGCCTCGGCGAGCGCCGACCGTTCGGGGCGGGCCACGAGGACCATCGTCGTGCGGCTGGCGTCGGCGAGCGCGGCCACGGTGGCCTCGTAGAGCTTGCGCTGCTTCTCGAGCCCGGCGAGCGGCCCGAGGCAGCTCGTCCCGAAGGCACTCTGCTCAACGAACCCGGTCCAGGCGGAGGGGAGGGTCAGCAGCCGAAGGGTGTGCCCCGTCGGCGCCGTGTCGAAGAGGACGTGATCGAACTCGGCCGTCGCGGCGGGATCGCCCAGCAGTCGTGCGAACTCGTCGAAGGCTGCGATCTCCACGGTACAGGCGCCGGAGAGCTGCTCCTCCATGCTCCGTACGGCGGCGGACGGCAGGAGCTCCCGGTAGGGTCCGACGACCCGCTCCCGGTACGCGTGCGCCGCCGCCTCGGGGTCGAGGTTCAGCCCGGAGAGGCCCACGACGCCTGGAACGGGCGTCGGGCGGGTCCCGAGAGCGGCCCCGAGGACCTCATCGAGGTTCGAGGCGGGATCCGTCGAGACGAGCAGGACGCGCTTCCCTGCGTCTGCGAGGCCGACTGCGGTGGCGCACGCGACGGAGGTCTTGCCGACGCCGCCCTTGCCGGTGAAGAAGAGGTGCCGCGTCGCGAGCCGGACGAGCTCCATGTCGTCCTCAGCAGCACTTCTTCGGCGCCGGAGCGGATCCGCCGAGCGCGACGGGCGCCGCGTCCACGGCCTGGCGGCACGCGTCCGGCCCTTCCTCCGTAGCGATCTTCGTGCCCAGGTACTTCTCCGCCAGCTCGACGACCGCGCGCGCCGGCGACTCCTTCACCATCTTTGCGGTCGTGACCGCGCGCAACATGTCCTCCTTCGAGACGCCGAGCTTCCGCGCCTTGTCGAAGTGGTATCGGAAGCAGGCCTCGCAGTTCGACGCGATCGCCGCGCCGATGGCGACGAGCTCCTGGACCGCCTCGCTGTAGATGCTCTTCGGCGCGGCGACGCCGGCGACCTCGGCGAGCACCTCGCGCGCGGGGTAGCTGCCCTGCGCGACGATCTTGCCATCGACGAGCAGGAGCGGGAGCCCGTCGTCGCGCCCGCGGATCGCCTGCGCGACCACGGGGTTCCCGACGAACGCCGCGGGCTCCTGCGAGAGGTTGAACCGCTCCACGAGGACCCCGTTCTCCCTCAGCCACTCGAGATCAGCGGCGAACCGGACCAGCGCGGGATCGACCTCGGGGCCGCACACGCCGGTGGAGCAGCACATCGGGGGATCGAAGACCTGGACCTTGGACATGGGGTTCTCCTGTACGGGTTCGCTGAGGGCTGTCCTCACGACGGTTTCGTTGCCTGGTGCGCGGCAGCTACGCTGCGCTGCTCGGGACGCGCGCCGGCGCGAACACCGCGGAGAGCCGCCTCCGCAGCTCGTCGCGCACGTTCCGGAAGGCGTTCAGCTGCTCCTCTTCGGTTCTCCCCGCGCCGGCGGGATCGGGGAGGCCCCAGTGGACGCGGTGCGCCTTGCCCAGGAAC
>WNFU01001872.1_pt1 | contig 44802 bp, 41 predicted proteins | sample 5400121 | NCBI WGS metagenome assembly WNFU01 (sample SAMN13153360, study PRJNA577476) | soil metagenome | isolation source: 100 cm soil or saprolite under grassland replicate 1 | place: USA:California | collected 2016-06-15 | reverse complement strand
CGCTGCTCGGCCAGGGCCAACCCACAGGACTGGAGCAACTCGGCGAGTCGATCGCGCGATGGCGGTGTGCTGTCGATCCCGAAGCAGAGCGGTTCGCCAGCGGCTCGGGTCGCGGCTCTGCCGAAACGCCAGTACATGGACCGGCTCCTGAGTGGTTCGATCGTGAAGTAGTCGAACACGAGCACGCTGCCCTTCGCCGTAGTGGCGATCTTGCGCAGCGTGCTCTCGACTGCCTGGCGGTCCAGGTACATGATCACACCCTCCCACAGGAACAGATCGTCCTGGTTGTCGTCGAACGCGACGGTAGTCTCGTACTTCACGCCGAGCCGACGCGCGCAGTTGTGCCGTGCCCAGCCTGCGGGACGTTGAGTCATCGGCAGCACAGTAGTTATCAGCGTCGTCCGCTTGACCTACCTTGGCGCGGCGCAATTGTTCGGATGAACGTACGCACGCGTCGGTGGTTCTGCGATGAGCCAATGTGTCCACGGAAGATCTTCGCTGAACGCTTCGACGATGCACTGGCTCGATATGCACGCCGCACTGTCGACGCCGACGATCTGCTCAAGACGTTTGCTTTGCAAGCTGGTGGCGAAGGTGGCGCACGGCTGGCGCGTAAGGCAGGTGTACCAGTCAGTCCCGATACGCTGCTGCGACTGCTGCGCGCCATCCAGGACCAGGCTGTGCCCACCCCACGCGTGCTGGGTGTCGATGACCTTGCCTTGCGCCGAGGTAAACGACGGTACGGCACGCTACTGATCGACCTGGAGACGCATCGCCCGATCGACCTGATCGATGAGCGCACTGCTGAAGTCTTCGCTGATTGGCTGCAGCGTCATCCCGGTGTGGAGATTATCGTTCGCGATCGCGCCGGTGCGTATGCGGAAGGTGGTCGCCAGGGGGCACCGAACGCGGTCCAGGTTGCCGACCGCTTTCATTTGTCAGCCAACGCGAGTGCGGCGCTCGACGAGGTGCTGCGTAGCCGCCGGCGGCTCGTGGAGTACGTCGTCGTGGCAGCCAAGCCCAGTGTCGATGTGGCTGAACTGCCAGCACTATCGCCGCCGACACCGATCAGCCGCGCCAGCCAATACAGCTTGGAGGTACGGGCACGACGGACCGCCCGCTGGCAAGCGGTCCGCGAGCGCTTTGCCGCCGGCCAAGCCCAGCGTCAGATCGCTCGTGAGTTAGGGATAGCTCGCATGACGGTGCAGCGACTCCTCAACACACCGAGTCCATCCATGGCTGCTCCACCTGAATCCTGTCCACCGGAGCCGTCTCGGCCTGGCGGTCTGAGCTCACCCTCGTTGCTGCCGTACCTGGCGTATCTCCAAACTCGTTGGCAGGCGGGCTGCTCAAACATTCTCCAACTCCACCGGGAAATAGCCGAGCTCGGCTATTTGGGCAGCCGATCTCTTATGTACCGGGCGCTGGTCCCGTGGCGAGGTCCGCGTCCACCACCAGAAGCGGGTGCGGGGTCGCGACGGCGGGGCGGGCGGCCGCGACGAGCCAAACGGTTCAGCTTGCGGTGGCTCTGTCTCCGGCCACCCCATCAACTCGACCATGAGGAACAGAAGGCCTTGCAGCGCGCCCTCGAAGAGGACGAGCGACTCGCTGCTGGCTACCGCCTGCTCCAACGCTTCCGTCGACTGATTACGCGGCGTGGTATTCGCGACCTGGACGCATGGTTAGTCGATGCGATTGCCAGTGAACTTGCTCCGTTCGTCAGCCTGGCCCACGGCATCCAAGCTGATCGCGCAGCGGTCGACGCCGGACTGACCCTTCCCTGGTCGACTGGACCAGTAGAAGGGCATGTGACACGCGCCAAATTGTTCAAGCGTCAAGGCTACGGACGAGCGAAAACTGGATTGCTCCGGCGCCGAATCGTCAGCGCCGCCTGATCGCGGTCGCCCGAAGAGGCGGTCAGATCAAGGACGGATCTGCTTCACCGGAATCGCGGAAGAGCCTAAAAGTGGCTCTTCCGGACTTTCGATGAAAGCGCTAGCGTGGGCTGCAGGGGTGGCTCGGCTTGAGAACGTGACTCAAATGCCATTACTACTCGAGACCGGGACCGCCACCGCCGAAGGTCGATACCAATAGCAAGCGAAACAACTGCTGCCGCTCTTCCGAGTTCAGGTCCGGCTTGTTCAAGCTGGTGCAAGTAGTCTGCAGCAATTCCTTCCCACACCTCTACTTCTCGTTGCGGTTCCAGATCTCTGCGTAGGTTATCAAGTACTTGCTCAAACGGCATCCCAATTACCTCCTCCAGTACACCGTAGAACAAACGCACACGTGTAAGGAGACGATCCGGCAATCTCATGCCGAATGGGGCCAGGCTTCAAAGATGAGAGTGGCCGATAAGAAGTCTCGGCTTTGGAGACTTTGTCTCGGTAGACAGCGACTGCAAGCAGCTTATCGTAAATCTCAGGTCTAATCACCTTCACAAGTGCGAGAGCGATCCGAACGGGATTACGGTCTGAAGTAATCAACGCGACCCTGTCAGCCAGCGTGGGACTGTAAGCAAGCACCTGCTCCTTGGATAATGGTTTTGACGGTTGCTGGACCGTCCAGCCGCTGAAGCCAGTCAGTACATTCGTCGTGTCGAACCTGGCCGCAGGGGGCGCCCGGGTCTGTCGTGTGACACGTGCTCGTTGTTGTTAACGTCGTAGCATTCAAGTTCACGCTAGTCCATGCCGTCGTACACATGAGTCTGGCGTGACCACGCGAGCATGCGCTGATGTCGGTTTGTATTCCGAGCCGTCGTCGCCCAGACTCGATTGGACCGACGCATAACGTCTTCTCAATCTTGTCTAGACAATTCGATGCAAGGATCGTCATCACCTCTCCAGCCCTTGGCCGCGAACTCCGAACATGGACGACCTCGAACCAGATCAGAAACCCGGCTATGCACTCGCGGCCGGGCGAGGAGCCGGCTGGGATGCCGCGCTGCGCGAAATTGAGCACCAGGCTGAACACTGGGACACACCCGAGCACGGCGAAACCGGCCACCTGATTGCCGAGGCTCTTCGTGCCGCAGTGAGTATCGCTCGCGGTGGCGGCCTCGATTGCGTGCATCGGCAGAGTGCTCAGGGCGAGATGCCTGTGCCTGCGCCAGATTTACCGTAGTCCGCCACCCATGAAGGTCCGCACCGTCACACGGACCAACATCCCGGTTTTCAGACAGTTTTTAGCCCACGCTCGACGGCATCCAGCGTGCTGATCCCGGCAGCCTTCGTCGTCTCTGGGGCACTGATCGGGCGCTGGTGGGCCGTTGTCCCGTCACCGGCGACCGTGATCGGGCTCGTGCTGGCGGAACTCACCACGTCAACGAGCCGGCACGGGACTGCTACTGAGATCCACGCTGGTGGATTCGACCTCGGCTTCCTTCTGCTGACCTCGTCTATCGCGACCGCCCTCGCGCTGGTCGGCGTAGCGGTCCGCCTGGCCGTGTCGATGCTGCTCCGCCGCCTCGGTGTCGCCGGAGGAGGTGATCGAGCCGGCAAAGCTTCAGCTTCGGGCCAGCCTCCGGAGCATCAGACGACTCATCGCCGCGTAGATGAGGGCCTCGCTCGTGGTGCACAGCCGCTCGTAGTCTCTGCTGAAGTGGCGATTCTGACAGAGAGCGACGCGAACGTCCGCTCGACCACCTATCGCCGCGGCAGCACGCCGCGGAACACCTTCGGTGCAGGTGGTAGCCGCCGCCAGTCGAACCAGACCGTCTCCAATCGCGTGAGGTCGCCTTGCGGAACCCACCCGCCACGGGATGCGGTGGTTGTCGGACGACCTCCACCCGCCACCCGAGGTTCTCTTCGATGGAGCTCTTACCGCTGCCTGTGTAGCCTTGATCGGCCCACTCCCTCATCGCATCCCAATCCAGGGTGAACAAACCTGGACTTGCTTCGGCTGGTTAGTCGAAGTCCAGACCATCCCAGACGGTGTTGTCGCAGTCGGCCCGGTCCCAAGCGATATTGTCGCTAGACGTCTGGTCCCAGGCGATGTTGTCCCAGGCGATGTCGCTCCAGGCGACCACGTCCCAGACGTAGTTGTCCCAGGTTGGGCTGCCCCAGCTGAGGGTCGGCCAGGTGAGCGCCGCCCAGTTGATGCCCAGGAACGTCAAATCCTTCCATGCAAGTGGCTGACCATAGAGGATTGGGTAGAGTGCCCGCGCCAGGCCATCCGCCGGCCGCAAACCCTGGTTAGCAACGCCGCGAACTGGGCTGCTGGCGGCGGCGTACGTGTCAAGGAGACCCGTCCCGACCGAGCCTAGCGGAGGCGAGCTCGCGCTCTGGCCAAACGGCTGGGTCGTACTAGCAAGAATCGCCTTGACCTGGTCAGGATTCAGGTCAGGCTGGCGCTCGAGGAGGAGCGCCACTGCGCCCGATACGATGGCGGTGGCCATCGAGGAGCCGGTGAGTCGGAAGTACTTGGTGCCATTGGCGGCATTCACCACGTGGTCTGGCAGTAACGTATCCAGTGTGCTCCCTGGCACACGGATCGAAACAACGCGCCGGCCCGGGGCGACGAGGTTTGGCTTCGGCGTGGACTCAGCCGGCACTCCCCACGCCGAGAACCAGGCCAAACCGTCGTCGGCCAGGGTTAGCGTCGCCTGGTCGTCCACAGCGCCAACCGTGATCACGAAGGGGTCCACGCCGGGAGTGACGACCGTGTCACGCGCGGGGCCGCCGTTGCCAGCCGCGGCGACGACCACCAGGCCGCGCTTCCAGGCGATCTCGGCAGCTAGGGCAAGCGGGTCCTGTCGATACGAGCGCCGAGCCGGAGCACCGAACGACAGATTGATGACGCGGATGTGGTACTGGTTCTTGTGGGCGAGGACCCATTCGATGCCACGGACCACCGACGAGACTCTTCCGTTGCCGTTTTCGTCCAGCACCTGGACGTCGACGATACTGGCCTGGGGGGCCATACCAACGAACTGGCCGCCCGAGCGTGCGCCATCGCCGGCGATGATCCCAGCTATGTGGCTGCCATGACCAGCCGGGTCCGGCTTCCGCGGATCCCTCGGACCGACGAAGCCAACCGCGGCCAGGATGCGATTGGTAGGCTGCGTCAGGTCTGGATCGGCTGCAACTCCGGTGTCGAGGACCGCGACCGTAACGCCGCGGCCCGACCAACCGTCGAGCCACACACGGTTGGCGTTGACCTCGCGGGTGTAGATGGACCCGATCTGGCCGGGTGGCCAGTCGGGGCCCGAAGCGCCCGGTCGGCTGCGTTGGACGACCGCGTCGGCATCAATGGCGGCCACCTGCGGTAGCAGGCTCATCGCATGAATGCCAGCCGCGTTGGCGAAGCCGGCCGCCCCGCTGATGATCGGCAGGGCGCCAGCGGGCTTGCCCTTGGATTGGAGAATAGCGACGGCCTGCTGAGCGAGCCGCCAATTCGGGGCGCTCGGAAACTGGCCAGTGGCCTCGGCCACCTGGATGATGACCGGCAGCAGCTTGGTGGGGTTCGCCGCCATTTCGGCCTGCAGGGTCGGGTCGATCTTTGATTGACTCGTCGACTGGGCCTGGGCGGCGACTGGGGGTGGCGACACTGCAAGTAGAGCCACTGCCGAGAGTGCCGTGACGAGAGCCCGGGCACCGACTAGAGCGCGAGCGCGCAAGGAACCCGGTGTCGATCCCATCAGCTTGTTCGCCCCTCCGATGAATGCTGACACTCGGAGTGCATCTTTTGCGCACCCCGTACTTGCTAGCAGGATCACCGACCTGAAAATTGCCGTCCTGCCTCGGCTGCGGCTCTACCTCTGCAGGGGATGAACCACCGGGGGACGTTTGGTTACACAAATCACGTACAGATGTGTGACGATCCTTGACATTCGTTACAAGAGTGGCCGCTTTTTGGGCAGCCCCGACGTAATGACTGAGACGAGATGGCCACGACAAGACCTGGCCCGCGGAGCCGACCTCTACACCGGTGAGCGTAGGACCGATCCAAAGGACGCCATCGTCCTCACCCACGTAGCGCCTGCACATCCGAGCGGGTGGTGTGGTCGCAGCGGCGCTCAGGCAGCGGCGACTTTACCGCTCCGGCGCCGCCAGACCGTCGAACGCAAGCTTGTCAGCCAGTTGGGCGGTGAGCGGACAAACGATTAGATCAGTTGGGCTGCGTAGCGGCGGGATCCGTCGGCCAGTGCCTCGTCGGAAAGGCGAGCGGCCACGTCGTCAGCGATGTCTCGCGCAGAAGACAACGCCGCATACGCACCGGCCGACCGCCCGAGCGCCTGATCCTCTGACCCGGAGCAGCCTGGACTCGCCGCAGAACACCTTTGGCGCTGTGCTTCGCAGCAGTCTCGGCGGCATCGAGCGCGCCTACGGTCCGCGACCGTTCGTTTAGGCCTGGTGCTGCTCCACAGCCTGGCCTCCCTCGTGACCGGCCAGGCACGCGAGAAGCATGGGACGCGCGCCGTGCACGAGTTCGCGCCGCGCCTGCGCGATAAAGATGAGTACGTGGAGCGTCTTGAACGTCCGGGTGGGCACCGTGAACAGGTCGGCGGCCCACAGGTGGTGGGCGTGGTTGGCCAGGAACGTCCGCCACAACTGACTCGACGGGCATCTCGGCCCATGCCTGCGGTAGCGCCGAATCAAGCGGTTGCTGACAACAATGCCCAGCTTTAGCAGCTCACCTCTGATCCGTTCGGTGCCCCACAGCCGGTTCTCGCGCGACATGGTCCTGATCGGGTCCTGCGCTTGGGGACTGAGATGCGGCCGTCCTCCTCGAGAGCGGGACTTCCAGCGCCAGAACAGCCGCCAGCCTTGTCGATGCCACCGAACGACTGTGTCCGGCGTCACGAACGTCAGGTGCTCGCGCCAGCCGGCTCGCCATCGGCGAGCCAGGACTCAGAGCAGCTTGTCCCACGTGCGAAAGTCGAGCGCGCGGTCGGGTTCGAGTCGGCGGGCAAGCACCGCCAGTTGATGGCGCAGGAGCAGGTTCTCGAGCACGAGGTCGCGGGCGCACCGAAGCCAGGACGGTCGTAGTAAGCATCAGCGAGAGGAGTTCGAGCACACCATCAGCATCACCGATTTACGCCCCGTGCCAGGTTGTGCCGCCCCACAACCCCGCGCCGAGGCCGGCATGCACCGTGCCGCTCCGCGCCGGACTGGCGGTGGCGTGGGCGGCGGGTGGGCGTGTTGCGGGCACTGTTCCAACCGGCCGGACCTGGAACCTGTCTGGAAGAGGAAGAGTAGTCCGCCGGGACTTAGCGCCGCGTGGAGCGCTGTGGCCGAACGGCGTGATCCGAGGTGTCGCTCACAACCGGGTCATTAACAACGGATGCCGCGTGCGCCGCGGTGAGCCCTACGGTTGGCGTGTACGTGGCTTCGTCGAACAGCGCGCCAGTCGGCGGGTTCGCAACAGCAAACACGCCATGCGCGCTGCCGCTGGCGAACGAGGTAGAAATGTAGTCACCGACCATCCGTCCCTGCGAAGTGGCCGCCAGTGACCCGAGGGTCATGGGTCCGGCCAGCTGGGTTGGGGCTCCCCAAGTCACACCCCCGTCGGCGGATGAGATGAAGCCGACGGTGAGCTGACAAGTCGCGGCCGCGCAGGCGGTGTTTGGATAGAAGTAATAGGTCAAGCCCAGGCGGGCCGTGCTGCCCGACGCAGTATTGTCGACCGCCAGACCGGGCAGGAAGTGGTCGACCGTGCTCGAAGTCGCGTCGATGGGGATGCGCGCGGGTGCAGACCAACTCACGCCATCTGTCGAGGTGCTCATGACCAGGTCGTTCGACTTGCAGCCTCGTCGGAATCGGCAATCGCTCCAGACGACGTAGACCTTGCCCGCCGCGTCGATTTCAGCCGTGGGTAGCGGGCCGCTGCGCAGGCCGCCGGCGGTGTTATGATCGCGAATTCGAGCAATCGTTACTGGACCAGTCCATGAGACCCCACCATTCGTGGATCGAAACGCCAGGAGGGCAGTCTCGAACGCATTGTCGATCGGCATCACGATGGTGCCATTCGGCTGAACGACGGGCTGTCCGCCGATGACGCCTTGTCTGGGGAAGGTACCCGCGGTCCAGGCAAGCCCACCGTCTCGAGAGAAACTTACGTGCACCTGGTTGCCGTTGCCGAAGTCGTCGTACTGCGTGTAGCAACTGCCATAAAAAGGACTAGTCGGCGTGTTGTCGCAGACGCTCCAGTTCTTGTCCAGGTCGCTGCCGCCGGTCGCACTGGCGATCGTCACTGGACTACTCCAGGTCAAGCCGCCATCAGTCGATCGGCTGACGAGCACCGCCGCGCCAAGTGGACCGCTGGCTGTTTCGAGCAGGGGCAGCGACGACACCAGCCACACATTGTGACGGGCGTCGAACGCTACGCTCGGGTCGCTCACGCGATCGAACAGACCTGCACCTTGAAACTTGGTGATGCCCGGCAGGAATCCGCTTGTCCATGACTGCCCTGAGCTCGTGGACGTGGCGAAGCCGATATCCGACGCGCCACCGTCGAAAAAGCGGCCTGACTGAAAAGCAGACACGATGGTCGAGCCGGCCGAGAACGTGTCAGGCTCGACCTGAGTCGCGTGCTGGCTGGTGGAATTGGTGAACGGATCCTCGCTGATCCTGAGTAGGGCGACGTTCGCCGAAGCAGCAGGTCCCCAGATGAGCCCGATAACCGAAGCGGCAACGACTGAACAAAGGATGCGCAAGCGCTGCATGGAGTTCCCCCGCACACCAGAACGTGAAGAGTCACACTCAATCAAGGTTGGCCGAGGCTGTCAAGCGATGCGCCTGGGTCGCGGCCAAGATTCGGGTCGCGGCTTCGAATCCCGGCTTTGGCTCTCGCCATCAGAACGCACCGGCGCGGCTGATGAGCGGTGACGAACCTAGCCGACAGCTGAACGCTGATCGGGGCCGCAACATCGGTTCGCTCATAAGTCGTCGGGACAGCCAGGTCGAGTGCGGGTGCAGCCGAGATAGTGTAAAAGTAGGCCACAAGGTCAGGCGATGGCGGACTGCTCCTCTGACGCTGCCTCGAGCCGAAACGGTGCGACCAGATCGGCGTCGAAAGGTTCCGGCGCAGTCACGGTCAACACGTAGTCGCCGGGCGGAGAGGTTGACGGCGACGATGAGGCGTGCGGTCTCGAGCACGTATTGCCCTAATGGCACGATCAGCGAGCGCTCCTTGGCATTGGCATTCGGCCGCGGCCACGCGGCCGGTGGCGTACCGGGAATGCTAGAAAAGTTGACGGCGTAGCTCAGCGGTCGGCGGCATCTTATGCGATCTGAGAAATATGCTGGCCAGCTTGTTCGCGTTGGGTGGCCAGCTTGGCGAGCTGTTGGCGGTCGAGGTCGGTGAGCCCGAGACCATGGGCGGCGTCGATGACCAGGTTGAGTACCGCCCAGCACAGACTCAGGCAACTCGTTTCACCAGGAAAGCGGCCGATCACCTTCGTCCGACGGCGCACTTCTTCGAGCGATCGCTCCAGCAGGTTCGATGACCGGAACCGCTTGCGCAGCCGCGGCAAGTAGTGCAGGTGAACGCAAACAGCTGGCAGATCATCGGCCAGGCACGCCGCTGCACTCGGATAGTGCCGCTCCGAGTCGCCGACCAGCGCGCGCAGCCGACTCTCGGCATCAGCCGGATCGGTCGCCTCCTCGAGCGCCGCCCAGCACGCACGCTTGACCTGCTCGCGTAGCTCGGTGTGGCGTTTCGGCAGCTTGGCCAGCACGTTGCGCAACTTGTGCACGGCGCAGCGGCCGCGATCGACGGATGGCCACACCTCCTCGATGGCGGCGATCAGACCCGGCGCACCATCGCTGACAACCAGCCAGGGGCACCGCAAGCCACGCCGCGTGAGATCGCGGCCGAGGTCCAGCCAGTCCTCGCGCGATTCGCGCTGGCCCAAGCGCACCGCCAGCAATACGCGCTCACCGTCGAGCCGATAGCCCCAGACCACCAGCACGCCCTCCTTCGCGCCGCTCGGCCGCGTCGGCAGGTACACGGCACCCAGGAACAACGCCAGCAGATGCACGTCCGCCAGGCTCTTCGCGCAGAAGGCGGCGTACCGACCGCGCAGCTCGCGGCACAGCCGGCTGGCGGTGTTCTTGGACAGGTGGCCGAGCCCGGCTTCCTCGAGCAGACTCTCGATATCGCGGTTGGACAGACCGCGGACGTAGGCGCCGATGACCAGCGCTTCCAGCGGTCGGGTCCGGACGATACCACGCACATCAGGGATGACACGGCTGACGAAGCGCTCGACGGTGCCGCGCACCTGCGGCATGGCGATGGTGAGTTCGCCCTCGGCCGTCTGAACCGGCTTGTTGCGACTGCCATTACGCGAGCCGTTGGCCATCGGCGCCCGCTCGTAACGCGCCCGTCTCAGGAAGGCGGTCATCTCGTCTTCCACTGCACGCTGCAGAACGAGCCGCGTGCCCAACCGGCCAATCTCGGCCAACTGGTCGTTGTCGTCGATGCCACGGCTCAGCAGCTCGGCAATCTGCGCCTCCAATGTGGCGCTCGGCGCTATTCTCTCCATCTGGCGTAGCTCTCCTCTCCGGTGGTTTTCCAGGCCTACCGCTGGAGACTTGTATTGTGGCGACGTGTCCTCACAGACCATGCGAGGCACTGAGGGCGAGACAGGCCGCAGGAGATTGGTCCCATTCGAGGCCGTGGCGTAGCTCGGTCATCTCGTCCTGCTCTCTCGCAGCTCGAACAGTTGCCTGGGCGACCCGAGCCCGTATCTGCAAGACTGGGCCGAGGGAAGTTTGTCCACGGAGGACAAGCCGGATGACGGACGTGTTCGTCGGAATTGATGTCTCCAAGGATCGCCTGGACGTGGCTGCTCGCCCGAGTGGCGAGAGTTGGCAGGTGGCGAATACTGAATTGGGCATCGCCACCCTGGTCAAGCGCCTGGTGTGAATGCCGGGATAAAAGTGGGACAGCCGGGTGGGGTAAGTCGGGATAAAACTGGTACAGCGGAGCCAGCGTCGGACCGACCGGGATAGTTGGTCTTTGAATAATAGAGAGCGAGCGAAGCGAGCGCGTCGTCGTCGCTCTGGGGATGTGTGCAAGCCGCAGGCTTGTGCAAGCCCTGCGCGAGCAGGGCGTCATTTCCCCAGAGGGTCTCCGGTCGCGCGTCTGTGGATAAGTCCGAGATTGTCGCTGAGGTGTTGGTGTTCTCCTGTCTGGTTGGCATCGGGACGTGATGGCCATCGACGGGGACGACCTCGACCACGATGTGTTCAACGCACCGCGTCCTCCGGTCCACCAACGCGGTGCTGTGCGTCGACGGTAGCTTCGGCGCCGTTGGTGGAGGCAATTGCCGGTGGCACCAGATCGTCGTCGACTGAACGGCCTTTGACCCGCCATGACGGTCCTTTGAGGTAGAAGACCTCGCCATGGTGCAAGATGCGGTCGACCAGCGCCGCAGCCAGACTGGCATCCTGGACGATGGCCGCCCATTCCGTCAGGCTCTTGTTGGAAGTGATCAGGGTTGGGCGGCGTTCATAGCGACCGGCGATCAGCTCGTACAGCGCCGGACCGAAACCGGGCAGGGTCGGCAAATAGCCGAGTTCGTCCAGCACCAACAGGTCGCACGCCAACAGCGGTCGGAGCAGCCGCTGTCGGCCGAGGCTGGTGGAGGATCGTCCCAGCTGGTTGGCCAGGTGCTGCGCGGTAATGAACCGGGCGGTGGCGCCCAGTTGGATGTGCTTGGTGGCGATACAGATGGCGAGCATCGTCTTGCCCAGACCCGGCGGTCCGATCAACGCCAGCGAACGCGCTTGCTCGATGAAGGTGGGATCCAGATAGCGCAAGACCACCTGGCGCTTCAGCTCCGGACGAAAACGGAAGTCGAACTGCTCAAGGGTGGCGGCGAACGGGAAGCTGGCTTGGCGCAGCCGCTTCTGCGTCGCGGCGTTGGCACGCGCCGTACTCTCTTCTTCGAGCAGACCTTGCAGGAAATCGGCGTAGCTCAACTCCTGGGCGGCGGCGCGGTCCAGCCACTCCGTTAGCACGTCGGCCGCCTGGTGCAGGCCGAGGTGCTCCAGCACGGGCTGTAGGCCGCCGGCCGATCCTGACGGCACACTCATGCATGCACTCCTGCAGTCACCAGGACCAGCTCGTCACTGAGGTGTTGCAGGAGGCCGTCAGGCGTCCACACATACGCCTCGTATGCGCTCAGCACTCGGTCGATCTCGGTCTGGCGCGGCTGTGGGACGGCAAAACCGTGAGCGTGCGCGGATCCGCGATGCTGAGTACGTGCTCGAGTTTCTGCGATTCCTACTCACGACCTTGGTCGCCTCAGTACGCCCGCGGCACGACCTCTTCGTCGAGAACCTGCTGCTGCGCATCAACTGGCGGTGCCGACGCGCCCAACTCGCATGCGGCGCCGAGCCAGGTTGCACGTGCGGGACAAACTGCCGTGGATCCTGGCTCGTCGATTCTTCGTGGGTTGGCGCGGGTGTCTGACATTCGTCACACCCGATACGGTGGTGCGTTGGCATCGGCAGGGCTGGCGCCTCTTCTGGCGCTGGAAGTCTCGCTCGGGAGGCGGACGCCCGCATCTCACTCCCGAGGTGCGGTCTCTAATCGCGACCATGTCTCGCACCAACCGGCTGTGGGGCACCGAACGGATCCGGGGAGAGCTGCTCAAGTTGGGCATCGTCGTCAGCAATCGCTCAATTCGGCGCTATCGCTGGCGCGGACCAACCCGCTCACCAAGCCAGACCTGGCGCACGTTCCTGAGCAACCACGCGCATCACCTCTGGGCTGCTGACCTCTTGACCGTGCCGACGCTGACGTTCAAGACGTTGTACGTGTTGGTGTTCATCGCCCATGGCCGGCGTCAGCTGGTGCATGTCCACGTGACGGCCAACCCGACGGCAGCGTGGGTGTGGCGCCAGGTGATCGAGGCGACGCCATGGGGGCACAAGCCGCACCATCTGCTACATGATCGCGACGGAGTCTACGGTCGCGACTTCCGTCAGCGTGCACGACGCATCGGCATCGACGCCATAGCGACACCCGTTCGGTCACCCCGACCGAACGCGGTCGTTGAACGTGTCATCGGGACGCTGCGGCGCGAGTGCCTGGACCACCTTATCGTGCTGGATGAACACCACCTGTCGTTGATCCTCCGCGAGTTCGTCGTCTACTACAACAACGATCGTCCACATCGAACGCTCGGATTGCAGACACCGGATCCGAGGCCACAACTAGCGACTGGTCGGATCTACTCCCGTCCAGTGCTGAGTGGATTGCATCACGCGTACGAACGAGCCGCCTGAGGCCGGCTGCGGTTTTGCCGTCCCACAGCCGCACCGAGAGCGCTATGACTGAGCGTACTTCCAGAAGTTGAGCGTTTACGCCTTGTAGGGAACCGTCAAGTGGTACACGGCAGCGCCGAGAGCGGCGCGATGAAGGACCTCGGAAAGCCGTGTGCGTAAGAAGCGCATGCACGGTTTGATGAGCGGGGGCTGGAGACGGGGTACGGTCCCGGGACCGCAGCGTCTGCAGCCTGGTGCGTGGACAGCACCGGATCTATCGACCACGGCCCCAGTCCTCGACTCTGATAACAGCTGCTAACCCGAGCGGCGGTGATATGCAGTCGCTACTTCCCTTAGCCGTAGGGCGACCCCGCGTCGCTTTGCAGGCAGCAAGCGGGGTCGCCTGTTGAGCTGAGTGCTACGGGATGCAGACCTCAGGCTGGCCGAAGAACTTGAAACAATCCCCGTGATGGCTCGTGTGCGCGTCCACGGCGCTCGGAGACACCTCATTAATGATGAAGGGATTCGAATCCGAGCCGGTGAAGTGGCAGAGGGTCGCCTTATTGGGGTTGCTGGGGTCTGGCAGTGGACCAAAGTCGATACAGCCTGAGATATGGTCGGCCATGCCCACCGTCGGCGCGAAAAGCGCGCCGATGAGGCTTGCGCTGGCCAACAAGAGTGACAAGTTCATTTTCAATTTCATAGTGTCCTCCACGAGTGCACTGCTGGTTCGGGATTGAGTCCGGCAATCACGAGTGTGGGCGAAGACGTTCGCGGTGCTAACCAGCCGACGATGACCACCCTCCCCTCTTTCAGCTAATCGTCCCGCGAAGGCAGCTACGGGCCGAACGCCATGGACCGCCCGGCAACGCTCTTGCCGCAACGCGCCGCAACTGTCTTCGCTCGCCATTGAGGCATTGAGCAGTCTCGGCATGGTTGCGTTGTGATGCACATTGGGGTTGAAGCTGATGCCTTGCTGGCGCCGCGCGAGATCATGGTCGAGATGCACCGCGCCCACCTCAGTAGTCAGAGCCGATGGTAGGCTTGGCCGCGTGGGCACATGTCGCTGACGTCGACGACGTGCCGATCGTGGTCGACCGTAAAAAAGGCATTGACAAGTTGATAGGCCCAACTGGCCGGACCGGGTTGCTTGACAAAAGGTCGAGTTGTCAACTTGAGTGCGGATCGGCGATAAGCGTCGCCTGATGTCCGTCGCGGTTGCTCCGTCCGACCACTCGCGCTATCGAGGCTACCGCTTCCCGCCTGAGATCATCGCTCATGCCGTGTGGCTGTACTTTCGTTTTCACCTCAGCTTCCGCGACGTTCAGGATCTGCTCGCCGAGCGGGGCATCATTGTCAGCCATGGGGCGATCACGCAGTGGTGCGCCAAGTTTGGGCCTACCTTTGCCCAGGGGCTACATCGGCGCCGAGCACGACCTGGCGACAAGTGGCACCTTGACGAGGTGCTGTTGAAGATCGGCGGCAAGCGACATTGGCTGTGGCGGGCGGTCCGCCAGAACGACGTCGTATTGGACATCCTTGTCCAGCAGCGGCGAGATCAGAATGCGGCCGAGCGTTTCCTTCGGCAGGTTGTCGATGGTGTCGGCTACGAGCGCGCATCAAATCACCGACAACTTGGCCAGCTACCCGCCCGCGATTCGGCGAGTGCTGCCCAACTCCGAGCATCGACGGCACAAGCGTCTGAACAACCGGGCTGAGAATTCGCACCGGCCGACTCGCAAGCGGGAGCGGGTGCTTCAGCGGTTCAAATCGGCCGAGCACGCCCAGCGTTTCCTGGGGCCATTCAGTGCCGTCAGCAACCACTTCCGCCCGCGTCGTCACCTCCTAACCGCATCCGCTTATCGACAGATCCGCGCCGAGCGCCACAACGTCTGGCGGGCTGTCACCCTTGGTGGAAACTGCCCATGAGGCGCCGCCGAGCGGCCAAACGCGAACATTCAGACACCCTCCGTCATCCTCGCACGCCTCAAACTTGACAACCCCAGTCCGTGTACCAGGCCCAGCGTGTCGACCAGCAGATGCCGCTTGCGACCCTTGATCAACTTGGCGCCGTCGAACGCGCGCTCTGCTCCGCCGCGTTCGACGGTCTTGACGGTCTGGCTGTCCAGAATGGCGGCGGAGGGTTGCGGGTTGCGCCCGGCGGCCCGGCGTACGTCGGCTCGTAAGGCATCGTGCCAAGTGCCGTCCTCGCGCCACCGACGGAAGTAGAACCAGGCCGTGCCCCAGGGCACCAGATCGCGCGGGACCAGTCGCCACTGGCTGGGCGAGGCTGCGGGTCACATAACGGATGGCATTGAAGACCTGCCCAAGGTCAGCCCCTGGGCGTCCACGGCGGTTAGCCGGCGGCAACAGCGGCTCGAGGATCGCCCACTTTGCGTCGGGCACGTCGGTTGGATACCCTCCGTGTCTACATTTGGTGAGGCAGATCGAGACCTGTAATCACTGAGTCGGAGTGCTGCCCGAGGAAATAGCCCATGGTGCTGACAAGCGTGGGGTCCGGCCGGCATGCTGAGCCGGTGACCGAGCCAGTCGAGCCCGAGGTCCCGGAACGCGCATCCCGGCGGACCTACAGTGCCCAGTGCGAGCTCAGAATCCTGGCCGAATACGAGCGTCGTGACCACGACGGCAAAAGTGCGCTCCTCCGACGCGAGGGGCTGTACACGTCGCTCATCTCTGAATGGCGCAAGCAGCGTGACCAGGGCGCCCTGCAGGCGCTGGCTGTTGCGCCGGGACGTCCAGCCACGCATCCGCGCGATCAGGAGGTGGCGCGGCTGCACCGCGAGAACGCGCGCCTTCAAGCCGATCTGGCCAAAGCGCACAAGGTGATCGAGGTCCAAGGAAAACTCTCCGCGCTGCTGGAGCAGCTCGCCACGGGCAGCGCGCAGCGAGCGAGCGGCGGCGAGCCGAAGTGATGCTCGACCAGACGATCGATGATCTGGCTGGAGTCAGCGGCACACGGGCCGCGTGTGCCGCCCTGGGTCGATCTCGAGCGACCTATTATCGGCGTCGAAGCCCGGCTCCGCCACGGCCGTGGCGGGGACCAGCCTCGCAGCCGCGTGCCCTGAGCGCGGTCGAACGCGCAGAGGTGCTGGGCGTGCTGCACCACGAGCGCTTCGTTGACCAGGCGCCGGCCATCGTCTATGCCACGCTGCTGGACGAAGGCCTCTACCTGTGCTCAGTGCCAACCATGTACCGCCTGCTGCGAGCCGCGCGCGAAGTGCGTGAGCGACGCCGCCAGGCCAGCCATCCCGCGACCGTCAAGCCCGAGCTGCTGGCCACGGGTCCGAACGAGGTGTGGTCCTGGGACATCACCAAGCTTCTCGGGCCGGTCAAGTGGACTCGCACGGCATTCAGGCGGATCGCGCCGCCGTCGTGAACGGGTTGACGCTGCCCTGGTCAACCGGACCAGTGGAAGGCACAGTGACCAAAGTGAAGTTGCTCAAACGCCAGGCGTACGGCCGGGCTTCCACTCGGCTCCTGAGGCGACGGATTATCAGCGCAGCCTGACACACACCGTTGGGCGAGCGCTGCTCCACTGCCATCCGGAAGCCATTCACCGGATTTGCGGATGAGTCCACTCGACGATATCGAACTCAGGCATACCGCGGTGGTAGGCCCTCCACCATTGTCGTTAGCGTCAGGGCACACCCGGATCAAGCGAATCGTGGCAACATTGACGCTGGCCTCGCCGGCAGTCCGCTCTCAGATCGACTTGACGCGCCTCAGTCCGTTCTCGTGCTCATGCGCAGAATTTCATCCGGACTCTCCTTTACATGAATGACTTCGGGCGCATACGTACGATCACCTGCTGTAATTTCCACCAATGATCCAAGGAACGCGAACTCAAGCTGGGTCATCGACGGATCACCGTATATAGTCATGTGCGCGACTTGATCGAGATTGACCCAAAAAGGCCAGTCACTTGTCTGCGGCGTGTTATGGAAGATACGAGTAAGTTTGACGAAGTGGGACATTCTTGACCTCTAGCTAAGGCGTCTAAGGGGCGTCCGTCTACGCTGTGGCTGCGGATAAGGTGGAACACGGGCGCCTGCGGAGGCGAGTACTGTAGGGCGAGGTACTGGGAGCCCTCGATACGAGCGGACTCGTGAAACCGGCGCGATCGCCAGGCATCTTTGTCGTGCGCTCACAATGCCGCGTACGAGTTCGCGGAGGAGCCTTCAAGTGGCGCCGCCAACCAGCACAACCTGAGCCACAAGCCCGCAGTCGTCATCCTCTCACGGCGAGTTGACAAGACACTCGACCAGGCTCACGAGCAATTCGTTTCCAGCGGCTGATTCCACGTTTGACTCAATCTTCCGAATTGGGCATGGTAAGCACGACACACACTAAAAGGCGGCCGCATACTCAGTCAACCTTAATCCACATCCAAAACAGCCCACCAAAGAGCCCGCCTGGGAGCATCACCGTACCGCACACGTACCTGCCCTGGGGAAAGGCGGGGTTATATTGGCGGTCCCGCGGCACGTTGTTCCACTCGGCTCCCTGTCCACCGCCGGGCGAGCCGTCGCACTTGGGAGTGCCAGCCGCGCCACCTGGGATGAGAATGCCACTCCGACCAAACTCAGTCCAAGAATCCGGGGGTGCTGGCTTGTTCTCGCTTGGAAACAGTCCTGCGGGATCGATTAGTCGCACAGGGTTGCTGAGAACGTACACGAAGCGGTTGAGCGACTCAGGTCTGGCAGGCGAACCGAAAATCATGTCGCGCTGAATGAATCGGCCTATGCTTGGGTCGTAGATGCGTGCGCGTAGGTAGACGAAGCCATCCTCTGGATCTCGCTGCTCGCCGGTGTACCCGAACGGCTGCGTGCTCGCGCCTTGGCTGAGGGTTGGGAGGCCAAACTCGTCGGTCTGGTACGCCTGGACAACTGCTCCTGCATTGTCCGTGAGCGCGCGCACCGAGCCTAGGCCGTCAACATGATAGACCTGCACCACGCCGGTGCCTTTTTCGACGCTGTACGCCAGACCGGCGGCGCCATACACGTACTTGCGAACTCCGTCGTCGAGGAGCATGGGCAGGTCGCTACCAACGTCGTACTGGAAACTGGTCGTCGCCCCGCTCACAGTCTTGCTGGTCCGTTTGCCGCCGCCATCGTATCGATAGGTACTGGTCGCGCCGCCCACAGTTGCGCTGATCAGACGATTGGCCTGGTCGTAGGCGAACGTGTCGGTGCCGCGGGTGTCGAGGTTGCCCGCATCGTTGACGTGGTAGGTGACGCCGCCAGCTGACGTAATGCGATCCGCGCGATCGTAGTCAGAGCTCGTCGACGATCCGTTGAGCACCTTGCTCAGCCGATTGCCAGTCGGGTCGTACGAGTAACTCGTGCTCGTGCTGATGCCACCACCGGTCTGCGGGACCGCGACCACATACGCCGACATCGACTGCTGCGTTGACGTGGCGCCGCTGGACCAGCTGCTCGGTAGCGCCGACAGCGTTGTCTGCGAGCTGGAGTCGTTCGTGCCCCCGGAGCCAGTGCCCTGGTAGCGCACCTTTGCTGTGCCGCTGCCCGCGGGGCTCAACACGGCAATCCAGTAGCTGGTGTTCGCCGTCACGTTGACAGCCGGCACCGGCACCGCATTCCAGCCGTCGGCGATGGGAGCGAACACGACTCCCTGTGTCAACAGCGTGCCCGGGTGGCCGGCGCTATCGCTGTACAGACCCACCTGGACCTGGCTCGCGGCGCTGAGGCCATCCAGGTACACGTGGAGTTGCGTAGCCATGCCATTGGTCGTCGCGGTGTACTTGAAGGCATCCGCCTGACCAGCCAACTCATCGGTAATGTTTGTTTCCTTGACGTGATTACCTAGCAGCACCGCGGGTGGCGCATTGCCGCTATTCGAGACGACAACGTACACCTTCGTGGCGTTGCCGATGTTGCCAGCTGCATCGCGTGCCCTGGCGCTCAACGTGTGGCCGCCGTTCGGCACCGCGGTCGTGTCCCAGGTGACGGTGAATGGAGCCGCCGTATCGGGCGCGCCGAGTGACAGATCATCAACCAGGAACTGGACTGCTGCCACGCCGACCGCGTCTGAGGCAGTAGCTGACACGCTGACACTCGCGCCCGACACGGTTTGCTCGTTGGTCTGAGATGTCAGATCGACTGCCGGCGGTTGTGTGTCCAACGAGCTGTTGCTGACCTGCCCGGCGAACAGCGAGGCGAAGCCGGTCGTCCACGTTTGGCCCGTCGCCCACAAGATCGGCAGCCCAGTCAAATTGGTGAGGTTGCTCGTTTCCGAGGAACCAGCGCCAGCTTGATCGCGGAACTTGATCGTGCCACCGCCTGGCGGCGTGAGCACCGCTAGCCAGTACTGTGTGCCAGACGTCACGTTGACGGCTGGCACCGTCACCGAGTTCCAGGCGCCATTTGCGGGATTGGTGATCAAACCCGCTGTTTGCAGGGTCTGTGGATGGCCGCCCACATCGTTGTAGAGGCCGACCGCGACCATGCTGGCGGTATTGGTCGCGTCAAGGTAGATGAACAACCGATTGATGGAGCTGGTCGAGCCGGCGGTATACGGAAACGCCTGCGCGGTCCCGGCTGGATTGGAGTCCAGGCTGGGTTCGACGTTGGCATCGCCGACGGCTGCTGTGGGCTGAGTCGTGAACGTGACCGTGGACGAAGTCGTCTGGTTGCCAGCTGCGTCCTTGCTGACCACCGCGAAGTAGTACGTCGTCGCCGGGCTCAGGCCCGTGAGAGCTTGGCCGTGACTCCTCACGAGAGCGGTGTCCAGCGTGGTGCCTGAACCGAGCGAGGACGTGGTGCCGTACTCAACTTGCGAAGTGGAAGGGCCGCTGGTCAGCCAGCTAATCGTGGCGCTGGTCGCCTTGACTCCAACGGGGACAATGCCCGACAGGTCGGGGCCAGTGCCCGAACCTGTTGATGCTGACGTCAACCGATACAGATTGTCGTAGGCGTAGCTCAGTGTGTGCTGGGTTGGCGCTCCGCCCCCGACCGGTGCCAACGTCTCGATTAGCTCGGTTCGATTGCCGACTGCATCGGCAGTGTAGATGTGCTTGTTAATGACTGCGTTCGACGTGGTCTCATTGACGACCTGGGTCAGTCTTCGCGCATTGTCGTAGCTGAACGTGGCGCTTGTATTGTTGATGTTGCTAATAGTGTTCAGCAGCCCATCCGCGAAGTAACCATAACTTGTCGTTCGATTGGCCCAGTCCTGCAGCGACTGCAATCTGCTGGCCTTGTCAAAGCTATAGTTGACCGCAGTCGCGTCGGGATAGATTACCTTGCGGCGATTGCCGTCCGGGTCATAGCGGTACTGAACAGTTTGAGAGCCAGGACCCGCCACGGATAGCAGCCGGTCCAGCTCGTCATAGCTGAACGTCGTCTGGCCCGTGCCGTCATCCATACTCGAGCGATTGCCGTTTGCGTCATAGCCATAGTCGACGCCGGGCGTCTGACCGTCGCTGTAGGTGATCGTGGTGAGTCGATTCAGCGCGTCGTAGTCAAAGGTCGTTGTCCGAGTCTGCGCATCGACAAGCGTTCGCCGGTTGCTATTGGCATCGTAAGTAGTCTGCGTCACCAACGGTGGCATTGTGGTGCACGTGTTCGAACCATTTGGCGCGTTCTGATTCCAGCACGCTTGAAGCTGCGGGTACTGGGTCTCCTTGCGGACGCGGTTCAGCCCGTCATAGGCGTAATCGACCACTTCCTCGTGGCTGGTGTCCGTGCTACCAGCACCGGCGCGATCAACTCGAACCAGGTTTCCAAGCCGATCGTAGCTGTACAGAGTGGTGATCTTGTTTGCGCCAGCGGCGAGAGGATCGAGTCTGTTGTCGCTCTGAATGACCTGTTGCAGGCTGTCTCGAGGATCGTACTGATAGCGCGTGATCTGGCCGTTGGCATCGGTCAGCGTGAGCCGATTGCCGACCGCGTCAAAGGTGGCCGACGTGGTCAAGGCATCGCCACCCGAGACTGGCGTGGGAGCTGTCGCCTGCGTCAGGCGGTCCTCGCCATCATAAGCAAAGGTCCAGGTGTGGGCGCCCGTGGTTGGGCACGCCTCGGCTGCTAACGGATCGTTGAGACACGTCCGTCGACCGACGGCATCGTAAGCATAGGTAGTCCGATTCCCGAGCGGATCCGTGACACTAACGAGCATGCCTGCCTGGTTCCCAGAAGTGCCGTAGCCCAGCGTGGTCGCGTACGTGTAATCCGGTGACGTGCCGGTATTGCCCCGCGGCGGGATGACTCGCGTAACCAAGCCTGCATTGGTGCTGTCGCCGTATTCGAACTTTGTGGTGGCCGTCTGTGTACCACCGAGCTCTGGGTCGATGTACTTGCGTATGACTGAAATTAGCTCGGTGCCGAGGGTTGCGTCGTAGCTCAGGTCGGTAACGAACAGCCCGTTAGAGGCAATTGTTCCAACGACAGTGTTCGGACCCGTTGTAAAGCTCGTACCGCACGGGTTCTGGAGGAGCGCGGAACTGTTGGTGACCGTGATGCCTTTGGGGGCAATTGTCTGGGTCACGTTGCTCTTGGCGTCGTACTTGACCAACGTAACCACCGGGTTTTCGGCCGACGCAGGCGGCGCAGAAATCGTACGTGTGAGATTGCCACGGCTCCCCGCAACGGTCACGCCCGCGTAGTCCGTGTCATAACAGAACGAGGTCTTGTTGCCGCGAGGGTCGGTGACTGCGCTTGGGAACCCGCTGGTCGTATAGCTATAAGCAGTAGTCAGCGTCTCAGCAGCGCTGGGCTTGAAGACGTGCTGCGCAATCTGACTATTGGAATACGTGTCGAGTTGCTGCGGAGCGAACGTCTCAAAACTCGTTGTGGGGTAGGTGACTGTTGTGGTGCATACTGGTGGATTCGGCGACGTGGGAGTGAGGCATGCTGCACTCGCGTCGTACGCGAATTCCGTTCGCTGACCGGCGGCATCGGACCCGGCTGCATCCCATTGGTGCAGAACGCGGCCCTGGCCGTCGTAGCTCATGCTTACGGCGACGTGGTTGTTTGCATCTGCGATGCTGGTGAGGCGCTGACTCGTCCCGTCGTAAGCAAAGTGCGTAACCTGGTTGTTGCGATCGGTCACATTCTGGAGCCGCGGCGGATTATTGGTGTCATACGCATAGCGGACGACACGGTTCGCCCAATCGGTAACGCTCGCCAGCAGCCCGGTAGCGGAGTCGTAGGCGAGCGTCAGTCCCGCGTTTGTTCCAGGGCGTGCGGCGGGATCGGTGATGGTTTGTAGTCTGCTATTCGCGTCATACGACATGTTGGACTGATTGCCGTAGCGGTCCGCGATACTGATCAGCCGCCCGCGGTCATCGAAGGTCCATTTCGTCTGGTCCGACTGCGTCGCTGTGTACGTGAGGTTCTGGTTCGCAACCAGCGTCGTGTTGACGCCGCTTGGTGCAGCAAAGGCACCGCCGCCAGTGGGCGTGTAGCGATCTGTGCGGCCCTGGGCCCCGACGAGTAGCAGATCGGCAGTACTGTCGCCCGGACTGGCGAGATGCATCGCATAGTTGTGCGTCCAGCCCGGTCCGAGCGGCGAAATCCAGTTTGCGCCGGCCAGCGTTCCCCTGTTGTCCGCGCCGTTGTATGCGCGGACGAACATCGGGCTTGGGCCTCGGCCAGCAATGGCAACGTCCGTGTGGACATACGTGAAGCTGCCTGTGAGCGTGTTCACAGGGTCAAGACTGAATTCGCTGCCCGGCAGGGCTACACCGGGACCTCCGAGGCTGGGATTGTCGGGTGGCGCCGGTTGAGTTGGTACCGACGCAGACGTGGTCGTAACAGTGGCTGTCACGGTGCCGGAGTTGTCCCCGGTGTTGCCGCTGTACGCGTCGTCGTTGAACCCTAACCACAGCTGCCCGGTATTGGCAGCTGTCGAGCTGTAGCTGCTGCCGACGAAGAATACTTTCTGGGCTTCTGGCAGGACGGCGGTCGAGGTATAGCTACCCGCCGCGGGTGGGGCGCTGCCGATGTACGCGATGAGGGCTGCGTAGTGAGGGGTGTTGGTGGTGGCGCAGGAGGCGCAGGCGCCGAGATCCGTTAGGTTGAGGAAATTGTCAGGCCATGGCTGAGCACGACCATCCGGCCCCACGAGCTGACCTGTGTCTGGTCGCCACTGACCCGACGCGCTCAGCGTGATGGTGTCGCCCTGCGACACGGCCAGGGCTGTATTCGACCAGATTGTGTTTGCGCTGACGGTGACGTTCACTGGGCCTGCTGCTTCGGCAACTGAGGCCGGCTTCAAGGATTCAAGCAGTGCCGCGCCGATGCCGCTCAATGACGCTTCTAAAGAGTCGGAGTGACCTGCTGCGTACGGAACCTGGCGAACCGGTGCAGGTCCGAGGACTAACCCGCATAACAGTGCAGCGGCGAATCCGAGCCGCACTGCGAAACGGGCGTGACTCTCGCGATGCATGACTCCTGGAGTCCGACGAAAACCGAGTGAAAACCGATGCATGAAGCGCCTCCAACAGGCTGCCGAATTGCACTGAGACGAAAGGCAAATCAGTGCTCAACGGCGCGCCATCATAGTCGCCGGTCGGACCGAGTCGCACGTCAGATGCGGACGTCGTGCCTTCCGGTTTCGGCAGAAAATGCAGGTGGACGGGGGCTATTAGGCGCCTGCCGTTTGCAAAAACGGGGGGTGGTACAGACCGTGAGCTCCCGCCCAAGCCGCCAGTTCCTCGCGGGTGGTTACGCCGAGTTGAAACCTCAGCCGTTCCAGGCGAGCTCGAATGGCCCGAGCAGAAAGGTGCAATTCAGTTCCGAGCCGTTGATCCGACCAGCCTCGCGCTACATAGCCGAGCAGGACGCGGTCGTCCGCCGTCGCCGCCGTAGCAGCGCTTCCACTACCTGCGTACGGCCGTTGTAGACGAATTCGTGTGCCATCCAGGATCTCATTCATCTGCAGAGCGGCGAAAATCTCTGACGGCGTTGCCTCGGCGTCGAGGACCTCATTGACGCGGGTATCAATGAGCGCCTGGATATGCCAGGCAAACGTTGGTTTCGGGCAGCACACGATCGCGACAATGCGCAACTCAGACCTCTTTGTCCGCAGCGCGTTGCACACACGCACGCCCCCGTCTGGGTCACCACCGATGTCGATGACCGCGGCGTCCGCCTGTTCGATCACACTCGTAAACTGGTCCAGTCGCGTTTCGTCGAGGGGAATCGACACAAGAGCAAACGCGACCGGGCTCTGACCCCTGTACTCGTCAAAGAAGGTCTCGACTGAAGGACGGTTTGTCGCAAGCAGAATTCGGGGTGTTTCCAAGGATTCCTTCCTGGACGGCTCATGTTGCTGCGAGGAACGACTCGACGGCGCAGCGCGGCCAGGTAATGTAACGGATGCGTAACGGGCCGTGCAACAGCCCTGGTACTTTTGTACGCGGCGCCGATAGGGCGTCTGGGCGGACCTCGCGAGTTACAGACCGTGCCTCAAGGTGGCAGCGGCGCTTATAGCGTTGCGGCCTGAGCGGATATCGATCGCGCCAATCCTCCCGGGCGGATGTCATCGCGACAGGGCAGCTGTTCAAGCCCGCCTAACCATGGGGTGTGGAGTTCCGGCCCATTGCAGGGCGCACCGACCGCGTCAAGCTCATCAAACGTCACATGCTCGAGCGCGCAAAGTTCGACCCGGTACATCGACGGGTGTTGCTGGTCTTGTGAGCGACCCACTGCACATGCGTTGGCTACACTCTGACTGCCGAGAGCGATGCCATGAGTCAGAATCGGACGTCGCTCACCCTCGAGGTAGCGACCAGTCGCTTAGAGCAATCGCGCTGACCCTTGCCCAGACGGTGTTTACGAGCCAGCTCCGTCACGGGCGGCATCCCAGACATCGGCCGTCAGTGGGACCGCGTGCCCGCCGCGCTTCTCGGTGACCGTGGCTATCTCTGTTGGTTGCCATCACTGCGCGTCAACGCCTGGGTGCAACGCGCCTGACGCCGACTCCGCGGCTGCCGTCGCTGGAAACAGACCTCTCGTCAGCGGGCGGCTGGTCGGCTGTCCTGCGATGTGCCGACTTGCAACACCAGCGGCAGGTGCTTGATCCACTCGTGGCGAGCTTGCGGATGCGGCGCGTTGGATTTGGCGAGTATGAGGTCGAAGTCACCTGGACGGAACTGGGCCAGTGGCTCGTCGATTTGAACGCTCAGGTCACGCAAGACGCCGCATAGCAGGTCGTCGCCGCGTCGTTCGGAAGTTGTGACGCTGGGCACGGGCTGAGGGAATCTCCCGGAACGTCTCGGAGACGGCTCAGGGACGCCTCGCACCCATGCTGGGGGTATGGATGGGGAGTTGTTCGCGGTTGTCACGCTCGTTTCACGCCAGTTGTCCGGCGTTGTCACGCTCGGTTTTCAGAATGGCGGCATGGGCTGTGATAGCTGCCGTCGACGATGCGACGAGCACAATGTGGCGCAGCGGTACGAGCCGCGTTCCCGAGACGTCCCGGCGGGCGGAAGATGGGGCGGAGTTCAGAGGTCCGCCCTCCAGATCCGCGGCTGTCACGAGCGTGACAATCTCGCCGATGGGCACGCGGGACGGCTGGGAGACGCTTCACAGCCGGCCCCACTGCTCATCGTCCTATCTAGTCTGTACCGCTTCGCAGCCGGGCTCGTGGTCCGATGAGCAGCGCAGCAGGACTGGCACTGCACGGGCACATGGTGCGCCGGTTGCCGACGGCAGCGGATGTCTCGACCAGGTCGCCCATCGTCCTGACACCGCGCGACGTGGAGATCCTCGCAGGGGTCCACCTGCATGGGTTCCTTACGACCGAGCTGGTGGAGCTGGCGTTCTTTCCGCCGACGTCGACCGACAGGTGCTCGCCATCATCGCGTGCGTATCAGCGGCTGCGCGAGCTCTGGCTGTGGGGCTACCTCGAGCGCGTTGAGTTGCCGGTTGCGCGAGTGCTGGGCGGACGGCGGCCGTTCTTGTACGCGCTGGGGCGGCAGGCGTTGCCCTTCCTCGAGTTGAGCGCAGGCGCCGCGGCGCTGCCCGTGCAGGTGCGCCGCCTCGATCGGCTCGACCATGTGTTTGTCGACCATGACCTGAAGGCGGCAGCGCTCTGGGCGAACGTCAGGGCGCAGCTGCGCGGCCGCGGCTGTCGGCTGCTGTGGATCGGCGAGCGTGAGCTGCGCGCCCGTCGGATGCGGGTCCGAGCGCCCGACGTCGATCGCTGGCTGCCGTTTCTGCCCGACGCGTACTTCGCCGTCATGTACCCGGGCGGCGACGTGCAGGCCTACGTCGTGGAGATCGATATGGGCACCCTGACGCTCCGCCGGTTCGCACGGAAGGTTGGTGCGTTCGAGGCGGCGCTCGACGACGGCGTATTCCGCCGCAACTTCAAGCGCGAGACGTTCGACGTCCTGATCCTGACGCAGTCGCGGCGCCGCGTCGAGACGCTGCGCCAGGTCGCGAGTCGGGTTGTCGAGTCCGATCGGCACGACCAGTATCTGATGGCCACGTTCGACGCGCTCGAGCCGTCGGTGTTTGGTACTGCCGCCTGGCAGGACCTCAATGGCGAGCAGTACACGGGCGTGCTGTGGCACTAGGCGAGACCGCGGCCGGCTCAGTCACCGAAGCCGAGCTTGAGCTACTTGCTGCGATCCTGGCTCGGCTCGCCGCGTCTTGGTGGAGCGCTCATCGCGACGAACCGATCACGCCCTCAGCGGTCTCGTTCGAGCAGAAACAAGACTCTCGGAGCACGAGCCGTGCTAAGGTTATCGCCCCGCAGAACGTTTGACGCACACCACGTCAAAGGTTAGACTGCGAGTGCTGAGAGCTCGGCCGGTGCCGGGATACGTCATCCCGTTTTTCGGGATTGACCCCTGTGCATGCCCCGGGCTCTTGGTTATTTAAGCAGCCGGATGTCTGGGGCCCAGACGCTGAACTGCATAGGGACACTGCGCCGGTAGTAGCGTCGCCCGCCGTCCAAGAACCTCATTGACGGTGACATTCCGAGCTTTGCCTTCACGAAGTTGGCCACGTCACGTTTCAACCTCGCGTTTGTTGACGTGCTGGGGCCTTTCTGCGCTTCACGCCAGTCGAACGAAACGACGCCGAGAAGCAAGTCCGTAATCTGAAGGAAGCATGATGTGTCGGAGGTCATTCTCAAGCAGCCGGCTACATTTGTCAGTTGACAGAGGTCAGATTCCAACGAGAGAGACTCATTCTTTGGCCGCGTCTGCCAATCTACGCAGATAAACGACGGCTCCTTTAATCTTTGGAGTTTGGACAAGAAATTGTGAGAAATTGGGAGTTCAGGCGGCTTGTCGAGGAGCTCGACGTGCCACTTGGTAGTGGAGTGGAGGCTCCGGTCGGCATCCTTTCTGACGTCCAGGTGATTTTCCGCGCTTGCGAGGTGCGCGAGCCGGAGTATCGATCCGGACCAATATTCCGGCGAAATGGCGACGCACCTGGCCTGGAGTGAGCAAGCCATCCGGTCGCGGATGTTCCCATGGCAGGCGGACCTCGCTGACGAGCGCGCGGGCCAACCACAACTGCCAGCAAGCGGCAGCAATCAGCCAGCTCCAACGGTCGGCTGCCTCGGCACTACGTGGGCGGACGGTCGTCCAGCCGAGCGTCTGCTTGAAGAAGCGGAACGCGTGCTCCACCGTGAAACGACGCATATACCAGCGCCACAACACGCTGAGGTCGCCTGGCAGCGGACCGCCGATCCAGGCGAGCCACAACGGCCGAGGTGGCAGCTTCTTGTTGGGTAAGCGCTCAACCTGAACGCGGATGACGCTAAAGGGAGCATCCGGCGCACCGCCGACGTGGAGATCGGTCCAGACATCAATCTGGACCGAGCCGTAGAGCGGGTGGCCGAGTCGACTGGAACGCCGCGGCGGTCCGTGGGTGCGCTCGTCGGCCAGGCGAAACGGCGCGCCATGCAAGCGTGGCCGGCCACGGCCCGGGCGCCGTTCGGGAGCGCGGTACACCACGCGGCTCTTGATCAAGCGCACCACCAAGTCAGCGTCCACCGTGGCGTGGGTCAACGTCTCCAGGTCATAGCCACTGTCCAGCGTCACTACCGGGCGCGGCGTCTCGGCACCTTGGGCGTTGCGTACCTCGGCGATCTGCTGCAGAGCCACCTCGGTCGCCGACTTGGCCGTCGGTCCACGACGCTGCACGTCCAGTGGGAGCACCCAGCTGCCAGCCGCGTCTGGCACCGCCACCAACCACTGGTACGCCCACGCCGGCACGATCCCGCTCTGTGGCCAGCCTGGGAGTGGACGGTACTCCCAGGTGCGCTCAGCGCTGGCGCGCGCCGCGGGACGTGGCCAGTTGGTCCCGTCGATCACCCGCACTGCTCGACTGTCGACCGTCGAGAACAGAGTCCGACAGCGTGCTCGCGAACAGCGTGCGGAGCGCCACCTGGTCAAGCGACCCATCAGCCAGTGCGTCGCACGTACTTGGCCACCGCCGACGGAACGCAACACTCAAACTGAGGCGGACCAACGTACTGCGGTGGGATGCCGTCAACACGGCATCCACCAACTCAAACAGGCTATCCTGACGAAGGCCCAGGTCGTCGTACAGCGCCTGACGGAAGTGGCGGAGCCTCTCCCAAGCATCGGATTCCAACACACACCGAGCTTGACACGCTTCTCACTTAACCGGAAGACCCTCCGACCGCCTGGGCCAGTTCGTTGAGTCCGGTAGGGACGGGAGTCACCTCGCCGCCCCCCGGTCAGAACCACGACGTGCGCTACTCACGCATCGGGCTCCCCAGAACAGATCGGTCGCACAAGTAAGCTCGATGGTTAGACCCACGCCTGTGTCAGACGAGGTGTCGGGAGCTGGAACCATGGTTTTGCCGCCACGGTCGCCCAATCGGTGCGTCGCCTGGCTTTCTGACTCCGACGTTGCAACGCTCTGTGCCACACTTCGCGTACTCTGCGCAGCACACCACTGAGTGCGTCCGTGCAGAAGTACAGACCGAAGTACTGGTAGTAGCCGTTGAGCATCTTCGTCAGATGCGATTGCTGGGCTTTCACGGGTTGGTGACGGTTCGCCTTGACCCACGTCGTCACCTTGCGTACAAAGCGCTCGCGCGCTTTCACGCTCGGTGTGCGGCCGATGGTGATCGTGCCGCGACGTGTCTTCGTCAGGTAATGGGTGAAGCCAAGGAAGGTGAAGGTGTCCGGCTTTTCCGCCGGTCGCCGGGCGCCACCTTGCAACAGGCTACCGTCGAAGTGCAGCAGAGCCGTCTTCTCGGGCACGACCCGCAGCCCGAAGGCCGCCAGTCGCTCGTTCATTTCCTGCCGAAACCGCTCGGCGTCATCGCGGTTCTGGAACGTCGCTACGTAGTCATCCGCGAACCTCGTGAGTTCTGCGTAGCCTCGGCAGGTCTTCCTGAAGCGTCGTTCGAACCACAGGTCCAGGACATAGTGCAGATACACATTCGAAAGCACTGGGCTGACGGGGCCGCCCTGGGGCACCCCTTCACTCATATGGGTGACGACGCCGTTCTCCATCACGCCGGCTTTCAGCCATTTGTTCAGGAGCCGGATAAGTCCCCCATCGTTGACCCGATGCCGTACGAACTTCCGCAGCCAGTCCCAATTGACCGAGTCGAAGTAGCTCGCCAGGTCCGCCTCAACCACATACCGCGCCCCGTGCAACCGCATGCCTTCTCGCATGCGATGTAGCGCTGTGTGCGGGCTGCGGTTTGGGCGGAATCCGTGTGAGCACTCCAGAAAATCCTGCTCGAACACTGCGCTAAGCACCCACGCCACCGCCTTTTGGACCATGCGATCTTCGATCGTGCTGATCCCTATCGGGCGGCGTTTTCCATTGGGCTTCGGGACGTACACCCGCCGAATCACGGGTGCCTGGTAGCACCCGTTCTTCAAGCGCGTGTGCAGCTCCCGTAGCTTCTGGTCAAGGTTGACCGCGTAGTCTTCGTAGCTCTGTCCATCTATGCCTGGCGCCGCTTGCTTGCGCAGGGAACGGAACGCCAGTCGTAGCAGCTCCTCGTCCACGAACTGAACGACGTTGGTGAGTCGAGCCTCCTTCCTTGCCCGTGCGGCCAGCTCGGCGAGTTTCGGAGACACGGTCGGTTCTGCCTCGGGTGCAGCCGTGTAGCCCTCGTCGAACAAACTGCCCTGCTCGGCCCCTTTCCTCCACGGGCGTTGCCCCGCTTCTTCGGTACTACGGGCCGATCCGCCACCCCTGAGACCGTCGTGGTCGCTCGTCACAGCGGCTTTGCTTCCACTACTCACCGCGCGATGAGAGCCTCGGGGGCTTCCCTAGTTCCTGCATCTATCCGTCTCCTGGCGTGCCGCGCTCTTTGACCCCGGCGGAGTCTCCGGCGCAGTCGCCATATCCCACGCCTACTATTGCCTTCCCGCAAAAAGACACGGTCGGCCTCCGCTTAATGATTGATTACGGGGCTGAATCGCTTCACTCGCGTTGCGGCCCGTCAGTCGCTCTTTCCACGCTTCGCCGTACGCGTTACCTTGAACAGCGCAGGACTCGATTGCTGCTGGTTGGCTAGACCGTGACAGCGAAGGAATTGCACCTCCTGGATAGATGAGGCTTTGTCTAGGCGCACCCTTTTTTCAATTGCGGCCAGCGCTTTTTCACCCATTGGTGGATGGCTTCGTCGTTGCGTTCGGTCGCACGCCGCGCAGGTCGTTGCCAACTCCAGCCCAAGCCTTCTCGGAGGATGTGCCAGACGCGTGCTGAGTGATACGAGACACCGCTTACCCGCTCGATCACCTCAGCCACACGCTGCAACGTCCACAGCGCGGCGTAGCCGCAACCAAACAGGCGTCCCTGCTCCTCGTACGATGCGGTTGGTCAACAACGCAGCGCTGAAAGGAGCAGAAACGCCGTGCAGAAGTTTATCGCCAAGCATCAAGCGCATATTGCAGGCACGCTCTCCGGGTTCGATCGCCTGGTCGTTCGCGGCACGCTTCGACGCATCGCCCACGCGGATGGCCTGAACCGATATCTATGGTCTAACGGGATACTGCTCAAGGATTTCGGTGCGCACGTCGAGTCAGTCAGCCAAGCCGTCAAAGCCGCGTCGCTGGCCCAGACGCTGAGAGCCGATCGCCCGGTTCGCTACCTGCCCTCCCCAGACGCAAGCAAAGAAGAGATCGCGCGTCGTATCGCCGCAGAAGACCACATCACCGACGGCCCGGTGTGCATCTTGACCTGCGTCGAACCGTGCTGGAGCTTCCAGGTCTACCGCAGCCGGGAGACCAAGCGACTCGAGCTGCAGCTATATCGCCGCAAGTGCCTGTTCATCTACCACTACGTGGTCCATCCCGTCCTTGGCTTCCTCAACGCGCGCATCCAAAGCTGGTTTCCCTTTCCTATCCAGATCTGCCTCAACGGCCGCGAGTGGCTGGCGCGTCAGATGGACCATGCCAGTCTCGGCTACATGTGCCAGGACAACTGTTTTCCGTGGGTTGAAGACTGGCAACGTGCGCAACAGCTCCTGGACCAGCAACTGCGTATTGAGTGGCCGGTCGTGCTGGACGACCTCGCACGCCTAGTCAATCCCATTCACGATGAGCTGTTCCAGGCATTTCCAACGCACTACTACTGGACCATGTATCAGAGCGAATGGGCAATCGACATCGTTTTTCGCACGGCCACTCACTTACGCGAGTTGTACCCTCGCCTGCTGCAACATGCCATGACCACGTTTGGCAGCACCGACGTGCTGCGCTTTCTGGGTCGGCGTATTCCGCTCACTGCTGACGTCCCCACGCGCTTCACTGGCCAGGTCCTCACCGATCTCCAGCCGCGTCAGGAGGGAGTTCGCGTTAAGCATCGCCTAAACACCAACTCCGTGAAACTGTACGACAAGGCCTTCACGCCGTATGGCAGCGTGCTGCGCACCGAGACCACCATCCATAACACCGACGATTTCCTCGTCTATCGCCCGAAAGAAGGCGGCTCCGAGACCGACCTCGCGTGGCGCGTTCTACGCAGCGGCATCGCCGATGTGCATCGCCGCGCCGAGGTATCACGCACGGCTGCCGAGCGGTACCTGGACGCGTTGGCCAGTGTTGACCAGGACACCACACTCGAGCAGGTATTGCAGCGGCTTGGCCGCCCCAAGTACTGGCACGGGCGGCGAGTCCGAGCTCTGCACCCGTTCGCCCCCGATGACCGGCAGCTCCTCCAGGTCATCAGCCGCGGCGAGTTCGCCCTCAATGGCTTCCGTAACCGTGACCTGCAACGGTTCTCCTTTTCCCAGCACCCCACCAGTCAAGCCGAGGCCCGTCGGCGCTCAAGCTGGGCCAGCCGCAAACTCCGCCTGCTCCGCGCCCACGGCTTGATCTACAAAGTGACTGGCACCCACCGCTACCGTCTCACCATCGCCGGGCGCACAGCCGTCACCGCCATCATCACTGCCCTTCGGTCCAGCATTCGACGCCTCACCGCGGCGGCAGCATAAAAACCGTCCTCCGCCGGCACCATTTCGGGGATTAGTAGTACAGATCGTTGGGGTAACCATTGGCCTCGGCACCTTTGGCCAACTCGACCTTGACCTGGGCCAAGTTCTTCGCGCCTGAGCTTCGGCAAGCGCCCAGCGCGGCCGGCTGCGCGCGGACCATCGCGCCCCGCCTGACGCCACGCGGCACGCCAGTCGGAGACGATCTGGTGCGAGACACCAACTTGACGGGCCACCTCGGCAGGACGCACAGCCTGCTCGAACATCGCGGCCGCCCGCATGCGCCTCTCTTCCATCGCCGCAAAGTCGCGTCGTGGCCGGACATGCTGCCCAGTTGACCTGTTCGTTGTCTGCTTTACCGGAACAATGGTCATGCCACAGTGTCGCACCACTGGCTACTTCTCCGGTAGGGTCAACCGGCAGCCTATTCCGCAATTCTCTTTTTAAGTTTGATGCGGAAATCGGCGGTGGTGAACCGGCAGTCGGTGGTGGACTGCTCAACGTTGCGGTCGTGCATGCAAATACTGACTTCACTGACCAAGGTTTCGCGGTCTGGGATGCGCCGATCTAAAAATTGGCCGCTGAGCACACTCTGTTCCGTCTCGGCCATGTTGAGCCAACTGGCGTGCTTGGGCGTGTAATGAATGTCCAACTTGCCCGCCAGGCGCCGGGCTTCGGTCGGATCGAACGCCTCGTACGGCGAGCGTGGGTATGAGTGTTCAAGTTGTCCACCACAGCACGATCTCTTCGGCGCTGGATATTGCACTCCACCAGGTGTTTGATCACGTGTGCCCATTCGATGGCGGTGCGTTGGCCACTGACGACCACTTCCCGCCAGCCACGCAGCGGCTCGTTCAGCAAGAACAGCGGAAACAGGCCATGGCGTTCGTATTCGAAATTCGAATCTTTCGATCGCGGGTAGTGCAGGCGGCCGGAGGGCACGCAGCGGACTATCCGATGTCCGCGCGATCAGGAGTCATAGTTCAAACAGAGTGTGCTGCCGCATCTGCTTGATCGACGTTGACGCGCAGTGGCCGCGGCAGGGACTGCAAGCCGCCCGGTTCCACGTCATCGGTCCAGCCGTCGTCGAACGTCACCGATGTCCCGGTTCCAGGTGTGAGTCGAGCCCGGAATTCATTCGCTCGATTGCTGCGTGTAACGCTCGACTGTCGCAAGCGCATTCGCTTCGGTCGCCATGGATCCCATGTCCGTCAGTTACTGTGACAACCCGCCATCCAGTCATCGGATCCGGAGCCTGCACGCGAAAGACAATCCGTCACCGCCAAATTCATCGAGCAGTCGCGAACTTCCCGTCAAATCGCCCTTGACTCTCAGCCGATCCAGTGTCTCGGCCTGAGCTTGCGGTTGGTGTACAGGAAACCGTGCAGATCGTCAGCGACGGCGCGGCTATCGTCGGCAGCACCGCCGATGTAACTCGACCGGCGCGTCCGCACCAGGTTCCCGCCGAGCAGGTAGACGCCAGGTGATCCCTGCACCACTCCGCCGGTGTGGCGGATCCGACCACGGTGTCGAGCACCGGCAGCTCAAGCCAGGTGTAGTCCGGGTGATAGCCGGTCGCCCAGACGATGGTCTCGATACCGCGACGACGCAGGTCGATGGCGAGCAGAGCGTCGGCCGGCACCGCGGTTGGCTCGGGTCGATGTGGTCCATCGAGCGGCTCGATATCCGCACTGCCGGCCCACCCGTCGAACCGTTCGAGCAAGCGATTCAGCTTATGGTCGGCGAGCCGGCATGTGTTGGCAAGCCCACCCGAGAAAAGGCCGACTCCGTCACGCACCGATCCAATCCGACCGACGATCTCGACGCCGAGCTGTCCGAGCGTGGTGAGATCGATCGAGCGACGTTCGGGCGTCCCGATTAGTTGAGGCGACGGAACGTGCCGGGCCCGGACAAGGTCGTCGAGCTCGTCGTGGCGTTCGTCAAGGACACCCCCGGCGTCTAACCACCAGAAGATGTCACGGCCTCGATAGGTCCTTGGCATCCGCACGTGTTCGCCTACCGAGAGAGTGACTGCGCGGCCGCTTCGATCGATCTCGTCGGCCAGTTGGACGCCCGTCGCCGAGCTGCCAACGACGAGCACGCCGCCATCCGCGAGCTGCGCGGGTGATCGATAGGTCATCGGCGTGACCATCGCCACGGCCGGTGGCACCTCCGCGGCGAACGCTGGCACAGTAGCGAGGTTGGCGACGCCGCTGGCCAGGACTAGAGTGGGCATCGCCAGACGCCACGGTCGGTGGCCACCGCGCCGTGAAGGTGTCGATCCCGTCGATGTGTAATCCATCGCGGCGAATCGCCTCCTGGTGCTCGTCGGCTTGCTCGACGAGTGTGACATCTACCCCACTGCGCGCCATGTAGGCGCCCGTGATACCGCCGATTGAACCGCCGCCGATGATCGTGACCCGCGCCCGCGGCACGGTAGCCGCGCGCATGGCGCAAAGTCAATTTCGCCCACTTCTCTGAAGAGGAGCAGACGGACGCGCGAACGTTAAGAAACGACACCTTCGGTGAAGTTTATCCATCCCAGGTGGTTGACAGCGGGTTAACAGAGTCGCTATTGTGCTCGGGCTCCTTCAAAGACGGGCCCCACCCAGCATCGGGGGACGCTGTGGTGGGCTGGTTGCCCGACTCCAGTGCTCGGTCGTTGATGGCGCGGAAGGGTTGCTGCGCGCCTTGAATATGACGGGATTCGTCGTGCGGTCAGTCATGCCCCGGATTCGGCGGGCATTGTTTTCCTCAGTCAAACGGATCGGCCGGTCACATGTCCGACTGTCCTCCGTGCTGTCGCTTGTGATGGCCGTTGTGCTCGTGTCGTCCACGCTCATACCGGCCGATCGAGCCAGTGCCAATTTCCTGGCCGGCACGAACGAGTCGGTTCTCTCGCGACCGCCTCAGTTGCAGCCCGGCGTGCTGGGCGACGGTTCGGTGATCGGCCTGCAGTACGGCGATCCGGCCGAGCAGATGGTCGTCATGGACCCTCCGGAACCGAACAATCAAGGTGGTGCGCAATTGCAGCACCCGCTCTTGATTCCCAGCGGCCGAGGCGGATTTCAACCGAACCTCGTGCTCAATTACGACTCTACCAGCGGCAGCAGTTGGGTCGGCACGGGTTGGGACCTGTCAGTGGGTGAAATCCGTGTCGATACCCGCTGGGGTGTGCCGCGCTACGACGCAGGCAAAGAAAGTGAAACGTATCTGCTGGACGGTGACGTACTCAGCCCAACCGCTGTCCGCAGCGTATGGCAAAACCGCGTCAGCGATCGATCTGACTTCACGCGTCGCGTTGAGAGTACATACAACCTGATCATCCGCCACGGCGACAGCCCGAAGAACTACTGGTGGGAAGTCCGCGACAAGATGGGCGGCATCCGCTGGTACGGCGGTTTCCCCGACGACGGCGGCCCGGACGTGAACGCGGTTTCCAGCAAATACCCGTCGCTCAAACAGGACCCATCCGCGATTCAGTTCGATGACAAGGGCAACGCCTATCGCTGGGCGCTGAGTGCGCAACGCGACGTGGGCGTGAATATGATTCGGTACTTCTATGAAAGCGTCCCAGGCCACCGCGTCGGCAACGCTAGCGCCACGGCTGGCAGACAATTGTACCTGAGCCGCATCCGCTATACCGCCGCTGCTTCGGCATCGCCTGGTCCGGCTGACGATCCAGCGTACGAGGTGCGCTTCTTCCGCGACGGATCGATCACGCCGGCTCCGACGCCGCGCAGAGATGTCTTGATCGATGCGCGTGGCGGATTCCTCCAGGTCACGTCCGATCTCCTGCGCCGCGTCGAGATCTGGCACGGCCAGCCACTCGGCGGTGCTGAACGGTCGTACAACGAATTGGCGCGGCGGTATGACCTGCATTACACAGACGGCGCCTTTGCCAAAACGCTGCTCACCTCGGTCGATCAACAGGGCTCGGATGGGCACGTCTATGGCCGCCACGATTTCGAGTATTACGATGAAGTCCGCACCACGTCAGGTGGGTACAACGGCTTCACGGGCCCGACAAGTTGGAACACTGGCACCGACAACCTCCAGCGGACTGTCCTGGGACCAACCAATCTGAGCGCTCTCGGAGCATCCGAAACCAATGCTGGCGACGTGCACGCGTATATCGGATTCAACCCCGCGGACCCGTTGAAGGAGGGTTCATTCGGCGGAGCGATCACGATCAATGGCGGTGCCACCGAAGCCCAGGCTGAGATGCTGGACATCAACGGCGACGGCCTGCCCGACAAGGTCTTCCGCGATGGCGGCGGCGTCTCGTATCGACTGAACACGTCCGGTCCGAACCGAGTGGCGACATTCGGCGACAAGCGCCCGATCGTCAACCTGTCCAGGTTGTCGACCGAAGCCGACATCGGGCTGGCCGTCGGAGCGGAGGCCCACCTGGGTGTTGACGTGGTGTTCACCGTAAGTGGCGACGTCACCATCGGCGAGGACTATTTCGCCGACGCCAACAGCGATGGGCTGCCTGACTTCGTCTCAGCTGGCACCGTCTATTTCAACCATCTCGATCCGACGACCGGCAATCCAACCTTCGACGTTTCGAGCGATGGCACGCCGGTGCCGATCAACGTCACGACGACAACGCTGCCGGCAAGTCAGCAGATCACCGATCTCGAGGCGCAGCGGCGTGCACAGTCGCCACTCCAGGACACGCTGCGTCGCTGGGTGGCCCCATTCAACGGCACGATCGCCATTGACGCGCCAGCGACGCTGGATCCCACCCCGGTGCCCGGCGTGACGAACCCTCCCTACACCGGTGACGGCGTGCGGGTCGCCATTCAGCACAATGCGACACAACTGTGGACCAGCACGCTCAATACTCCGGGCGGGACGGCTTCGCCGACCGGCGTGAGCGCGATCAACGTCGCCAAAGGCGATCGGATCTATTTCCGTCTGCAGTCAATCGACGACGGTGCGCGCGACCAGGTCAGATGGGACCCACGGATCAGCTACACGTTCAGCGCGCCGGTTGATGTGAATGGTCTGGGCCAGAGCGCGTATCACGCTTCCGACGATTTCACGCTCGCCGGCCGACCCCACACGCTTGGCATCGCCCCGCTGGCGGGCACGCTGGAATTTGCGGGCAGGGTGCACAAGACCAGAGCCACCAGTGACGATGTGACCGTCCAGGTGCTCAAGAACGGGAGCGTCGTATTCAATCAGCTAGTCAGCGCCGCGACGGTCAACGCCGCCGGCATTCCGCTGACGACTACGGACATCCCGGTCGTTGCGCCGACGGCCACCGCTCAGGACAGGCTGGAGGTCCGCATCGCGGCCGACTCGCCAATCGACGTCACGACACTGCAACTCGACTACACGCTGGCCTACACGAATAATCCGACGATCGCGCTGGATATTCCGGCTGATGTCGACATCTACGCCGAAAACACGTTAGTGGCGCCGCGTTCGCCGTGGACCTCAGATCTGGCGCGCACGGTGACGACACACGCCAGCCTCAATGTCGCCGCGGACAATCCGGCGGGCACCGTCAACGTGACGGTTAAGTCGGCTGCCGGTGTCGTGGCGAGGGGCAGCATCACGGTGCCTCACAGCGTGCTGCCACAGACCGTGGCGACAGACATCAATACCACGCTGGTCAATGGCACAAACTATTGGTTCGACTTCAGCGTCCGCGACCCCGGGTTATCTGACAAGACGAGCGGACCGGCCGTTCAGTTGCGCTGGAATGACGGCGCCGCCCAAACCCGCGACGTGCCGAGCGTGCTCAACTGGGCCGGTCATCAAGGGATCTTTCCGATTTCCTACCGGGGTTGGGGGTTCGCCGGCTATAACGGCGACAGTACGCGCGCGGCTCAGCCGATCGACGAAACCGCCCTCGTTCTGAATCCGGCCGACTTTCCGCAAAACCCGACGCCGCCAAGTGGCTTCAACGACACCACCTACAAGGATCCAAGCAAAGGTCCGGCGTACGCCTTCATCGCGGACCGCGTAGTGGAACGCGACAGAACCGGTGCGGCCGTCGACACCCTCCTGGCCTGGCGTGGGATGAAACAGTCCATCCTTGGCATGGCTGCGACGATGCGCTCATCACGCACTGGCGCCGACAGTCCGTCGTTGGGCATTACCTCCGGTGGCGGCGTGCAGGCCGTTCGCCGGGTGGGCATCGCGGCACCCGTCTTTTCGCTGATGGCGGGCGTCGGGCCGGCCAGTGTCTCCTTCGGCGCCGGGCCGAGCTTCGGTCTGCAGGATTACACGGACATGAACGGCGACGGGTTCCCAGATATCATCGGCCCCGGCTACATCAAGTACACCAACCCGCGCGGCGGTTTCTACGACACCGGCAGTGGCGTGAGCGTCGTCAATCAGGACACGACATTCGCCGTCAATGGTGGGCTGGGCGGCGACGCGGTGGACATCAAGAGTAACTCCAAAGGTGACGTCCACACGGCGCAAAAGACTGCCCCGGTGAGCGGCACCGGCGGGAAAGCCACCAACGCCTCGGCCGCGTCAACCGGTGGATCGGCGGCCGAGTCCCAATACGGAGCCAACGTCGGTGGCTCAATCGGTATCAGCGCCAGCTTCACCAATCCGAGCTCCGTTGACCCGTCGTATGCCGACGCATTGAACAAGACTCCCGTGGATCAAACCGCGCCATTCGAGCTCACGTTCGCGGACGTCAATGGCGACGGTTTGCCAGATCGAGTGCGTGAGACGCCGCAGGGCGTGTTCGTGCAGTTCAATCTTGGGTACACCTTTGCGGACGAGGTGGCCTGGTCGGGCGGCGGATTCGAAAACAACGAGTCGTACTCGGGCTCATACGGTCCGCAACTTGGCTTCAAGACGCCGAACCGCGAGTTTTCGGCTGGGCTCGGCCTGAGCGAATCCATCTCCATACCTCGGTACGTGTGGATTGACGTGGACGGCGACGGCATTCTCGATCGCCTCCACAAGGACACCACCGGCGATCGAGTGACGGTCGCCTTCGGTACCAACTCAGGCCTGCTGCCGGACGTGCCGTACGGGACGATGGCCAGCGGCACCTTCAACATCCTCGGGGGCTCTATCCCGGTCGGCCAGCAAATCGCCAGCGACGTCGGCACCGGCCTCGGAGCTGGCGCTGACTTCACCGTCGGGATCGGACCACTGTGTCTGGTGGCGTGCTATCTGATTATCAACCCGGGCGTGCACTTCGACCATAGCGTCTCGAATACCCAGGTCGCACTCGTTGACGTCGACGGTGACGGATATCCCGACTCCGTCGCCAGCACCGCCGACAACCAGATCTCGGTCCGCTTCAACAACCGCGGCCGGACAAACTTGCTGCACATGGTGAGCAACCCGCTTGGCGGCAAGATCCGCCTCGGCTACGAGCGCGACGGCAACACCGTCCAACAACCCAACTCGATCTGGACGCTGGCCAGGGTCGAGGTGGACGACGGTCGCGCCAACGACGGCGTCGACGTCAAGCTGTCGACTTTCGAATACACGGGCGCTCGCTACAACAGGCTCGAGCGCGAGATGCTCGGTTATAGCTCGGTCATCGAGCGGCAGCGATCGTTCGCCGATAACTCGGTACTGCGCAGCGTCGAGCAGACGTACCTGAATGACAACATTTTCGATAGCGGCCTGTTGACCAGCCAGGTGCTCAAGGCGCCCGACGGACACGCGCTTCAGGAGACTCGCTCCACGTGGTCGCTCATCGACCTGGCAACCAACTCCGCGGCGAACCTGGCAGCGGATCCAGTTATCTTGCTCAATGTGGCCGTTGCGGCCGTCCAGACGCGGACGGAGCAACGCTGGTTCGACGCCAGTGGAGGTGTTGGCGAGGAGACCTGGTCGACGTTCGAGTATGACGCGCTGGGCAACGTCTTGATACAGGTGGATGTTGGCGAGCCGGAGGCCGCCAGCGATGACGTCACCGCAACGATGGAATTCACCGGCTGCGACAACGCGTCGACGCCGGGCAACTACACCCGCGTACCTTCTACGTGCAACCAGGCTGCGACGTTGGCGGGCGGCGTGCCGCCGTTCTGGAGCAGATACCGCGGTGGCAACCCGTGTCCAACATGGACCAGTTTGCCGGCGACGCTGACCATCACCGCTGGCGGTGGACAGGTCCTGCGCCAGCGGGACGGCGCGCCAGCGCTTTGCGACAACAGCTCGGTCACCGATCAGCGTGAGTGGTTTGGTACAGGTCCGAACGATTTCGTCGAGTCGCTGTTGAGCTATGACGCGTGGGGTAGCTACAACCACATCGACTATCCGCAAAACGCGACCGGCCAGCGACTTACTGTCGATTACGTGTACGACGACGACAGCCATGCGAACGTCGGCGACGTGATCGATAGTCACGGGCTCAGAGCGACCGCCACGTTCGATGGCCGCACCGGCCGCATCGCTTCGCGGACCGACGCGAACAATCAGGTCACCTCCTATACCTACGACGCGTTCGGTCGGCTCGAGACGGTCACCGGCCCATACGAACAGGGCACCGCCACGCCGACTGTCCGTTTCGAGTACCACGCCGACAGCCCCGGCTACGCGTATGCCATCGCCCACAACTTCGACGTGCGCCATCCTGCCAATACCATCGACACGGCCACGTTCGTCGACGGCGTCGGCCGGCAGACGCAAACCAAACAGGACGCGACGGTCTACTCCAGCCCAAGCTCGCCCGCCACGGACGTTATGCTGGTCAGCCCGTTCACCGAGTATGACGCGCTTGGGCGCCCCATCACCGTGCGCTACCCGGTCCAGGAGCCATTGGGCAGCATCGGGACGTTCAACACAAACAAAGCCGGAGGGTTGACAAGGATCGACTGGGATCTCCTGGATCGCCAGACTCGATTGGAAACGCCCGGTGCGTTGGTAACCACAACGCGCTACGAGTTCGCGGATTTCACATCCCCCTTCGGGTTCAGCGCCAGGCTGTTCAGGAACACCGTGACCGACCCACAGGGCAAGCCGCAGACGACCTGGCTGGACGTGCACGGCACGGTCTGGGCGGTCGAAGACGGGACTCCTTCACTGCGCACGGACTACGGCTACGATCCGCTTGGTCAGCTCCTACAGGTACGCGACACCGCGGGTAATCTGACCAGCCACACCTATGATGCGCTGGGGCGACGCATTTCGTCCAGGACACCGGACGGTGGATCGATCGATTTCCAGTTCGACGGCGCCAATAACCTGATCGCTCAGACGACGCCGAATCTACGCGCCAGGAACCAACGCATCAACTACGCCTACGACATCGATCGGCTCGTAGGCATTACCTACCCGACTGGCACGCCAAATGTGACCTACACCTATGGCGACGCCGGCGCGGCGGGCAATGCGGCTGGCCGTATCACAACGGTCGTCGACGGCGCCCGCACCCAGCAGTTGACGTACGACGCGCTTGGCACCGTAGCCAGCGAAGTCGCCACGATGAACCTCCACAATGGTCCGTCAGCGCCACTCACGACTGCATTTACACACGACGGATTCGGGCGGATGGTGACGGTTACCTATCCTGACGGCGAGGTACTTTCGCACCAGTACGATTCAGGCGGCCTGCTGTCCAGCCTGCAAGGGATCAAAGGCACGCTGGTCACCGACTATCTGAGGCGCCAGGAGTATGACGAGTTCCAGTCGAAGCGCTATCAGGAGTTCGGCAACGGCGTGCACACCGAATTCAATTTCGATGCCGATACGCGGCGCCTGGCTCGTCAGGTAACGAATACCGCGGTGCGCAAGATCCAGGATCTGAACTACACGTATGACCGAGTGGGCAACGTGCTGACGATGGATAATCAGCTACCACCACCGCAGACGGAGCTCAAGGGTGGCCCGAGCAGGCAGACCTATACCTACGATGGCTATTACCGCGTCGTTTCGGCGACGGGCTATGCGCCGCGGGCGCCTGGAAAGCGGCTTGACTACACGTACGCCGTCACCTACGACAGCAGCGGCAACCTCGCCAGCAAGGCCCAGCAGAATGTCCTCTCCGCAACAACATCAACCGGGGCGGCGACCAAGCCACAACAGGTCCAGGACGATACGACATACACCTGGAATCCGATCAGGTACAACGCATCAACGGTCGGTCCGCACCAGATCGCCAGCGCCGGTGGCAACACCTATTCGTATGATCTGAACGGCAATTTCAGCCGCGTCGTGGATTCGAAGAATCGCGTGCAGCGCACAGTGACGTGGGACGCCGCGAATCGAGTGCGCAATATCGACGACGGCTCCAATTCGACCGACTATCTCTACGACCAGCAAGGGCTGCTCGGAGTGCAGCGCGGTCCGCAGGGAGAGATCAGTTTCGTCAACAACTGGTACAACTTCAGCAACGACGGTTGGTTCTGGAGGCAGATCTGGGCCGACGGCGATCGCATCGCCCAGGCCACTGAACAGGTGGACCCACTCACTGGCATCACGACGCTGTTCCGCTATTACCAGCACGAAGATCTGCAGGGCAGCAGCAACGTGGTGACCGATGCAACCGGGCTGGTATTCGAACACATCGAATACTTCCCGAGCGGGGAGATGTGGATTCAGGAGAAGAGCACCACGCACCGCACTCCGTACCGCTTTGCGGGCACCCTCAACGACGAGGTGCGCAATCTCGACGTGATGGGTCAGCGCTTCTATCAGCCACGCGAGCAGGTGTTCTTCAGCCCTGAGCCCATGTTGTACGACGACCCGGATTCGACAATTGGCGATCCAGGTCTGCTGCCCGCGTACACGTACGGCGAGTCGAACGGGCTGCGGCTGTACGACAACGACGGCACGGCACCCAAGGACGTCACCGCGAAGCTGTCCACCCGCTTCTCGGCCGGTCAGATTCTGCAGTCCTGGACGCAAGCCCAGCGTCACTCGCGGCTGTGGCAGTCGCTCGTGCGATTGGCGCTCACGAAGCAATCCGACAAGCTGAAGGCATTCACGGAGCGCTTCGAGATCAAGCCGCTGCTGGAGATCAATTTGACGCGGACTGACGAGGGGCACAAACTACAGAGCATCGAGGCCGGCTTCCTGCGCTTCGGCAAGACGCTCTATGAGGCGCCTCTCACCAATGTGGTACCGCCGCGGCCAACGGCGCCTACGCCAACCCGGCCGGGCGTGGCTGCTACTAACACCAACGGCGGCGCCAACCCCATAGTACGCAAGCCGTTGCCACCGCTGCCCGTCAAACCGGCCGCGGATAGCGCACAAGTCGCAGTCAACGTCGGCGCCAACAATCCTCGCGGCCCAAAGCCCTTGCCGCCGATCCCAAGCAAGGCCGGGCCATCGAATAAGCCGAGCGGAGGCACCGGCGTCGGATCCAAACAGGCACCGGACTCAGGGGCGCCCTGATCCACATCCAGGCCAAGCGACCCGTGGTCACTTCGACCACGGATCGCCTGTCAGGAACGCTCAATCGAATCCGAAGCTATCCCACGCGATGTTGTTCCATTCGACTTTGTCCCAGGCAATATTGTCCCAGGCGATGTTGTCCCACGCAGCTTGCGTCCAGCGGAGCGTTTGCCAGGTGTACGCTAACCAGTTCGTGTCCAGATAGCTGGCGTTGTTCCACACCAATGTCTGTCCGTACAGCGCCGCGTACAGTGTGCGCGCCAATCCGTCCGCCTGACGCTAACCGAGATTCGCCGACCCAAGCACGCTACTTTTGGTAGCCGCATACGCGTCGAGCAAGCCAGCACCCTCGGCTGCCGGTGGGCGGGTTGGTTGGACGACCAGGTGCGTGGTAGACGTGAGGATCTTCTTGACCTGATTCGGCGTGAGGTTCGGGTTGCGCTCGAGCATGAGCGCAACCGCGCCGGAGACCACGGCCGTCGACATAGACGTACCCGACAGCCGCGTAAACGTCGCGCCGTTGCTGGCGGTCACCACGTGATCGTGCAGGCGTGTGTCAAGTGTGCTACCCGGCACCCTGACGATACGATGCGGCAACCCTCGGCGACGATGTCCGGGCGGGTGACGGAATACGGTGGCGTGCCCCAGCCCGAAAACCAGGAGACGATGTCGGTGGGCAGCGCCGGCGCATTAAACAGCTCCGGGTAAGGATCTAAACGGCGTACCCGGCATGGCTGATCAAACTGCGGATTACATGCCGCTTGTGGCGGAGACGAGCGGTTGCCAGGCGTAGGTGCTGCTGGAGGTCATGCAGGTCGGTGCAGCAGAC
>WNFU01000753.1_pt1 | contig 44845 bp, 34 predicted proteins | sample 5400121 | NCBI WGS metagenome assembly WNFU01 (sample SAMN13153360, study PRJNA577476) | soil metagenome | isolation source: 100 cm soil or saprolite under grassland replicate 1 | place: USA:California | collected 2016-06-15 | reverse complement strand
CGCCTATGGCGGGGACTTCTTTTGCCAAAGCCAGATTCAACGGATGCCCGGTCTGGATGTAATACTGCGCGCGCCCATGCACCACATCCCACGCCGCCATCGAACGCACAATCGTGATCTTGTCGAGCGCGCCGGGCAGGTTGGGCATGATCCCGTATGGTAGCTTCAGGTCATTTTGAAAGCTGCGAATGTCAAAGTAGCTGGGAGTCCACGGGCCTTCTTTGGCGTCGAGGGTGTCAACCTGGCTCATCCCGCCGTCAATGTTGATGAAGAGGACCTGGCGCGCTGTAGCCATCGGCTGGACTTTCTGTTCAGCGCGGACGTTGAACGGGCGAAAGGCGTTGAGATAACCGCCGACCAGACCGACGCCGCCGACGCGAAGGAGTTCGCGTCTAGTGAGAGATAATGAGTTTCCAGTATATGCAACCATCATCCGCTTCCTCTCTTGTATTCACGAACTTCTCACCTGAGCGAGCTCAGCAATCAGCCGCTACCGGGTCTTCTCAAACCCATCTTTGAATTCTTCGGTTTCCGCAAGTCCCAGCTTAAAATCGATCATTGCGGCCTCAATTGCGCGCTTTTTCTTTTTTTCTTCGATCTTTTTCTTTTCGTGTTTCCATTCGCTTTATTTGCCTTCCCACACTTCCCCCTCAATTCTTTGCGCAAGGCGAGCGAGAAAGATTTATCGAATCCGGCTACTCTCAAATCAAGCGCTATTCTTCCCCCCAAAGCAAACCAACTAACCTTCTCCGCCACAACTTGAATAATTTTCGCTATTTCCGTTACGTAATTTTCCACTCTTCCTGAAAGATCAATGGTGCGACGCTCATACAAAAACCGCAGGGTTTCTCTCGGCAACTTATTTCCAATCTCATCGGAAGAGTAATGTTGATCGAAGTCAAAACTTGATTGAAGAAGATTCCAGACATCGTCAAATACGCATGTCGGTATTGCCGAAAAAAGCAGCCCATTGCTTCCAATCCTTGCAACTAGCATTGTAACGCGAACCGAACCCGTACTTAAAAAATGAACCTCTGCGAAATGAAATCTGTATTTTGAGCCGCTGACTTCTAATCCGCATTGAGGGCAGTGATGCAATGTGGGTGATCCAGTTTTTAGAAATAATGCTTTCTCCTCTTCATTTCTTTCAATTTCGCCCTTACGACGATAGTCCAGATTCTCGACATTTACTCTATCCCAATCCATCTTAGCCATAATGCAACTTCAAAACCTCAGACAGGTAAACCGAAAGCGGTGCGGATGACGCGCCGCACATCACGACAATCTTTCACTGCGGCTTTCGCTTCGATCTTAGTCGCATTATATCCAGGGTAACGATAAAGAACCGCGTACTTGGTGAGGGCCATGAGCACAGGACGCATCGCCGCCCAGGTTGGCTCAGCCGGCAAAACATCGCTCAGCAAATCCGATAGATTGTGGGTCTTGTTGATCACAATTCCAGCCTCGTTCAGTCTGGCTTTCAGGTATTTCTCCACGCATTGCTGCACGTGAAAACAGGCGGCATCGTAGTTGGGACGTTTACGCGCGCGATAGGCCCGCTGTGCAACATCCCAATCGCCTTCGGCTTTTTCAACCCACTCAACCGTGCTCGCCTTCATACATCACCTTCCCGCGATCCAGAATGTCCACCATGAACATATCCCCGTCCCGCAACCGTTCATCCACCTCTTTCGGCGTGCGCACCAACAAATCCACAGGCGTCACAATGTCCAACTCACGCTGGATTTTCAGCATTTGCTCAATCGGCTTGCCTTCGTAATCCATCACAATCAACAAGTCCACATCCGATTCAGGAGTCGGCTTGCCATAGGCATGCGAGCCAAACAAGATAATCTTTTCCGGCTGATAAGCTTTGGCAATTCTTTTGCATAGTTTACGAATGTAAGCCATCCGTTTTGCGCGGCTCTGGAAACTCTCTCGCCATTCACGAAATTTTCGCCTGAACTCTTGCGCTTCCGGCGGCAGTTCGGCGTCAGACAACAGCCTGCGCCGGAGCCGAGGCGCCTTTGCGCTTTTCTTTGCTATGTTTTTTTGTGCAGATGTTTTCATCGCTGCCTCTCCTGATTGTTTCAGCGGCCGAAATCTTATCACAGGCGGCAAGGCGCTTACGCTATCTGCCACTACCAGCCGGCGCTCCCAAACTTTGCATCACGCGCGGCTGATCCAACACCCACCGCCGAATAATCTGATAGCCGCGCTCGGCGGGCAGATAGCGGCGTCCGCCCTGATGCCCGTCTTCCTTGCCCGTCTGCACGTTGAGCGGCTTGCGCAGCAGCTTGCTCGTTTCGATGTCGGCGAGGTTGACTCGCTGCTGCAGAGTCAAATAGTTCTTCAGCATCTTCGGCGTTGACCAGTATCCGGCGCCGTCCGGCCCGGCCAGTTCCATCGAAGGCACGCGGCCCGGCGTGGCGTGGCATTTCATGCAGGACATCTCGTCATTACGCTGCGGGCGGTTGAGTTCCGGCGCGACGTAATCGCTGAAGTAGCGGAAGCTGGAAATGAATTGCGGCGTCAGTCGCGGCTGGCCCTGTGAGTCTTTCAATGCGGCGGCCAGCGGCTCTTTCTTGACGGCTTCTTGCAGATCGGCGATCCACGCCTGCGGATCGACGCTGTGCAACGCGTTGCGCGCGGCCTCGTTCTTCTCCGTCTCTAACACTTTTCGCAGCGCTTCCTGCGCGGCGGGGTTCTGGCGGATGGCCGTGATGTTGGCCATACGGAAAGCGATGCTGCGGCTCATCACCGGCGTGTCGGGGCGCAACATCTGAATGTAAAGCTCGATGGCGCGCTCGCGGGCGGCGGCGATTTCAGGTGAAGATGGCTGGTTATTGGGCGAATCGATTTCGGGAATCCCGTCGCCGTAAGAAGTCACCCAACTGACGCTCGGCAGCCAGAAGTGATTGGTCAACGGGTTCTTCGTCGCGCCGGGGATGAAGCGGAGCAAGACGTCGGTGTGCAGGTCGGAGTTGGACGCGAGCGTCGCGCCCATGCGGTCGGCGATATACCAATCGGCGTCGGGCAAGCCCATCGGGCGGACCGCCGCTTCAGCCGCGTCGAGAATCTTCTTCAACTCGGCGGCGCTCGGCTCCTTGCTGTGTTTCGGAATCAACAAACGGTAGAGCAGTTCGCGCTGTTCGGTAATCTTCGGCACTGCCCACTTGGCGCGGGCGAAGAGCCGCAGCACGGGCTGCGCGAGCGTCTGGCGGCGGTCGTAATCCTGCGCGCCGCGATGAATCTGTTCGACCAGCGGCTCGACCTTCTCCTGCACGGCAGGCAGCGTGACCGCGCTCGGATCGGAGACGGCGGCGGCGGCCGGCGTGCGCAACTCTTCGGGGCCGTGTGTCGAGTAATCGATGATCTTGTCCTGCAGCGGTTGATAGGCGACGCCCGCCGCGCCTTCCATCACCAGACGCAGTTCGGAAATATCAGACTCGCCGGTTCGGCTCCACAAACGCAGAGCCGCCTTGCCCATCATCTCCGCGCTGCCCTCAGTGATGTAGCCCATCTGGCCGGGGCCTCCGTCGCCGCCCGCCGAAGCGTAAAAGGTCGCGGCGACGGCAACCAGCCGCCGCGCCAGCCGGTCTTTGACGGCTTCGGACAACGCCGCGTCGTCGAGTCTCTGTTCGAGCGTTTTGAAGAGCGCCGAGAGTTCTTTGTATTGGTGCTCTTCGCTGCCGTTGGCCTTGTGTCCGTTGGCGATGAAGAGCGCATGGCTCTGATAGCGGAAACAGTTTTCGACCAGCGCGTTCGGCTCGGGCGAGAGCAGCTTGCGCGTCCAGGCCTGCTGGATCGCCTCACGCATCGGCGGATTCCATATCCACCATTGCCATGCGGCTTTCGCGGCCCACGCGCGCGCGCCCGGATGCGGATCGTCGTTGAGCGCGCGGTCGAGCAATCGCGCCAGCCGCCGCTTGTCGAATCGCGGCTGCGTCATCACCGCGTCGGCGCGCATTCCAAGCGATTTGACAATGCTCTCGCGCGTCAGGTCGCCGCCTTTTTCATACGCGTCGAAGACGGCGCCGAAGCCCGCGTCGTCGAGCAGCGTCTGCTCCATCGCCCACGCTGCGGCGTCGCGAACCATCTTCACCTGATCGCCCATTAACCGGATGAGCGCCGGGACGCCGCGTTCCTGATGAACGCCGCCCAGAGCCATCGCGCCCCAAAACCGCACCTGGGGGCTTGAATGCAAAGCGGCCTGAATCATCAGATCGATTAACGCCGGATCGTCCGTGTGCGAGAGCGCGCGGACGCGAGCGATCGCCGCCAGTAGTGTCTCTCCGCGCTTCGGTTCAAACTCCGCGCGAGCCGGCTTGACCGGCTTCTCAGGATAGAGCCGCGAGAGCGCATGCAGCGCGTATGCTGTGGTAACGAAGCCAGTCAGCGCATTCTTGTTCCATCGGCCATACGGGTCCTGCATTCGCAGCAGCGCCTTGACGCCGCGGGCCACCGCCGGTTCATCGGCGTTGTAACCCAGCGCCTGAAACGCGATCAGCGCCAAGGCGGTAGGCGCGGGGTCGAATTCCCCGTTGGTCTTCCAGGTCTTGCCGTCGTCATCGCTCTTGCCAGGGTCGAAGCCACATGAGCCGTCGGCGTTTTGAATCGCCCGCAGCCGCGCTTCGTCTTTCTTCAATTGCCCCTGAATGCGCGCCCAGAGTTTCGCCGCTTCGTCCGCGCTCTTCAATTGATACACCGGAAATCGCGCCGGAGGCGGTTCGGCGGGTTTGCCGTCCGCGGCGGGCTTCGGCGCAGGCTCTTCCTTCTTTTCTGGCGGCTCCGGCGGCAAACTTTGTTGAATTGATCGCGCGCGCTGATTTTGCGCGACGTAATCTTGCGGGAAGAAGCGTTTGAAAAATTCGATGCGATGCGACAGGTCGTCGCTGTAGCGCGGATAGACACCGAGCATCTTCTCGGCCTTCTCTTCGAGCGCCGCGAAGTAGCGCGGATGCCCAGTTCGATCCCAAGCCGTGCGCAGAATCTCGCCGGCATAGTTGTAGACCACCGACTGGCCGACGTTGGATCCGGGCCCGGCTGCATTGATGCCGCTCGGGTCGGCGGTTTGGAGCGTGTGATTTGCGGCGCGGATCGCCTGCATCGAATGTAGCTTGCGCGCGGGGACGACTTGCTCCGCCGTGCAGACGTTGTGACCGGCGACTCGGGTTCCGGCGGGGCCGTCGCCTACGTCGAGCGGCGCGAGGCTTGTGTTGTTCGCCGCGTCCTTCAGGTAGTTGGTCGGACGCAGCGACTCGTACATCACGTTGATCAGGCGGCGGAAGTTTTGAATGTTCTCGACGCGGTAGCCGTTCTCTATCGGAACGGCAGGCCCCCAAACGCCCGATTGCGTGTGGCAACTCATGCAATGCGTGCCCATCAGATTGCCCGTGTCGCGGATGCGGCGTTCGACCGAAGCGCCGCGCGGGCGATTGGTCAACCAGGCGTCCACCTGACCGATGTGATCGTACATAGCCTGCCGCACGGCCATTCGCGGGTCGTCGTATGGCGCGGGCCGCAACACACGCAGCTCAATCTCGTAGCCCGGCGCGTTGGCTTCGGCGCGCAGGAAGTACGTCCCGCCCGGCTTGATCAGGCGAACTATCGAGGCGCGATGCTGTTCGTTCTGCTGGTGTGTGCGTTCGTTCTCGTTGCGCCCTTCGGCGCATTCGACCAGCGCGCCCGAAACGTCGAGCGAGTAAAACCGGAGCTGAGCCGCCAGCGTGTGATCTGGGATCGCCAGGTTGCAGGTCAGAAGTCGCGGCTCCTTGCCGTTGAACGCCAGGCGGAACCAGTCGTCGCCTGATTTGCCCACGCGACCGTTGTCAAAATATTCGATGTCGTCAGCGCCGCCCGTGATGCGCACGGCTTGAACGCCCTCGCCCTCGGGCAACGCGATCTCCTGCGCCATTTCAGGCGTGTCGTTCGGCTCTGTTTCAACGCGCATGCCTGTCTCGGCATTCAACTCCAATGGCCCCAGTGGTTGGATTGTGACCGACAGCGGAACCGACTTCCCGGCGGGCCACGGCGTCACGCGCGGAAAAACTACCGCCTGCGGCGCGACGCCGTCTTCGCGCCAGCGCGCGCCTTCAAAAACAGTGGCCTCATCAGTGACCGGCGCGATCTCCAGCGCGTAGAGGCCCGCCACAGGCGCGCGGTAGACGAGATAGAGGTCGGGGTCGAGCGCATGCAAAACCTTCTTCCAATCGGCGGTCGGTTGCGTGTAGACGCCGAAGGCGTCAGGTTTACGGGCCAATAGCGGCGGCAAAGAGTTCGCCGCGCCGGACTCTTTCTTCTCTTCGACCAGCGTCCAGCGAACGCCGACGCGCCCGTGTCGCGGCAGCGACGACGGCGACGGCAGGCCGACCGAAAGCTCGAACGTCTCGCCGCGCTTCAAGTCGAAGCGTTTCTCCCAGCGACCCTGAAATTGCAGATTCAGGCGAACGGGCGAAAGGCTGTGGCCTATTCTCTCGGGACTGCGCCTGGCTTCGCCGCTTTTCAACCAAAATAGAGCGGAAAAAACAGCCAGACAAATCACCAACGAAATCGCCCGACGATGAATTAGATGCGGCTTCGGTGAAAACATGGTTCCCCGCTAATGAACAGTTGTGTTGTGTTCAAATCATCTTCAACACGAAGGTTCAAGGGGTCAAAGGATCAAAGGGAGATTTGAAGTCATTCTTCAATCTTTTGTCCCTTTGACCCTTTGTCCCTTCATGTTAAACCTGCATCCGAATTTTAGTAGTTAAAAACGAAGTCCAGCTTGTTCAGCAAACTCCAGTGCAAATCCTCCGCTCCCTGTTTGCGATCCTTCTCGATCCACGAGACCGCGAGTCGCTGCTCCTGCGGCAGCGGATGGCGCGACAGCGTGGCCAGATACAACTCATCGACAATCTCCGCGCCGGTCTTCGACGACTTCACGAATTGTTCAACCAGACTGCCGTTCGCGGCCGCCACGCGCCGGGTCACGAAAGGGCTGTTCATCAGAGTCATCGCCTGGAGGATCGAGCCGCCCGGCTGGCGGTCGAACTGCTCGCGATTGGCCTGACCGAAAGTGCGCAGAAAGCTCTTGGCCTCGCCGTTGTTGATGTCTTCGGGCGACGCGGCTTCGGTCCAGAAATGCGCGGGCGCGATCGGCGTTTCGTACGTCCAGTCGCGCCGTCTGTAGTCGCCGAAGACTTGCGTTGCCTGGCAGATCGCGTCATGAAGCTGTTCGGCCGCCAGTTGTCGAACGTAATGACGAGCGAAGTAAGGCGTGTAACTATCTTTCCATTCGCCGTCAAAACGTGACGAAAGCTGATAGGCGCTCGACCGCGCGATCGTCCGCATCAGGTGTTTGAGGCTGAAGCGATGCGCTGCGAAATCGGCGGCCAACGCGTTGAGCAGGTCGTCGTTCGTCGGCTGGCATGTCCACGGCGCGGGCAGAGTCGCCTTCAGGTCCTGCCGCGCCATGTCGAACGAATCCACGGGATCAACGACGCCGAGTCCGAAGAACTGCTTCCAGATCAGGCTGACCGTCGCGCGCGCGAATTGGGGATGGCTGGTCAGCATTCGCGCGAACTGCGGCCGCAGCGGCTTGCTCAGATCGGCCTTCTCTCCGGTCAGGATGAAAGTCGGATGAATCGCGCCGCCGTCGCGCTGCAGCCGCACCTGGCTCCAGCCCTTCGTGTCGTAGCCGGTTCCGTCATCGGTGATCGCGTAGCGGTCCTGATAGGTGATCACGCGCACGCGCGTCCTGCCGAAGAACGCGGCCATCGCCCAGAAATCGCTGCGCTTCTTTGAGGTCAGATCGAGGCTGACTTTTTCGAGGAAGCCTTTGCCGCCGTGGCACGAGATGCACTGGTAATTTATGCCGAGGAAGATGCGCGACGAATTGACGATGATCTCGTCGGCGGTGTCTTCGTAATTGTCGTCGTACATCGTCGCGCCCGTGATGTGCCATCGAGTCAGGAATCCGGAGGGCGCGGCGTCCGGCATCCAGTTGGTGTTCGGCGCCGAGGCGGTCAGCATCTCCGTCACCAATTCGTCGTAAGGCGTGTCCTCTTTGAACGACTGACGCAACCATGCGTCGAAATGCTTCAGCGTGGGGTTGCCTATGCGGTTGCCGCAGGCGCGAACCAGGTCGCCATACCAGTAGCCCCAGTTTTCGACCCACGCCCGGCTCTCGATCAGCTCGTCAATCAGCTTGTCGCGCTTGTTCGGATCGGCGCTCTCAACGAAGGCTTTGAGCCGATCGGGAGTCGGTATGCGCCCGGTCAGGTCGAGGTGGGCGCGGCGGCAGAATTCATAATCGTTCGTGAGCGGCGCGTGGGGTATGTGGTCTTTCGCCATCGCGCCGAAGAGATGTTGATCAATCAGGTTGCGAACGGCGATCTTCCCGTCGCCCGCCCCGATTCGCGGCAATTCCGCCGCGACCTCACGCGTCAGATCGCTGACCTGTTTGTCGGGTCGCGCAGGATTGAGCTTTTCGTCCGTGTGCTCCCCGGGAAAAGGCCGGGTCCGTTTCTGCGCCCGAAGTGAATCGGCTCCGAGCCAGATTGCGGCGGCGATCCAAAGAATGAAAAGAGATGGTTTGGTGAATCTCCTATATCGCATGACGATCCTTTCAGTGGCTCTAAGTACCGCCTTCAGGCCAATGAGGTTAAGTTAGCGATTAGTGGCGCGGACTTTAGTCCGCGCTGATGGCTGGCGCGCGGACTAAAGTCCGCGCCACTAATTGCGCCAGATGCCTAACTTAACCTCATTGGCCTTTAGGCGGAAGGGTCTGCGTTCCGAGGCCTTTCCGCCTAAAGGCAGTACTACGAGCCAATCATTGGCATTTGCCGCCGGGACATTTGGCGGCGATCAACATCCTGATCACAGAATCGTATTCGGCAAGTGAGACGTTTCTGCGGCGCTCATTCGAGCCTTGCGACGGCGGCTGCCCCATGTCGGTCTTATGCGCGATGACCATTTCGAGTTTTGGCAAAACGGTGATGTACTGTCCGCCCGCGCCCATTCCGGTGTACGCGCCCTCGAAGGGGCCCGGCGAATTCGGCGCGTCCCACACCCACCACATATAGCCGTATCCCCACCTGCTTCCGGTTCCGAGCGAGCGCAGTTCCGGCGGATTCATCTCGTTGAGCGGCGTCACCAGGCTGGTGATTCTACGAGTCCACTCGCGCGATACGACCTGTTGGCCGTTCCAATTCCCCTGACGGAGCATCAGCAACCCGACCCTCGCCATATCGCGCGTCGAAAGCCAGATGTGATAGGCCTTGTGCATCGAGCGAGTGGCGTCGCCGGTTTTCTGTTGGCGGGCGCGGTCGAAATCCTGCATTCCGATCGGCTTCGCCAGGTCCGTTTCCAGCGCGTCGTAAATGTCGTGCCCGGTCAGCTTTTCGAAGACGGCGCCGGCGGCGTTGAAATCCCAGTTGTTGTAGAGGTAATAGGCTCCGGGCCTCTGCGAGTTTCGCGGCGGCGCGCTGCCGGTGAAATCGCCGGGATTGGAAGCGAGATGATAGACGCCGGAGCGCGCCGAGATCAGATGCTCAATCGTCGCCTCCTGCTCGCGTGGCGACAATCCGCCGACGTCGGAGAATTCAAGCTCGCGCAGCGTCTTGTCGAGTTGAATCTTTCCGCTCTCAACATACTTGCCGTAGAGAATCGCCAGCACGCTCTTGCGGACCGACGCAAGATAGCTTTGATGCGTCAGATCGCCGTACTCGAACAATGATCGCCCGCCCACCGAGACCATCATCGCCGTCGTGTCCAGTGATTGAAGCCAGCCGCGCAACGAATGCAAGCGGGCCGAAGAATAGCCGGCCGATTCCGGCTTTTCGATTCGCTCCCACTCCTTGCCCGGAAAGACCGCCGCCTTGCCTTTCTCCGCCGTCTGCCCGTGGGTAAAGTTGAGCGATAAACAGAAAGCAATCAGGCAGACAATGAGCCAGTCCACTTTGCGATGGAGGCAGGCGCGTTGACGAATTCGGCTGTAGAAAGACATGTCTTGCTCACCTCGATATCTTCCTGTCCCACATTTTCCTGTTCTGCTTTTGCCGACAGGAAAATGTGGGACAGGAAGATACTCCGTTATCTGATTGCAGGATCGAACATCATTCTCTCGCCCTGGCCCGTCTGCTTGCCCGCGCCGGCAATGGTAATGATGGCGCCTCGCGTGTCAACTTTTCTGACGCGATGATTGGCGCGGTCGGCGATAAACAGGCTTCCGTCTTTCGCGACGGCGACCTTCTGCGGCGTGTTGAGCTCGGCCTCCAGGGCCTTTCCGCCGTCGCCGCTGAAGCCCTGGCGCCCGGACCCGGCGACGGTCGTGACGACGCCCGCGCGAATCACGCGAATGCGGTTGTTGCCGCTGTCCGAGATATAAAGCGCGCCCGCGGCGTCGAACTTCAGGTCGGTCGCTGAAAATATCTTCGCCTTCTCCGCCGGGCCGCCGTCGCCCGCGAAGCCCGCGCCGTAAGTGTCCTGGGCGGGTCCGTAGCCGACCACCGTTTGAATCACGCCGTCGGGCGTAACCCGTCGAATGCGGCTGTTGGCCGCGTCGCTGATGTAGACGGCGCCGTCGGGAGATGCGGCCACGGCCATCGCCAGATTGATCTGCGCTTTTTTCGCGTCGCCGCCGTCGCCGCCGTGGCCGGGGACAGTTCCGGTGAATGTGGTTATCTTCCCGTCACGATCAACGCGCCGCACGACGTGGTTGAAAGTGTCGGCGATCAGTAGCGCGCCTTCCCGATCGAACGCGATGCCCTGGGGAGTGTTGAGCGAGGCCTGCGTGGCCGGGCCGCCGTCGCCGGAGTATGCGGCCTTGCCGTCGCCCGCGACTGTAGTGATCGTTCCGCGACGATCGACGCGGCGGATGCGATGGTTAAAGGTGTCGGCGATCAGCAGATCTCCCGCCGAATCGAACGCCAGGTCGTGCGGCGCAAAAAGGCGCGCCTTTGTCGCAGGCCCCCCGTCGCCGCCGAATCCGCCTTCCCCGGTCCCGGCGATTACAGCCAAACGGCCCGGGCGGTCGAGTTTCAACACGCGGTGCGCGCCGATGTCGGAGATGTACAGATCGCCTTTATCATCAAGGGCCAGCCCATTCGGATAAATCAGCCCATTCAGATAAATCAGGTTGATGGCGCGCGGCGCCGGGTTTTGCCTCGCCGTCGCAGAAGGCGCAAAAAGCGCCCGGCAAAGTAGCGGAGCGCCACACAGCGCAATGATCAGCCCGCCTGTCGCAAGAGGCTTCATAATCAACTCCGCCAAATGTAATGATCGGCGCTAAACGGCGCCGCGCGCGGCGCCGACAAGGGGGAGCCGCCGCCCGCTAAGATCGAATTGAGATGATGAAAGACAGTGAATGCAAGCGCATTGTCCAACTTTTCGCGTTGAGTGACAACGCCTGATGCTGCTGCTATACTGCAATCTGCCTTAATCTGTCAGGCAGAAGCAGTTTTTCCGCGCGCGAGTGAACTCCGGCGTCAAAATTTGCGTATCATTGACACGATGAGCGCAATAGGCGCCTGGCCGGTATTCGGCTTCAGGCCGCGGACGAGTGGAGGCGCGGGCGGGGACAGGCGGCTGAAGCTGGCTTCTATCCAGCAACATCAACGCCCCTACTCACACCGATTCAGGAGAGAAACGAAAAATGTGGAATCGTCTAAAAAGGCTGTTTCGCTCGATCTTCGGCGGAATTATCGAAAGCGCGGAGGACCCAGAACTGATCCTCCAGCAGTTGATCCGCGACATGAACGACGAAGTGCCGAAGATGCGCAACAACGTCGCCCAGGTCATGGCGACCGAGAAACGCCTGGAGCGCGAAATCCAGGCCAACCAAACCAGTCTGACCGAGATCGATAATAAGATCAAAGCCGCCATCCGCACCGGCCACGACGACATCGCCGCCACGCTCATCGGCGAACTGCAGCTCAAACAGCGGTCGCTCGAAACCACTAAGCAGAACCACGAGCAGGCCAAAGTCGCATCGGCCAAGGCGCGCGAGTTCCTGGATAATTACATGGCCCAGGTGCGCCGCCGCCAGGCCGAGGCCATGCAGTTGATCTCGGCCGCCAAACAGGCGCAGATGCAGGAGCGCATGGCCCAAACGATGGCCAGCTTCCAACTCGGAGACACCTCGCAAACCTTCGACGACATGCGCGAGAAGATCTCAAACCGCTCCGCGGCCGCCGAGGCCAAAGCCGAACTGGCTTCGACCACACTCGACGCCCGGATGCAGAACATAGACCGGGAACTGGACAACATCCAGGCGCAGGACATGCTGCTCGCTTACAAACAGCAGATGGGATTGGCGCCCGCCGCCGAAAAACCGGCGCTGGGCGAAGGCGCGCCCGCAGTCAAAGCTGACAAGAGCCTGGGCTCGGCGGAACACGCGCTGCAAGAACGCAAGAACGGAAGTTGACTGAATAATCGCCATACGTATGGAGTTCAGGATCTCCTACTTCAAAGAGGCTCTCAAAGAGCCGGTTAATATCGGGGGGCTGTTGCTGTCGGCGGCGGCGGCGGCCTACTCCGCCACGACTGGCTTCATCGAGCCGACGCTGGTGTTGGCCGGCGCGCTGGTCCTGGAAGGGGTCTACCTGGCCACCCTCCCCGCCTCGACCTTCTACCGCCGCGTAGTCGACCGCCGCTCGCGCCATCTGCTCGAAGAACATCGCCGCAAACAGCGCGAGGAGTTGATCAAGAGTTTCGACCCGCGCGAACGCGAGGCCGTGGATTACCTGAGCTGGATGAAGAGGCAGATCCGCGATAATTACAAGAAATTCGCGCGCCTGACCGAAGAGCCGCCGCAACTGCGCGAACTCGAATCCACATGGGAGGCCTTCGTCGACCTGCTCGACGAATACCGCCGGCGCAAGAACCACCTGCGCGCGATCAACCGCCAGACGGTCGAAAATCAGTTGCGCCAGGCCGAACGCTCCGCGCAATTCGCCGACGACGCGACGCGCCCTCTGCACGAAAAGAACGTCGAAATATTGCGCCGGCGCCTGCAGACATTCGACGACATCGAACGCAGCGTCAAACGCGTCGAGGCGCAGTTACAGATGATCGAGAATTTCTTCGGCCTGGTGAACGACCAGGTCGTCACGATGCCGACCCCCGAACACATCCTCTCGCTGGACTTCGACTCGCTGCTCTCCTCCATCGAAATGACCAAGGAGATTCTGCAGCAGACCGCGCCGATCATGGGCCAACTGGAATCATTGAACCGCGAAGCCAATCAATTGCGCCCCTCTCTCGCCGGCGAACGCAGATAAGATAATAAGAAAAAGAGTTTCAGCCACGAATGAACACGAATGAACACGAATCTCTTTCCCGGCCTTGATGATCCGTCTGTTTTCCGCCTTATGCCCCTATTCGTGAATATTCGTGTTCATTCGTGGCTGTCACTATTTCTTAAATGCTGTAGAACGGCCCTGTAAACAAGATCTGCGATAGGCATGACACAATCATCGACAGTCATCAAACCAGCGGCTTTGCGCGCCGGCGACGCCGTCGCCGTCGTCGCCCCCGCGAGCAATCTGAAGGCAGATTACCTCGCGCGCGGCGTGGCCGAACTCGAACGACTGGACTTTCGGGCGCGATACGAGCCGGGGATTCTCGACAAAGCCCGCTACACGGCGGGCGATGACCGACGCCGCGCCGCCGAATTGACGCGGGCCTTCGCCGACCCTGAAATCAAAGCCGTGTGGGCAGCGCGCGGCGGATACGGCTCGATGCGTCTGTTCGACCTGCTCGATGAAGACCTGATCGGCCGGCGCCCGAAAATCTTCATCGGCTACAGCGACATGACCGCGCTCAGCCTCTACTTCTACCGCCGTTTCGGGTGGGTGACTTTCCACGGACCGATGGCCGCTAAAGACCTGGCCGGAGGCGAGGAGCATTACGACCGCGAAACGCTGATCAAGGCTATCACCGTCGCGTCGCCGCTCGGCGAGATCAGATCGAACAAGACCGAGATGCTGCACCGCGGCGCTGGAGGACGCGTAACCGGACGTTTGCTCGGCGGATGCCTGTCGTTGATCACAGCGATGATGGGCGCGCCCGACGAACTCGACACGCGAGGCTCGATCCTCTTCCTGGAAGACACCGCCACGCGGCCTTACTCGATTGACCGGATGCTGCAGCAGTTGAAACTGTCCGGAAAATTCGACGAAGTTCGCGGGATAGTCTTCGGCGAGATGACCGATTGCGCTCAACACGCCGATCAGGGCTACCGAATCCAGGACGTTCTGGCCGATTGCACAGCCGATTTGAACATCCCGGTAATGTTCGGATTGCCCAGCGGCCACAGCCCTCGCGGCAATCTGACCCTACCGCTCGGCGTAGCAGCGACGCTCGACGCCGACCGCGGCGCGCTGAGCATTGATGAAGCCGCCGTTGAATGAAGGGCAGTGGGCAGTGGATAGTGGGTAGTGGGCAGTGAATGGCAAATGTAACTGCCCTCTACCCACTATCCACTGCCCGCTGCCCTTACCACCGAATCGTCACCCTATACGAGCCGGTATTATCGCGGAAGTAATCATCGTTGACGCCGAGGAAGAGCCGTCCGTATTCATTCGGCTCACTCGTCGCCCCGCCGCGCGAGCCGACGAAGACGAAGTTCGAATCTCGCCCGTCGCGGTAGCGAATCTTGCCGATCAACGCGCCGGCCGCGACGTCATTCATGGGGTAGTTCGAAACGCTGGAGTTTGCGTTGCGGTTGCCGTCGGGATCGCTGCTGGCGCGATTGCCGATTTCAATCGTCCCTTCAGCCGTGATCGTAAACGTCATGTTCGGCTCGACATCGATGCCCGTGTCGGTCCAGGGCTGATTGGCGTAAACGGTGATGGTCTTCTCACGCGTCTGGCCCGTCCTCGACCCGCTGTCCGTCTCATCACGCGTCTGGCCCGGTCTCGATCCTCCGGCCCTCTCGCCGCCCCCGCCGCGATTAATAATTACATTGACGCGGAAGGAGCCACGGGCGTCGCGCGTCTCCCAATGATTGACGGTGAAATAGAGAGCGCCGTCACGGTCGGCGGTGAATTCGCGTGAACTGCCAATGAAGATCGGAGGCGAATTTGGGTCTTGCCCGATGGCGGCGACCAGAGCTCCGTCATTCTGTTGCGGCATAGGCGCATCGGGATCGCGCCGCTCCTGCAAACCTTCAGGCCCGGTCGCCGTTCGCCCCTCAAGATAAATCGTTCCGCTGGCTTCAATTCGCACACGCTGGCCGCGCTCGACCTGAATTTGAGAGCGGAACCACTGATCTTCGAGCCTCACGTCGAAAGTGCGAATCGGTTCCCGCCGTTCGCTTGGCGAATACGGCGGCTCGCTCGGATCGTTTGGCGGGCGACGATCGGTCGTCGGACGGCGATCAGTCGTCGGGCGATGATCGTCGCGCTCGACGACCAGCCGTGAAACTTGATCGGGGCGAAACTCCAGCCGGTTGCCTCCGGTCTCGAAAATGAACTTGCCGTTCTCATAGCCGATGAAGGAGCCCCTGAGCACGCTCCCGTTCTTCAGATAGAGCACATCGGCGAGCGCCGCGCTCGCCATCAAAACGGTCAGAATCAACGCCGCAAAAACTTTTCTCATGGTTTCTCCAAGAGTGGGACAGACTTAATCTATCCAGGCTCACGGACAGGCTAAAGTCTGTCCCACATTCAAATTTGAGTTTCGAAGATCGACATCATAAACTCGCGCTTCCCCGACCACAATTCAAAATTATCCCGTCATCATTCTTCATCGGGAGGCTGAATGAACAAGAGCAGATACCTGCAAGGCAAGCGGATCGCCCCGACGCCGATCACCAAAGAGACCTCTATCGTTCAATTGATCGAGAATAACTTTCAAGCATACAACGCCGCGCGCCTGCGCGAGGGCGCGCAACTCTTCGCCGAGCGAATGCTGCAAGACGACGTCACAGTATGCCTGACGCTGACCGGCGCATTGACGCCTGCCGGTCTGGGCATTTCAGCGATCATCCCTTTGATCGAGGCCGGCTTCGTCGACTGGGTCATCACCACCGGCGCCAACCTCTATCACGACGCCCATTTCGGACTCGGTCTTTCGATGCGCCGTGGCAGCCACCAGATCAGCGACGTGACGCTGCGCGAAGAAGGCGTCGTTCGCATCTACGACATCTTCTTCGATTACGAGGTGCTGCTTTCGACCGACGCCTTCTTCCGCGAAATCATCCGCGCCGAAGAGTTCCAGCGCGAGATGTCGACGGCGGAGTTCCATTACCTCTGCGGCAAATACGTCGCCGAACGCGAACGCGCGTTGGGCTTGCGGGATCAGTCGCTGCTCGCCGCGGCCTATCGTCACGGCGTCCCGGTCTACACATCGTCGCCCGGCGACAGCTCGATCGGGATGAACGTGGCCGCGATGGAATTGCAGGGCGGCAAGCTGCGCCTGAACCCTTCGTCGGACGTCAACGAGACGGCGGCCATAGTCCTCACCGCCAAACGCGGCGGGGGAAAATCGGCGGTCTTCATTTGCGGCGGAGGCAGCCCAAAAAACTTCGCGCTGCAAACCGAGCCGCAGATTCAAGAGGTGCTGGGCATCGAAGAAAAAGGCCACGACTACTTTTTGCAATTGACGGACGCCCGCCCCGACACAGGCGGCCTATGTGTAGCGGAAGGCACGCTTATAGATATGCCAAGGGATTTGAGCCAATACCCTAACGGAATTCCTATCGAATTACTGGCTGGGAAATCAGGCTTTTATCTTTACTCCTATGACCACGAGCAAAAGAAAATCATCCTTTCGGAGGTTGAGAAGGCATGGCGAACAGGCGAACAAGAGGTGTGGCGATTGCGCTACGGATGGTACACAGGAATGAGAAAAGAGAAGTATCGGGAAGCGGAACTTTTGGCTACACCCGACCACTTGATCATGCTCAGCAATGGCGCGTATAAGCCTCTGAAAGCATTGAGGCGCGGGGAGAGTCTAAAGGCATTTAATACGTCCTACTCTGCGCATGGCTACAGGCAAATAGGCCTGGGCGTTGGTAAGACGCTTCCTGAACACCGGTATTTGCTGGAATTCAAGTTAGGCCGACAATTAGAGCCGCATGAGGTCGCGCATCATCTCGACGGAAATCACCTAAATAACAGCTTCAATAATTTAGTGCCGGAGCACTACCGCCTTCATCTCTCAGAGCATAGAAAGAAAGCCTGGCAGGCTAAAACGGAAGAGGAGAAGCGACAATTCGTCGAACGCCATCGTCAAAGGATGAAGGAAGGTGAAGCCCGACGATTGTCACGGAAGTTCTGGGACAATATGACTCCCGAAGAATTTGAAGAATACAAAAACAAAAAACGCGTCGAGACAGTGAGCGCTCCGCCTGAGGTTCAGCAATATCGGCGTCAGAGAGCGCGAGAATGGTTCAAGCAGTTACCTGAGGGTGAGCAGCAGCGTCGCAGGTTGGAGATTGGCAGGCAGAACACGGAGAGGTGGGAAAACTTGTCGGAACAGGAGCGAGAACAGATGTGTGAGAAATTCCGGTTAGACAATAATCCTCGCTTTAAGCCTGAAATTGACGAAGCGCGCGTCAGAGAAGCCCTGGCGCAAACCGGTGGTCACATCAACCGCACGTGCGACCTGTTGCAAATAGATTGGAGAACACTGGATCGCAGGCTCAAGATGTATGGCATCACTAGGGAAGAGATCAAAGAGCGCTATGGAGACAACCACAAAGTCGTTTCCATAGAGCCTACCGGGATCATCGTTCCTGTCTACGACATGACAGTCAAACACACCCGCAATTTCGTCGCCAATGGAATCGTTGTTCACAACTCCGGCGCAACGCCCGGAGAGGCGGTCAGTTGGGGCAAGATCGATCCCGACCAATTGCCGGGCGCCGTCGTCTGTTACCTCGATTCGACCGTGGCCTTGCCGCTGATCGCGGCCTACGCTTTCGCTAAACTCGAGCCCCGCAAGCTGAAGCGGTTGTACGACCGGCGCGAGGCGATGATGAATTTGTTGAAGAGCGAGTACGCGAAGTCGGAGCGGAAATAGTATCAACAAGAAAGGATTCGTTGATGACTCACGAATGCGTTTCGGACGAACCTGAAACGATGAAAACGCGCCCTGGGTACGCATCGCTTCCAGCGTGCAGTCTCGGCGGAAGACCTATTGATCGAAATCGGACGCCCCTGAACTGGAGGCGACGCCTACCTGGGTCTGGTTCCTATAAATTCACCTTTCGCCGAGACTGCACGCTGGAAGCGATGCGCACCCAGGGACTTTCTGAGGAACAATTTTGAGATTTTTCGGGACGGTGCAAGAAGCAGGAAGTTGAGATAGCATAACGCTTCTCCCCACAAATCTGAAAATCAACAAGGAGTAACAGGAACTTGAACAGAGCACGAATTTTCAATTGCGTCTCGATAATCTCCCTCTCAACACTGGCAATCTTTTCGGCCTGCGCGGCCCCGCCGAAGGAAGTCCAACCCGAGCAATCAGCGGCGCCAGGGGCAGGCGCCGCTTCAGTCCCTGTCAAATGGACCATGCCTGCGCGATGGAAAGAGGGGCCGCCTAAACAGATGCGCGCGGCCACGTACCTGATTCCAGCCGCTGAAGGCGACAGCGAGGGAGCCGAATGCGCGGTATTCGCAAACCTGGGCGGCGGCGTTCAGGCCAACATCACCCGCTGGATCGGTCAGTTCGAGAATACTGACGGCCCTCCGAACCAGAAGTCGGAGACGATCAACGAACTGCCCGTGACGACCCTCGACGTGAGCGGGACGTTCAAAGGCGGCGGGCCAATGATGGGACAATCGAGCGGGCCGAAGGCAGGCTATCGGCTGCTCGGCGCAATCGTCGAGGGGCCGGAGGGCGACGTTTTCTTTAAATTGACCGGGCCTGCGAAGACGGTCGCGGCGGCGCATGACGAGTTCCAGGCGATGCTCAAATCGCTCAAGAAGTAGAATGGAGGCGCCAACGCGACGGCACCTCACGCTCGAATATCGGTTCGATTGTGAGCTTATCAGGAAGCGGACGGGGGAGCCTATGGCAGTTTGCAAATGCTTATACGGGACGGCAAGCGGTAGGGTACGGGGAGCGTGAGCGACCTGAGCATCGATCATGAGGTCTCATGATCGATGCTCAGGTCGCTCACGCTCCCCGTACCCTACCGGAGATCTCGCCACTACCCCGTACACGCAATCGCAAACCGATCTAAAACAAAATAAAACGGCGGGCGGATGAGCGGTAAGCCAATCCACTCGCCGTTTTGTTTTCAGGTCAGCCGCCAGTCTATTTCTTCGCGGCCTTCGGCTTGAAACCTCGAACGTGTCTGACCAGCGCGTTGATCTGCGCCGCTGAGAGCGTGTCTTTGAAGGGGGGCATTGTTTCCTTGCCCTCGCGGATGCTTTTGGCGAGCGCCGCGTTGGTGCGCGTCGCCTGCCATTTCGCGTCGGTGAAGTTAGGCGGGCTTAGGCTCTCAAGACCCTTGCCGTCTTCGAGGTGGCATTTGGCGCAATATTTTGTGTAGAGGGCGGCGGCGTCTCCGCCCGCGTTCTTGCCTTTGGCAGGTTGAGCGGCGGATTCGAGCCACGCGAACGGGGCGAGAATGGCGACGGATGAAAGAATTAGGATGAGCAACAGTGGTTTCCTCATTGGTGTCTTCATACTCCTTAAGATGCGACGGGATTGAGTTGGCACACGAAGGGGTACGCGATTATACGCCAACGCCCGCGCTCGATATTATAAAAAGTGATTTTGGTCTGACCGACTTCAAGACCGCGCAAATCGTAAAGCTTGACCGAGATGAAAAGCAAGCGGTGTGCCCATGAGTGATACTGCGGACTGAAAATCAGTTCGCGATTTTTTTGAAAATCGTTGTCCTTTCCCAAGGCGCCCGTTCGTCTACAAGACGACAAACGACGATCACGGCATTTTCGGAAACGAATGTGTCAGCTAAAAATCTACGGCCGCAGGCCGGTTAATGAAGGGGAACATATGCCACAATACATCCTACTCCTGCGCGAAGCGCCGTCCGATTTCTCGAACTTCTCGCCCGAAGAGACGCAGCAGATTATCGGCGAATACGTCGCCTGGCGGAGCAAAATCCAAGCCGAAGGCAAATATGTCGGAAGCAATAAGCTCAAGGACGAAGGGGGCCGCCACGTCTCGATACGCAACGGCAAAGCGCGCGTTGTCGACGGCCCATACGCCGAAGCCAAAGAGGTAATGGGCGGTTATTTCGTCATCAACGCGGCCAATTACGACGAAGCCGTAGAAACGTCGAAAGGCTGCCCGCACCTGAAATACAACGGGTGGATCGAAGTCCGGGAGATCGAGCCGGTCCCGGTCCCGGCCGGGTGATTATGTCATCACAATCGTCAGATCAAATACATCAATCGGTCGATCATCTGTTCCGCCATCGGGCGGGGCAGATGATCGCCACTCTGACGCGCATCTTCGGAATAAGGAGGCTGGATCAGGTCGAAGACGCCGTGCAGGACGCAATGGCGCGCGCGCTGAGGTTGTGGCCGTATCAGGGCCTGCCCGACAATCCGACCGCGTGGCTGATTCAGGTGGCGAAGAACCGGATGCTCGATCAACTGCGCCGCGACAGCAGGTTGACTGAAACGACCGACGAGGTCGAGATTCCGGCCGGCGGAGAAGCCGACGCCGCCTTCGCCGGTGAAATCCGCGACGACCAGTTGCGGATGATCTTCACCTGTTGTCATCCGCTGATCCCGGAGGACGGACAGATCGCGCTGACGCTGAAGACTGTCGGCGGCTTCAGCGTCGCCGAGATCGCGCGGGCGTTTCTCGCCAGGGAACCTTCCGTCACAAAAACCATCGCGCGGGCGAAACAGCGGTTGCGCGACTTCGACATCAAGCTTGAAATGCCCTCGGCCTGACATCGAGCGAGCCTGTGAGAAGGTTCTTGATGAAGAGGATCACTGATTGCGGATTGCGATGATTAGCCACAGAGACACCGCAGCCACAGAGAAGGGCATGGAAAGATGAAAGCCATCCTCTGTTGATTTACTCTGTGGCTGCGGTGTCTCTGTGGCTAATCTCCGCAATCCGCAATCGAAGAACTATTCTGGCAATTTCTCCTGCTTAGGCTCTGGCAAGAAGAAGCTCAAGACCAGATTGCCCGCGTAAACCAGAAACGCCACCCCGGCCGCGGCGTAAGCGAGTTTCGTCGCGGGCGCTCCGGCGGGCGCCGCCGCCACCAATTGTGTGGTCAGCAGCGGGGCCGACGCGCCGATCATCCGCCCGCCGATGTTCGCGGCGAAGCTCTCACCCGTCCCGCGCAAATGCGTCGGATAGAGGCGCGGCAGGTAATTTCCCCAGAAACTCAATTGCGCGACGGTGAACAGCCCGGCGAAGAACATCCCCACTTGCAAGAGCCGCAGATCGCTAGTACCCGGAAAGATGAAAATCAACGGGACCAGGATCAACCCCGGAACCAGGAAGACGCGAAGCAGATTCCGTCGGGACAGGACGCGGATCGCCAGAAACGCCAACAGGAATCGCCCCACCAAACCGCCGATCTCCTGAATTGTCTGAGTAAATCCGACAGTGCTCTGGATGATCTTTTGACGCTCGGGCGGCGGCAGCAGGCTGTCAACTTTGACAAGCGCAGGCACGATCTGCGGAATCTGTTGAATCGCGCCGAAAGCGGCGCCCAGGCTGCATGCGAACATCGCAGCAGTAATCAGCGTCGTCTTCCGGTGTTCGGGGTTGAACAGTTCGGCGATACTCGGACGTTTCAGCGTGCCTTCGGCCTTCTTCTTCCGCCAGACCGGCGATTCGGGAAGAAACGGGCGGATGACGATCAACGGAACCGCGGGAATCAAGCCTGAGATCATCAGGTACCGCCAGTTCTCGTGTCCTCCATAGATCGCGGGCAGCGAGTTGGCCGTCTTCGAGATCAGAAACGCCATGCCACTGACCATCACGCCGCCTAACGAAGAGAACGCTTGCGTGTAACCCAGCACCGCCTCGCGCTGTCTCGGCTCCGGGAACAACTCGGCCAACCATGCGACCGCGGCTACGAACTCGACACACACGCCGATGAATTTCGCGCAGCGCAAGATCAATAACATCTCGAGCGAAGTCGCAAAGCCCCCGGCGAAGGCCGCAAACGCATAGATCAGAATACTCCAGGTCAAGACGCGCCGCCTTCCCAACCTGTCGGTCAAATATCCGCCGAGCAATCCGAAAACGCCGCCGCACACGGCGGGCACGTAGAAAAACAGATCGCGCCAGTGGTTGTAATCCTGGCTCCCGAATTGCAGATTGCCCAGCGTTTCCAAAGCCGGGCGGATCATCAACGGCAGCATCAAAAGCTCATAAGTGTCGAACGCGAAGCCGATGACGGCGATGATGCAGATAAGCCATTGGACAGATGTAAGGCGCGGCGCAGTTTCCGAGCTATTGGTCATATTTGGATGGTTGGATTGATTTGAATAGAAACAGCCTGGATTACCAGATGACGTCTTGCCGTCGTGGTTTTCCAATCTCCCACCGGGTAATCACGCGTGGCGATAACTTCACGACTTTGCCACTCGGAGCAAATCTAGCCTAGTCGCGCCGGGAGGTCAAAACATCGATCATTCGACTCTGTAATTCGGGGCTTCCTTCGTGATGATCACGTCGTGGACGTGCGATTCTTTGAGGCTGGCGGCGGTGATCTTCATGAAGCGCGCGTTGCGCTGCAATTCGCCGATCGTGCGGCAGCCGGTGTAACCCATTCCCGCGCGCAGCCCGCCGACGAGTTGCGCGACGAGCGCCGCGAGAGAGCCTTTGTAAGTCACGCGGCCTTCGATGCCTTCGGGCACTAATTTGCTCTCGGCGTCCTCGCCCTCCTGGGCGTAACGGTCCTTGCTCCCCTGCTTCATCGCCGCCAGGCTGCCCATTCCGCGGTACGATTTGAAGTTGCGGCCCTGATACAGAATGATCTCGCCGGGCGATTCGTCGACGCCCGCGAGCAGCGAGCCGATCATCACGGCGTCGGCGCCGGCCGCGATGGCCTTGGGGATGTCGCCGGAATATTTAATGCCGCCGTCGGCGATCACGGGGACGCCCGAACCCGCCGCGCCTCGGACGCATTCCGCGATGGCCGTGATCTGCGGCACGCCCGCGCCGGTGACCACGCGAGTTGTGCATATTGAGCCAGGGCCTATGCCGCACTTGACCGCGTCCGCCCCGGCTTGAATCAAGGTTTTCGCGCCGTCGGCCGTGCCGATGTTGCCGGCGATCAACTCTATCTCGGGGAAATGCCGTTTGACGCGCTTGACGGCTTCGACTACGCGCGAGCTGTGGCCGTGCGCCGTGTCGATGGCCAGGATGTCTACGCGGACTTTGACCAACTCCGCCGCGCGCTCCAGGAAATCGCCCGTCGCGCCGATGGCCGCGGCGCAGCGCAGGCGGCCCAGGCTGTCCTTCGCCGCGTTCGGATATTTGATCGCCTTTTGAATGTCTTTGACCGTGATCAGGCCCTTGAGGTGGTAGTTCTCGTCGACGACCAGCAGCTTCTCCACGCGGTATTTTTGCAGGATGCCTTCGGCCTCGCGCAGCGTGGTGCCGACCGGAACGGTGATCAGGTTCTCCCTGGTCATCACTTCCGAGATCGGCAGATCGAGCCGCGTCTCGAAGCGCAGGTCGCGGTTGGTCAGGATGCCGACGAGCCTCCCCTGTTCTGCGATGACCGGCACGCCTGAAATCTTGTACCGCTCCATGACGGCCAGCGCTTCGCGGACTTTGCGGTCCGGGGTCATCGTCACCGGATCGACGATCATCCCCGATTCGGATCGCTTGACCTTGTCCACCTCGTCGCGCTGCGCCTCGATGGACAGATTCTTGTGGATCACGCCGATCCCGCCCTGCTGCGCGACGGCGATCGCCATCGGGGCCTCGGTCACGGTGTCCATCGCCGCGCTGACGACCGGAATGTTGATGTTGACGTTGCGCGTCAGGCGCGTCGTCGTGTCCGTCTCCGCCGGCAGGATCTCGGAATATGCCGGAACCAGCAGAACGTCGTCGAATGTCAGAGCTTCCATCAAGTTTTCAGTCAACATAAAATTTCACCCAAAAACAAAAACCGCGCGAGACTCATCTCGCGCGGCGCTGTATCTTGCAACGCTTGTGAGCGCGCAATCCGGCAAGCTCAGCCTGCGCGCCCATCTTCTCATAAAAAAGCGATGAAGGGCTAATTAAGATATTGTTGATAGTTATCTTTGGTGATACGGACATTAGTCGCCCTAGTAGCTTTCGGATTAGTCAGGAGTCTGACGAAATCCATATTGCGACCGTTGATGGCGATCTTCAAGGACTGAACCCTGCCTATTGATAAAATAATCGCTTCACTCACATCGAATTCGCGCGACTGGCCGGGTTGCAATAGCATCTGCTCGGCCTCTTTGCCGTCAGGCTTGACTTTGAGCCAGACCTCTTCATCCGGAGCGGTGAGCTGCACCCGCATCGCGCCTGACGGCGCTTCCGGCGTCGGGCTGGGCGTCGGAGACGCCGTATCTCCCGGCGTCGGGCTGCCCGGCAGATTGGAAGACGGAGACGCTGTAGCTTCCGGCGTCGCGCTCGGCGTGGGCGTCACGCCGGGCGAAGCCGGAGTGTTTAACCCGGCCACGGCGCTTCCGCCGGAATCGGGAACAGCAGGTGTGAAATATTGATAAGCCAGGTAGGCCAGTGAGCCTATAACTAGCAGCGCCACGAAACTGAGAAGCAGACCGTTGCCTGACGACTGCCTGAAATCAGGCTCATCGACGCCCAATTGGTAACCGCGCTCCGGCTCGCCGCCTTGTTCTTGCCATTGCTCTTGATAGAGATTGACCGCCTGCTCCTCGTCGAAGCCGACCTGTCTGGCGAATTTGCGGACGAATGCGCGGTTGAAAACACCGCCGGGTAGAACATCGTAAGCGTCGTTTTCTATCGCTTGGAGAAAACGAATGCTGATGTGGGTGGATTCGGCGATTTCCTGGAGCGAGATACCTTTTTCTTCACGCGACTGTTTCAGTTGCTGGCCTAAAGTTGCCATGTTGTTCAGACTTGACACCCCGATCTAATAAGGTGAAACCACTAAAAAAGCTCGAAGACATCTTATTTAAACCGATCCGGGCTGTCAATTTTCGTCTTTGGCGATCGTGGTGTCGCGCTAACGCGCGACGTGGCGGTAACCCGACCGTGAGGGAGGGCGCAGATCCACGCCACCCCCTCACTCTCGGGTTACCGCCGCGAGGTCACATCGAACGCTTCGGCCAGGCCCTCGGCGCTGGTCTGTGGCGCTTCGCAGTAAAAATTGCGGCAAACATAGGCCGTCGCCTTGCCGTCGATCCTGCCCCTCCCTTCGAGCAGCTTGACGGTCTGCGAGGCCTTTGAATCGGCATCCGGCGCGAAGGCGACCACCTTGTTCGGCAAGTAGCGTTTGAAAACCAGATCGACCATCGCGCGCGTCTCCGGGGCCTCGGGCGCGCCGATGATGGCGATCTCATATGGCGAGGCCAGAAACAGATCGAGAGCCGAAAGCATGCGCCCGAACGCGCTCGGCGCGCGCATCATAGCCGGTTTCACAAGGCGGAGTATCATTTCGGCCATCCCGCGGTAACGATCGACGCCCGTGAGCAGTGACAGCCTGATGAGCGCCGACGCGGCCACCGAATTCCCGGACGGGATCGCGTTGTCGTAAAAATCCTTCGCGCGCGTGATCAACCTCTCATGATCGGCGCTGGTGAAGAAGAATCCGCCCGCCTCGGCGTCCCAGAATTGCGCGATCATCGTCTCCGCCAACGCCCTCGCCTCTTCAAACCAGCGCGGGTCGAACGACGCTTCGTATAGCGCCAGCAATCCGTCAACCACATAAGCGTAATCTTCGAGGTAGCCGTTCAATTTGCTCTCGCCGTCTTTGTGCGTCCTGAGTAACCGCCCGTCGCGCCGCAGCCTGGTCAGTAGAAAGTCCGCGTTCCTGACCGCAAGCTCCAGATAGTCTTTCCGATCGAAGGCGCGCGAAGCCTCGGCGAAGCTCCGCATCATCAATCCATTCCACGCGGTCAGTATCTTTTCATCGCGATAAGGCTTGACGCGCTTCTCGCGCGCATCGAAGAGAACCTTGCGGCCGCGTTCAATAACTTCGGCCAGGCGCTCGCGCGATACCCTCATCAACCTGGCGATTACGTCAATGTCTTCGTCGACGCGCAGGATGCTGTGGCCCTCAAAATTGCCCATCTCCGACACGTCGAAGTAGCGGTTGAACAGGCGCGCGTCTTCTTCGCCGAGCAGCGCCGTGACCTCTTCCGGCGTCCAGACGAAAAACTTCCCTTCCTCGCCCTCGCTGTCGGCGTCTTGCGTGGAATAAAAACCGCCCTCTTTGTCGGTCATTTCGCGCGTGACGTAATCGAGCGTCTCGACGGCGATGCGCTTGTAAAACTCATTGCCGGTGGCCAGAAAGGCTTCCGTGTAGACGCGGCTCAAGAGGGCGTTGTCATAGAGCATCTTCTCGAAATGGGGCACGAGCCATTTTTCGTCGACCGAGTAGCGATGAAAGCCGCCGCCCAACTGATCGTACATTCCGCCGCGCGCCATCTTGTTCAGAGTCAATTCGACCACGTCGAGCGCGCCGGCGTCCTTCGTCCGGCGCCACTGGCGCAGCAGAAACCCCAGCGCCATCGAGGGCGGGAATTTGGGTTTGTTACCGAACCCGCCATGAACCGGATCGCGCGCCCTCAGCAGGTGATTCGCCGCGTGATCGGCGACCTCGTAACTCAGCCCGCCTTCCTCCCCCCCTTTCGGCGCGACGACCCGGTCCAGCCGCTTCAACTCGCCCAGCATCCCTTCGGCGCTGTTCTCGATCTCGTCGCGCCGCGCGCTGTAGGCCTCGGCGACCGAGATCAGCACGCGCGGGAACCCTGGCATCCCGTAGCGGTCAACCGGCGGGAAATAGGTCCCGCCGTAAAACGGTTTGCCGTCGGGCGTCAGAAAGACCGTCATCGGCCACCCGCCGCTCCCGGTCATCATCTGCACGGCGTTCATATAAATCGCGTCCAGGTCGGGACGCTCTTCGCGGTCGACCTTGATGTTGATGAAGTTGTCGTTCATCAATTGCGCGATGGCTTCGTCCTCGAACGATTCCCTGGACATTACGCTACACCAATGACATGCCCGGTAACCTATGCTCAGCAGTATCGGCTTGTCTTCCCGCCTCGCGCGATCGAACGCTTCTTCTCCCCACGCGTACCAATCAACAGGATTATGCGAATGGTGCGATAAATACGGGCTGCTCTCATGAATCAGCCGGTTGGTATGTTTAGGCGTATCGCTCTCAATTTCCTGATTACTTTTCACTCTTCCCTCCAGGTCCAGCCTTTATGGCTTTTTCGTTGACCGTTTTTCAACTGATGCATACGAACAGGATGTAATCCATGCTCACGGCAAAACGCCCGTAGATTGGCGATGATCACTCGTTGCCCATCAGGATTGATGAATCCTGTATACACTTTCGGCTCTGATTTTTGCCTGCCGTCCTTATGTGTCCAGCCACGGTGACTGCAAATCCTGCCGTGCGCTACGGCAACCATATGCGTGTTGTCCAGCCCCCGCTCACGACAAAAAGCAGCGAGGTTCGTAATTGGCCCCACGGGATGGCCATCGGGGTCAATGAATCCATCGTAAGTCTTGACATAATCACGCTGACGGATGCTGTTTTTATGCGTCCAACCCTTGTAAGACTTCAGCTTGCTCTTTCCCATCGCCAGCCTATGCATAGAAGGGAAATCCAATCCATGCCTACGGCAGAATTCCTGAAGATTGAATATGGTGATCTCATTACCATCAGGATTAATGAAGCCTTCCCAAACTTGCGCGAAAGTGTCTCTAGGCGAACCAGCAAACAAACAGATGTTGAAGCCGATTTTCCTATCGGTACATTGACTCTTATCAATCCATTCCTGCTCAATGCGCAATAAAAATGCCCGTTTTACATATTCCACCACGGTGAATTCGAAGTTCTCTTCACCGTATTTATTCCAGGCCTGTTGTAAATGCTGATTTACGTGGACACCTCGCCGCAGCCTTCGCCGGTGCTCCGCCCATCGCGCAAGCATGTACACTGCGCTACCAATGTAGATTTGGCCTGTGATTAAGCAGCGAATTTGATATACGCCTGAGGGCCGCAGGATTTTCTTAGTTTGACTTTTGCCGGGCATCCTAATCCTTTCGTGGCGAATGCGACCATTGCGACGGGATGAAATGAATTTCGCGCCCTGCGCTGGCTTCGTCCGTGTTCAGATTGTAAACTGGGAAGCCGAAAATGATCTTTGGAGTAAAGATCATACTACCGCTCCCTTGAGGGAAAACGAAAGTCGGATGAGTTATCAATGTTTGCTATTTGACCTTGATGGAACGTTGGTGGATTCGCGCGCCGATCTGATCAATTCGGTCAACTTAATGTTGGCTGAACTCGGGCGCGCGAAGCTGCCCGACACACGCGTACTAAATTTCGTGGGCGAAGGCGCGCGCTTGCTGGTCGAGCGCGCGTTAAAGGCCGATCAGAACGGCGCGACGCCGGATTACGACGTCGATCACGCGCTCGAAGTCTTTCGACGCCACTACCGTGAGCATTTGCTGGATCAAACGCGCGTCTACCCCGGGGTCAAAGAGACGCTGGCGCGGCTCGGTCACATTCCGAAAGCCGTCGTCACCAACAAGCCTTACGAATTCACAATCTCGCTGCTCGAAGGAATCGGGCTGTCGCCGTATTTCAAGGTCGTTATCGGCGGAGATTGTCTGCCGGAGCGCAAACCTTCGCCGCTGATGCTCCTCGAAGCGGCGCGCAGGTGCGGCGTTCTGGCGTCGGAATGCTTGATGATCGGCGACAGCCGCGTGGACGTCGAGGCCGGGAGGGCGGCGGATATGAAGACATGCGGCTACATTCCCGGTTTTCGCGGGCGCACGGAACTGGTCGAGGCTGGAGTCGATTATGTGATCGAGCGTTTTAGTGAATTGTGCGCGCTAGTTGAATGCGCCAGAGCGAGGTCTTTTTTTTAGATTTCAAGAAATGAGCCGCCATGCTTGGCCCGGTTCCCGAGGGCCTTGGCCAATTTGAGCCAACGCGACTTGGAGACAAGGGCGCCGGGCCAAGCATGGCGGCTCGTCAAAGATCCATATTGGAGGTTGAATATCAACGGATCGGATCTTCAGCACTCATTCCTGTGAGCGAGTTTGCGAAACACCATCCATGCCAAGTAGAAGACTCCGGCGAAGATCGCCAGCTTGATGAGCAGCGGAAGCAGAGAGAAAACGATACCGAGCAAGCCCAAAATAAAATTAAGAACTGCCGAGACCGCCACCAATGCCAGAACCACGAGAATTATCGTGCCGATTGTCTGAGCCATAGACTTACTCTCCTTTTAAGCCTCTGCGAATTCGGGTCTTGATCGAAATTCCGATCCGATTGCAACGGGCTATACGCGGCCGTGGCGACCGATGTTTCAGCAATTTTGGCCCGCCTGGGCCAGTACCGGTCATTTGCCTTCTTTCACGCCATCTTTCAGCCGTTTGAAGAAATAGACCGGGTCGTTCGGCGAGCCGTGAACGCTGACCAACTCCCACCCCTTCGCGCCGAGCTTATCGAAGTTGCGTTCGAGCGGGAAAAATTCACGGCTAAATGAGCCGTCCGGCTGTTTTCGCATATTCGGATAATTTTCATTGCCCGAGGTCGAAAGGTTGACCGAGCCTCCAGAAACTATCAGATACTCCCATTGTGGCCCAGTTCCGCTCGTCCGATCGTCCGCGGCTTTGCTGAAATGACTATTTGTCGCGATCGCTGCGAACACAATCAGAAAAAGCGCCACAACAGGCAGTAAAATACGTATTCCTGTTTTCATCTTGTTCTCCTTAGATCCTGGCGCCGCCTGAATAGGACTTAATAGGACCCATAAGTCCTATGGGTCCTATAAGTCCTATTCACTGCTGCCAAGGACGTTTTTTATTCCAGCGACAGCGATTGAGCGGGTCGTTGACACCATTAAATCGCGGTTCCTATAATCCCGTTTCGAATGTTGCAGAGCCGCCACGCTTCGCGCCGCCTGTTACCGCTCCGAGTGAATTCAGCATAAGCATATTACGCGTAGACTGACATTCCGGCGCAATTTTTTGAGGGAGTTTTCACTATTTTGTTAGACCACCAGGAGATCGATCAAATTCAACAGCGTCGCCGCCATCTGGAAGAGATCGCGGAGATGGGCCATGAGGCCTACCCTAACCGCTTCGACCGCACCCACACAATTTCGCAAATAGTCGAGCGTTACCAGAAGTTCGCCGGCAAGAAGGACGACGAGGCCGAAGCCGCGCGAGTCAACGAAGAATTGAAGGCGGCGGAGGGTGGACGGGTCAGAATCGCCGGTCGCATTATGACGATGCGGCTGATGGGCAAGGCCGCGTTCGCTCCCCTCTCAGACGGCCTGAGCCGGTTGCAGATTTACGTTCGCAAGAATGACGTCGGCGACGAGGCCTGGGCGCTATATCAAAAGCTGGACCATGGAGATTGGATCGGCGTCGAAGGTTTTCTGTTCATCACGAAGACCGGCGAGCTTTCGGTCCACGTAACCCGGCTTCAATTCCTGGCCAAGGCGCTGCTGCCGATGCCCGACAAATATCACGGCGTGACCGACAAGGAACTGCGCTACCGCCAGCGCTACATCGATCTGATCGCCGGCGGCGCGGCGCAGGAAAGGCCTCCCGGCGAATTGACTTCGCGCGAGGTCTTCGAGCGGCGCGCGCAGATAATCCGCGAAATCCGCCGCTATTTCGACGACCGAGGCTACGTCGAAGTCGAGACGCCGATGCTCTCGCCGCTGGCGACCGGGGCGGCGGCGCGCCCGTTCGTCACGCATCACAACGCGCTCGACATCGACCTCTACGCGCGCATCGCGCCCGAGCTTTATCTGAAGAGGCTGGTCGTCGGCGGCTTCGAGAAGGTTTACGAAATCAACCGCAACTTCCGCAACGAAGGACTGGACTACAAGCACAACCCCGAATTCACGATGCTCGAATGGTATCAGGCCTATTCTGATTTCAATGACCTCATGGATTTGACTCAGGACCTGATCACGACGCTGGTGGACAAGGTCTGCGGGACGCGCCGGGTGGTCTATCGGAGCCGCGTGATCGACTTCAACGAGTGGCGGAGGATGACTATGCGCGAAGCGGTGTTGGAATATTGGCCCGCCGAGGCGACGCGGCCGACGCCGGAAGGCTTGATGGAGCGCGAGAGTCTCGAAGCCGCCGCCGCCGAGATCGGCCTGGACTTCGACCCGAAGTTGAACGACGGGCAGTTGCTGGGCGGGATCTTCGATCATGTGGCCGAGCCTCATCTGATCGGCCCGACCTTCATAACCGAATTTCCGACGGAGCTCTCGCCCCTCTCGAAGCAGAAGGCCGCCGACCGGCGCTTCGTCGAGCGGTTCGAGCTTTACGTCGCCGACATGGAGATCGCCAACGCCTTCTCGGAACTTAACGACCCGGTCGAACAGCGCCGCCGCTTCGAGGAACAGATGAGACAGCGCGAGCGAGGCGACGAGGAGGCCATGATGCTAGACGAAGATTACATCCGCGCGCTCTCTTACGGGATGCCGCCGACCGGAGGCGAAGGGATCGGGATCGACCGCCTGGTCATGATCCTGACCAATCAGCATTCGATCCGCGACGTGATCCTCTTCCCGCACATGCGCCCGGAATCGGGGAGCGGGAGGGCGGGAGAGTGAGGGAGCGGGAGAGCGAGGGAGCGAGAGAGTGAGGGAGCGGGAGAGCGGGAGAAATTGATTCTACCCAACTCCTACTCTCTCGCTCTCCCGCTCTCTCGCTCCCTCGCTCCCTCACTCCCCATCTCTCCCGCTCTCCCACTCTCCCACTCTCAACAAATGCCATACGAACTCTTCATCGCGTTACGTTATCTGCGCGCCAGGCGCAGACAGGCGGCCGTCTCGGTGATCACGGCCATAGCCGTCGCGGGGATCACGCTCGGCGTCGCGGCGCTCATCATCGCGCAGGCGCTGATCACGGGGTTTCGCGCGGACGTTCAGGACAAAGTGCTTCAAGGCACCGCCCACCTCAATCTGCTTAAAGCGGACAACGGCGGCATCGAAAATTATCGCGAGTTGGTCGAGCGCGTCCGCTCCGCGCCCGGCGTGAGCGAGGCTTCCGCCACGATCTACGCGCAAGTCCTGCTCAGCGCCCATGGCCGTCAGGAATACGCGGTGCTCAAAGGCGTCGATCTGAATTCGCCACGCGAGGCCAAGGAGGTCTTCTCGACCGTGATCGAAGGCGATCCGGCGCGGCTCAAACCCGCCCCCTCGAATCAGCCTCCTGATCAGAGCCAGAAGGAGCCGGAGGAAGAGGCGCTGGAAGGGGTCATTCTCGGCAAACAATTGGCGCAGGCGATGGCGCTGCGCGTAGATGACGTCGTGACGGCGATCTCATCGCACACCCGGTTGACTCCAGCCGGGCTGCAGCCGCGACCGCGCTACACGCGCTTCCGGGTGGCGGGAATCTTCTCTTCGGGTTTGTACGAGTACGACGCGAAGTGGGCCTACATTACGCTCTTCGCCGCGCAGAACGTGAAAGGTAGCGGCGACGCCGCCGAAATGATCCAGATGAAGGTGGCGGACATTTACGCCGTCAAAGAGATCGGCGAGCGGGTCCGCGCGCTCGCCGGCCGGGATTTCGCGACCACCGACTGGCAGGAGTTGAACCGCCCGCTGTTCGCGGCGCTCCAGTTGCAGCACCGAGTGGTATACGTCTTCTTCGCGCTGCTGATCGCCATCGCCGCGCTCAACATCATCACGACGCTGACGATGATGGTTATTGAAAAGAACCGCGACATAGCGATCCTGCGCGCGCAAGGCTCCACGCCGCGATCAATTCGGCGAATATTCATGCTACAGGGGCTGGTCATCGGCCTGATCGGGGCGGCCTCGGGGCTGCTGCTCGGCCTCGGCCTGAGTTGGCTGGCCAATCATTATCAATTGATTTCGATTCCGGCTGAAATCTATGCCGTCTCTCACGTCACGCTCAAAGTCGAATCCATTGACTGCGTCCGTGTGGCGGTTCTGGCTGTCATCATCTGCCTGTTGGCGACGATCTATCCGGCGCGGATGGCGGCCAGGCTCATGCCGGTCGAGGCGCTTCGTCACGATTAGCTCAGGGAATGGAAGTAGAGTTTCATTTTTCATTTGTCATTGTTCATTTGTCATTTGTCATTGCCCTGAGATCAGCCCTGAGATCAGTCGGTCGATGCCCGATGAACATTTAGCGGTTTTCCGCAATGACAAATGACAAATGAACAATGACAAATGAAAAATATTCTTCTTTCCTACTCATTGGCCAGTGTATTTCAAAACCAGGCCCTCGGCGCCGACCACCCAAACCCCTTTTTTCGAGGCGGAAAGTCCGTAGAGATTCGCTCTGGTGCCGCTCTCCTGACCGATCCAGTTTTTCCCCCCGTCACCCGATCTCAAGATCGTTCCGTTCCAGCCGATGACCCATCCATTTTTATCGTTCGCGAAGGCGACGCTGAGGAGATTCTGCGACGTCTCGACCGCCACCCTCTCCCAGGTCAGGCCCGCGTTCGTCGTTCGGAGAATCGTCCCTTTGTCGCCGACTATCCAGGCGTTCTCTTTGCCCCGCGTTTCGATGTGGTAGAGGTGGTTCGTCGTCCCGCTGGCCTGTCGCTCCCAGGTGCGGCCTCCGTCATCGGTGTAAAGGATCGTCCCCTTCGCGCCGACGACCCAGCCGCGTTTTTCGTTGACGAATTTTACGTGAACCAGTTCTTCCCGCGCGCCGCTCTCCTGCCGCCGCCAGGTCTTCCCGCCGTCTTCGGTGTGCAGGATCCTGCCGGTGTCGCCGACAACCCAACCCTGCTTCTTGTCCGGAAAGGCTACGCTGTAAAGCGTCGGCACGTCGTCTTTTTTCGCCCCTGGCGCCACGGCTAATTGGAACATCAGTTCCCAAGTCCCCCCGCCGTCCGCCGTCTTCAGTATCCGCGACCCGGTCGAGCCGATCGTGACGAGCCAGCCTTCGTCGCGGGTCCGGAAGAAGATGTCGCTGATGTTGTCATTGAGATTGGGGCTTTGCGGCAGCCATTCCCCGCCGTTGTCCTGAGTCGTGTGGATGATTCCGCGGTCTCCGATCACCCACCCGTATCGCCCGTCCATGAAAAACACGCCGTTCAGATCGCGCCTGGATTTCTCCTGAAAAGCCACGACCCATTGGGCCTGAGCCACGGCGGTGATGACAAGGGGCAAAGCTACGGCCATAAGAGTTTGTAGTAAACGATTCATAACTTACTATCTCCTGCCTGCCATAGAGACAAGGGGACAAGGAGACAAGGGGACAAGGGGAGGGGGAGATAGGGAGAAGATTCTCCCCTTCTCCTTGTCCCCTTGTCCCCTTGTCTCTCCATCTCTGTGGCCTCTGTGATCTCTGTGGCAAGTTCTTCAGGGCCTCGATTGCGAGGCGTCTGAGCCCTGAACTGACGACTGTAGTTTGACATTCGGCAGATTCAATCTGAATTCGATGTCAGCGCCGCGCGACCCGAAGGCGATCATTCGCCCCAATTGATCGACCGCCATTTCGAACGTGCGGTCGCGACCGGCCAGCAAGTCCGCTATGCGTGTTTCGAGTTGCAAATCGGGCTTAACGCCCGCCCCTTCGATGCGGCGCCCCATCGCCGTGCGATAGTCGCTGTCGCTCACGTTGAGCTTGCCGCCGTCGAGGAGCTTCAACGTCCGGCTGACGCCGAGCAGACAGCCGCAGGTTGTGGGGCTTGCGCCGACGATTGTAGCGCGTTTCCGCTCCTGCATCGCGGCGGCGAAGATTTCGGAACCGCTGGCCGAACGCGCGCTGACCAACACGACGAGCGGCCCGCGATAACTTATCTCCGTCCGCTGGGTGTAACGGGAGGCTGCGCGCCCCTGCCGGCTGATGAATTCTCCAAGGCCGTCGCCTTCGGTAAGAAAGTAACTCGCGATCTGAGCGACGGTGGCGACGAAACCGCCGCCGTTGTTCCGCAAATCGAGAATGAGACCGCGCGTCCCCTGCGCCTCCCGCATGGCGGCCTCGAAATCTTCTTCGATCTCGGGCCCGAATCCCGTGACCTCGATGTAGCCGATGTTATTAAGCGGTTTCCTGACGACAACGCGCCGCTGGAATTCGACGAACCGTCGGGTCAGCGTCACGGTGTGCGGTCTCTCTTCGATGTCCAGGAAAGTCACCGACACCGGCGTGTCGCGCGGCCCGTGAAAAAGTTTGTCGTAGGTCTGCGTCTCGAGCGCCGTCTGGGTCGAGCTTTCTATGATCTCGTCGCGTATGCGTTCGAGCGCTTTCTGGACAGGCAGTCCGTCGACTTGTAAGATGGTGAAGCCAGGACGTAAGCCCAGGCGCGCGGCCTCGGAACCGGGAGCGACCCAGGTCACGACGGGTCTGCCCTCAATGCGGCGCACGGCCATTCCGACCGTGGAGCCGGCCGGGCGGTCGCGATCGAAGCCTTCCTCGGGCGCATAGATTCGCGTGTGCGCGTCGCCAAGCCTGCCGATCATTTGCCGCAGCACTCGATAAAACTCCGCGTTATTGCGGGCCGCTTCGGCTTGCGGGCGGAAAATCTCGCGCTGCAACCGCCAATCGACCCCGCGATAACGCTTGTCGTAATAATTGTCGTATATCGCGCGCCAGACCTGATCGAAGACTTTGAGCCGATCTTCGCGGCTGTTTGCCCCCCCGGCGCCCTGCGCGAACGCGCCGACCTGCGGACGGGCGTCCGGCGCCCGCAAACAAATCAACGAGCAGAACAGTAAAACGGCCGGAAATAACGCGCGCATTATTGCGGATTGCGGATTGCGGATTGCGGATTTATGAGGGGTGGCGAGTTGTGATTCCATTCTGTCCTTAACGATCCATTTTGGTGATTTGAGATTTCGTTGCCCTACGGATTCGAAGTGCGCTTAGTCTTCTTGTAATCCGCAATCCGCAATCCGCAATCCGCAATCCTCACAGCGTCTGCATCAACCTGGTCAGCAGGGCAGCGCGGCGGGGAATGTCGTCGATGACGACGTGTTCGTGTTCGGCGTGCGCGCCCGCCCCGTCGACGCCAAGTCCGTCGAGCGTGGGCACGCCCATCGCCGCGATGAAGTTTCCGTCCGAGCCTCCCCCGACGACCTCGTCTTTGAGGTCGAATCCGAGTTCGACCGCCAAGCCCCTGGCGTGTTCGTAGAGCGCAATGTTCTTCTCCGAGCGCGGCATCGGCGGACGATTTATTCCTCCCGACACTTCGACCCGCGCGCCGGCGGTGGCGGGCGTGAGTCCGCGAATCGCGGCGACCAGATTCTCGCCGTCTTCCGGCGTCCAGAACCTGACATCGACTTTGGCGGAGGCGCAAGCCGGGATGACATTCAATGCGCTGCCGCCTTCGATCAGCCCCACGCTGACCGTGAGCCCCCGCTCGTAATCGTTGAGCGCCGCCAGCCGCAGAGTTTGATGCGCCAACTCGACGATCGCGTTGACCCCTTTTTCCGGATCGAGACCCGCGTGCGCGGCGCGCCCCAGCGCCCGAACGGTGAAAGTCCCGATGCCTTTGCGCCCGGTTTTGACAACGCCTCCGGAGATCGGCGGCTCGAGGATCAGAGCGGCGGCGGCGTTCTTCGCTTCCTCCTCGATGAGCGGGCGCGAGGTCCGGCTGCCGATCTCTTCGTCGCAGGTAAGGAGCAACGTAATCGGCCTCTTCGTGGCCAGCCGCAGCGAGACGATCGTCCGCAACGATTCGACGGCTATCGCGACGCCGGATTTCATATCGAAGATTCCGGGGCCGTGAGCGCGCCCTTCGGGCGTGACGCAGAAAGGCAGGCGTTCGAGCGAGCCGACCGGCCAGACAGTGTCCAGATGACCCACCACCAGAACGCCCCGCCCCACCCCGCCGTGACCGAAGTCGAATCTGGCGCGCAGGTGAGTTCCGTATCCGGTTTGCGGGATCAATTCGACCTGGCCGCCGATTTCGCGCAATTGCGCGGCGACGAAGCCAGCAATCTCATTGAGCCGCGACTCTTCGCGAGACTTGGTCTCGCGCTCGACCAACTCCCGAATCGATTTGAGAATCGCCTCCCGGCGCCCGGCGTAAAGATCGAGCAAAGCGCGGTTTGACATGGCGTCCGAATCATGCACAATACCGCATCATCTGACAAGTTCTTGGTTATAGAACTGAGTCAGCAATCAAGCTCCGTCAAGAGGCCATACCCCGTAAGTCTTCGTCGCTGGCTTCGTTGAATATGGCGCCAGGGCCGCTTCCCGGCGCCGGCGGATTCCCAGGCGACGGTCGTTCAAACGGTGTTTGGCGCTTGATGTAAAAAAAGCGGCGCTCCGGAAACTTACAGCGGACTGGCGGCGTCAATAGCGTCAAGGCGTGAAGGCGCCTCTTCAAAGGCGCCTTAAGGTAAAGTAGTCAGATTTCAGAGTCGCGCCGTCGCGGCGGCTCACCCAACCCCTGAGTTCTGATTTTGAGATCCGGGATGATTCCTAGATAAAGACCGTGGAGGATAAATTCCATATGAAGAAGTATAGCCCGTTGATCGCATTAACGCTGCTGGCCGGTTGCCTGGCGCTTTCCCCTTTGAGAGCGAACGCGCAGGATGAAAAGGAAAAGCAGGACGCAAAGCAGGACGCGTTTGAGCGCGAATGGTACGACACCTGCTACCAGAAGAAACCAAAAGATGAGGAGAAGTGCTACCAGCAATCCAAGGAATTGTTGGATAAATACCCCACGAGCAAATTTAACCCGAATGCGCAAAGGAACGTCAAGACCTATGAGAAAAACAAGGTTATGGAGAGGTTCCAGGCCGCGTTGACAGCTTATTCCAATGCGCCAGACGCCGCAAAACTCGATCAACTCTTTGCTGCCGGTGATGAATGCCTCAAGGGTGATAAGCTTGAGCCGGCGCTCCAACAATACGTCCTCGGACGAGTTGCTCTGGCAGGAACCAGTGGCGCGATGTCGGAGTTATACAAGAACCTCGATAAGATCAAAGGATACGCTGAGACTGCGCTTAAAGCTTTTGACCCCGCCGCTCCGCCGGAAGGCTGGAAGAAGGAGGAATGGGACCCATTGCGTGAGTTCCTACTGGCTCAGATGAATCAATACCTGGGCTGGCATTTTATCATGGGAACTAAGAGCAATACTGATCAGGGCCTCAACTATCTGGCTAAAGCCGTTCAGATGAGATGCAAAGACTGTGCCGGGTGGAAAGACCCGAACAATTACTTCCTCCGCTCAACCGTTTACAGCAATCAATACATCGAATTGAGAAAGCCATATGACGCGATGACAAATGAGCAGAAAACCGGCCCCGAGGGTAAAGAGGCGCTCAAGAAAATCAGTGAACTGCTCGACACTAAGCTGATTCCCGAATACGCCCGTGTTCTAGCGACGGCGACCAAGCCTGAAGTTAAAGGTATATACGACTTCGCTAAATCTCAGTTCGACTCGTTCTGGGAGTTCCGCACCGGAGCGAAAGATAAAGCTCCTGATTACATCAAGAAGTACGAGGCTGACCCGACCATAGCTCCCGTGCCGGTGCCAGCGAAGCCTGACGACCCGAGCAATTTGGATACTCCCGCCGCTCCGACACCCGGTTCCGCCAACGTCAAGCTGCAAGCGACTAAGCCGGGGGTCACCACTGGCGGCAAGGCGCCGGCGAACAGCAATGGCGCTAAATCGGCGCCGGCAAAAGGCAAAACCAAACCAAAGAGCAAAAAGCGTAGGTGAAGGATCGAGAATCGAGGATTGAGGATCGAGAATTGAGGATCGAGAATAATCGAGAATAGAAGATAGAAGATCGAAGATCAGGGATGGATATTGATGATCGAAGATCAGTTCATTAGGCCCAAGGCGATCCTCCATCCTCGATCTTCGATCAACGCCCCCGCCAGGTTTGACAAGGCCACTAATTCATGCAAAATACCGTTTGACCTGACAAGTTAGTGGTAAGGCTGTTAGCGCAGCGTTATCGACGTCGTGTCGGCGTCCCGGCTCACCCAATCCCCGAGTTCTGTTTCAAGACCTGGGAAGATTCCGATAAGAAGACTGTGGAGGATTCAGTTCTATGAAGAAGAAGTTTAGCCTATTGATCGCCTTAATGTCCCTGGCCGGCCTCATCGCGATTGCGCCGCTAACCGCAAACGCGCAAGACGATGCGCAGGCCGAGTTCGAGCGCGTCTGGTACGACACCTGCTACGCCAAGAAAGATGTGGAGAAGTGCTACCAGCAATCCAAGGAATTGTTGGAGAAATATACCAAGAGCACATACATCGAGAACGCAAAGGTGAAGGTCAAGGTGTATGACCAAAATAAAGCCTGGGAGAAATTTCAAGCGGCGTTTGACGCTTACTACAGGCAACCTCCACAAGACGCCGCGAAATTGGAAGCGCTCTTCGCCGCCGGTGACGCGTTCCTCCAGATCGAGCCTGACAGGCAGGCCCCGTCTCACCTCTATGCTCTCGGCCAGATGGCCCTGGCCGGACACCAGGCCTCGATAAGCAGGATTTATGACAAACTGGATAAGGTCAAGGATTACGTCGAACAGTCCATTAAGGCGTTCGAGAACGCCCAGTCTTCGGAGAAGACCAAGAAGGATTTCGACCTCTACGTGATTCCCTTGAAAGACCTCGTGACGGCCAACGGCGCCCAGTTCCTCGGCTTCCGGCTGATCGAAACCAAAGGCGACGTGAATCAGGCGCTCGGATATCTGACCCAAGCCACTCAGGTGAAGGGCAAAGACGGCGTCGGCTGGAAAGACCCGAACAATTACTGGCTGCGCTCGACCATCTACAGCGCTCAATACACCGAATTGAAAAGGCCGTACGACGCGATGACGGAAGAGCAAAAGGGCAGCGACGCGGGCAAAGATATTCTCAAGAAGGTCAACGAACTGCTCGACACCAAGCTGATCCCGGAATACGCCCGCGTCATCGCGACGGCCACCAATCCTAACGCCAAACCATTCCTCGACGCCGTCAAGCCGCAGTTCGACATCTTATGGAAATTCCGTACCGACGCGCCGGACAAGGCCGTCGATTACGTCAAGAACTACGTGAACGACCCGACTATCGCCAACGTGCCGGTCCCGGCTAAGCCTGAAGACGCGAGCAGCTTGAACGGCCCAGTCCCGACAACCGTTCCCGGCGCCGTCAAGTTGCAAGCCAGCGGGCCTGCCAGCGTCCCCGGCGGCAATGGCGCAGCCGAAAAAAAGACCAGTGTGAAAGGCAGTAGGAAGCGGGGCAGAGGTTAAGCAGAGGCGCCAGTAATCGTCGTGATCGACATAGCGACTGAAAATCAGGCATTCATCCAGGACGAAACGCCGTCCTCCTTCGAGGAGATGCTTTCGCATCTTGAAGAAGAGATCGGATATTTCTTCCGTGATCGCAACCTGCTTCGCAGGGCCATGACCCATCGCTCATACGCCAACGAGCAGGCCGACCCTCGCCCGCCTCACAACGAAGCCCTGGAATTCCTGGGCGACGCCGTGCTCGAATTCCTGATCAGCGCCTGGCTGCTGGAACTCTATCCGACCCAGACCGAAGGCACTCTATCGAAGATGCGCGCTTACACCGTCAGCGCGGTCAACCTGCAGAAACAGGCCGCCCGGCTGCGGCTTGGCAGCTACTTGCTGCTCAACCGGGGCGAGGAAAAAACTGGCGGGCGGAACAAAATGGCTCTGCTCGTGGACTCCTACGAGGCTCTGCTCGCCGCCGTTTACCTCGACCGCGGCATCGAGGCCGCAAGGGATTTCGTGCGGCGAGAGTTCGCCGACACACTAGCCGAGATCGACCCGCAAGACCTTACCGCGACCGATTACAAGACCGCGCTGCAAGAGCGCCTGCAATCGGTCGGGCTGCCGACGCCTCAATACGCCATCGTCGAGAGCCTCGGCCCCGACCATCGCCGCGTCTTCCGTGTCGAACTGCGCGTCAACGGCCAATGCTTCGCGACCGGCGAAGGGGCGACCATCAAAGGCGCCCATCAGGCCGCCGCCCGCGCCGCCATCGACATCTTTGAAACCGAGATCGAAAAACTCAAAGATACTCATGCCCACAGCCATGAAACGCAGACGGCGCCGGTTGAAAACGGGGCAAGAATTCCAATCACCGACACAATTTTCTGACTCTCTACTGACCGTCGCATTGATAAGGTTGGTCGAAAGGCGCATCGTCGATCAGCGGCGAGAGACAGCTGACGCCGGCGCATCAGAGAATTTACAACCATCGGAGGAGAGCGTATAGAGTACCGACTTTAGTCGGCTGCGCTCGGATTCCAAGCCCTGCCGACTAAAGTCGGCGCCGCGGAACGCACTCCCCGACGATTGTAGTTAAATTGAATGAGCCAATGTTGGTTGTTCCGATTGGCTTTAACCATCGTTCCGGCCATCAGAGGCTTCCGATTCAGTGTCGCCATGAATGAAACAGGGTCGACAACCTCGAACCTCGGCAGCGCTAAAGCGGCGCCGCTTTTAGCGCGCTCCACAAAACTCATCCCATTGGCTCTGTTCATCGCCGCTTTCGCCGTTTATTACTTCTCCAACTCACACTCAGGCTCCTATTACGATTACACATTCCGGATTGCGGAGGCGATGCTGGACGGCAGACTGGGACTGACCGAACGTCCCCCCGACTGGTTGAATGAAATGGTCCCGCTCGACGGGCAGTATTACTCGGTCTTCCCGCTGGGCGCGGTCCTGGCGATGCTGCCGCCGGCCGCGCTCAAGCGTCTCGGCCTTATCGAACTTTTCCCGGGAACGTTGATCGCCGCGCTGCTCGCCGGCGCGGCTTCGCTGCTCTTCTATCTGCTCTCGTCGAGATACGGCGACGGAGTCAAGCGAAGACTGATGTTGACGCTCCTGCCGGTCTTCGGGACCTGGATGTGGGCGAATCTGGCTTTCGCGGGGGCATGGCAGATCGCGCTGGGGATCGCGGTCGTAGGACAACTCGGGGCGCTCTATTTCATCTTGATCGACCATCGCCCGACGCTCGCCGGACTTTGCTTCGCTCTGGCCTTCGGCAATCGTACGGAGATCATTCTGCTGGCGCCGATTTTCATCTACCTGATCATCAAACACGCGCCGCCGGACGTCGTAAAAGACGGCGTCCGCCCGCGGCTGATGATCGACCGTTTCGTAGCGATCCCGATCGCCCTCGGCCTTTTGACGCTAGGCTACAACTACGCGCGGTTCTCTTCCGCCTTCGATTTCGGCTACGCGAGGATTCCGGGCGTGCTCGACGAGCCGTGGTACCGGCACGGCATCTTCTCGATTCATGCCATCCCGCTCAACGCCGAGGCGATGCTGTTCGAAACCTGGCGGCGCGTCGACCACTTCCCTTACCTCAGGCCGACAGGATTCGGCGGATCAATCTTTCTGAGCTGCCCTTTCTTGGTCTACCTGTTCAGAACCGGCGCGCGCGACGCCACGTTGAAGACGCTGGCGTGGGTCGCCATCGCGGTCTTGACGCTCACCCTCTGGCTACACGGCAACCCCGGCGGATGGCAAATCTCCTACCGCTACGCGATGGAGCTGCTGCCGTGGATGTTTCTGATCCTGCTCGAAAGCTGCCCGAAGAAGGTCGGCCCGATCGAAGTGGCGCTGCTCCTCGCCTCGATAGCGATCAACGTATTCTCGATGTGGCTGTTTTTGTGGACGCAATATATCAACGCTTGAGTACGGGCCGACACAACTAAGCTGAGGACTGACCATCGGCACAGTATGGGGAGCGTTAGCAACCTGAGATTCGACCATCGGTACGGTACGGGGAGCGTCAGCGACCTGAGCATCTGTCTCTTAACCGATGCTCAGGTCGCTGACGCTCCCCGTACCGTACCATCTTACCTCCGATCGTAAATCACCTTTCCATCGAAGATAGTCATCACGACCTTTGTCTTCTCGATCTCGACCGGATCGATCATGAAGATGTCGGCTGAGAGCGCGACCAGATCGGCCAGTTTGCCGACTTCGATCGAGCCTTTTATCTTTTCATCGCCGCCGGCGTAGGCTGAACCCATCGTGTAGGCGCGGACGGCTTCGGCGACGGTGATCTTCTGTTCCGGGACCCAGCCTTGCGGGCGTTTGCCGTCGAGCGTGCGACGAGTCACGGCGGCGTAGATTCCCATCAGCGGCTCCATCGGAGCGACGAACCAGTCGGAGCCGAAGGCCAGAGTGGCCCCGGCGTCGAGCAGCGAACGAAAAGCGTAAGTCCCCTTCGCGCGGTTCGGCCCGATGCGGTTCTCGGCCCATCGCCCGTCGTCAATCGCGTGGTAAGGCTGCATCGAAGCGATCACGCGCTCGGCGCCGAAGCGTTTGATCTCTTCGGGCCGCAGATGCTGCGCGTGTTCGATGCGGAGCCGGCGGTCTCGCGGGCCGTTCCGCTTCCCGACTTCGGCGAATATGTCGAGGATCGTCTTGTTCGCCTTGTCGCCGATGGCGTGAACCGCGATCTGCAACCCGGCCCTGTCCGCACCTATGATGTTGTTGAGCATCTTGCCTTCGGGAAACATCTCGTCGCTAGGCAGTCCCGAAGTCTTCGGGGCGTCCAGGTAAGGCTCGAAAAACAGCGCGGTGGTCGAACCGAGCGAGCCGTCGGCGAATCCCTTCAATCCCCCGACCTTGAGCTTGTCGTTCCCGAACCAGGCGCGGATGCCCGCGCGCGCCAAACGCCCCCATTCCGACAGAGGCTGAAGGGCGTAGACGCGCACGGTCAACTCGTTATTCGCGAGCAGCTTCTGGTAGACGCCGAAGACGTCGGGCGAGGCCGACATATCCTGCACGCTGGTGACGCCGTTTTCCGCCGCGGAGGCGAGCGCGGCGCGAATCGCTTCGGCCATCACCTCCTCGCTCGGACTAGGAATGACCTTGTAGACGTAATTCATCGCCGCGTCTTTCAACACGCCGGTAGGCTCGCCGTCCGCGTCGCGCACAATCGTCCCTCCCGGCGGGTCGGGCGTCTCGCGCGTCACTCCCGCCAGCTTCAACGCCAGCGAATTGGCCAAGCACATGTGCCCGTCGAGCCGATTGATGAAGACCGGGTTGTCCGGCGTGACCGCGTCAATCAACCGCCGCGTGGGCAGCGCGGGCGGAGTCCAGTTCTCGTGATCCCAGTTCCCGTTCAATATCCATCTGCCTTTGGGCAGTTTCGCCGCGAAATCACGGATGCGGTCACGGAACTCTTCTGGCGTCCTCGCGTCACGCAATTGCACGCTGGCCAACCCCATCCCACCATCCAGGAAATGCACATGCGAGTCATTGAAACCCGGCGTGACGCGCCTGCCTTGCAAGTCAATCACCTTCGTATTCGCGCCGATCCATTTGCGAATCTCTTCGTTCGAACCGACGGCGGCTATGCGATTGCCCAGAACCGCGACGGCTCCGACTTCAGGCCGCCTGTCGTCCACAGTCCAGATTTTTCCGTTGACCAGAACCAGATCGGCAGGAGCCTGCGCCAGGACGAGCGCCGAGAACGTGAGCGTGATGAGGAGAGCAAAAAATTGTTTCATTGGAAGCAATACTCGTTTTCAGGGGCAATATACGTTTGCGCCTAAATCCTATGCCGAGCGATCCCATTCGCCAAGCCATGCGGGTAGTTGTTCTGTTTTTACCTCTTCCGCGAAAGAATACTCCATCCATAGTCGCTATCTTGAGCGACTTGGATGGAGATGAATTTCGCATCGGGCAGGCTTCCTGCCCGATTAATGCTCTGGCGAATCTTGCTCTTCAATGTATCGGCGAATCACCTCAAGTGGCGCTCCCCCTGCTGTGACAATGCAGTAAGAGCGATGCCAAAAGACCGGCTTCCA
>WNFU01000804.1_pt1 | contig 44853 bp, 48 predicted proteins | sample 5400121 | NCBI WGS metagenome assembly WNFU01 (sample SAMN13153360, study PRJNA577476) | soil metagenome | isolation source: 100 cm soil or saprolite under grassland replicate 1 | place: USA:California | collected 2016-06-15 | reverse complement strand
CTTGAAACCGTCGCGGTGCTTGGGCACTCCTGGGGTGGCCTGCTGGCCCTGGAGTATGCCCTTCGGCATCTCCAGCACGTGTCGCATCTGCTCCTGATGAATACCGCCCCGGTTTCCCACGCGGACCTCGTGATGTTCCAACAGGAGCGCTTGTGCAACGCCGCTGAGGATGTGGAGCAGCTGCGCATCCTCGCAGCGACAGCCGCGTATCAGGCGGGCGACCTGGAAGCGGATGCCGTATACTACCGCGTTCATTTCCGGGCTGCCATCCGGCACGCCGAGCAGCTTGAACAGCTGGTCGCGCGCCTGCGCGCCAACCAGACGCCGGAGGGCATTCTGAAGGCGCGAGCGATCGAACAGCGGCTCTATGAGCAAACCTGGCTCGGACACGACTACAACCTGCTCCTCAAACTGGCGCAGCTTGGCATGCCGACCCTTGTTTTACACGGGGAAGATGATTTTGTCCCTGTCGCCTGCGCGGCCCATATTGCCCAGGCAATACCCGAAGCGCGCCTGATCGTCTTGCCAGCCTGCGGACATTTCTCGTATCTGGAATGCCCAGAGGCGGCGCATCAGACCGTGCGCGACTTCTTCAGGGGCTGAGTGTAACTCTACGGCGATTGACCCTACCACAAGCACAGAGGTGCGGTAGAGAGTCATGGCTTCGAGACGTCAAACCTGGGAAACGCGCATTATGATGTGCGAACGAGGTTTCGGTGATGACAAGAGGCAAGAGCTTTTGGTCGCTCCGGTATTGCCGGCCCAGCATTCCTGCCCGTATTGCGCCGTTCCTATCATCGCTTTCGATAATGTGCGGTATTATCTACAGCATGGCATCGCCCAGCCGATGCTATCAGAGATTCTGGCCGTGCTTCGTGTCCGCACCAACGAGGAAATGGAAGCGCTCCTTGGAAATCTGCACATCAGTATCACCAACTTCTTCCGCGACCCGGCGGTCTGGTCGGCACTCAGAGCGATCATCCCCAGGCTCTTTGTCGGGAAGAACCGGCCCTGTGTCGTATCAACGAGCGGGCAGCATGCAGGAGGGATTACATGACCGACATAACCAAGGCACTCGCGGAATTACGCGCTCAGTTGGGTTTGGACAACGTGACGACCAGCTCTTCCGTCTTGCACAGCCATGGCCGGGACGAGAACTTTCCCGAGGTGCGCCCGCCGCTCGCCGTCGCCTATGCTGAGCAGCTCGAGCATGTGCAAACCGTCTTAGCATGGTGCCGAGCGCACCAGGTCGCGCTGATCCCCTTCGGCGCCGGGACCAGCTTGGAAGGTGCCTTGGTCCCGGCAGATCCCGAGATTCTCACCATCAGCCTCGACCTCTCCCCCATGAACAAGGTGCTGAGCATTCAGCCGGAGAATTTTCTGGCGGTGGTGCAACCTGGGGAAGCGCGAATAAGCTCCGGGACAAGTTCGGCGCCCCGCGTTCCCGCCAGCTATGGTAGCATGCGGTCATCGCCTGAACCAAGGAGTCCCGCATGAGCCATATTCGCGTGCTGATCTGTCGCGTGGACGATCCCGCCAGCGACCAAATGACCGAACTTGCCGGCTTCGATCTCCCAGCGGCCGACGTCACGACCCTCCAACCCGAAACCACCCTCGACACGCTGGAAACCACCACCCACACGGTGGGCAACGCGATCCTCCGCCGCATGCTCCAGGCCCAATGGGAGCTGCTGGATGCGCAGCTGACCGACCAGTATCGGCAGCGTTTTTTCCCCTACGGTCGTCCACGCTGATGGGTACGAGCCGATCACGGTCGCCAGCCGCTTCGGGAAACTGACCTTGGCGCGCCAGGTCTGCACCCACCCGGACAGCCAAACCCACGCTCTTCCCGGCAACGCCGTGCTGCCGCCCCACCACGGCATGATCATTACGCGGGGCCTGCAGGAATGGGCCTGTCTGCTGCCCCAGGAGTTACCGTTTGCGGCGGTAGCCCGCCTGCTGGGCTGGCAGACGCAGCAGAACCCGGTTCTCTCCGATACCACCATCCGCACCATGGTCCGCACGCATGGGCAGATCATCCGACAGGCTGAGCAGGCCGAGGTCGCCGCCCTGCTCCAGCAGGACGACCTGACGCCCCATTCCTTACAGCTCGTACCCCACGGCCAAGTTCGCCGGTGTGCCAGCTGGCCAGCAGAGCTGACCGCCGCGGTCGCGACCGCCTTAGCGGCAAAACAGGTGCGCCCCCCGGATGGGGTCACCTGGGCTGATTGGGAGCGCGTACTGGCGGCCCGCCGGGCTGACACGACCCGCACGGTCGAGGAGCTCCGGCATTTGGGGCCGGAGGTGGCTGCCGATCAGGTGCTGGTTACGGTCGATGAGGTGCTCACCCGGCAATCGGAGGCGCACCACTTCTGGGAAGTGCGTACGGCACAGGTGGTCACGGCACAAGGTCATCGCTATCTGAGCGGCGCGGGCGCGATGTTCCTGCAGCAGCTGTTGGTCGTCGTGCTGCTCGCGCTGCAGGAGTGGCGTACACTCCTGCTGATTGCTGATGGCGCGCGCTGGATTCGAGCCTTCTTTACGGACACGCTGGCCCACGTCGTGGACAAGACCATGCTGCTCGATTGATATCACCTGCACCAGAAGTGTGCGGACCTCTGCAGTCGGATCTGTCATGGGCGCCAGGGGCGCGCCAAGCTGCTGCTGCGGCTCTAGGGTCGGTTGTGGCGGGGAGATGTTGCAGGCGCGGTTGCGGTGCTGCAGGCCTATCGTCCGCAGGCCCGGAACACTGAGGTGCTAGAGACGCTGATCGCCTATCTCGAGACGCGCCAGGCCTGGATTCCAAACTATCGAGGGCGGCGGATAGACCAGCACTATATCGGCAGTGGGCAGGTCGAGAAAGCGAATGACCTAATCGTCGCCCGACGGCAGAAGCGGCCGGGCATGCAATGGAGCCAGGAGACGAGTGATGCGTTAGCAGCCCTTCGGACCTTGGTGTTGAATCGCGGCTGGGAGCGCTACTGGCAGCAGCGCGAGGTGATGTCCCTCGTCGCAACTTAACCCGGAGCTTATTCGCGCTTCCGGCAGTTGCGTATGCCCTGGGGGAGCACCTTCCTCCTGATGCGACGACCAGCGCTGTAGCATAAGCCACGGCCTGGCTCGCGATGACGAGACTGTCGAAACTGGGGCGGATTGCCATGGCCGACGGGAGAGCGCTCGCCACGCGCCGGCAAGATTCGGCAAACTCCCGAAAGGACGCCTGCGCGGACGACTGAGGGAACGCTGCGTGGACGCGGCGGCGCTAGACTACGCCCCAACGAGTCGGCGATTCACCGGAGGCACCGACTTGCGGATGGACAATCGACACACGGTGAGTATCACAGAAAGGAACACATCATCACACAGCGTGTATGTTTGATCGGACGGCGCGCGTTGATGAGCCTGGCTGTGCTACTGGCCTTGGCGATCCTGGCTGGCAGGGTGCCGACCCCGGCCATCCGCGCGCTGCTTGGAGGTGCACCGGTCCCACAGTGGTCTCCGACAATACCGGAGCCACGCCGACGACGGGCTCGCCTTACTCGTCCGATGCCTCCCCAGGGAAACTTGCTCTTGAGAAAATCGAGTAGTGGTTTGGGGGCAGTTGCGCCGCCCCGAACTCCCACTACATCAGATAATTAAAAAGGAAATAGAACCGTGATCGATCAGGAACATCCTCGGGCTCCTAAGACACGCCGCGTGAAACAGCAGTATGACGACGGCGTGTCTATGGAACTGCCGGGCGCTACCAACCGCGGACGGGCGGTGTTCGATACTATGTTGTCCAGTGCGGTCCTCATGGTGCAGGAACAGTACCAAGGCAATCAGCGCCAGTTTGCCGTGCAGCTCGATCAGCATCCTTTGAAACTGGGGCGCACTACCCAGGGTGGGCTGCATGGGCCAAACGGCCTTGTCCTGGAGGTGCCGTTCGCGGCGCGCGACCAAGCCCGCATCGAGCCAGAGGGCCTGGGGCACCGCCTGGTACATCTTGGTGCACCCAACCGCCTGACCGTCCAGGGCCAACCGCTGGGAGATGAACCATACGTGCTGCGCGACGGCGATGTGATCGAGCTCTGCCATACCAGCAGCAGCGCTGTGGTTACCCTGATCTATAAAAATCCCCTGCTCAAGACGGCTGAGCAGCTACCAATGTTCAAAAACCATCAGCTCGATCCCAAACAGGTGCGCACTGCGATTGGGCGGCAGGGCTGTGCCGTGCTCCTCCAGCATCCGTCCGTCTCGCGTGTTCATGCCTGGGTCGATCGCCTGGCGGACGGTAGCCACGTCTTGCGTGATGCGGGCAGCTCCAACAGCACCTTCGTGAACGGCCAGCGTATCAGCCAGCATCCGCTCAACGCCGGCGACATCATCCAGATTGGGCCGTTCAAACTGGTTTACCAGCGCACTCGTCTTGACCAGTATGACCAGCGCCGCGGCATGCGCATCGATGTGCGCGACCTCACGCACACCGTAACAGCCGGCGGCCAGCAGAAGAGGATCTTAGATTCGGTATCGTTGAGCATCGAGGCGCGCGAGTTTGTCGCGATCGTGGGCGGCAGCGGCGCGGGCAAGAGTACGCTGATGCGCGCGATCAGCGGCTATGTGCGCGCCAGCGGCGGCCAGGTGCTGGTCAACGGCGACGACTTCTACCAGCACTTCGACGCCTATCGCGCCCTGATGGGCTACGTGCCGCAGGACGACATCTTGCACCAGACGCTTCAGGTCGACCGCGCCCTCGACTACGCGGCGCGGCTGCGCCTCTCGGCCGACAGCGATGCGGCCGAGCGAAGCCAGCGGGTAGAACGGGCGCTGGCGGATGTCGAGATGCTGCCGCATCGCGCCAAGCAGGTCGATGCTCTGTCGGGCGGGCAGCGCAAGCGCGTCAGTATCGCCGCCGAGCTGCTGGCCGACCCCAGCCTGTTCTTTCTCGACGAGCCGACCAGCGGCCTCGACCCGGGGCTGGAAAAGAAGATGATGCATACGCTGCGCCAGCTGGCCGACGGCGGTCGCACGGTGGTGCTGGTCACCCATGCGACCGAGAACATCGCGCTCTGCGATCACGTTGTGTTTATGGCCAGCGGCCGGATGGTCTTCTTTGGGCCACCGGCTGATGCGTTAAGCTTCTTCGGTGTGACGAGCGGCCTGTTCTCCGAGATCTACACCCGCCTCGAAGGCCGCGCCGACGAGGGCGATCCGCTCGTGCAGGCGAATCTGGCCCAGGAGTATGCCACCTGGCGACAGCAGCATCCCCAGCAGGCCGACATGCCAACACTCGCCGAGTTGTGGGAGCTGAAATATCGAAGCTCTGCGATCCACCAGCGCTATGTGGCCAGCCGGCTCGCCGGCTCGTCGCCCATGCCCGTCAATCGCGCGCTGCCGGCGCGGCGACCACGAGTAGCGCGCCAGTCGCTGCTGCGCCAGTTCGCGCTGCTGACCCAGCGCTACGTCGAGCTGACCATTCGCGACCGCTGGAACCTGCTGATCCTGCTGCTCCAGGCGCCGATCATCGGGTTGATGAACCTGCTGCTGATCGGCAGCGATGTCGTGACCGGAGCGACCGCCGTCGATGTCATACCGCGGCTGCAAGCCCAAAGCCTGCTGTTCGTCCTTGCGTCGATCGGCATCTGGTTTGGCGTGATCAACGCCGCGCGCGAGATCACCAAAGAGCAGGCGATCTACCGCCGCGAGCGGCTCTCGAACCTGGCGCTGCTGCCATATATTGGCTCGAAGGTCGCGGTGTTGAGCGTTCTGGTGCTGATTCAAAACGCGGCGCTGCTGGGCGTGCTGGCGCTGAAGATCGATTTCGTCGGGCTGCAGGGCGTGCTGTTCGCGCAGTGGCCGGAGCTGTACCTCAACCTGGTGCTGGCGTCACTGGCCGGCATGGCGCTGGGATTGATCATCAGCGCACTGTGCTCGACCAGCGACCAGGCGATCAGCATGGTGCCGCTGGCATTGGTGCCTCAGATCGTGTTCACTGGGCTGATTTTTCGGCTTGAGCCGAATAGTGTGTCTGAAGCGATCTCGCGACTGATGATCAGCCGCTGGGCGGTGGACGCGCTCGGCACCACGGTCAATATCAACCGGTTCTGCCAGCTGCCGAACGGCAGCGCACTGGCGACGAACTGTGCCCCACCGCTGTCGGATGTGTTCCCCGACGCGTTCATCCGGTCGTCGGAGCACCTGCACTACACCTGGCTGGTTCTGCTGCTGTTCGTCGTCGGTGGGGTCACGATCACCGCATTGCTGCTCAAACTCAAGGATCGCCGAAGTTGAAAAGCATGTTTCCATCCACATACGATAACGTGACCGATGTCCAGGCCGAGCTCGCTGCGAATCGCGTGCTGAACGGTCTTGACTCTGCCTACGATACGGCATTCGAGCTGGCCCTCAGCCCGATACGCCTTACGGCCGGTGAAGTCCTCTTCCACCAAGGCGACCCGGGCGAAACGCTTTATCTGATCATGCGGGGCCGCCTTGCCGTGCACGTCACCAACCCAGACGGTACACAAACCCTCGTGGATGAGCTAGGGCCTCCAGCCTGTGTCGGCGAGCTGGCAATTCTCACCGGCCAGGCGCGTAACGCGACGGTCGTTGCGCTCGAAGACGCCGAGCTAATGCAGGTCGCACGCGAGGATGTCCGGGGCCTAGCCGAGCGGCGCCCCCAGCAGATCGCTGCGCTGGCGCAGACCGTGCTCCCGCGCTTACGGCGCGCCCAGCTCGCCGACGTACTGTCCAATCTCTTCGGTGCACTCGACGCGGTGGCGCTGCGCGAGCTGGAGGCCGCGCTGGAGTGGCAACACCTGACGGTCGGCGAGGTGCTGTTCCGCTCTGGCGACCCCGGCGACGCCCTCTACATCGTCATCAACGGCCGGCTGAGTGTCACGGTAACAGAGGCACGTGGCAGCACCAGCGTAGTCGGCCAGGTGCGTCGCGGCGAAACGGTCGGCGAAGTTGGCCTACTCACCGGTGCGCCGCGCTCCGCCGCCGCGACAGCCGTGCGCGATACCGACGTCGTTCGGCTGTCGCAGGCTGCCTTCGAGCGCCTGCACGAGCGGTATCCGCGCGTGATGATTCAGGTCTCTCATCTAATCGCCCAACGGACCCAGCAGCTCATGAGCGGCACTCGGCCGGCGACCGGTCGGGCGGCGACCTTCGCTATCCTGCCGATCAGTCGATCTGCCCCACTGGCCGGCTTTGCGCGGCGCCTGGCCGCGGCGCTGGCGGAGCATGGCCCAGCCCTCCGCCTGGACAGCGCGCGGATCGACCGCGCGTTTGGGCTGGCTGGCGGTGCCCAGATCGACGCCGAGCACCCAATGGATGTCGCCTTAATCGGCTGGTTGGACCAGCATGAGGCCGACCACGACTATGTTGTGTATGAGGCCACCACATCCTGGTCGGCCTGGACACAGCGTTGCCTGCGGCAGGCCGACCGGATCGTGCTACTGGGCGACGCGTCTGACACGCCGGCGCTTGGCGCCGTTGAGGAGCAGCTCTGGCGTAGTGGGATGCGCGCGCATGTGGAGCTCGTGCTAGTACAGCGCGACGATTGTGCACAGCCAACGGGCACCATGGCCTGGCTCGAGAAACGGCGCGTCCATGCGCACCATCACCTGCGGATGCGCAACGACCAGGACTGGCGCCGGCTGGTGCGGCGCTTGACCGGGCGAGCAACCGGACTGGCGTTGAGCGGCGGTGCTGCGCGCGGCCTCGCCCATATTGGGGTGATCCGCGCGCTGGAAGAGGCCAGCGTGGAGATCGACCTGATCGGCGGGACCAGTATGGGTGCCCTCGTGGGCGCAATGCTGGCAATGGATATGCCAACACAACGCATGGTCGACTTAGTGCGCACCTTCTCTGCTCGCAGGAAACTGCTTGACTTGACCCTGCCGCTCGTCTCGTTCCTGTCCTCAGGCCGCATCACATCAATCCTGCGCTCAGTCTGCGGCGATGTCCAAATCGAAGATCTTTGGCGGCCGTTCCTATGCGTGTCGAGTAATCTGACACGTGCCGAGCCGCTCGTGCATACCACTGGCTCGCTCTGGCACGCGCTGCGCGCGAGTACTGCGATACCGGGAATGTTTGCCCCCGTGCTGCTCGATGGCGCGGTGTTGGTCGATGGCGCAGTGCTGAATAACTTCCCGCTCGATCTGGTGCGCGAGCGCTGCGAGAATGGGCTGGTGATCGCCAGCAATGTTACGCCGCTGGAAGATGGAGCGCGGCACTATCAGTTTGGTGCCGCTGTCTCCGGCTGGGATGTGCTGTTCCGAGCGATCAACCCGTTCGCCCGTCGGGTCGAAGCGCCGTCGCTGTTCGAGACGCTCCTGCGCACTATCGAGGTGAATATCGCCCAGCGCTTGAAATCGCCGGCGTTCCGTCAGCTCGCCGACGTGCTAATCGAGCCACAGGTAAGCAGGTTCGGCATGCTCGACTTCGACGCCTACGCGGAGCTGATTGATATTGGCCATCAGGAAGCGCTGCCCCACCTCCCGGCGATCCAGGCAGTGCAGCGCGCGCGTGGCGGCGCTCCTGCTCCCGGACAACGCTAAGCTTCCGCCAACCGACCAGCTGGCGCAGATTCTTGCAGTGGCGCTGTTTGCCGACCGTGCGCGGGCCATCCAAACAGGGTTCGCGCTCAGCGGCGAGCGCAACGATCTGCGCCCGACTCGATGGGTTACCGCTCGGACTTGGCCAGATGGCAGGGGGGCTTCGTCACTTCTGGTGATCCAGGCGGAAGAGCGGCTGCGTCCGCTGGTGTATGATCGCATCGTGAAGCTGAACATTGAACGACCATCATCCAAATGGAACCGTACCTCTAGCAGAAACTTCCCGCTTGTCGTACACTTTTTCAGGAGGTTTCCCCACCACAGAGTGAGAAACCGTCGCATCTTCACACGAAATCGGATGGGTACGCGACGGTTTCTCTGGTGGGGAGTCATGCTCCGCCGTGATGGTGGGATGCCGATGACGTTACGGCAAGATCGACGATATCACCCTCCAAACGCACAGAATCTCTTGCATATCCTCGAGCATGATCGGCTCACGCACGATAATGTGGTTCATCGTCACTTTCCGTGGTTCAAGGCGAAAACTGGTACTCCCGATTCCGCAGTGCCGCATCAGTACGCGGTGCCAGAAATTGGCGCCACGGAAAGTGACGATGAACCGATAATGTGCGTTATTCATTATCAGCGGGTTCGTATCGAGGTGCTGCATCCACTCCAGCGCTCATCAGGATGCCACGGATGCTTGTTCGAGTGCCCGCAGCATCCCAAAGGGTGCCGTGCGGAGCGCAGCGATGTCATAGCCACTCCGCTGCTGCATCCACACGCCACCGCTCTCGCGGCCAGAGATCGGCGAAGCGCTCGCTGGTGAGCAGATTGCGCACGGTCGCCGGGCAGGAGCGCCAGCGCCGCGCGCCGCGGCTGGATAGCGCCAGCGCCAACCGTCGTCACACTTGCCGCCTCGGGTCGCGCCGGCTCCAGCCTGGCGGATCGGAGCGCGCGCAGCCGCTGCGTGCGGTAGTAGCTAGAGCGCGGCACGCCCAAGGCTCGACAGGCCGCGGTTAGCCCAAGCGTCGGGGCCAACTCACTCAGCGTCTGGACCATCACCGCTCGTCCGACAGCCTCGGCGGGCGATTGGCGCCAAGCAGCTGCGCAACTTTTTTTTGGACCTCACTACTGGTCTCCGCCTGTGTGAGGCGCGCCTGTAAGCGGGCGTTCTCGCTGCGCAAGCGCACCAGCTCCTCCTGCAGCGGGTCGCTGGCGGCCGTGGTGGGCCGGGTGGCTGCGGCGTCAGTGCCTATCGGGCGGCGCGAGCGCGCAGCTTGCGCCATTTCGAGATATGCGAGGTGGAGATTCCTTCGCGGCGCAGGAGCGCAGCGCGGCGGGGCTCGCCCAGCGGAGACAATTCGTACTCCTGCACGATCGGCAACTTCGCGGCGGCGCGCAATTGGGAAGTGCTGCTGGAGCGCCTGCTCTTATAGGGCGATCAGATCGAACCTGGACAGAGAGGGTCGAGCCTTCAGACGGTATAACATGTTCAACGCGCGGGTGTGCTGTGATGTATAATACGGGGCCACGTTTGCCTCTTTTGCATGAGGTAGATCATGTTCCGCATCCCACGCATCGGCATGTTCTTTGGTCCAAGCATCGATCCATTCTGGGTACAGGTGCTCGAAGCCATCTACCAGAAAGCTCATGTGCTGGGCCTCGATCTGATCGCGATTGATTCGGACCTACCCCCACTACCCTCGGGTGAAGAAGAAACCACCCGATATGAAGAGATCCTGGCGCAAGATCTGGATGTCGTGATCGGTTGGGGGTTTACCGGCGATCTGGCGCGCCGTGTCCTGGCATCGGGCGTGCCGATCGTATATCTCAACGAGACCGATATCCGCCATCCGCTGGCTGTTTCGCCACAGGGGCTCTATGAGATCGCCCGTTTGATTGGCGCATTCCTGGTGGAGAAATTGCATGGCCGCGGGAATGTATTGGCCGTCGGCGGGCTGCTCATGCCGATCCACGACGACGACGGGCGCAGCCGGGTTGCCGGCTTCTACAATGCCCTCGGGCATTATCCCGATATCCGCTTCAAACACATCCCCGCGAGCTGGATCTACGACGAAGTCTATCAACAGGTCGAGGCGGCCATGCGGCATATGGATCGCATCCCCGACGCGATCTTTGGCCTGTCGGATAGCGTGGCGCTAGCCGTGCGCGACGCGGGGTGGGCGTTGGGGAAAGTCGACGCCCATACGTTGATTGTCGGCATCAATGGCGACCCGCTGGCACTGGCGGCAATCACCGAGGGCAGCCTCACCGCCACCGTCGAAACCTCGACCGAAGAACTCGGCAACCAGGCGGCCGACTTGGCATATCGGATCGCCCAAGGTCAGCCGGTGCCAACACACTTTAGCTACAAATCGCGTCTGGTAACCGCGCAGAATGTTGGCGAAGCTGCGGCCCAAAAACTGTTTGCGATTGCCAGCCTGCCCAACCGCCTGGTTGGGTTCAATCGACAACAGCAGCAAGAACGCCTGGTACAACTCGAAACCAGCCTGGAAATCAACCGCCGGGTGGGGTCGATTCTCGATCCACGCCAACTCTCACGCGAGATCGCAAATCTGATCCGCGCCAGCTATGGCTACGATCGGGTCTATTTCTATCGCTGGCTGGAACAAGAACAGCGTTTTGAACTCGATGAATCCGGCCAGGACAACATCCACTCGGCGAGCATCCCATTGGAGCAGGCCGGCATTTTGGCGCAGGCGATTGTCAATAACGAGCCGCTGTTTATTCCCGACGCCCGCCGTAGCTCCCGATTTTCGCTCGATCCCGATTGGCCGGATATCCGCTCCAGAGTAGTCATACCCATTCGCTTCAGCGATACGATTGTGGGGGTCCTCGACCTGCATAGCCATCATTCGACCCAGCACACCCGCGGGGAGTTGATTGGCCTCCAGGCGCTTGCCAACCAACTAGGCATCGGAATTCGCAACGCCGAATTGTACAGCGAAGCGGTTCTGGCGCGCTCAGCCGCCGAGCGCGCCAATCTGCTCAAGACGCGCCTGCTGGCGAATGTGAGCCACGAACTTCGCACGCCGCTCGATATCATTATGCATTACAGCCAGCTATCCTCGTATGCCACCGACGCGAACGAGCGCCAGCATGTCCACCGCAGCGCCGAGCATCTGAAGCGTTTGATCAACGATCTGCTCGATCTCTCGCGGGCCGAAGTGAATGAACTTGATCTTACGCCCGAGCTCATCGATCCACGATCGCTACTCGACGACGTTTTCTCAAGTATCGCCACTCAACCAGGTGACGAGGATGCCGTCGCCTGGCAATTGCAGATTCCGAACCGTTTACCTGCGATGCATGCCGACCCAGTACGCTTGCGCCAGATTCTGTTGAACCTGCTCAGCAACGCGCGCAAGTTCACCGTGCGTGGGGTGATAGCGATGGGTGCGGAAGTGACGCCGCCATATCTGCATATCTGGGTGCGCGATACCGGCATTGGGATTCCTATCGAACTGCAGGAGCGCATCTTCGAGCCATTCGCCACATTGGAGCAGACCAAACGACGCGGCGAAGGCATTGGGCTAGGGCTATCGATCACGCGCCGCCTAGTCGCGCTGCACCATGGCCTGATGACGCTTGAAAGCCAACCAGGGCAGGGCAGCACGTTTCATGTCTGCCTGCCGCTGCCCGCGCTCGATCACCGGCAGGCGACTGCTGAAGCCGCTGCGGAGGCGGTGCTGCTCTGGATTTCAAACCACGATCAGCCCACACCTGAGATTGCGGCAATCGCCGAACGGCAAGGGTTGGCGCTCCAGCGCCTGAAGGCCGGCGATAATCTCCACAAAGCGCTCGCCGGTGTCCGGGCCGCGGCGATTGCCTGGGATATCCCGAGTGGCGGCGCGGATGAACTGGCGCTGGCGCAGAGTTTGCGCGCGCATCCTCAATTATCCAACCTGCCGCTGATTCTGTATGGAGCGAGTCGCTCTACGTCGGATCAGGCCTTGGGCATTACCAGCTTTGTCGTTAAGCCGGTGAGCAGCCAAACGCTCCAAGAGATCATCTACGCGATGAGCCTAGCGCAGGCCGCCGGCTCGATTCTGATTGTCGACGACGACCCGCAGGCGATCGCATTGTACGAGAGCATCGCGAGCCAGGCACTGCCCGGTTGCCAGGTACGCACGGCGGCTCATGGTGCTGAGGCGATCGCGATGATCCGGGAAGCTCCGCCGGAGCTGGTCGTGCTCGATCTGACCATGCCCGAAATAGACGGCTTTGAGGTGCTCGATTGGATACGCGCTAATCCGGCGACGCGCCGTGTGCCGGTACTGGTGCTCAGCGGCCGCGTCTTGACTAATGAAGATCTCAAGCGGCTGGAACACCATGCGCGGGTTGTCTATCAAAGCAAAGATATTCTTTCGAAAAGCGAGACTGCTGCGGCTCTGCACCAGATCATGTCGGGTGAGACCTTGGCGCAACCGACCAGTGCGTTGGTCAAACGGACGGTCGTTTATCTCCAGCAACACTACGACCGCCCGCTCGCACGCCAGGAAATCGCACAGGCGATCGGCGTGACCGAAAACTATCTCAGCCGGATCTTTCGCCAAGAGCTCGCGCTTTCGCCATGGGAGTACCTGGCGCGCTATCGAATCCGCCAGGCCAAGGAGCTCTTGCTCGCGACCAATGCCAGCATCGCCGATATCGCGGCGCAAGTCGGATTCGACGATACAGCCTACTTTACCCGCGTGTTCCATAAGTTTGCCGGCTGCTCGCCGACCGCGTATCGCAAGCACGTCGAGTAAAATCATGCAGTATTCTTTTTTCCAACAACACTTCGCAATCCTCCAAACGATTTGAACCTTCCCGCGCTATACTGCGACTAATTGTCGCATTCCCCTGGGGACATCATACGACTGGCGCATGATCCGCATAGCTTCCTGAAAGCCGGCACGGGGCGATCGGTTGTGATCACCGGCAGCCAATCCGGATTCCGCCTGGTTTATGAGCGCCGCCGCCATATACGCGCGTATGCTCGGTCGGCGATGGCACGCAATCTCACGCGTCCTAACGGCCAACAGATTCTGATTCAAGGAGGAATCGTATGACACGACAGCATCGCTTCACCCGGCGGGAGTTCTTGCGCGTCTCCGCGCTTGCGGGCGCGGGCGCGGTGCTCGCAGCCTGCGGCGGCGCGTCCACGCCTGCGGCAGTGCCTACGGCGGCTGGCGCGGCGGGTGGCGCCCCGGCGGCCCAAAACGTCACTCTGCGCTTCACCTGTTGGGATAGCGCGACCGGCGCCGATGTGTATAATAGCATCATCGACCAGTTCAAGGCGGCGAATCCGGGCGTCCAGGTCACGACCGAATTCACACCCGATGGGTACGACGACAAGATCCTCACCGGCCTGGCGACCGGCAGCGCACCGGATGTCTTTTTGTGGTGGAATCACCCCAAGCTGGTGGCCGCGGGCGGCGCCGAGGATCTGATGCCGTATGTCCAGGCGGAAAAGCTCGACCTGAGCATCTACTATCCGTCCGTGCTCGAAATGAACAAGTATGGCGATATTCTCGTGGGCACGCCCGACGCCTTTACGCCGCGCGCGATCTTCTACAATAAGAAGATGTTCGACGATGCCAAGGTGGCCTACCCCACCAATGACTGGACCTGGGATGACTTGGTGCAGATCGCGAAGTCGCTGACCAAAGGCGAAGGCAAGGATGCCCAATACGGCTTTTTCGTCTACAATCAGTCGTATCCGCTTCAGGGCTATGTCTGGTCCAACGGCGGCGATTTCATCAGTCCCGACGGCAAAAAGGCCACTGGTTTCATGGATAGCCAGGCGACGATCGAGGCGGTTCAGTGGTGGGCCGATCTGGTGCTCAAAGAGAAAGTCGCGCCCACGGCCGCGGCGGTGACCCTGATAGGCGACCAGGCGGCCATGTTCAAGAGCGGCAAGCTTGCGATGATGGATAACGGACGTTGGCCCCAGGCCGACTTCAAGAAGACGCCTGGTATAGAACTCGGCACTGTCATGATACCGAAGAGTCCCAAGACCGGTAAAAGGGTTCCGGTCCTGCATGAGGCATCGTTCTGCATTGCCAAGAATGGGCAGCACAAGCAAGAGGCGTGGCAGCTGGCGAAATGGCTGGGCAGCGAGGCCGGCAACACCGCGTTCGCCAAGGCCGGTTGGGGCATCCCAGCCACCATGGCAACCGGTGCGGCGCTCGGCATGGATAAAGACCCGGTCGAGAGGACCTGGTTCGACTCCATCCCGCTGGCGACAGTTAAGTCGGACTTTATGCGCACCACCGTCTGGGACAAGATCGACAGTACCCTGCTCGGGCCGGCGCTCGAGGCCATCACGACCGGTAAGGCGACCGCCGCCGATAAGCTGAAAGAGATCGCGCCGGAGGTCGATAAACTCCTCGCATCGGGATAGCTGCGCATAGTGCGTAGTGCGTAGTGTGTCGAGTTACTACGTGCTACGCACTACGCACTATGAATTGGCATCGCGTCCGCTACTGGTAAGAGGTCGCTTATGGTCTTTCGCCAAGCACGTGCTGGGTCGATTCGGCGCCGGGAAGCGCTCGAAGGATATCTTTTCATCCTGCCCTGGTTCTTCGGCTTCCTGGTCTTCACGGCCGGACCCATGCTCGCCTCGCTGGGGTTGAGCTTTACCAAGTGGAACCTGCTGCAGCCGCCGGTCTGGAACGGTCTCGGCAACTATATACATATGGTCGACGACCCGCTGTTCTGGCACTCGCTCGGCGTCACCGTGCGGTACACCCTGATCAGCGTGCCGGCCCGGCTGGTGCTGGCGTTGGGCGTCGCCCTGCTCCTGACCCACCGCCTGCCGGGCATGAATGCCTTTCGCACGATCTACTTTCTCCCCGCGATTATCGGCGGAATTCCAGTGGCGCTGCTGTGGTTGTGGGTGTTCAACCCCGATTATGGCATTCTCAACTACCTGCTGTCGCTGATCGGCATCGCGGGCCCCCAATGGCTATCCAACTCCGACACGGCGCTGTGGGCGGTCATCATCATGAGTCTCTGGGATTTCGGCGTACCCATGCTGATTTTCATCGCCGGCCTGCAAAACATCCCCCCGCACCTGTATGAGTCTGCTGAACTCGACGGTGCGAACTGGTTCAGCAAGCTTATTCACATCACGCTCCCGATGCTGTCGCCGACCGTGCTCTTTTTGTTGATCAGCCAGGTCATCGCCTCGTTTCAAGTCTTCGATATCGTGTACGGGCTCCAGCCGGGCAACCTGGGCGCTCCGTCGCAATCGACGCTGGTATATCTGCTGTATTTCTACCAGACTGGGTTCAGGTTCTACGAGATGGGCTACGCCTCCGCGCTGATCTGGATATTGCTCGTAGTTATCCTGCTACTCACCGCCGCGCTCTTCAGATCTTCCGATCTGTGGGTCTTCTACGAATCGGAGGTAAAGAAATGAGCACAGCGACACGCAAGCTGCCGCGTTCAGAGCAGCTTGGGCGTCTCCGGCGATTCGCTCGGGCCCGACGAGTCTTACGGCCGGCGCTGATCTACGCTGTTCTGCTCTTCGGCATGCTCTTCACCCTGCTGCCGTTTCTTTGGATGCTCTCGTCGGCGTTCAAAGTGTCCGAAGAAGTCACGACGTATCCGCCCACACTCTTGCCGACAGTGGCGACACTGGACAACTTTGGCGTCGTCCTGACGCAAGTCCAGTTCCCGCGGTTTTTCCTGAACAGTTTTATAATCTGCGCGTTCACCATTACGGGCCATCTGGTTTCGGGCAGCCTGGCCGCATTTGGCTTCGCGCGTCTGCGCTTCCCCGGGCGCAATGCGCTGTTCATGCTGCTCTTGAGCACATTGATCATCCCCTTCTACGCCTACATGATTCCGCGCTTTGTGATCATTCGCGCCCTGGGGTTGTACGATACGCTCGTGGCGGTGGTACTGCCCTATATGTTCGGCGGTCCGTTCTACATTTTCCTCATGCGCCAGTACTTCATGAGCCTGCCTATGGAGCTCGACGACGCCGCCCGCATCGATGGCTGCAGCAGCTTCGGAATATATTGGCGCATCTTACTGCCGCTGGCCCGGCCGGCACTGGCGACGGTGGCGGTGCTTGAATTCATTGCGGCGTGGAAGAGCTTTCTCGAGCCGCTGATCTACCTGAGCAACCAGAACAACTTCACGGTCGCGCTGGGTCTGACGCTGTTCCGCTCCGGCTTCGGTGGCCAAGTTCAGTGGGGGCCATTGATGGCCGCCACGGCGCTTAGCGCCCTGCCGCCGCTGATCGTCTGCTTCACGATGCAGAATCACCTCGTCGGCGGGATTGCCGGGACTGGGCTGAAGGGCTGATGCAATTATGAGTTTTGAGAGATGAATTCTCAGTGTGATATCGCAGAGCGAGGACGCGTGCTATCATGATCCAACACCAACAGATCAAGGTCTGCGGCCTGGAATTCGCCTTTGCGATCGAGTCGTCCAATGGTTCGCAGCTCGATCTGCAACTCAACGCCGAACCCGTAACCACATTGCCAGACACCTATCTGCTGCGGTTTGCCGCCCAAGCGCATACAGGTGAGTCGCTCGCGATTCGCGATCTCTCGATCACATGGAGCGTAGCGGCTGTCGATATGCATGGCTGCTATGCCGGCCCGCCGGCGCCCGAGGAACTCACAAAGCTGCCGTACTGGTGGATTCACAAGCAGGTGAGCGCAAACACCGGCTTTCCGTTTATCTCGCTCTTTCATCGCAGCGGTGAGAATCGGTTTGCGTTTGGCCTGCTCGATCAGATTACGGAAACCGCGCTCGACGGCGAGCTTTCCGAAGCCGCGCGCGCTTACAACTTTCATTGGCACAAGCCGATCGGCCAGGCCAATCTCATTACCCGGCAATGGCAGGAGACGCTGTTTGTATCGGCGGCGGATCGCCCGTGGCCGGAGGTGTTGCGCGCCTATGTGGACACGGTTGATCGTGAATGGCCACAGCCCAGGCTACCGGTTCCCAGCCACGCCTACGACCCGGTATTTTGCAGCTGGACGGCGATCCACCACGACGTGAGCCAGGAGTGGGTGCTGCGTAATGCGCGCCTCGCCGCCGATCTCGGGTTCGGCACATGGCTCACCGACGATGGATGGTTCACCGGCAAGGCCGCGTTCGCCGACTACCGCTACACCGGCGATTGGCAACCATACCGCCCTAAATTCCCCGACTTTGCCGGGCATGTGCGCGCGGTGCAGGCGCTGGGGCTGCGCTATGTCCTGTGGGTCTCGCCATTTATGGTCGGCGATGCCAGCCAGGCCGCGCGCCAGCATGCGCACCTGCTAATGGAAGCGACATCGCCGATGCGTTTCAGAAATCTTTCGCCGCGGCGCGTGGAAACACGCCAGGTTGTGAGTGACCTTGTGGAACGCTTGGTGCACGACTATGGGCTCGATGGACTCAAGATCGATTTTCTCGACTCGATCGCGCTCGACCATCTGGTTGCCACTGAGAGCGACTATCGCACGCTCGGCGAGGGTATCTACGACATCTTGAGCGTCGCGATCGATCGGGCCCAGGCCGCCCGGCCCGGTGTATTGATCGAGTTTCGTAACACATACACGAACCTGGCTTCGCGCCGGTACGCTAATCTCTACCGCGCGTCGGATGTGCCGATCAATTTCACGCTCAACCGCTGGCAAGTGACGATGCTGCGGCTGCTCGCGCCCGACCGGGCTGTGCATCTCGACCCGGCGCTCTGGCATCCCGACGATAGCGATGAAAATGTCGCGGTCCATCTGATCAACGTGATCTGCTCGGTGCCGATGGTGTCGATCGAACTCGACCGCTATCCGCAGTCACATCTCGACATAATACGCTACTGGATTAGTTTTTACCAGGCGCACCGCGACGCGATTATCCATGGCACGTTCGCCCCCGACATTCGCCTGGGGCAGGTGCCGCTCATCCGTTTCACCAGCGAAACGGAGCGAATCATTGGCGTGTATGATGATCTGGCCTTCGCGCCTGGGGCGGGCGCGCTGCCGCTATGGATTCTCAACGCCTCCACGCGCCCCTGCGTCGAATTGTGCGCTGATGATCTGGGCGGGCCACACCTGCTGCGCACCCGCGACAAGTTTGGCCAGGTCGTAGGCGAAGAAGTTGTCACCTTCCCGACCGCACGCCTGCCGGTGGAAGTCGGCGGCAGCGTAGAGATCTCGGCGCTGTAAGGGGTTCTTGAAAAAGAGCAATATGAACACGAAAAACTGGTCAACGGCCCTGGCGGACAGCATTCTGTCGAGGTTTCCCGATCCCGATACCATTCCCTATCGGCGCTGGTGCTATGTGCAAGGGTACGTGCTATGCGGGTTTGAAAAGCTCTCGGAGTACACCGGCGACCCCAGATACTTCGACTATCTCAAAAAGTTTGCCGACCAGCATGTCACCGCATATGGTGCCATCCGTGATTTCACGGGCGAGAGTCTTGATGACATGATGGCTGGGACGGCGATCGTCGCGGCGTACGAGCGGACCGGCGAGCAAAAATACCGGCTGGCGGCCGACAAGATCAGGGCCAGCTTTGACGACTATCCCCGCAACTCCGATGGTGGCTTTTGGCACTCCCGGTCGCTGCCGCACGAGATGTGGATCGACGGCGTGTTCATGGGCCAGATGTTTCTCACGCGCTATGGGGCGGCGATCGGCGACCGCGGCAATTGCTTTGATGAAGCCACGCGGCAGATCTTGCTCCTCGCCAGCCACTGCCGAAAAGGCGCCTCTGGTTTGTTCTTACACGCCTACGACGAATCCAGAAGCGTTGTCTGGGCCGATCCGGCGACTGGCCTTTCGCCGGAGGTCTGGAGCGAAGGGCTGGGTTGGTACGCGCTGATTCTGGTCGAAACGTTGCGGGTGTTACCACTTGACCATCCCGACCGTGGTCAAGTGATGAATATATTGCTCGGCCTGATCGAAGGCTTGCGGAAAACGCAAGATCCCGTGACCGGGCTGTGGTACCAGGTCGTCGACAAGGGCGCCCTGGCGGACAACTGGCACGATACCTCGGGCAGCGCTATGTTTGTCTATGCCACGCAGCGCGCGATCGAGTTAGGGTTTGTCAGCCCCGAGCGCTACATCCCCGTGGTCGAAAGCGGCTATGCGGGGATTGTTTCGAAAGCAATGATCGGCCAGGATGGCCTGGTCGATATTTACGACGCGTGCGATGGCGTCTGCGTTCAGCGCAGCTACGCCGACTACGTCAACTACGCGAAGCGAGTCAACGCTAAAGAGGCGGTTGGTTCATTCCTATGGGCTACGGCCGTTGTCGAAAAGCCGACGCGATCTGCCTGATCAGCGCGTCCTGTCTGAAAAGGGAGGATTGCAAAGGCAAAGTCCATCCAACCCCCGCTTCTCAGACAATTTCCCAGCAGCACTCGTAAAAATGATATACCGTTCGCCGTTTTTCCATCGTGATCGCCTGGGCGGCATCCGCAGGATCGAACAGTGTGGCGCCCGCTACCCGCGGGGTTGAGCGGGCCATGGCCCTATCCCTTCATGTAGTGTGATCGATTGTGGGTAACTTGGGTGTACTCTACTGCGAAGTGTCTAATTTTGTAAGTGCGATCGATGGTGCCGGGAGGCTGGAGTCTCGTAACGATTTAAGGATTATGGGGCGCGCAGCCGCCCCATCAATCCCCGTTGAACGGAGCGTACGCGCCCCGCTCATATGGGATTTGCTCCAGCCCATGTCCCGCTTCAGCTCCGCGCCTGTCCTTGGGCTTGCTTTCATGGTCGCCTGTGACGGTAGATCAAGCGGCCCGAGCCCCCTCTGGTGTCTGCTCCCAGCCGCTAGGGGCAACCGGTAAGCACAGCAGCGCCAGTGGCGAAAGTGCGCGCGACTGACTGGCACGCCAAAAGCCAGATGTGTGTTACACCTGGTCAGCTGGCGACCGATTGTGTCCTGTCCATACTCATTGGTGGACCACGGCTTGGCGGCTCACGCACCTTCCTCACCACCTTCTGGCAGTGTCGCTGCGGTTGCAGTGTCTGAACCAGCTGCATCGGCTGCCCGCACGACGGGCAACGACCGACATCTGGCGCGGCTACGAGCGGTTCGGCAGCTGCGACCGCACGCAGCTGGGGAGGTGCTGCCCGACGGAGCGCCAGGATACTCCGCACCTCCGCCAGCAGCCGTCGTTTGCTCGGATGGAGCAGCCCGTAGCAGCGAACCTTGACAAACCCTTTTGGCAGCACGTGCGCAACAAAGCGCCCGATGAAGGTGTCGACCGGAAGCGTGGCCCGTTTCTGCGCCCCCGTTTTGCCCTCGGTGTAGCGAAAGGTGACCGTCTCGTTTACCACCTGCTCGATGCGGTTGTTGCTCAGCGCAATGCGAAAAATGTACGGAGCGAGATATTTCAAGGCGCTCGTCCCACTTCCAACCGGGCGGCAGTCCACCACCCACGACTTGGCCCAAGCGCGTGCGTCGACCTGACGTGCCCACGGCGTCTGACGCAAGGCCACGCGGAACTTCGCTCCAAACAGTTCACCAAGCGGTTTGACATGCACCAGAAAGTCCTGCTTCCCGACCAGCCAGCGCGTGCCATCTGGTGCCAACGCAAGCGCCGGAACCAGATAGTGAACGTGAGGGTGGTAGCGTAGGTCGCGTGTCCAGGTCTGCAAGACGCCCAGCATGCCAATCTGTCCACCCAGGAAGCGCGGATCGTGGGCGAGTTGCTGCAAAGCCGCAGCGGACGTACGAAACAGCAGGGGATAGAGCGTCTCGGGCTGCTGGCGAGCGATAGCTCGCAGCTCGGACGGCAGCGTGAAGGTGACCAAGAAATACGGGACGGGCAGCAGCAGCGATTGCTGCTCGGCGAGCCAGGCTTGGGTGGCCTCGTGCTGGCAGGTTGGACAATGGCGGTTGCGACAGGAGTGGTAGCTGTAGCGAGTGGTCTGGCAGGACGGACAGCTGTACACGTGGCCGCCAAGGGCCTCGGTTCGGCACTGGGCAATCGCCTGCATCGCCTGAAGCTGGCTTTCGGACAGCAAGCGACCAAAACGTGCTCGGTAGGCCGATCCATAGCGGCGGAAGATGTCGCCAAGGGTGGTCATCGCATACCAGCCGAGAGCGTGTCAAGCACGCCACTGGCCAACTCTTCCGCCTTCTGGGTAAGGTGGGTATAGATCGCCGTGGTGGTCGGCGAGCGGTGGCCAAGCCAGAGCTGGATGATACGGAGATTGACCCCCGATTCCAGTAGATGGGTGGCCCAGGAGTGGCGGAGCGTGTGGACGCATGCGTGCTTGGTTACCCCAGCGGCGAGACGGGCCTGCTGAAAGGCTCGGCGCACACTGACAGTGCTGATGGGTGCCGTGGCGGTGTGCGGCTCCATCCTGGCACGTGTGCCAGCCGGAAACAGCCAGAGAGGATTGCGATGGGTGAGCCACTGGCGACGGAGCAGGGTGAGGGTGCGCGCGGGCAGCGGGATGTAGCGGTCCTTCGCGCCTTTACCGCCACGAACCTGGAGCTGCATGCGAGCGCTGTCGATCCAGCTGACCTGGAGGTTGACGCCCTCGCTGATACGCAGGCCGCAGGTGATCGAAACGTGGCGAGGCAGGTGTAGTAGGTCGGCTGCTCGAGGTGGTCAAGAATGCGCCAGACCTCATCGACGCTGAGGATGACCGGTAAGGTCTGAACCGGACGCGGACGAAACAGATCAAGACGCGGCCAGGGGCGCTGGAGGGTGATTTCGAAAAGGAACTTGAAAGCAGCGATAGCGACCGTCGCGGTAGAGCGAGAAAGACCACGAGAGCGGGGTGGAGGGCAAGAAAGAATTGGCGAAAGTCCTCATCCGTGACTAGGTCGGGTGACTTGCCGGTGAACACCGCCAGTTGCTCGACGTAGCGCAAATACGCCTGCTGGGTGGCGGGCGCTAAGCCGCGCAACTGCATGTCCTCGGTCATCCGTTGGCGTAAGGGAGTCATAGCGATACCTCCTGATGTAAAGCCAAAGGCCATCAGGAAGCATCGTCACATGGAAATGAACTGACAACAAGTCATGCGGAGTGACCAAAATGGGCGGGGACAAGACTCTGCGCGGAGCGCTTCGTTCAACGCACATTATCGATTGTGAGTCCGATCATGGCCGACTGATGGGATAGGTTCTGTAGCCTCGGAGGGCCATGCCGCCGGTATCGGCTGGGCGTCATCTGCACCAGATGGGAGAACCTCCCGAAAACCCGGAGGTTTCCCTTCGCCCGTCGCCCGCCGTGGGTTATTGAGACCACTGCGCATAAATACACTGCACTTAGCATACTACTTTCCGAAATGAACTAGTCACACTATTTGTGCGGTTTCCTGTACGGCCTGTCGCTTCTGCACGGCGATACAGTGTGGTGACATCGAGGGAGTTCGTCAATGTCAAGTCAGACAGGCACTCCTGGCAGCCGACCATAGGCACGCAGGATGCGTAGCGTCTCAACGGTCAGCCAGCCCCGCCGCTCCAGAGTTGTGGCCGGATTCCAGTCCTTCCAGTTGAACATCCAGCCACCGTCACCCTGCTGGGCGGCGACCAGTGCATCGAGCTGGGCCGAGATTACTTCGTCCGAGAACAGCGAGCGCGCCAGGCTGTGCGGCGAACGAGCGTAGTCGAGCGGCCTATGCACCTCCCCCGGCGCAGTCGGGTCGAGTTCCACCAGCTTTCGCTCTCGCACCAGCCGACCGATGCGCGCGAAAGCTTCCTCGGCTCGGCGGCGGTCAGGCACATGCTCCAGAAAGACCAGCAGGGCCCGAGCCTCGTACGACTTCTCTATTTTGGCTATAGTCCAGGTTGCACCTTCGGCCGCAGTCACAGCGAAGGCAAACGCCTGACGCCAGCAATAGGCGTAACGCGTTCCAAGCCCCCAAGGGCAGCGATGACTGGGTAATACGACAGACCGCTTCCTAGTGCCGTAGAACGCATTGGGGAGCGGTCTGCCGTTCAGTGCCTGATCAGCGTTCGCTTGAGCTCAAAGCAGGAAACGCTTTACACACAGGTAACATTATTGGTGAGGCCATGCGCATTCCAACCTACCGAAAGCCCGGTATTTCATCGATAGCCCTACCCCATTGCGCGCCTATTTTCTTGTTAGCTGCAGATAAAAACAGCGCATATCCAGCCAAGCACGCGTCGTATCTAGCGCAATTCCTTCCTCAAACAGATCCCAGACCTCCTCCATCACCTCCCTCGACGACGTGGCGCTTCGGCCAAGTCGACCGAGCTGCGTCAAGAACATTCCGCCCCACACCGCCTCCACGCGCCTGCGAACGAGCGAAGCCAGGACGCTCGCAGGCAGGTTGCTCTCGCCTTCCATCTCGGTACGCGAGAACTGCAACGAGTCGACCGCAAACAAAGAGCCCACCAGGGATCTCGACACGAACGGCGCCATGATCTCCGCTTCGGATCGCAAACACGCAGGGATACACAGCGCCTCGGCCTCTCGCTTCGCGAGTGATCCTCTTGAGCACACCTGCTGTATGCTGTCCCATACCAGATGTGAGAATTCTTTCCACGAATAGCCGGAACTATCCCGGGACATGGTGGAGATCAGTATCTTTGCTCCTTTTTTCAGCTCGCGCGCACGCAGCAGGAGAAAATTCCCCCAATCTCTGGCTGCCTGAGCTTCCCACGCCGTCCGCTCCCCGGGAGCGCTCTCGTGCATCAGGACATGCGAGACCAGAGGCATGGAGTTACTGAGGAAATGTGCGGACACATATGAGTACGCCAGATCGAGAGATGCGTCGCCGCAAACCTGGTTGTAAAAGGAGGTCCCGGCGCACAGGACCTGCACTCTCCCCTCGAAGGCAGCGGTCAGCCTGGGCGCCTCTTCCATGACTTGATGCCATGTGTTCGAAGGCAAATCCTCCAATACACATTCGGCACGCAGGGCAGGAGATTGGCTGCGGAGAGCTGAGATCATGGTGTGCAGCGGTGCATAGGAGTTACGGCCACCGGAGCATCCGTACTCTGCCATGCGAACGACCTGCAATGCCTCCTTCAGCTTGCCTGCTCCGTAAGTGCTCGCCATGCGTGCAAGCACTGGATTGCCCACCGTCTGGCAAGTTGCCTGCAGCGCGCTGTTGTCGTTGTAGCTATCTAACATCGGTTCCATACGTGTAAGAGATCTCCTGTATCGACTTGCCGGCCGCGTCTGCAATGACTTTGATCCAACATGGTATCTGGGGAGCTGAGCCAGCTTGCATACCCTCAGCGAGATGTGTAGATTATGTTGGACACCCGAAAAGATTCGCGACATAGCTTTCAGACCCCTGGTCGGTCATAGGGTTGCGGCGTCACCCGCGCTGCCAGAACAGACCACGCAAGAATAGCGTAGGCGCCGCGAGCCGTCATCAGCACTGCGATGGGAGGTGTGCTAGGGAAAGCCTTAGTAGGCCGAAAGCGCTCTGAAACTTCTCGTTCTTTTGACCTACGTATTTCCTTTAGCCGACAATAATCACAAAGTCCATTACGCGATCGGCGCGAGCAATCTACCATAGCGCTGGCAAAAGGGCACACTACCGTCGCTAACCATGCGTCACACGGCTCTGCTCGTCGACGACACATGTGCGGAGACAATGCCGGCGGGCATCTCATTGCGGCAGGTACATCAGGTAGTGGGAGAGATGGGTCATCCACGTAAGTGACAGCGACATGCAAGAGTAGGCACAATGCACAAAGGAGCAATCAATGGACACCAGACAGATCGCGGTCGGGCTGGCGCTGACCTTGTTCGAGCCGGAAGATCTGCACAAAATGGTAGCCCACCGCGACGTCATGAAGATTAAGAAATTAATCGGGTAGCCCGCTTCAGCGGGCTTGGGCTGTTAGCGCGGGTGCTTTAGCCCCGCGCGTGTGACGGTGCGAAATGCCCGATTTAATAATAAAAGTTCATAACGTCGCGCTGCACCAGAGTCTGGGCCAAGGTTTCACACCCACTGTGGCCGCAGCGTGGTCTACCGCCTATGCGCCGCTAGCCGATGTGACGAAGCGAGAAGCGGCGGAACTGGACAAAGTTGTGACAAGGGCTGAAGAGCTGATAAGCCATGCTTGAGTTGGTCGCCGCAACCGCAACTCATTGCCCATACTGCTCACCGCAGCGTGGCCAAAGCTGCTGCTGGGCGTGGCCTACATCGCGGCCGGCACCTTCGGCTTTGCCCGTGTCGAGCGGGCCGGCCGGGCCGTGCTCACCTACAGCTACTTCGGGCTGATGATGCCAATGGGGGCTTCGCTCTTCGCCAGCAGCGTCACCGGCGGTACCTTCCTCTTGCTCGTGGTAGCCGCGCAGGGGATCCGCGTCCTGTCACCGGCTGGTGCGTTCCTGGTCGGCCTGCCGATGCCGCTGCTGCACGCCACCATGGCCTGGCCGCACTCGCTGCGCGAGAGTGCCACCTTCCTGGTGGCCCTGGTCTTCTTGTATGTGCTCAGCCGCGCCATCCTGGACGCTGAGCGGGCACGGGCGGCGCTGGACGCGGCGAATCAGCAACTGCGTGCCTACGCCGCGCAGCGCGAGGAGCTGGCGGCCGAGCGCGAGCGCAACCGGATTGCCCGCGAGATCCACGATGGGCTGGGCCACTACCTCACCACTATCCATATGCAGATTCAGGCAGCGCGGGCCTTTCTTGACCGCGACCGCTCACGGGCCGAGCAGACGCTAGCCAAAGCCCAGCGCATGGCCCAGGAAGCCCTCGGCGACGTGCACAACCTTTTGGGGAAGTGCTGGAGACGCAGGTTGCTTCCCCTCCACCACAGGTCACACCCACGCCGTGACCTCCGTTCGTGACTTCTGGATCATCACCTCTCGTTGTCCATACGCTATCCTGGCAGCAGGAACCAAGCTACATAGAAAGGTCACGATGTCTTATGAACACGATCACCTCCCCGACAGCGCAGCGCGTCGCACGGGCGCGAGGGCGGACGCGACGCTGGCTCCTCGGCGTCACCGGCGGCACACTATTCCTCGTCGTTGCATCGTTTGGCTACATGCTCTACCGCATGAACTACGTGCCCACCGATCTCGATCTCGCGACGACGCGGCGCTCAAACCAGGGTGTGTACCAGGTCAGCTACACGCCGCGCCGCGGCCCGATTGTGATCGACCAGATCCACACCTGGACCATCCACGTCGCAACGCCAGATGGCCGGCCAGTAACGGACGCCACCATCACTGTCGACGGCGACATGCCCCAGCACGGCCACGGGCTGCCGACCCAGCCGCAGGTCACCAAACACCTTGGCGGCGGTGACTACCTGGTCGAGGGCATGAAGTTCCAGATGGGCGGCTGGTGGGTGGTCGACTTCACAATCGATGCGCATGACCAGCACGATACCGTGCGGTTCAATATGATCCTGAAGTGAGCGGATGCTCAGGTGAGCGGCTGAGCGGGTGAAGGTTCACCCGCTCAGCCACTTAGGAGATAGAGTATGTCACGTAAAACCTTCTGGATCGGCCTGGCCAGTGCTGCCATCATCCTCGCCACCACTACTTACCTGCTCTGGCCGCGATCTGAATGGACCCAGGACGAGATTACAACGCTGCGCGGCCTGTGGATCGGCAGCCTGAGTGCGCTGCCGCCCGACCCATCGAACAAGGTCGCCGACGATCAGCGCGCCGTGGTCCTGGGCCAGAAGCTGTTCTTCGACACTCGGCTCAGCAGCAACGGCAAGGTCGCCTGCGCCTCGTGCCATCTGCCATCTCTGGGCTTCCAGGATAGCCGCCCGCTCGCCCAGGGCGTCGGCACGACCACACGCCGTACCATGCCGATCGCCGGCACGGCCTACAGCCCGTGGCTGTTTTGGGATGGGCGCAAGGACAGCCAGTGGGCACAGGCGCTTGGTCCACTGGAGAGCGCAGTCGAACACGGCGGCAGCCGCACCCAGTATGCGCACGTGATCGAACAGCACTACCGCGCCGAGTACGAGGCGCTCTTCGGTCCACTGCCCGACCTGGCGGATTCGGCACGCTTTCCTGCCGCAGCTGGGCCCGTGGCCGACTCGAGCGCGCGTGGCGCCTGGGAGCGTATGTCGCCCGCTGATCGCGATGCGATCACCCGCATCTACGCCAACCTGGGCAAAGCGATCGCCGCCTACGAGCGGAAGATCGTGCCTGGACCGTCGCGTTTCGATCACTATGTCGAAGCGTTAGCGAAGGGCGATACGGCGGGAATGCGTTCGACGCTGGCGCCGGAGGAAGTGGCCGGGCTGCGGCTGTTCGTGGGTAAGGCGCAGTGTATCAACTGCCACAACGGCCCGCTGTTCACCAATAACGACTTTCACAACACCGGCGTGCCGGCGGCACCCGGGCTGCCGGAGGACACCGGCCGGGCGCAAGGGGTACGGCAGGTACGGGCGGATGAGTTCAACTGCCTGAGTTCCTACAGCGACGCGGCGCCGGAGGACTGCGGGGAGCTGCGCTTTGCAAAGGCCGATGATCACGCGCTGGAGCAGCAATTCAAGCCGCCGTCCTTGCGCAATGTGGCCGAGCGAGCGCCATATATGCATGCCGGGAAGTTCACGAGCCTGCGCGAGGTGCTCCATCACTACAACCGCGCGCCGGCCACGCCGGCCGGGCACCCGGAGCTCAAACCGCTCAATCTCTCGGAGCAGGAGTTAGCACAGCTGGAGGCGTTTCTGTGCAGCCTGAGCGGGCCGCTGGTCACGCCGACGGAGGTGCCTGTGCCTTCAGCCGCCTGCTTGAGCTGCCATCCCGAGACGAACGCCCAGATCGAAGCGGCGCGGCGCACATCACGTAGGTGAGCAGCGCGCTACATGGCCCTCGCGAAAAATCTTACTTGTAATAATTACAACTGTAAAACAAATCAGTCCGAACCCTCGGCTTCATTGTGTCACTGATGATGCTTGTTAATTCACGCCAGTAATGGCGAGGTGTGTTGAAGCGGTTGCGGGTCTGTTTCCGGATCGTGATCTGAGCACCTTATTAACGAGCGAGAACGACGTAAGGATTATGGGGCGCGCAGCCGCCCCATAATCCTTACGTCGTTCTGATAGATCAGTTATCAGTAACGCACATTATGGGTTCATCGTCACTTTCGATACCACTGGCGAACCCCTTCAGGATCGCTAGGCAGATGCCGCTTGGCGGTAGAGTCGTTCAAATGTCGAATAACGGGTCTTGGCGTGCGGGGTCTCGTCCAACCAATCCGCGACGCGAACCAGATTGAGCGCTGCAGCGGCCGCAAGATGTTGCAACCGCGTTTTGGGCAGTCCACGGTAGCACGCATGGCGGATGTCACGTCGCCGCACTCCCTGCGATATCGTCCCCTCCACACCTGCGTTTGGCGTACTCATGCTTGAAGCTCTCGGTTCGCTGAGACTTGCGCCGCTGCTGGAGCGCCTCGTACTGCTCGCGTGGGCGAATACTGATACAACGCCGTTGTCCATCCGTACAGTCCGAGCGACGCGTACAGGCTTGACAGTCACGCATCGCGAACTTAATCTGAATGACTGGATTTTCGCGCAGATCGATCGTCGGATTCCAATTGATACTCGTGCATCCGGCTGGACAAGTCGCCTGTCGAGCATCCCAGTCAATCACAAAATCGGCGGCGGCAAAGCCTTTGTCTTCTTGTGCTTGCCGCCGATAATCACCATGTACTGGGCCAAATAGGTCAATCTGATAACGACGCTCGCTGTCTACCAGGAGCTCTACATCAATATAGCCCATATGGACGATATGTTCATCGGGCAGGAGATCGTGCTGTTTGAGTGATTCATGTATCTGGGCAGTCGCCGCGTCATCGGGTATGGTCGCTATTGTGGTTTCCACGTTGGTAATCAGATGCGGCAGATCTGCCTCACAGCTTTCGGTTAGATGGACTTTGTAGCCGACCCACGACGTACTGCGCTTCTGACTATAGCGAGCCTCAAGGTCGTAGGGCGAGCCAATATACTGCGCTGATGGCGGAATCTCGTCGTTAGCGCGCCAGCGCAGCCACTCATGATCACTCCAGGTAAGTTCTGGATCCAGACCTGACGAAGCGTCTGCACGGCGGGAATGGTGCGCAGCCAGTCAGGAGCGTCGGTGGCAGTGATGGCCTGCAGCAGCGTCACTCCGTCAGCACCGATGACGGTCGCAAAGGCGACACGTTCGTCTTTGTTCTTAGGCAGGCGATAATCCTCCATACGCGGTCCGTACCGTTCAAGCCAATCGGGATGGCTGTGGGCAAGCAGCCAGTCCGGGACTACGACGGCGAGGCTATTAAGCGCATGGCGCATTGTGGCCCCGACACATTCCAAGCGGTTGAGCGCGCGGACGGCGGCCAGCACGTGGGTCGAGTCGCTGCGCTGGCGACCCCGCGCACGCAGAAGGCCGTGGGCACGACATTGGGTCAGGAGTGTGTCGAAGAGCAGATGCGCGGCGTTGCCATCCACTAACCGCTTGCGAAACTCACTCAGCACCGAGGGGTCAAAGCCAGCATCACTCAGCGGTAAGGCAAGCAGGTATTTCAGTCGATGCGGCTGCGTACTGCATCGGCAGCTTGTTCATCAGACAACCGTTCGGCAAACTGAAGGATGGTGACCAGGGCCAAGCGCGCGGGATCTTCTGCCGGCTGGCCGGTATGCGAAAAGAGGTGTGCGAAGATGGGGTTTTCGAAGAGCGACCCAAAGGTATCGCGCAGGCGCAGATAGCGATTGCCCTTGGGGAAGGCGGCCTGCGCCACCTGGACGGTTTCTTCGGGGATGACGTAGAACAGGGGCGCATTGAGCGACATCGCACAGCTCCACGGTAAACGTCAGCACCTCCGAACTGAGGCTGGCGCTATGATACAACCGACCGTCGTTTTTCAGGAACATACAGCGCCGCAGCCCTCCGATTTGGAGTTCGCCAGCGGTATCGAAAGTGAGGGTGAACCACATTATCGATTCTCAGAGCAACAGGAGAAGGAAATAGGCAATCGGACGAGGTGCCTGTGGTGCGTAAACCACAAGCACCTCGCGCAATCCCTGATTTGCGGCCTCGTTTGTGTATTACGGGTTGCCGTCTTCTGCCACTCCAGCCCATGGCTTGCTCGCCATACCAAGTCGGTAGAGGCTCTCTGTGTGTCTGCTGGCATGGCTGTGCTATACTCATTGGTGTTGGGGAAAACACTGTGGTTTTGGGGACAACCGCGATAGGGGAATATGCGTATGCCTAGAGCACCACTGCATGCGCTGATTTGGTCGACCGATCACACCCTGTATGAGTTGTACAGTCGGGGACAGCTGGCGCACCGATTTCGGCCCGGCGACGACGAGCAGTGGCGGTCATGGCTTGCCGAACACACCGCCTTTGTGTTCCAGGGTCATGCTGGCCGCATCAATGTCCACAACGAGCAGCGAACCCGCACCAGGCGCTATTGGTATGCCTACCAGCTAACCAGCCAGCGCGCCAAGCGCTATCTCGGCAAAACGGCCAATCTGACGCTCGAGCGCTTAGAGCAGGTGGCTGGCGAGCTGAGCGATGCACATGATCGTGCGCCCGATGTGCCCCGCTCGCCATTGCCCGCATCTCGCGCACACGTGCCTGCTCCGGTCCCCGATGCTGCGCGCATGGTCGAGCAGCCGCTGCTGCTGGCGACCAAACTGACTCACCCGCGTTTACCTGCTGCGCTGGTGCTACGCGAGCGCTTGCTGTGGCAGCTGGATGGCGCGCTCTCGCACCGGCTGACCTTGCTCTCCGCCGCCGCCGGTTTCGGCAAGACCACGCTGCTCAGTGCATGGGTCTCGCAAAGTGCGCATGATGTTGCCTGGCTCTCCTTGGACGAGGGCGACAACGATCGCACACGCTTTTGGACCTATTTCATCGCGGCATTGCAAAAACTGCATCCTGATCTTGGCACGCACGCGCTGGTGGTGCTCCGCACCCACCGGCCGCTGCCCAGCGAAGCCTTCTTGACAATTCTGGTGAATGAGATCAGCGCGTTGCCAAATTCCTTTTCCGTTGTCCTCGACGATTATCATGTCATTCACGCGCAAGCGATCCACCAAGCCCTCGCCTTCCTGATCGATCACGCGCCACCGCGGATACACGTGGTGATTGCTGGCCGTGCCGATCCACCACTGCCACTGGCGCGCTGGCGCGCCCGCAGTCAACTGACCGAGCTTCGCGCGGCCGACCTGCACTTCACATCGGAGGAAGCCGGGCTGTTTCTCAACCAGGGAATGGGGTTGAATCTCTCCGCGGATGTCATCACGGTGCTGGAGACACGCACCGAGGGCTGGGTCGCCGGGCTGCAACTCGCCGCCCTCTCGCTGCAAGGACACCGCGATGTCTCACAGTTCATCTCGACCTTCGCGGGCAGCCAGCGGTTCATCATGGACTATTTGACTGAGGAGGTTCTCGATCGCCAGCCGCGCGCGGTGCAGGAATTCTTACTCCAAACGTCCATCCTGGAACGCCTGACCGCTCCGCTCTGTGATGCCCTCACGCAGCAAAACAATGCTCGGGCAATGCTCACCGCGATCGAGCGCGCCAACTTGTTTCTCGTTCCGCTTGACGACGAGCGGCGCTGGTATCGGTATCATCAGCTGTTCGCCGGTCTGCTACGACATCATCTTGCCGCCACACAGCCGGAGCGTGTGGCCGCGCTGCATCGCCGGGCCGCGCAGTGGTTCGAGCAGAACGGGCTGACCACCGAAGCGGTGAAACACGCGCTCGCTGCGGAGGATTCGGAGCACGCCGCGAATCTGATCGAGGGGCTGGTGCGCGGGCCAATACTCGACGGTGAGTGGGAAACGACGCTCGGCTGGATCGCTGCCCTGCCGGATGGATTGGTTCGCACGCGCCCGCGGCTGTGCCTTGCCCTTGCGCGGGCGCTTATGCTGCTGGATCGCTTCGCCGAGGCGGAGGCGCACCTGCAGGACGCTGAAACACACGCAGGGGCCGACGCGGATCTCCGGAGCGAGATTCTGGTCGTGCGTGTGAGCATCGCATCCCTCCGCGGCGATACCGAACGCGCGATCGAGTTGGGACAACAGGCGCTTGAATCCGTACCGGAAGACAATCGTTTCCTACGCGGCATGCTGGGCGTGAGCCTGGGCGCGGCCTACCGGCATCTAGGGAACACTGCTGCAGCGCACGCGGCCTTCTCGGAAGCCACGACGACGGAGCGGTCCGGCAACCACATTATCGTTACGGTCATGGCGCTCTATTACCTGGCGCGGCTGGAGATGATGGAAGGTCGGCTGCGTGCAGCGGAGGGGACCATTCGCCGGGCCCTGTCGGTAGCGACTATGGGATCGGACGCGCTGTTGCCGATCGGCGGTCTGCCTCTCACAGGCGCTGCCAGGCTCTATTACCAGTGGAACGATTTGCCAGCCGTGACGGCGTATGCGATGCGAGCTATCGAGGTGTGCCGGGACTGGTGGGCGAGAACTGGCTTGATTGAAGCGCATCTGATCCTGGCGCGTGTCCAGCGCGCGCAGAGCGACGTGTCCGGCATGTTCGAGCACCTGGGAAGCGCCGAGCAGCTCGCCAGAGCACAGAACATCTTGGCGATGCGTGCCGTGGTGGCTGCTGCGCAAGCGCAACACTGGATCGCTATGCACGGGCCGGAGGGCGCCGCCGAATGGGCGGAGGCGCGGCGCGCAGAGATTCGATCTACGGAGCGATTGGCATACACACGCTTCGAGGAATACGTCGTGCTCGTACGCTGGCTGATCGCCCAAGCACGCGCTGATTCGCCTGGCAGAGGACATTGGCTCCAGGAAGCGAGCGATCTCTTGGCGCAGTTGCTGCCAGCGGCTGAGACGAACCGGTTGAACGGGCACCGCATTGAGCTGTTGATGCTTCAGGCGCACGTTCATCACGTGCAAGGCGATATCGCGCAAGCGCTCACATTGTTAACACGCTCACTGGCACTCGCGAGGCCAGAAGGCTACATCCGCCTGTTTGTGGATGAAGGTCAGCCAATACACGACATGCTCGTGCAGCTGAGCACGTCTCAGGTCGCTCGCTCCAAGAACTTGCAAGCATATGTGACGAGGCTGCTCGGGGCATTTGTCGGAAGCAGGCCCGCTACTCAATCTGCTCACCTGGAATCTTCTACGGCTGCACCTCACATCGAGCCGCTCTCGGAGCGCGAGCAGGAGGTGCTGCGGCGCCTCGCTGCCGGGCGATCGACCGCGCAGATCGCCGACGAACTGGTGATCACGGTCGGCACGGTGCGCAATCACCTCAAGAGCATCTTTGGCAAGCTCGACGCGCACAGCCGCCTGCAAGCCGTGGAACGCGCGCGCGTATTGAACCTGCTGTAACTCCACATCCGCATCGGCTTCCCTCGTGAGCATGTCCCAGTCGAATATCCCATTTGGGACATGACATGTATCCCACCTCCTTGTTAGTATTCCAACGAGATAATGAGCGAAACAGTCGCTCATTGCAAGGAGAATGGGCCTCATGGCTACCCAACAACCATCAACCTTCACCCTGATCACCGGCGCCAATAGCGGGATCGGGCTCGAGTTGGCCCGCCAGGCCGCCGCCGCTGGCCATAGCCTTATTCTGGTCGCCCAAGACCTGCCCCGCCTTGAGGCCGCCGCCGACGAGCTGAGGCGCAGTGTTACGGTGCACACGATTGCCGAGGATCTCAGCCAGCCGGCAGCAGCGCAACGGGTCTACGATCAGGTTCGGGCGCTCGGTGCCGAGGTGGATTGCCTGATCAATGATGCTGGGTTTGGCGACTACGGCAGCTTCGCCAGCTGCGACCTGGCCAAACAGGAGCGCATGATCGGTGTCAATATCACCGCGCTGACGGCGCTCACGCGGCTGTTCTTGCCCCCCATGCTGGAGCGAGGACGCGGGCACATTCTGAACGTGGCATCGGTGACCGGCTTTCTGCCAGGACCGCTCATGAGTGTGTACTTTGCCAGCAAACATTACGTCTTGGCGTTCTCGGAGGCGCTGATCGAGGAGTTGCGCGGCAGCGGCGTCAAGGTGACCGTACTGTGTCCGCCGCCGGTCAGCGGCTCGTTCAGTCGCACGGCTCAGATCGCGCGGGCCAGCTATATGGCGACGACCAGGACCACGCCGGCCGAAGTGGCACGCTATGGCTACCGGATGATGAAGCGCGACAAGCCGATCGCGGTGTACAGCCTGCGGTACAAGTTCTTGACAGCCTTTCTCATCCGGATCACGCCGCGCTTCGCCTTGCGCAGGCTGCTGCACCGCTTGAACGCTCAGGGTTCACACTAGTGGTTGCGAGGTGAAGTCCAGCTCCGCAACGTTCGCGAAGCGAGTTTCAACGCCCGAGGTTGTTCGGCGGCCCGGAGATAACCGGATGGGGACGAACACCTAGCATACTAGTATATAAGGAGAACGAACATGAGAAAGGTAGTCGCAGCGGAATATCTGTCACTGGACGGTGTGACGGAAGACCCAGGCGGCGCTGGAGAGTTCGAGCACCGCGGCTGGACGATCCCTTACTGGAACGACGAGCTCGCGAAGTACCAGTCCGACCAGCTCTTCGCGAGCGACGCTCTTCTGCTCGGGCGGGTGACCTATGAGGAGTTTGTCGCTTCGTGGCCATTGAGGTCCGGCGACCCGTTCACCGACAGGATGAACAGCCTGCCCAAGTTCGTTGCCTCGACGACCTTGGAAGAGCCACTCGAGTGGAACGCAACGCTGCTCAAGGGAGATCTCGCCGAAGAGGTCGCGAAGCTGAAGCAGCAGCCCGGTCAGGACATCCTCATCTACGGCAGCGGTGAGCTCGTGAACACGCTGATGCAGCACAACCTGATCGATGTCTATCGGGTTATGCTCTATCCGCTTGCCCTGGGAACCGGAAAGCGTTTCTTCAGAGACGGGGGCGAAAAGACCACGCTGACGCTGACCGACGTGAAGACGAACGGTGCGGGCGTCGTCATGCTCACCTACAGGGCGGCGCAGCGTGCGTAAGCAGGGCAAGGCCCTGACGTTCAAGGGCTGGCGGCCAGTGTCTATGCAGTGCGCTGACGCGCCAGCCCTGAGGATGAGCGGGGATGCCGATATCGTCCGCTCCGAGCATGCAAAGGAAATGAAATGAACACGAAGAGCATTGACATGAATAAGGAGTCCAAGGGCAGCTACGCTTGGGTGAACGGCCTCAAGCTGTATTACGAGATTCACGGGAGCGGCAGACCGCTTGTGCTGCTGCACGGCGGATTATCGACAATCGAGACCTCTTTCAGCAAGGTTCTGCCGACCTTTGCGAAGACCCGACAGGTCATCGCCATCGAGCAGCAGGCGCACGGTCATACCGCCGACATCGACCGCCTGTTGACTGACGAGCAGATGGCCGAGGACACTGCCGCACTCCTCCGCCAGCTCACGATCGAAACAGCCGACTTCTTCGGCTATAGCCTGGGAAGCGAAATCGCCCTCGAGATCGCGATGCGGCATCCGGATCTGGTGCGCAAACTCGTGCTCGCCTCGCCGGCCTACCGCAGAGATGGGATCTACTCCGAGATCTGGGAGGTAATCGAGACCTCGAAAGTTGAAGACCTGGCTGGGTCGGTGTTCCAAGCGGCCTACGCTCGGACGGCGCCGAACCCGGAAGATTGGCCCACGCTGATCGCCAAAAACAAGCAGCATGATCGGGAGTTTGCCGGCTGGCCGCCTGAGGACATTCGGTCGATCAAGGCGCCCACGCTCCTCATCATCGGGGATTGCGACATCGTCCGCCCCGAGCACGCGGTCGAGCTGTTCCGCCTGTTCGGCGGCGGTGTGGTCGGCGATGTCGCCGGCCTGCCGAATGCCCAGCTGGCCGTGCTCCCGGGAACCACGCACCTGACGCTCGTGGACCGCGCCAATTGGTTGCTGTCGATGATTACGGAGTTTCTCGACGCGGCCGCGCCACAGGTCACGTGAGCGGTGATGGTGAGCGGAGCGTGGCCAACCTGCTTGCGGCTCAATCACCACACCTCATCTTTCTCACTCAGTTCAGAAGAATCGGCAGAAATAGGGATTGGGGCAGAGATGCCTCCGATCGCAGGGCGGATGTCCACCGAACGGTTTAAGGAATGAACAGGACGGTCCATCGGCTCGCAGTTACAAATTGGCTCTTACCGCCGCATTGAGACTTGTGATGCTCAGTTTTTGAGGGAGTTTATGCAAGATTTGCTCGTTTTCCAGCTCATATCGTGGATTCTGCTGCCAACCGTGATGTTCGGCGGCTATTCGTTCCTGGTTCTTCTGCCTGGCAGGCTGACGCCACACCAGCAAACCTTTTTCCGAGCTGGGCACGCCCATGCCGGGGTGTTGCTGATCTTATCGCTGGCGTACTACTACTCTCTGGGCCTGACCAGCCTGGCCCTGAACACGCAATACCTGGCCTGCACGCTGTTGCTGGGCGGGATCATCTTGCAGTCGGGTGGCTTTTTCTGGCACACCTTTCTGGACGGGGGCGGGGCGAGAAGAACCGGAATTGGCCTGACCTCAGTGGGTGCGCTGCTGTTGGTCATCGCCATCGTCATTCTGGTCTACGGTCTGATCGTCGCACACTCGTAAATCCCCATGGCTCTGGACAGTGTGCTCCAAGCAGCGCAGTCTGCTCGTGAAGCTAGCCCCGCGACAGGGTCGGCAACTGGATGTGGCATCAGCGTGGGATTGATTCTCTCAGCGCAACGTGTGGAACGCAGTCCTGGAGGAAACATGCCATGGCTCCTTTACTCGTTCTGATCGCTGTAACTCTGCTGACCCGAGGGGTGGGCCTGGTCTGGACCGCGCTGGATTCGTGGGTCGAGGCGGCTCGGGTGGGCCTGGCGGTGATGCTGATCTTCACCGCCAGCGCGCATTTCGGCTCGCGGCGAGCGGGCATGCTGCAAATGGTTCCCGCGTGGGTTCCTTACCCGCAGACCGTTGTGACGCTCACGGGCCTCTTCGAGGTGCTCGCGGCCATCGGCCTTTTTATCCCGCTGCTGCGTCCGTGGGTGGGGGTCGTGCTGGTGTTGTATCTCATCGCGGTCTTCCCAGCCAATATACAGGCAGCACGGCTGGAGACCAAACTTGGCAATTATCGCACCACCCGGTTGTGGTTACGGGCTCCGATCCAACTGCTCTTTATCGCCGTGGCGCTGTGGGTCTCGCGCTAAGGTGCCCGAGCGGAGCGAGGTCAGAGCCCAGGGCACGAGGAGGACTCGATGGATATTCAGGCGGTATTTGGACTCAGCGTGCTGATGAGTTTTGTGGCCTTTGGCCTGGTCACACAGCTATACATCTGGCCTCGGCTTCGGATACGGGAGCGAGACGACGCGCTCCTTCCATTGGTGGTGTCCCACACGTTTCGGTTCATTGGACTGAGCTTCCTGGTGCCTGGGGTTGTCGCTCCCTCGCTACCCTCGGCCTTCGCTGCTCCCGCCGCATACGGCGATCTGGTTGCAGCGATACTGGCAGTCGCGGCCAGCATCGCACTTTCCAGGCGTGTGTCCTTGGCGACCTTGCTGGTGTGGCTGTTCAACGTGTGGGGCGCAGCCGACCTGCTCTTTGCGTTTTACCAAGGGCAGTTCGCGGTCCCGTTTGACGCCGGGATGCTCGGCGCCGCGTTCTTCATTCCAACGGCGATCGTGCCGCCGCTCCTTATCACGCATGGGCTGATATTCTGGCTTCTCATTCGATCCAGGCAGTAAAGGACCGCCGGAAGCAGAAGTTCGGCGGAAACCTCCGTGGACTGGTGTATAGGCTGATCGCTACCCAGTGTGAAGTGGGTACCTTCGAAAGAGACATCCGATGACTATCCTCACGGTCAATCTGCTGTTCAGTACGCTGGTATTTTCAATCGCGGCAAGGCTCTACCTCCTTCCAAGACTCCACCAGCTCAGGCCGAGATCGGTTCTGCTGCCGATCCTGCTGCTGCACGCCTTCCGCCACCTGGGCTTGATGTTCTTGGCACCTGGCGCCACCTACGCTGGCATACCGCTGCAGTTCGCCTACCCGGCGGCTTTCGGCGACTTCCTTGCTGCTGTATTGGCTGTAAGTGCGATTCCGGCTGTCGCTCTCAACGCTCGCGGCGCGCGGCTTTTGGTGTGGGTTTTCAACATCGAAGGCACGTTGGATCTGATCACCGCGATAGCACTGGCCACGATCTACGATGCAGCACCCTATATGGGACCAGCGTATTGGATTCCCGCGTTCTGGGTTCCGGCTTTGTTGGTGACGCACTACATTACGTTCAGAATCCTGTTCAAGTACTGGAATCGAACCAATAATGCGTGGTGAGACAAGTTGTCGATTTTGGGCTGCACTGCACGACTATACAGTATCAAAGTTCTAAACTTTGGAAGAGTGTAACCCAAGGAGAAATATTGTGACAAAAAACAATCATTCGACATCGCCAGAAACCAACTTCACCACCATCTCGATCCCACAGCTCCGCGCCGCCCTCAACGGCCGGGTGATTGCGCCGGGCGACGCCGGATACGACGCGGCGCGCACCGTCTTCTACGGCGGGATCGACCGCCGGCCGGCCGTCATCTCCCAGGTCGCGAACGCGGCTGACGTCGCGCGCGTCATCGCGCTCGCCCGCGAGACCGGGCTGGAGCTGGCCGTCCGCAGCGGCGGCCACAGTGTCGCCGGGCACAGCGTCTCCGACGGCGGGATTGTGCTCGACCTCGCGGATATGAAGGCACTGGCGATCGATCCCGAACGACGCACCGCTTGGGCTGAGACAGGCCTGACTGCGGGCGAATATACCACAGCGGCCGGGGCCTACGGCCTGGCGACCGGGTTCGGCGACACCGGCTCGGTCGGGATCGGGGGAATCACACTGGGCGGCGGGGTCGGGTACCTCGTTCGTAAGCACGGCCTGACGATTGACGACCTGCTGGCCGCCGACATTGTGACGGCAGACGGCCAGCTCCGCCGCGTGGACGCCACGACACATCCGGACCTGTTCTGGGCGATTCGCGGCGGTGGCGGCAACTTCGGCGTCGCGACCCGGTTCCAGTTCCGCCTCCACGAGATCGGCACGATCGTGGGCGGCATGCTGCTGCTGCCGGCGACACCCGATGTCATCCATTCGTTCATCGCCGAGGCGGAGGCCGCGCCCGACGAGCTGTCGACCATCGCCAACATTATGCCCGCGCCGCCGATGCCGTTCCTGCCCAAGGAGCATCACGGCCGGCTGGTCGTGATGGCCATGCTGGTGTATGCCGGCGCGACCGAAGCGGGCGAGCGCGCCGTCGCGCCGTTCCGGGCGCTGGCCACGCCGATCGCCGACATGATCCGGCCGATGCCATACCCCGAGATCTACCCGCCGGAGGATGACTCATATCACCCGAGGGCAGTGGGACGCACGATGTTCGTCGACACCGTCCATCGCGGCGTGGCGGAGGCGATTGTCGCCCATCTTGAAGCTTCCGACGCGTCGATGCGCGTGGCGCAACTCCGGGTGCTGGGTGGGGCGATGGCCCGCGTGCCGGTGGCGGCCACCGCGTTTGCGCATCGCGCGAGCCGGATCATGGTCAACGTCGCGGCGTTCTACGAAGGTCCCGAGGATCGGGCCATGCGCGAGGCCTGGGTCTCCGATTTCGCGGAGACGCTGCGCCAGGATGACGCCGGTGCGTACGTCGGCTTCCTCGGCGACGAGGGCGCGGCGCGGGTGCGCGCCGCCTACCAGGGGGCGACTTGGGACCGCCTGCGGGCGATCAAGGCGCGCTACGACCCGACCAATCTCTTCCGGCTCAACCAGAATATCCCACCGGCGAGCGCAGATTCAGGGCAGTAAGGAGCTGAGTGGTGCGAGCTCGGAGGGCGCGCCGGGCTCGCCACCACCAAGCTGGCGTCGTACGAACCTGACAGAAACGAACCCAAGTGACGACGCGAATCCCGCCCTCGTGCGCGAAGACGGCGGGTCGCTACTAAGCAGGTAGATTATGAACGCCATTCAGCAGCAAGTTCAGCAAGCCATTGATCAGCTGATCGAGTCCGGCGCCGAGCGGGGCCTGCAGGTCGCGGTGTACCGAAACGGCAACCTGGTGGTCGACGCCGTCGCGGGCGTTGCCGACTCGGCAATCGGGCGTCCGATCACATCCGACATGCCGTTCTTCAGCTATTCGATCCGCAAGGGCATGGCCGCGACCGCGGTGCATGTGCTCGCCGAGCGCGGTATCCTTGGCTACGACACACCGATCGTCGAGCTGTGGCCGGAGTTCGGCGCGCACGGCAAGCACACTGTGACCGTGCGGCATGCCCTGAGCCAGTCGGTCGGCGTGCCTGGCCTGCCGCCTGGCCTGACGGTGGAGGATCTGTGTGACTGGGACAAGATGTGCGCGATCATCGCCGAGGCAGAGCCCTGGTGGGAACCGGGCACCAAGATCGGCTATCACGCGGTGACGTTTGGCTACATCGTCGGCGAGATTGTGCGCCGGGCGAGTGGCAAACCGATCTCGCAGGTGCTGTGGGAGGAAGTAGCCGAGCCGCTAGGGGTGGCCGACGAACTCTTCCTCGCCGTTCCGAAGGCTGAACAGAGCAGGTTGGCGAGGCTGGAGGATGCCCTAATTCCACCAGAGATGGCCGCCGCGATGGAGATGCCGGAGGACTCGCCGCTGCTCAAGCTGGGGCCAGCGGAATGCACGACCGCAGTGTATGGCAACCGTGCCGACGTGCTGCGCGCCAACATCCCCGCTGGCGACACGGTGACCGCACGCGCTGTGGCACGTATGTACGCTGCGCTGCTGGGCGAGGTGGACGGCGTGCGGCTGGTCTCGCCACAACGGCTGCGCGAAGTCTCGGCGGTGGCGATGAGCGGCATCGACCAGATCTTCGGCTTCCCGGTGCTTCCTCTCTTGATGGTGGATAATTCCGTGCCCGGCTTCCCAGGCGTTTGACAGCACTCCTCGTCTTCCGTATCCTGCCCGCATATCTCGATCAGCCTCCAAGCATAGAGGTCGCCGATGCCAATCGATCCGAGGTGGTGGCTGCTGCTAGTTTTGAGCATCCTGATCTGGTTGAGCTGGGCCTGGCACCGCCGCCAGCATCCGCAGTCCGGCCCCGTCGCTGCGCATCTGCAGCGCCTTCTCAAGCCCCGCATCGCAGATGACTGTCCAATCTGCTGCCAACACGTCGTCCCGACCGACACCCCTCGTCTCGCCCCCCCATGACGCCATGGTCGGCGGTTAAAAGCCGCCGCGGCGCGATGGGCCGCATCCTCACGCAGCCCTTCGCCTGCCCCAACCGTCGGTGCGCCTACTATCGGATTACTGATGCGCAGGTCCATGCGCTGGTCGGCGACGGCGCACACGGACGATGCGAGCCTCTTCAGACGTTGCGCTGCCAAGCGTGTGGAACCACCTTCAGCACCCGGCGCGGGTACCCTCTGGGTGACGCCGCTCTATCGTCTGAAAACCGCATCCCAGCGGGTTGCGGAAGTGCTCACTGCTCTGGCTCTCGGCTCTCTGTCGCCGCTGCGGTGCGTGTGTTCGGCCATCGCCACGCGACCATCACCACCTGGCTGACTCGTGCTGGCACTCACAGTGCGACGCTGTACGACCGCACCTTTCGGCATCTCCACCTGCTGCACATCCAGTTCGATGAACTGCGCACACGGCTGCGCTGCCGGGCACACACACTCTGGCTCTGGGTGGCAGTCGACCCATTCAGTAAAATCATCCCGGTGCTGCGCCTCGGGCCATGTACCCAGGATGCAGCGCACCGCGTGGTCCACGATCTGTCTGGCCGGCTGGCTCCTGGGTGCATCCCCATCTTTACCAGCGATGGATTGAACCTGTATTTCTACGCCCTGACCGCTCATTTTGGGCAGTGGGTGGCGGGTGTGGGGCGGCAGGCCCGCCAGTGGCAGGTGGCGGCGGGGCTGCTCTATGGCCAGGTGAAAAAGACCTATCGACGGCGGAAGCTCGTACGCGTGACCGCCGTACTGCGCTGCGGGACACGTGCCACATTGCGGACCGCTTTACAGGGACTGGGGTTCAGCGGACGATTGAACACCGCATTCGTTGAGCGGGTCAACCTGACTCTGCGGCAAAGCATCGCGGCCTTGGCACGTCGGACATGGGCGACCATGCAGGCGGCCCCGCAGTTGCTTGCCCATCTGGAATGGTGGTGTGCATATTACCACTTCGTGCGACCGCACCAGTCGCTCCGGCAGGCGCTGGGCCAACCAATCGAGCGTGGCGGCCGGCGGCGGCCGCAGCGCTATCGGCAACGGACGCCCGCGATGGCCGCAGGGCTGACAAACCGGCGCTGGAGGGTATGCGAGGTGCTGACGCTCCCGCTCCCACCGGCGCCGCTCGGCGCTGGATAAGGGCGGGGGATCGGGGGCGAGCCGGTCGTATCGGTATCTCGACGGGGCCTTAATGAGCCACATGAGCTGCACAACAGTGGGTATGATTACCGAATTCGTGTGAAAACGCGCGTGAAATCGGTCAAAGGGGCAGACCGGAATTATCCACCATATCCGATAGGAGCACCCAGCGGTCTGAGATGAGCTGGATCGGGACCGGATTCAGGTAATGTAATCTCTCGCGGCCCACCTTGCGCGTGGTGATCAGTCCAGCTTCCTCCAGCACGCGCAGGTGCTTCATCACGCCGAAGCGCGTCATCGGCAGCTGCGACTCCAGGTCGGTGAGCGTGCGGCCGTCGCGCTCGAAGAGGAGGTCGAGCAGCCGCCGACGGGTGGGGTCGGCGAGGGCGCGAAAGACGGCTTCATCTTCCATGGGCACATTATATGTGACCTATAGGTCACATGTCAAGACGTGATCCGCGATTCATCGAGAGTGCGGGGACGCGGAAGCCTAACCTGCCGTTCAAGCCGACGTGCCTTGGCACTTGTTATTCAAAATTCCAGATGATGCCAAGGCACGCGGCTTAACGTCGCGTTGGGCGGGCGACATCGTTTATGCGGTCTCCCCACATGTGCAGGGTGTTGCACGTGTCCGCCCACTCGGGCCATGGGGGTGCTGCCGTCAATCGCTGCGACCGCCGTGCCAGAGGTAGGCAGCTGCGGCAGTACCACGCATCGACGTGCGGATCGGAGGCGTGCGCATGAAGCTGACCGTGCAGCTCGTTATCGAGCCAGGGGATGGGTCCACAGTCGTGACACAGGTGGCCACCCTTGAGCGAGAGGCGCTGACCGAGGCGACCCTCGGCCTGAGTCTGGCCGAGAGCAAGACGATCCTGAGAGGCGTGCAGGAGAGCATGGTTGCGCAGCAGGTGGCCAGCGACCGTTCGGCGCAGCAGACCTGTCCTGCCTGTGGTGCTCGGCGCCGCTACAAGGGGCATCACCAGATCGTGGTGCGCTCGCTGTTCGGCGCGCTGCGGCTAGATAGCCCACGCTTCCGGCGCTGCGCCTGTCAGCCAGGTGATGGCCCACGTAGCAGCAGCCCGCTGGTGGAGTGCTTGCCGCAGCGGACGACACCAGAGCGACGCGAAGAGGGAAGCGAAGTGGGCGGCGCTGATGCCCTTTGGGGTCACCGTCGATGTGCTCTCCGAGCTGCTGCCACTCCAGGCGAGAGTGGCCACGCTCTACCGGCATGCGCAGCAGGTGGCCGAGCGGCTTGAGGGTGAGCTCGGCGATGAGCAGGCATTCTTCATCGAGGGCTGAGGGCGCGATTGGGATGCGTTACCCCGGCCGGACGGCCCGCTGACGGTGACAGAGAGCAAGGCCGGCTGGTTCGAACTGATTGTCGGCAAGAGCGTGCCAGCCGACGGCGCTGCCAAGTGCTTTGGCTTTGTGACCAGCTACGACACCAAACCCAAGCGCCGGCTGGCCGAGCTGCTCAAGGCGCAAGGGCTGCAGATGAATCAGGCGATCACGTTCCTCTCCGACGGCGGTGACACTGTGCGCGACCTCCAGCTGTATCTGAGCCCGCTGGCCGAGCATCTGCTCGACTGGTTCCAGATCACGATGCGCATCACCGTGCTGCGGCAACAACTCAAGGAGCTGATCACAGTGGCACCCGACCAGGACCTGGAGCAGCTGGACGACGAGCTGGAGCGGGTCAAGTGGTACCTTTGGCACGGCAACGTCTTTCGGGCACTACAGGTGCTTGAGGGGGTCCAGTGGGAGTTGGAAGACCTGGACGATGAGGTGAGGGCGAGTGGCAAGCTCGCCAGGGCGGTGGCCGAGTTCCACGGCTAGATCACGGCGAAGGAGAGCTTCATTGCGAACGATGGCGACCGCCACCGCTACGGCGAGGTGAGCTCGACCGCGTTCGTGGAGTCGACAGTGAAGGAGGTGATCAGCAAGCGCTTCGTCAAGAAGCAGCAGATGGGTTGGACGAAGAAAGGCGCTCATTTTCTGTTGCAGGTGCGAGCCCAGGTGGTGAATGAGGATCTACGACCGACCTTCGAGCGCTGGTATCCCACGATGAGCAGCACAGATGTTTCAGCAGCCCTGGCGGCGT
>WNFU01001381.1_pt1 | contig 44860 bp, 39 predicted proteins | sample 5400121 | NCBI WGS metagenome assembly WNFU01 (sample SAMN13153360, study PRJNA577476) | soil metagenome | isolation source: 100 cm soil or saprolite under grassland replicate 1 | place: USA:California | collected 2016-06-15 | reverse complement strand
CGAGCAGGATGAAATGGTGCCGGGCGAGAATCGCGTTGACGATTTGCGGAATAACGGTGTCGTCGTAGCCGATGATGCCGGGAAACAACGTTTCATTGCGTCGGAGCTTGCCAATGAGATTCTCGCGGACCTCGTCCTTGACGCTTCGTCTGCGTATCTCCCCGCGCGCGACAGCCGCCTTCAGTTCTCCAAGCGTGATTGGTCGGGACCGCATGTGACTATTATGACGCGGTGCGGGGCGTTGGCAATTTTCGAACGGCATTCGACGGCGGCCGTCGTCTGGTTTTCGCGCATCGGGGAGGTGCGAAGCTCGCCCCTGAGAACACGCTGGCGGCCTTCGAGAACGGCCTTGGCTGCGGCGCGGACGGGATCGAATGCGACGTGCACCTGTCGCGCGATGGCGTGCCTGTCGTCATTCACGACGCGACGCTCGAGCGCACCACGAACGCCACCGGCCCGGTGAGCGCGCTCACCGCCGCACAGCTCGCGCGCGTAGACGCCGGCCATCACTTTACATCTGCCGGCGGGTTTCCCTTTAGGGGCCAGGGTCTCGGTGTTCCGCCGCTCGAGGCGGTTCTTCGCCAGCATCCCATGCTCACCATCATCGAGTTGAAGCGCGCCGAGCCTGAGCTTGCGCGTGCAGTTGTACGCATCGTCCGGCAGATTGACGCGGTTGAGCGAGTCTGCATCGGGTCGTTTCATCGTCAAGCTGTCGCAGTGGTGCGAGACGAGGCACCCGAAATCGCCACGAGCGCCTCGGTGCCAGAAGCGCGCTGGACGCTGTACAAATCGTGGTGCCGAGTGCCGTCGCTCGGCCGAAAGCCCTATGTCGCCTTCCAGGTGCCGGAGTACGCGGGCCGGATGCGCGTGGTGTCACCCGCATTTGTCCGACAGGTTCACGCGGAGCGCGCGACGGTGCAGGTGTGGGTAGTTGACGCGCCGGCCGATGTGCAGCGGCTCTTCGACTGGGGCGTGGACGCGGTGATCTCGGACCGGCCGGATCTCGCGATGCAGACGAGGGATGCCTGGATGAGCGATTCACACGGTCATCGATGATGCCTTTTCACACCTGATCGTCGTCATCGCTCCGTCAATCCCTGATAACGTGTCCAACTCATGCAGGCGCCGACTATCCAGCATGTATACGAAGCGCGATCCCGCATCGCGGACGTGATTCGACCGACACCACTCCTTCGTCACCCGCTCCTTGCAAACGAAACGGGGCTCGACATCTGGGTCAAGCACGAGAATCACAATCCGACGAGCGCCTTCAAGATTCGCGGCGGCTTGAATCTCGTTCGCTCGCTGCCCGCTGTCGAGCGCCAGCGCGGCATCGTGACCGCAAGCACTGGCAACCATGGCCAGTCAATCGCGTATGCATCACAACTCGAAGGGGTCGGGTGTACGGTGTTCGTGCCTGACGGCAATAACCCCGAAAAGAACGCCGCGATGCGTGCGTTTGGGGCAACGGTCGTCGAAGGGGGACGCGACTTTGACGAGGCGCGTGAGCGCTGCGAGCGGGTGGCGGCGGAAACGGGCGCGCGTTACGTGCACTCTGCAAATGAGCCGCTGCTGATTGCAGGGGTCGGAACGTATGCACTCGAAGTGTTCGAGACGTTGCCTGACGTCGACACCGTGATCGTTCCCATTGGCGGTGGGAGCGGCGCGTGCGGCATTGGTCTCACGCGCAGCGCCCTTGGCTCACGCGCACGAGTTGTCGGCGTGCAGGCCGAGCGCGCCGACGCGTTTGCGCGATCATGGCGGGGCTATGAACGAGTGGTCGGCGCGAGCGCTGACACGTTTGCGGAAGGCATGGCGACGCGCGTGACCTTCGATCTGACGTTCGAGATCCTCCGGCGGGAGCTCGCTGACATCGTGACCGTCAGCGAAGACGAGCTCGCCCAAGGTGTGCGGCTGGCGCTCGCGACGACGCATAACCTTGCGGAAGGCGCGGGCGCCGCGTCGCTGGCGGCGGCGATGAAGATTCGCGACCAGCTCGTTGGCCGTCGAGTGGTTGCCATCATGTCAGGCGGCAATCTCGACGCGGCGAAGCTGCGGTGGATTCTCGGCGCGGCATGACCCTGCGGGAGCGAGCCTGCGCGGAGGCCTGCCGCTGATGAGAAGTCTGAGTTCGCCGCCAGCGATTGATGTCGACCGCGTCCACGTCGATTCGATCCTCGGTCTCCGCGAAGAGTATCGCCGCGAGATGGCCTGCCAAATCGTTCACGATTCGTGGCATTCACGCGGCTTCACGACCTCATACCTTCTGCGTGTCAACGGCGACGTGGCCGGGTACGCGTCAGTCGGAGGCGCGCCTTGCAATCCGAAGGACACGGTCAAGGAATTCTTTGTGCTTCCTGCCGCGCGAGGCTTCAGCCTGCCGCTCTTTCGCAAACTGCTCGCCGTCAGCGAAGCAAGAACGATCGAGGCGCAGACCAACGACGTGCAGCTCGCTTTGATGCTCTACGAGTGTGCCGTCGAGTGGCAAAGCGAGACGATCCTGTTTGCCGATGCAGTCACCACCTGCGTTCCTGCTCCGGACGGAGTGATCCTCCGGTCGGTGACCGCGTTGGATCGCCCGTCGGTATTTCCGCACACTGTGGAACCGGTCGGCGACTGGGGACTCGAGCACGACGGCCAAGTGGCAGCCACGGGTGGGATTCTGTTTCACTACAATCCGCCGTACGGCGACATCTACATGGAGGTGGCGGCACCGCACCGAGGCCGGGGGTTTGGCAGTTACCTGGTGCAGGAATTGAAGCGCATTTGCCGAGAAACGGGGCACATCCCGGCCGCCCGATGTCATCAGGATAACCGCGCGTCCAGGCGCGCCCTCGAGCGTGCCGGCATGTTTCCGTGTGCCAGGATTCTGCATGGTCGGATTCCGGCCTGATCGCGTTTGCCGACGGGCGGGGGCGGCGCGATCATGAGCCGATGCGGCCGAACCGCAAGGCGCTGAGACGCATGTGACGTATCGACCGGAACTCTACGACGCTGTGACTCCGCCGACGCTCCAGGGCGACGTGGAGTGGTACTGCCGCAAGGCTCTCGGGAGTGGTGGCCCGGTGCTCGAACTCGGTGCCGGCACCGGACGCGTGACGCTCGCCATCGCCGAGGCCGGCGTGCGCATCCACGCACTCGATGCGAGCGAAGCCATGCTCGACGCGCTGCGGACAAAGCTGGCGACGCGATCGCACGATGTCCGAGCTCGCGTCACCCTGGTAGCGGCCGACATGCGGACGTTTGCCTTGCCGGAGCGGTTCGCACTGGTGATTGCCCCTTTCCGGGCGTTCCTGCACAACATCACCGACGAGGATCGGATCGCCTGTCTCGAGCGCGTGCGCCAGCACCTTCGTCCGGACGGCCGCTTCGCGTTCAATGTCTTCCATCCATCGCTGGAGTACATGGCGCAGCACGCGGGGCCGCTTGCGGGCGTATGGCGGTGGGCAGGCACGTATTCTCTCCCGGCCGGTGGGTTCGTACTGCGCTCAGAGGCGAACCGATACGACACCGTCAGACAGATCGTGCAATCGCAGCATCGCTACGACGAGTACGCCGCCGATGGAGTGCTCACCCGCACGTCGCTGCATCGGCTTGAACTGGCGTACCTCTATCCAGCCGACATCCGACGGTTGCTCACACAAGCCGGGTTCAAGCAGATCGCGATTGGCGGAGGATTCAGCGCTCGCGATTTCTCTCGCGATGACGACGAACTGGTCGTGGAGGCATCGTTGATGAGCGGCCCCACAGGCCAATGAACACGGGGTATCGGCCGCTCCGAAGGGCAGACACACGCATGATGATGCTCAGTTGCGGCGCGCGAGGCGCGGTCACTTTGCTGCTCCTGGTTGCGGGAAGTAGCGGGCAGACACACGACACGGCCCACGCTCGGACCCCTGCAAGTCCCACACAAACAGTCGATTCGTCCACACAGCTCGAGCCGTGGCCACGTGAGCCCGAGATTGCCGGTTGGCGCAAACCGAAAGCTCCGCCGAAACGCTGGCTCGGACTCATCGGCGAGTACGGCCCGGAGCGCGAACCGCTCTACATACTCGAGCGCGCCGGACGCCTCTGGGCTCTTTTGGGACGAGGCGAAGCCTGGCCCCTCGACGAGGTCTCGCTCACGCTTTTCCGCCTTGCCACAGGTCCCTATGAGAAACAGACGCTCGTCTTCACACGCGATAGCCGCGCTCGGGGGACCACTGCCACCGTGGCAAACGTCGTCTACGATCGGCGGCAGGTCGGTCCCCTCGAAGGTTCGGGGCAGTTGCGCGTCGAGCCGTTGCGGCCGGTCGCGGAACTATTGAAGGAAGCGATGGCGGCAGAGCCGCCGAAAGAATCGGGCGACTTCCGCCAGTCGGATCTCCTGGAGCTCGTGAAGCTTGATCCGTCGATCACGCTCGATATCCGCTACGCGACGACGAACAACTTCCTCGGTTCGGTCTTCTATGCAGAAGCGCGTGCTTTCCTGCAACGACCGGCGGCGCTTGCGGTGGCCCACGCGCATCGGGTTCTGAAACAGTCTGGATACGGCTTGCTGATTCATGACGGCTACAGACCGTGGTACGTCACCAAAACATTTTGGGACGCGACTCCGGACAGCAAGAAGTGGCTTGTTGCGGATCCGGCCAGCGGATCGCGGCATAATCGCGGCGCCGCGGTCGATCTCACGCTGTACGAATTGAAAAGCGGTCGCCCCGTTGAAATGCCGAGCACGTACGACGAAAGCACACCGCGCGCGTACGCCTTCTATCCCGGAGGCACCGACCTTCAGCGTTGGCACCGCGCGCTGCTGCGTCGCGTCATGGAAGCCGAAGGCTTTGCCGTGAACCCGCGCGAATGGTGGCATTTCGACTACAAGGACTGGCAGAGCTATCGGATCGGAAACGTGCCTTTTGCTCAGATCAAGTCAGAATGAGCCGTGCAAAACCGGACGCATGCGAAACGGTGGAATCCATCGACTGAGATAACCCGGCGTCAGTTCGTCCACGCGGCCGCGGCGTGTGCCGCGACATTGGCGCGCGTACCACGAACGCTCGCCGCAGCCGCTGACAAGTACGATCTGATCATCAGGGGTGGGCGCGTCATCGACCCATCGATCAATCTGGACGGGATTCGCGACGTCGCGATCTCACAGGGCCGTATTGCGGCCGTCAAGAGCAATCTTGCTGCGGACGCCGCTGAAACGATCGACGCCCAGAGCCGAATCGTCATTCCGGGTTTGCTCGACATCCATACGCATGCGGCCCGCTCCGCCGACGGTCCAGGGCTCATGCTCAAGGACGGCGTGACGGGATGGATTGATGCGGGATCGCAAGGGCCGGATCACATTGGCGACGCGATTGCGGTCGCGCGTTTGTCGCCGCAGCAGGGCCGCGTGCTCATCAACATCGCCCGCGCGGGCATCTTGGCCGACGGCGACACCATGGATCTGAATCGCGCCGATGTGGCTGCCGCACGCGACGCGATTGCGAAGAACCGCGACTTCATCGTCGGCGTAAAGGCGCGATTGTCACAAAACGTCGCCGGTACAAATGATTACGAAGTGCTTCGCCGCGCTCAGGAAGTTGCCAGGGCTTTCGATCTGCCGGTGATGATCCACATGGGCCAGACCGTGTCGCCTCTTCCGAAACTCCTGAGTCTCCTCAAACGCGGCGATGTCGTTACTCACATGTTCGCGCCGCCGCCGAATAGCATCATTGACGAACGCGGTCACATGTTGCCCGACGTGCTGAATGCCCGCCAACGGGGGATCTGGTTCGATGTCGGCAACGGTGTGAACGGACACATGCGGTGGGACATCGTGGACGCGGTCATGAAAGAACGCTTCTGGCCCGACACTATTTCCACTGACTGGAACACGACAAGTCGCACGACAGGGGTCATCGACCTTCCCAATTGCATGTCGAAGTTCCTCCATTACGGCATGTCGGTCGCGCAAGTCGTGGCCTGCGCCACGGTCAATGCGTCACGGGTGTGTCCGTTCTTGAAGGACCGTGGCACGCTCAAGGTGGGTGCGCCGGCCGACGTTGCGTTGCTCGAACTGCGGGAAGGGGCTTTCGAATTTCAGGACAATTACAAGAACAGCATTCCAGCCCGCCAGCGACTATTCCCGAGCGGAACGGTGCTCGCCGGTAAGCACGTCAAACCCTAAGTTTCTATTGCCGCGATCCTCACGAAACGGAAACTCGCGCTGTTCACCGATAAGCCATCAGGCCCGTCAGTATGCCCTCGCGATAATTCGCGCGCCGGCCCGCGTACACATGGTCGTCTGCACATATAGGATTCGTTCTGCTGAAACGACTGTTCATCCGAACGTTCGCTGCCTTCGCGGCTATCGCGGTATTCCTGACTGGTTGGGCCTTCTTCTGGGAGCCGGGCCGCCTGATCGTGCGCGAGAGCAGCGTTGCGCTTCCGTGCTGGCGCGGCAAACCAGTGCGCGTTGCCGCTGTGTCGGATCTCCACGTCGGGTCTCCGCACACCGACCTCAGGAAGCTCGATCAAGTTGTCGAAGCCATCAATGCCGGGCGCCCAGAGGTTGTGGTTCTTCTGGGCGACTACGTGGTCCAGGGTGTCGTCGGTGGCCGCTTTGTCTCACCCGAGCAGATCGCCGAGAGGCTGAAGAAGCTCAGAGCGCCCCTTGGTGTCTACGCAGTTCTCGGTAATCACGATTGGTGGTTGGATGCACCGCGCGTTGAACGCGCGTTGCGGTCAGCCGGCATCGTTGTCGTCGACGACACCGCGCTCCCGCTCAGGCGAGAGAACGAGACCTTCTGGATCGTAGGTGTCAGCGACTACTGGGAGGGTCCGCACGACGTTCGCCAAGCGTTGTCTGGAGTTGTTGGCGATGCACCCGCGTTGCTCATAACGCATAACCCAGACATTTTCCCGGAGATACCGGCGCGTGTGTGTCTGACGATTGCCGGCCACACGCATGGTGGTCAGGTGGCGTTGCCGGTCATTGGCCGGCCGATCGTGCCCTCCAGATACGGCGAGCGGTATGCAGTGGGGCAGATCACTGAACATGGCAGCCAACTGTTCGTTACATCCGGCGTCGGCACGAGCATTCTTCCCATCCGTTTTCGTGTGCCGCCGGAGGTGGTCTTCCTGAATATCCATGCGCCGGGGATAGTAATGACCGGACAATGAAGGTGTGAGGGTGAAACTCGCTGCGCTGATCGCGCTCTCTCTGGCCGGTGCGCTGACGGCCCCGGCGGTTTGGGCACAGGACGTCGCTGTAACTGTGTCGGGGAAATCAGCCCACCTCACATTCAAGGAGTTTTCCGGGCTGCCGGTCGATTTGAAACCGTTCAGCGGCGCCGCGACGATCACGAGCGCCGAGATTCTATTTGCCACGACGCAGAACGAGATTTCCTACGTGGTGCTGAGATTGAGTGGCCAACCAACGAGCGGGGCGGCCGCGGTCATTGCGGCGCCGGAGATGAAGGCAACCTCGTATGGATGAAAACGTCGCATACCGCGGTGTTGGACGTGCGGTCCGTGCTCGATAGCTCGTGCGCGTTTTCGATCGAGCCTGTCGATGAATTGAAGCTGACAGCCAATGGATTGAAGCTCACGTTCCCTTACCTTCGACGCAATAGCCCTCTAAGAACGCTCCCGAAAATGCAATCGTACATTTCAGCTGTCACCTTCCGAGTGTTCGTGTTTTGTCGTGACGGGTGAAAACAACCGATCAAAGTGCCTGGAGTGCCTGGAGTGCCTCGCGTGCCTTGTTGCGGCACGTTGAACGTCGCGCCATGAGCGAACGCGGGTCGCGGCCGGATGGATACGCCGTGCCGTACCAGATGCTGAAACCACGCGTCCCACGCGATTTTCCCCAGAGCGACGACGACGCGGAGTCTGGGCAGCGCGGCCACTTCTCGATCGAGATGATTGGCGCACGCGACGATTTCCTCGGGGAGCGGCCGGTTGTCAGGCGGTGCACAGCGCACGGCTGCCGCAATGTACACATCGCGCAGCTCGAGACCATCGTCTGCGTGATGCGACGTCGGGATGTTTGCGAAGCCGGCACGATGGAGCGCCGCCATCAGAAAATCTCCTGAGCCGCCGGTGCCATCACCGGTGAACACGCGGCCTGTGCGATTGGCGCCGTGAGCTGCGGGCGCGAGACCGAGGATGAGCACACGCGCATTGGCATCGCCGAAGCCGGGCACTGGTCGCCCCCAGTAGCGCTCGTCACGGAATGCGGCGCGCTTCTCGCGCGCAACCTGCGAGCAGAACGCGCGGAGTCGCGCGCAGCGCTCACACTCGACGATAGCGGCGCGAGCGGAGACGAGATTCGCGAGCGATATCGATCTCATCTGAATTCAATGTCGATCCTGAACGCGATCGCACCCTCCAGCGCAGGCGAAACGGAGGCGAACAGGACTACAATAACAAGGTTGTCCAGCGATCAGAGGAACCATGAGGAACACTGCCCCAACCGATGCGAGGGAACTCGAGGCGCTTGAAACCCGCGAGTGGCTCGAGTCGCTCGACTACGTGCTTCAGCAGGGCGGCCCTGCGCGCGTCGGCCGGTTGCTGCGCGAGCTTGGCCTTCACGCGCAACAAAAGGGCGTCAAACTGCCGTTCACCGCGAACACACCGTACATCAACACGCTGCATCCGTCCGAAGAAGTGCCGTACCCCGGCAGCCGCGAGATCGAGCGCCGCATCAAGAGCCTCGTCCGGTGGAATGCGATGGCGATGGTGGTTCGGGCCAATCGCGTCGAAGACGGCATCGGCGGGCACATCTCGACCTACGCCTCCTCCGCCACACTCTATGAGGTGGCGTTCAATCACTTCTTCCGCGGCCGCGATCGAGAGGATGCCGACTGCATTTACTTTCAGGGACACGCCTCGCCGGGGATCTACGCGCGCGCGTTTCTCGAAGGCCGGCTGACCGCGCAGCAGCTCGAAAACTTCCGGCGCGAGTTCAATCCCGGCGGTGGGCTGTCGTCGTATCCGCATCCGTGGCTGATGCCGGATTTCTGGGAATTTCCAACGGTTTCGATGGGCCTCGGGCCGATCATGGCCATCTATCAGGCCCGGTTCAACCGTTACCTCGAAGACCGCGGGCTCAAACCACACACCGATGCCAAGGTCTGGGCATTTCTCGGCGACGGCGAAACCGACGAGCCCGAAGCGCTCGGCGCCATCACCCTCGCGTCACGCGAAAAGCTCGACAACCTGCTCTTCGTCATCAACTGCAATCTGCAGCGGCTCGACGGGCCGGTTCGCGGCAACGGGCAAATCATCCAGGAGCTCGAGGCCATCTTCCGCGGCGCCGGCTGGAATGTCATCAAGGTGATTTGGGGTTCGGAGTGGGACGCGCTTCTCGAAAAGGACGCGGAAGGACTTCTCGTGCAGCGGATGGGAGAAGTGGTCGACGGCGAGTACCAGAAGTACGCCGTCGAATCGGGTGCCTATGTCCGCAAGCACTTCTGGGGTCCGGATCCACGGCTGCTCGACATGGTGAACCATTTGTCGGACGAGCAGCTCAAACGTCTCACGCTCGGTGGCCACGATCCCGCCAAGGTTTACAACGCCTACAAGCGCGCCGCCGAAACCAAAGGTGTGCCGACAGTCATTCTGGCGCGCACCATCAAGGGATACGGCGTTGGCGAGTCTGGCGAGGGCAAAAACGTCACCCACCAGCAGAAGAAGCTGAATGACGATGAGGTGAAGGCGTTCCGGACGCGATTTGGCATTCCCATCTCCGACGAGGAAGTGGCGAAGACGCCGTTTTACCGGCCGCCGCAGGACAGCATCGAAGTCAAATACATGATCGAACGGCGCGCCGCGCTCGGCGGTCCGGTGCCGACCCGCAAGGTTCGATCGGAGCCGATACGTCCCAATCTCAGTGAGGTCTTTGCCGAATTCCGGAAGGGCACCGACGGCCGCAAGGCAAGCACCACGATGGTGTTCGTCCGCATGCTGTCGAAGCTCCTGCGCGACGAGCAGATCGGACGACTGGTGGTGCCGATTGTCCCCGACGAGGCGCGCACGTTCGGCATGGAGGCGCTGTTCCGTCAAGTCGGCATCTACGCTCACAGCGGTCAGCTGTACGAGCCTGTCGATATGGACACGCTGCTGATCTACAAGGAAGCGCAGGACGGACAGATTCTCGAGGAAGGCATCAGCGAAGCGGGATCGATGTCATCGTTCATCGCAGCGGGGACCGCCTACGCGACGCGCGGCATCAACACCATCCCGTTCTTCATCTTCTACTCGATGTTTGGATTTCAACGAATCGGGGATCTGATCTGGGCGTCCGCAGACATGCGGACGCGCGGCTTCGTTCTTGGCGGCACGGCCGGACGCACGACGCTCAACGGGGAAGGTCTGCAGCACCAGGACGGCCAGAGCCACGTGCTCTCGATGCCGGTGCCCATTTGTCAGTCGTACGATCCGGCTTTTGCGTACGAGCTCGCACTCATCATCGAGGACGGGATCAAACGGATGTACGGCGATCAGGAGAACATCTTCTATTACCTGACGCTGATGAATGAGCAGTACGAACATCCGCCGATGCCGGACGGGGCGCGCGACGGCGTTCTGAAAGGCATGTACGTGATCAAGCCGACGGGTTTGCCGGACAGCAAGTTGCGCGCACAGGTCTTCGGCAGCGGCACGATCCTGGTGGAGGCACTCAAGGCGCAAACGCTCCTCGAGGAACAGTTCGGCGTGGGCGCCGACGTGTGGAGCGTCACGAGTTATGTGAATCTCTATCGAGACGGCCACGCCTGCGAGCGGTGGAATCGTTTGCACCCCGCGGACAAGCCGCGCGTGCCGTATGTGTCGCAAGCGACGGCAAACGCGCCCGGTGTCTTCGTCGCGGCGTCGGATTATTTGAAGGTCCTGCCGGACGCCATCGACCGCTGGCTGCCGCGTCGCTTGCACGCGTTGGGCACGGACGGCTTCGGCCGTTCCGATTCGCGCGCGGCGCTGCGCAACTTTTTCGAAGTCGATGCGCGATTCATCGCGCTGGCGACGCTGCATGCGCTGGCGAAGGAAAAACAGATCGAGCCCGATGTGGTGCAGCGAGCGATCGCCGAGCTCGAGATCGATGCGGAGAAACTGGACCCGGCGATCAGCTGACCAGGTATCAGGTATCAGGTATCAGGTATCAGGTTGTTACGCAGATTTGAATCGATGAATCCATGAATCTGTGCAATTCCCTGATCCTCGTTTCTGACAGCTGATCCCTGCTTCTTGCCACCTGATCCCTGATCCCTGACCCCTGATCCCTGACCCCTGACCCCTGACCCCTGACGACCATGCAGGAATTCACCCTACCCAACTTAGGCGAGAACGTCACGCAGGGCGACGTGCTCCGCGTGCTCGTGAAAACCGGCGATCGGTTGAAACAGGATCAGCCGGTCCTCGAGCTTGAAACCGACAAGGCCACCATCGAAGTGCCGTCCTCGGTCGAAGGCGTGGTCAAAGAGATCCGGGTCAAGGAGGGTGACAAGGTCAAACCCGGTCAAGCGGTGCTCGTCGTCGAGTCCAACGGTGCGGAACGCGCGAGCGCTCCGGCGGAACAGCAAGGTAAAGCCACAGATACGGCCACAGATACAGCCACAGATACGGCCACAGATACAGCCGCAGATAAGACCGCAGATAGGACCGCAGATAGGACCGCAGATCCTGCTCGGCAGAGGTCAGAGAAGGACGCGCCTGCGGCGGCTGAGGCGGGCGCTTCTGCGCCGACGAAGAAACAGGAGCAGCCGCCCGCTGATCGAGCAGACGACCCTCCACAAAAGCGAGAGAGTCGCGACTCCGGCGAACCGGCTGCGCCGAAACGCGACGACCGGCGTGCGTCGGTTGTCGACATTCGCGGCCGTCAGCCCGTGCAAGCGGCGGCGCAGGCGCCAAGCGCCGCGCCGGCCGGTCTCGCGGCGCCGATTGCTCCGGCGTCTCCGTCCGTGAGGCGAATCGCTCGCGAGATCGGCGTCGACATCGCACAAGTCACGGGAACCGGTGCGGGCGGGCGCATCACTGAAGCCGACGTGAAGGATTTCGCGCGGCACGTGCTGAGCAGCCTGGGCGGAGGCGCTATTGCACCCGCACCCGGGCGTGCACCGGCGCCCGGACCGGCGCTGCCTGACTTCAGCAAATGGGGCGAAATCGAGCGCAAGCAGATGTCCGGCATCCGCCGGAAGACGGCTGAACATCTCGCGCACGCATGGAGCCTTGTCGCCCACGTCACGCAATTCGACAAAGCCGACATGACGGTGCTCGAGCAGATCAGGCCGAAGTATGCGGCAGAGGCCGAGCGCCTCGGCGGCAAGCTCACCGTCACCGCCGTCGTCGCGAAGATCGTTGCGAGCGCGCTACGCACCTTTCCGCAGTTCAACGCGTCGATCGATCCTGCGAACGACTCGATCATCTACAAGAGGTACGTGCACATCGGCATTGCCGTCGACACCGACCACGGGCTCCTCGTCCCGGTCGTGCGCGACGCGGACAAGAAGAACATTCTGCAGATCGCGGTGGAGATTCATCAGCTCGCCGAGAAAGCCCGCGCGCGCAAGCTCTCGCTGGAGGAGATGTCCGGCGGATCGATGTCCATCACGAATCTTGGCGGCATCGGCGGCACCGCGTTCACCCCGATCGTCAACTGGCCTGAAGTGGCTATTCTCGGCATCTCGCGCGGATCGGTTGAACCGGTCTTCAAGGACGGCAAGATCGAGCCGCGGCAGATGCTGCCGCTCTCGCTCAGTTACGATCACCGCATGATCGACGGCGCCGACGCCATTCGGTTCCTGCGCTGGGTCGTCGAGGCGATCGAGCAGCCGTTTACGCTCGCGCTGCGCGGCTGATGGCTACGCGCGTCGCCGTCGTGGGTGCCGGCCCCGGAGGGTACGCGGCGGCGTTCTACGCCGCCGACCTCGGGATGCAGGTCACGCTGATCGATCCCGAAGTCAATCCCGGCGGTGTCTGTCTCTATCGCGGCTGCATCCCCTCCAAAGCGCTGCTGCACGTGGCCAAGGTGCTCGACGAAGCGCGTCACGCGCGCGACTGGGGCATTGTGTTCGACGAGCCGCGCATCGATGTCAATCAAGTGCGCGCGTTCAAGAATCGCGTGGTCGAGAAGCTGACGAGCGGCACCGGGCAAGTGGCGAAGCTCCGGAAAGTCAATTACCTGCAAGGCCGGGCGTCGCTCACGAGTCCCACGTCGCTGCGAGTGGCGCTTGGAGCGGGCGGGTCACAGGATATTGCCGTCGATTACATCGTGCTCGCGACGGGATCGCAGCCAACGCGCGTGGGCGCGCTGACTCTTGATGCCCCACGCGTGCTCGATTCGACGACCGCGCTCGACCTGCCCGAAATTCCCGAATCGCTCCTGGTCGTGGGCGGCGGTTACATCGGTCTCGAGCTTGGCTCGGTATACGCCGCGCTTGGCACGAAAGTGTCTATCGTCGAGATGACGCCGGGTTTGTTGCCGGGCGCCGATCGGGACCTCGTGCGATACCTCGCGCAACGCGTCGAGAAAACCTTCGCGGGCGTGATGCTGTCCACGAAAGTCACATCTCTGCGCGTCGTCGAAGGAAGTAGTGGCGCGGCTTCCGCCTCCGCTCACGCTAGGGCGGACACGTCAGCCCCTGGGAGTGGCGGGGCTTTAGGCGCGCCGAGTGGTGGGAGTGGCGGGGCTTTAGCCCCGCCGGCCGCTGTAAAGGTGACCTTCGAAGGCGACGGCGCCCCCGGCGAAACGACGTACGACTACGTGCTGGTATCGATTGGCCGGCGGCCAATGCCGCCAATCGAAGGCCTCGACAAGACGCGCGCGCAAGTCAACGCGCGCGGCTTCGTCCAGACGGACATGCAGCGGCGGACCGAGGAGCCCACGATCTTTGCGATTGGCGATGTCGCGGGCGAGCCGATGCTCGCACACAAGGCGTCGCACGAAGCGCGTGTGGCCATCGACGCCATTGCAGGCCACAAAACCGTGTTCGAGCCGCTCGCTATTCCGGCCGTCGTGTTCACCGATCCCGAAGTTGCCTGGGCAGGTCTCACTGAAACGCAGGCGGCGCAGGAAGGGCGCAAGGTCGACGTGATGCGATTTCCGTGGCCCGCGTCAGGTCGCGCCATAGCGATCGATCGTGTCGACGGCATGACGAAGCTGTTGATCGATCCCGCCAGCGAACGTGTGCTGGGGATGGGCATCGTCGGATCCGGCGCGGGCGAGCTCATCGCCGAGGGGGTGCTCGCCATCGAAATGGGCGCGACGGCGTCGGACGTGAAGCTGTCGATTCACCCGCATCCGACGTTGTCGGAGACGATCATGGAGTCGGCGGAGATGTTCTTCGGAACTGCCACGCACGTCTACAAGCCGAAACGCACACGGAAATAGAAATTCCTGTACGAGAACCGTGCCACCCGATTCGAGACTCATTTCGACGGGCTGCAGGCTGCTCTCCCGGAATCGGTGAACCTCTGCCCGGCCATGGGAATGAACTCCCAGGCGTAGTGTCCCTTGCTCAGGGTGAACTTGAGCACGCCGTACGTGGTGTTGTCGTGGGCTTCGCTGTTCGGAGCAATCTTCTTGAACTTGTAGACTCCGGCGCCTCCCGTTCCGACCAGAAAGACACGAATGCCACGCTCGGGATCAGGCTTGCCGTTCTTATCCATGGGCGCAAAGCGTTCGTATACGTGATCGTGGCTGTTGACCACGACGTCGGCGCCTGCCTCAGACAGAATATTCCACGCCTCCTTCATCTCGGGCGTGCCGCCGTGAGGACCGGAGCTGAAGAGCGGCATGTGCCAGTAAGCGAGCACACAGTCGGTTGGATGTGAAGCGAGATCGTCACGCAGCCAGACAGCCTGGGGTGATGTGACAGTGATCGCCGCGGTGCCGTTCAGCGCGATGATGTGCCATGCGCCGAGATCGTAGCTGTAATAGCCGCGGCCGGAGGGGCCTGCGTTTTCGCCGAAATACTCGAAATAGTCTCGGCCGCGATTCGGGATCAGATCGTGGTTGCCGAGAGTCGGCCGCGTCCGGCTTTTGTGTCGTCCCCATGTCGGGTCGTAACAATCCTTGAGGTATTTCGCGCTGCTGTTTGGATACGCATGGTCCCCCAGCGTGAAGATGGTGCCTTCGATTTTGTCGAGAAGTGCGGCTGTGGCGCGCGCACCACCGAGCATTTCGCAGTTCGCGATGTCGCCGGCCCCGACCAGCACGACGCTGTCCGCGTCGCTCTGCGATTGAGCCGCCTGGTCGGGGCGTCCACACACCATAATCAGGACGAACACGAATGTGCCCACAGCCGTCTTCCCCACGCAGAATCTTCCTTTCCGGTTGAGTGCGCCTGGCAACTTACGCGCCACTACTGCCGATCAGACCACGATCCTATCGCCAGTCGGATCTAATCCCGATTGAACCGCTGACAGAAAGCCGAAGCGTGTCCACATCACATCGAACATCACCACATCATCAAATCGCCACGTGTTCGACTGTTTCGACCCGTCCCAAGGCGGACGCCGCTTCCCGAGATCGGACGGCGACCACCATCGACGTTGCGTAAAATCAGGCGGTTTTTCAACGTCCCCGCTACTTGCCGCGTTTTCGCGGACGGCACGCGCCTTGCCCTGCATTGATTGATGACTGTTTTCCAGGATTTGCGTCTTGCGCTGCGGTTGCTGCGATCGCGGCCCGGGTTTGCCACGGTGGCCATTCTTACCCTTGCGCTGGGCCTTGGCGCGAACACGGCGATTTTCAGCGTGGTCTACGCCGTTCTCCTGCAGCCGCTGTCGTACCGCGAGCCCGATCGTCTGGTCTTCGTCTGGAGCACCGCGCGCGAGCGGCCAATTAAAAACCTCACGCCGGGGCGGCTGGTGGACTTTCGCGAGCGCGCAAGGAGCTTCGACGGCGTCGCCGGGATCTCGCACATCCCGCTGAATCTCACTGGACGAGCGACGCCCGAACGGTTGAACGGCGCCAGCGTGTCCTCGAACTTCTTCGAGGTTCTGGGTACGCCAGCGCTGCTCGGACGGACGTTCGATCCCGGCGGAAACTCCCAATCAACGGTCGTTTTGAGCCATCGTCTCTGGCAGAACACGTTCGGTGCGGACAGCAGAATCATCGGCACGCCCATCACGCTCAACGGCAAGCCGCATACGGTGATCGGCGTGATGCCGCCGTCGTTCGTGTGGCCGACCGTTGCCGTGCGCCCGGTGCCCGGTAATGGTCCTGAGCTGTGGGTTCCGGCGACGCGTCACGAGATTCCTGACACGCCGATCGATCGCGACGTCGATTTGCGGCTCGATCGGACGACCGGCTATTTGCGCGCGGTAGCGCGGCTCCGACCGGGGGTCGCTCGCGACGCCGCCGATACGGAGATCAAAACCATTGCTGCGGCGCTTCGCACCGAGCATCCGGACACCGACGCCGAGCAGGGCGGTACCGTCGTGTCCGTGCGAGATCACCTGCTCGGGCCGCCGAGTCGTCCGCTCTTTCTGATGCTCGGCGCGGCAGGCTTCGTGCTCGCCATAGCGTGCGCGAACGTCGCGAATCTGCTGATGGGTCTCGCCGCCACACGCCGGCGAGAATTCGAAGTCCGTCTGGCGCTCGGCGCAGGCCGCCGGCGGCTCCTGCAGCAGTTGCTGGTCGAAAGTCTTGTCCTGTCGGTGTCTGGCGCGCTCGTCGGCGCGCTCGTCGCGTGGTGGGCGCTCGATGTCCTCATCGCGGCGGTGCCGCAAGGCGTGTTGCGACTCGATCAGACGTCGCTCAGTCCCATCGTGATGCTGTTTTCCGTCGTGCTGGCGACGCTCACCGCCGTGATCTTCGGAATCGTTCCCGCGATGCACGCGTGGAGGCTCGACGCCGGGAGCGGGTTGCGTGATGACAGCCGGACGGTCGGCGCGCGAACAGGAAGACGTACACGCTCGTTGATCGTCGCCGCGGAGATTGCGGTGGCAATCGTCCTGACTGTAGGCGCGGCGCTCCTGGTTCGCAGCTTCATCGCGCTGCAGAAGGTAGACGTCGGTCTGGCGACGGATCGTCTCCTCACGTTCGACCTGTTTCTCACGGGCGAGCGCGCCCAGTACCAGGCACGGCAAGTCGAGTTTTACGAGCAGGTCCTGCAGCGTGTGCGCGCTCTGCCGGGTGTCGCCGCGGCGGGCATGGCGGTCACGTTGCCAATTGGTGGCGACGATTTCGGAGCGCCCGTCACGATTGCTGACAGGCCGCTGCCGCCCGAGGGGCAGGAGCCTTCTGCCGGATTTCAAACCGTCAGCCCAGGCTACTTCGACGCGGCTGGAATGACGCTGGTTGCCGGCCGCGATCTGGCTCTCACCGACACACGCGATCGCCAGCTCGTTGCGGTCGTCAATGAAGCCTTCGCCGCCGCGCATTGGCCGGGAGAGTCGCCGCTCGGCAAGCGATTCCGAGTGGGTCGAGACATTTCGCGGCCCTCAATCGAAGTCGTCGGGGTGGTGAAAAACATGCGGCACTTCGGGCCGGCTCTTCCCCCGCGCGCGGAGTTCTATCAGCCGTACACGCAGAATTCATTTCCGTTCATGTCGGTGATGGTGCGCACGTACGGAGATCCGGGCGCCCTTGCGTCCACGGTCCGGCGCGAGATCGCCGTGCTCGATCCATCGCAACCCATCGCGCGCCTCACCACGATGCGCGAGCACTTGCGCCACTCGCTCGAGCAGCCGCGATTTCTCTCAGCGCTGACAACCCTGTTTGGCGCGCTCGCGCTGGCGCTCGCCGCGATCGGAATTTACGGCGTGATGGCCTGGTCGGTCACGGTTCGGGTGAAGGAGTTTGGCGTGAGGCTCGCGCTTGGCGCGCGACCTTCGGCCCTCATGCGCAGCGTTCTGGCCGAGGGAATGGTCGTCGTGGCCGCAGGGGGCGCCGCCGGCCTTGCCGCAGCGGCGATTCTCAGCGGCGCATTGCGCAGCTTTCTGTTCGAGACGTCGCCTACCGAGGCTGGCGTTTACGTCACGGCTGCGGCGATCGTCGTCAGTGCGGCATTCGTGGCAATCATCGTCCCTGCGCGCCGGGCAATCCGCGTGAATCCGCTGCAGGCGCTCCGGGTTGACTAACGGCCTATCCGCAGTGATCACAACCGGCAACAGCGATTCTTGATCACTGCGCTGTTTCTCCAGGTTGCAACTCCAGGACTTGGATGTTGGTGCCAGTCAACTGTTCTTTCAACTGGGCCGGCGTGCCTGTCAGCAACGGGAAGGTTGCGTAGTGCATCGGCACGACCTGCTTCACGCCAAGCCATTTCGCGGCGATGGCGGCGGTGTCGGGTCCCATCGTGAAGCGATCGCCGATGGGCAGAAACGCGATGTCGGGTTTGTACAGTTCACCAATCAGCTTCATGTCGCTGAAGAGGGCGGTATCGCCAGAGAAGTAGAACGACTGGCCGTTCTCGAGTCGCACAAAGTAACCTGCGGGTTCACCCAGATAGACGATGCCGTTGTCGTCGAAGCTGCTGCTGTGAATCGCTTCGGTCATGGTGACGCGAAGGCCCTTCACGTCAATCGAGCCGCCTTTGTTCATGGGCTCGACGTTCTTCACGCCCTTCGTTCCAAGCCACGACACCACCTCCCAGATGCCGACGACCGTTGCGCCAGTCGACTTCGCCATTGAAGCGGCGTCGGTGATGTGATCGCTATGGCCGTGCGAGATGAGAATGATGTCAGCCTCTTTCGGTCGCGCGTGTTCCGGAAACGAGGGATTGCCCGTGTACCACGGATCCATCAGGATCGTCTTTCCGCCCGGCGTCTTCAGAGAAAACGAGGAATGCCCCAGCCAAGTGATCGAAAGAGACGTCATAGCCCGAGAAGTATACTGAGAGAAACGTGACAGAAACGTCGCTCACATTCGCCAAACCGCGAGAGTTGAAGCCCGAGTGGTTGAAAGTGCGCGCGCCAGGGTCGGCGAATTACCTGCGCCTGCGCGAGATCATGCGCGGTTTGAAGCTGAATACCGTGTGCGAGGACGCGCATTGCCCCAACATCGGCGAATGCTGGCACCACGGCACCGCCACGTTCATGATTCTCGGCGACATCTGCACGCGCGCCTGCGCGTATTGCGCCGTGGCGCATGGGAGGCCGACCGAGCTCGACGTCGACGAGCCGCGCCGGGTCGCCGAAGCCGTGAAGGCAATGGGGCTGGCGTACGCCGTCGTGACGTCGGTAGACCGCGATGATCTGGAAGATGGTGGCGCGAGCATCTTCGCCAGCACGATTCGCGAGATCCGGCAGCTCACACCCGGCACGCGCGTCGAAGTGCTGATTCCGGACTTCAAAGGCGATGCGGCGGCACTGCAGACCGTGCTCGATGCGCGACCCGACGTGCTCAATCACAATACCGAGACCGTTCCGCGCTTGTATCGCATGGCGCGATCGGGCGGCAAATACGCGCGGACTTTGCAGCTGCTCGACCGGGCGCGTCGCTCTGCGCCTGGCATCGCCACGAAAACAGGCCTGATGGTCGGTCTGGGTGAAGAGCAAGCTGAACTCGTCGAGGTCTTTCGCGATCTGCGCGATGCCGGCGTGTCGATTCTGACGATTGGGCAGTATCTCAGACCGTCATCGTCTCACGCGGTGATGACGCGGTATTACCATCCCGACGAGTTCAAGGAGTTGAAGCGGATCGCGCTCGGCCTTGGGTTCGTGCACGTCGAGGCCGGTCCGCTCGTGCGCAGCTCGTATCACGCACACGAGCAGGCAGAGGCGTATTCGCTGGCTTCACGTTAGCTCGCGGTCCTGAACCCGAATCACTCACGCCTGAGCGATCGCGCGCGTTGGAACGCGGCGAAACCCGCCCTACGTATGAACGACTAATCCATCCACCAGATAGTCCGCGAACGCGTGGCCAATCTGTTCGGACGAAGCAGGTCCGGCCGGGTCGAACCACTTCGGAATCCAGTTGACGGCGCCCATAATTGCAAACGCGATCAGCTTCGGATCGGCATGACGGAACGTGCCCTCGTCGATCCCCTGCTGAATGATGTCGCGCATGCCCCGATCGAAGCGGTCGCGCTTCGTGATGATGCGTTTCAGAAGCGGCGGGGAGAGCGCCTGCAGATCCAACGTCAGGGCCGTTCCCTGAAGCTCGTCGAGGATGACGTGAATGAATGCGAGGATCAGACGCCGCAGCTTCTCGTTCGGACCGACCGAGGCGGCCTGCACGTCCGCCATGAGCGACAGGAGCACATCGAGCGAATAATCGTGGCAGGCGAAGAGAATCTCTTCCTTGTTCCGGAAGTAGTAATAGAGATTCCCTTTCGTCATCTCGAGCGCCGAGGCAATCTCGTCGACGCTGGCGCCGTGATACCCGCGATGCCGGAACGCCGCGGCGGCGCTCTTGAGAATCTCGATTCGGCGATCGGACGCGCCCGCGAGCTTTGGCATCGCAGTCTGCGCAGCGTATCACGTATTTGAACGCTCGTTTAAACTGGTGTACACTCGCCGCGTGGACCGCACGATCGCTACAGATCAGCTCTCCATCACCTTCGAAACCGCGCCAGATCGCTACAAACACTGGAACCTCAGCATCGATGGTTCCGTGGCGACCCTCGCCATGGACGTCAAAGAAGACGCGGGTCTGCGTCCACAGGACTACAAGCTGAAGCTCAACTCGTACGATCTCGGCGTCGACATCGAGCTTGCCGACGCGCTGCAGCGAATTCGCTTCGAACATCCCGAAGTTCACGCGGTGGTCGTCGCCAGTCTGAAGCCGCGCATTTTCTGCGCCGGCGCCAACATCTTCATGCTCGGCACCTCCAGTCACGGATTCAAGGTGAACTTCTGCAAGTTCACCAACGAGACGCGTTTGGGCATCGAGGATATGAGCGTCCAGAGCGGGGTGAAGTTCCTGGCGGCGCTCAACGGCATCTGCGCCGGCGGGGGCTACGAGCTCGCGCTCGCGTGTGACGAGATCCATCTTGTCGACGATGGCTCGGCGTCGGTGGCGCTTCCCGAGACCCCGCTGCTCGGCGTGCTGCCCGGGACGGGCGGACTGACACGTGTCGTCGACAAGCGGAAGGTCCGCCGGGATCTGGCGGACGTGTTCGGCACGCTCGTCGAGGGCGTCAGAGGCCGGCGGGCCGTCGAGTGGCGTCTGGTCGACAAGGCCTGGCCCGCGAGCCAGTTCAAGGATGGCGTGGCGCGCCGCGCGGCGGAGCTCGCGAAGCTCTCGGATCGTCCATCGAGCGGGCCGGGGATAGCACTTGCGCCGCTCGCGCCGGCGGTGGACGGCGATTCGATCAGATATCGATACCTACAGGGAACGATCGATCGCACGAAACGCACTTGCGAGCTCACGATCATCGCGCCCGACACTCCGCAGCCGCTGACGGCCGAAGAGTTTCTCGCAGCGGGCGATCAATCGTGGGCGCTGCGTGCGTTCCGCGAGCTCGACGACGCACTCTTGCGGTTGCGTTTCAACGAGCCTGAGATTGGAATGGTCGCTCTCAAAGCAGTTGGCGACGCGACCGCCGTGCTCGACGTGGATCGCGCGCTCGATGCCAACAGGAATCACTGGCTGGTGCGTGAAATCATCAGCCAAATCCGGCGCACGCTGAAGCGGCTTGACCTGACCTCACGGAGCTTTTTCGCGCTTGTCGAGCCCGGGAACGCCTTCGCAGGAACGCTCTTCGACCTTGCGCTCGCCTGCGATCGCATCTACATGCTCAACAACCCCGACGAGTCCAACACGATTCAGCTCTCGGCGATGAACGCAGGCGCCTACCCGATGAGCACGGGTCTCTCGCGGCTCGAGACGCGCTTTCTGGGCGAGCCGCAGCGCGTCCGCGAAGTGCTCAATCACGATGGCCCGTTCGATGCGCAGGAAGCGCTCGATGCCGGTCTGGTGTCGTTCGCACCAGACGACATGGATTGGGACGACGAGGTCCGTTTGGCCATCGAGGCGCGCACGGCGTTCTCGCCGGATGCGCTCACGGGCATGGAAGCCAATCTGCGCTTTGCCGGTCCCGAGACGATGGAAACGAAAATCTTCGGCCGGCTCACCGCGTGGCAGAACTGGATCTTCCAGCGGCCAAATGCCGTCGGCGAACGCGGCGCGCTGACCGTCTATGGACGGGAGGGCAGGCCGCAGTTTGACTGGAAACGGACATAGAGTGCCTAAAGTGCCTGGGGTGCCTGGGGTGCCCGCACATTAGGCACGTCGGGCACTTTGTGGTGATGTCATGATCTCCGCCGATCGAATTCCCAACAACGTGGGCTTGTCGGGCGACAAGAGACTGCAGCGGGCGCTCGAGCACTGGCAGCCGCACTATCTCGACTGGTGGCGCGAGATGGGGCCGCAAGGTTTTCAGGATCACCATCAGGTCTATTTGCGCACGGCGACCAGCGTCGACGCGGCAGGCTGGGCGCACTTCGACTACGTCAGGTTGCCGGAGTATCGGTGGGGCATTTTTCTCGCCGAACCCACCTCCGATCGTCGTATTGGATTTGGCGATTTCAAGGGGCAGCCTGTCTGGCAGGAAGTGCCCGGCGAGTTCCGCAACCAGCTGCGCCGCCTCATCGTCCTGCAGGGCGACACCGAGCCCGCCAGCGTGGAGCAGCAGCGTCAGCTCGGTGCACACTGCCCCAGCCTGTACGATCTTCGCAACCTCTTTCAGGTGAACGTCGAGGAAGGACGCCATCTATGGGCGATGGTGTATCTGCTGCATTCCTACTTCGGCCGCGACGGCCGTGAAGAAGCAGAAGCGCTTCTCGATCGGCGCAGCGGCAACACCGATTCGCCCAGGATGCTCGAAGCGTTCAACGAGCCCATCGACACGTGGCTCGACTTCTTCGCGTTCACGATGTTCACGGATCGCGACGGCAAATCGCAGTTGCTCTCGCTGTCGGAAAGCTCCCTCGATCCGCTCTCACGGACCACGCGCTTCATGCTCACCGAGGAAGCGCATCACATGTTTGTCGGCGAGTCGGGCATCTCGCGCATTCTCGAGCGCAGCTGCCAACTGCTGAAAGACGCCGGTTTCTCGGGCGACGTGCGCAAGCTCGGGGGCATCGACATTCCGCTCATTCAAAAATTCGTGAACTTCTGGTTCAGCCAGAGCCTCGATCTGCATGGCGGAGAGGTCTCGAGCAACGCCGCCAACTACTTTGCCAACGGGCTGAAGGGCCGCGCGGAAGAAGACAAGTTCGAAGACGACCACGTGCTCGAAGGCAATGTGTATGTGCTCGATCTCCTCGACGAAAGCGGCCGCATCGTCCGCAAGGAAGTCCCGATGCGGAACGCGCTCAACGAGGTGCTGCGCGACTGGTACGTCGGCGACTGCCAGGCCGGCGTCGATCGATGGAACAAGCGCGTGCTCGAACCGCATGGCCTTTCGGATCGCATCTTCCTGCCTTCGCGAAAGTTCAATCGACAGATCGGCATCTACGCCGGTCGCCATTTCGATCCGTGGGGGAACGCCCTCTCGGCCGAAGAATGGCAGCGCCGCCGCGATGAATGGCTGCCGACCGCCGAGGACAAACAGTATTTGCGCAGCCTGCAGGTGACGCCGGTCTACAAACCCGGACAGTTTGCCAACTACATCGCGCCGCCGCCGCGCGGGATCAATCGTCAGCCAATCGATTTCGAGTACGTGAGAACCGAAGAATAGCCACTGTACAGGCCACAGAGACACCGAGTCATAGAGAACCGGTTTGGGGAGACCACATGATGAATTCCTGTGTCTCTGTGACTTCCATGTTGCCCGTTCGTTGAGTCGTCACATGCATTACGCAAAAATCACCTACTCGCTCGAGGACGCCGTCGCTGTCATCGAGTTGAATGATCCGCCGGCAAACACGTACTCCTATGAAATGATGCGCGAGATTGACGACGCTGTGCTTGCTGCGCGCATGGACGACCGCGTTCACGTCATCGTGATCACCGGCGCGGGTGAGCGGTTCTTCTGCGCCGGCGCCAATATCGCGATGCTCAAGGAGGCGACGCCGGAGTTCAAGTATTACTTCTGCCTGCATGCGAACGAGACGATGAATCGTCTCGAGCAGACGCCGAAGCTGGTGATCGCCGCGCTCAACGGCCACACCGTTGGCGGAGGTCTCGAGGTCGCGATGGCTGCGGATATTCGCATTGCGCGTGCGGGACCCGGCAAGATCGGTTTACCTGAAGTCGGGCTCGGCGTGCTTCCCGGCACCGGCGGGACTCAGCGGTTGCTGCGCCTGGTCGGCAAATCAAAGGCGTTGGAGTTGATGGCGACGGGCGCGCTCATGACGTTCGACGAAGCGCGCGCGGCAGGCATGGTGACTCACGTCTGGGGCGAGAGCGAGCTGGCCGGTCGAGCGTTCCGTGACGCGGTGCTTGCCTACGCGCGCGAGTTCACCCCTCCTCGTCGCGCCAGTCGCGCCGTCGGCCACATCAAACGCGCCGTGCAGTCGGGCGCCGAGATGAGCTTCACCGACGCGCTTGCGCTCGAGCGCGAGCTGCAGCAGCGACTCTTCGAAAGCGCCGACGCGCGCGAGGGCATTGCCGCAAGTCTCGAGAAACGCACGCCACACTTCACGGGACAATGATCGCTCGCGTTGCCGTGCTTGGCGCAGGGACGATGGGGCGTGGAATCGCGCACGCCGCGCTGACCGCGCGATATCAAACGAAGCTGTTCGACGTCAGCGACGCGCAGCTCACACAGGCGCGCTCGAGCATCGACGACATCGTTCGAAAGAGTGTGGAGCTCGGAAAGCTCGCACCTGCTGACGCACAGGGCCTCACCGGACGGCTCGAATTGACGACTGATGTGGCCGCGGCGGTCCGAGACGCGGACCTCGTCATCGAGTCGGCGCCCGAACAGATCGATCTGAAAGTGAAGCTCCTCGCCGAGGTGGACCGCCATGCGCCGCCGCATGCGGTGATCGCCTCGAACACCTCCGCGTTGAGCGTCACCGAAATGGCTGCCGTGCTCCAAGCTCCCGGACGCATGGCCGGCATGCACTTCTTCAATCCCGTGCACAAGATGAAGCTCGTGGAGATCGTCCGCGCCCTCGAGACCACCGCCGACGCCGTTCAAGTCATCGAGGAAGCGGCGCGCCAGATGGGCAAAGAGACCGTGCTGATTCGCGAGTCGCCCGGATTCATCACGAGCCGTATCAACGCCATGATCGGCAACGAAGCGTTCTACATGCTGCAGGAAGGGGTTGCCACTGCTCCCGACATCGACAAGGCGCTCAAGCTCGGGCTCAATCATCCGATGGGGCCGTTCGAGCTCGTCGATCTCGTCGGCCTCGACACGCGCTTGAGCATCCTCCAGTACCTGCACCGGACGCTCGGCGAGAAGTTCCGGCCCTGTCCGCTCCTCGAACAGCACGTGAGGGCCGGTCGTCTCGGCAGGAAGGTCGGTAAAGGCGTCTACGACTATTGAGCCTTCGGTCCTTCGACGACGAAGGCCATCGAAGGAGGCTACTGGACCCGAATGGTGCCTTTCAAATTCGCGTTGTCCGGGTCGTTGTGATCGTGCAGGCCGCAGGTTCGCACGACATTGAGGTTTCCCGTCAATTTCGTCTGCCCAGGTGAAATGAAACCGACGTCGTTGATTGCGGGGCAATCCGAATGCTCCGGATGCGGATTGGAGTTCATCTCGTGAGCGCGATTGTGATTGTTGATGATCGTGACCCGGCTCCCCACCGACACGGTGATGTCGTTTGGCGTGAGGACGCCGCTCGCGTTGATCGTCATGGTGGTGGTCTGTGTCGATCCGCCGCCTGTCCCACCGCCGCCAGTCCCGCCACCGCCCGTTCCCGGGCTCGGCGAAGTGGGCGTGCCGCTGCTGCGGCTACCGCCGCCGCACGCGGCGGCGACAGCCGCGATCAGAACCGCTGCCACCAGTGGGGTGACAGCCTTGCTCGTGCCTTTCATTACAACACTCCAAACCAGGCGCTGACCTGATCTTACCGTTCAGAAAAACTTCCGCGAGATATTGAATCCGAGATACCAATCGTCGTTGTTCGTCGCGCCGCGAGCGATTTGCGCAAACGTGGTGCCGACGGCGTTCGAGAAGTTCAACTGGAACAGGTGTCCGCCAACCCGCTTTTCGATACCGAAGCTGATTTGCGTGTAGTCGGGATCGTAGCCGGCAACGCGCGGCGAGCCTTCCAGCACGAGATAAACGGTCGGCCGAATGCGAACACGCGTCCCGATGCCAATCAGAAACGAGCTGTTGTCATCGACGAGCTCCTCGGGCAATGGATTGCTGTTGTTGACCCAGATTGGCTCGAGATAGAAGGCCGCACGATCCTTGACCTCGGTCGAGAGCACAGCGCCCAGCGCGGGCGAGTAGCTGTCGCGGAAGTTGTTGGTGCCCTCGGCGGTGGCGAGCGCATCGATGGTCAACGGAAACCGGCCGCTCGTCGACAGGACTTCGCGCTGCAGGAGAAACTGAATCGTGCGGTTGGACGTTCGATGGATGCCCACTTGCGTCGCACGGAACAGGCCGAAGCGGTATTCGAGGCCGATAATGGCGCCGTTGTCGAGCCCGAACAGGTCGCTGGCCAGGTCGCCGAAGTCGCCGGCGCCCAGGGGACGTCCGAACCGGTGAGTGACCCGAAAGGAGCTCCGATGGCGCGGCACGCGCAGCGTGGTCGGCAGCCCCACGAGCGTGAAATCCGGTTGGGCGAGATGGACGTCGCGATCCGGATCGTCCTCCTGCGCAGGCGCTGTCGCCGCTGTCGTTTTGTTCTCATTCGGTGCGGGCGCCTGGGCGGTTTCCTGCGCGCTTGCGCTCGTGGCCGCGGCTGTCGTGAACAGCACGGCAGCGATCACCTGAATCATTCTCACAGTGTCCCCCTGTGCGTTAGTCGTTGCGGGCGCCAAGCTGAATCCACCGCTTGATGACCAGGATTTGACCGTCCGTCAAATATGGTCCGCCCGTGCGTGGCATTCGCTGCCCGACGATGCCCGGCCGCCCTTCGAGCTTGTGGATGATGTAACTGTTCTCGGGATCACCAGGGATGACGCGAATCGCTCCTGGTTTGCCGACACTCGGACGGTTCACCAGATTGTCATATGCGACGCCGGGCAGCAGATTCAGGCCGCCTAGTGGTGTCCGGCCGCCGGCGTTGGTGTGACAGTTCGTGCACGCCGCCCTGCCGCTCGCATCGGTCTTCTCGAAGATTTCCTGCTGAATGCTTGCCAAGGTTGGTTGAAGGTCCGGTGTCGGGCCCGTGAGGTCGCTCAGCTTCTCGTCGCATCCTGTCGCAGCCATCACCATCACCGCGATGGCCGCCATACCGCTGGTCTTGCGCATGCCGTTGTCATGTCCTTTCCGGGGGATCCGGTATCACCTGGCTTTCGCCCGCACAACGAGCATCCCGGTCATGTCCTCATGACCCTCACCACAGTACTCCGAACAGGCGATTGGGAATGTGCCGGGTGCTGCCGCGACGAAATCAATCGTAACTTCTTCGCCGCGTGGAACGAGCTTGTTGATTTTGAACTTCTTGATCGCGATCCCATGCACGCCGTCCCCCGAGCGCACGATGAGGCGCACGCGATCCCCTTCAGTCACTTCGATGCGTGACGGCTCGAACTCGAATTTTCTCGCAATCACCTCGATGATCATGGGCGCGGAAACCGTGGCGGAGTCCTGCTGTGCCAACACCAGCGTGGGCGCCAGCAGGTGCGCCGTCCCCGCCACGGCTGCCGCACAGATCGTCGAAGTGAAGACACGCATGCACACTGGTATCAGGCGCCGGTAGAGCAAGGCCGGTGCCGCTTCTCGAAGGGTAAATGCGCGCGGAGAAACCGAGCCGCTCCGTCTGCGCCTGTTGTCGTGACGTTACGCCCGCAGTAAGCGCTTACGCCGGGCGTAAAACGGTGCGCGAGTCCTAGGTGCTCTTATCCAGCTTGTACTTCTGAAGGTAGTGGCTGAGGGCGCGCTGACTGATGCCCATCAGCTCGGCCGCGTCTTTCTTGACGCCGCCGGCCTGCGCCAGCGCCTTACGGATTGTTTCGCGTTCCGCCCATTCGAGGTTCGCGTGCAGCTTTTGTGAGGGCAGCCCGGTGGACGCGCTCGACGTTGCGCCCATCAGCCAGAGCGTATCTCGCGTCAAACGAGGACCTGTCGCGAGCACCACGGCGCGCTCGACGGTGTTCTCGAGCTCACGCACGTTGCCCGGCCAGTCGTAGCGCTCGAGTTCGTCCATCAGGTCCGTCTCGAGACCTTCGATGCGCTTACCGCTCTCCTGTGCGTACCGCCGCAGGAAATGTTCGACGAGCGGGGGAATATCCTCGCGGCGCTCGCGCAACGGCGGAATGGTGATGGGGATCACGTTCAACCGATAGTAGAGGTCCTCCTGAAATCGGCCGCCGCTGACCAGTTGCCGCAGGTCACGATTCGTCGCGGCAATGACACGCACATCGACCTTCTGCGTGCGCTCGGATCCGAGCGGCTCGAATTCGCGGTCCTGCAGCACGCGGAGCAGCTTGGATTGAATCGCGGTGCTGATGGTCGCGATCTCGTCGAGGAAGATCGTTCCGCCGTCTGCCAGCGCAAATCGGCCCTTCTTGGTGAACGTCGCGCCAGTGAACGCGCCTCTCACGTGACCGAACAACTCCGATTCGAGCAGCGTCTCGGGGATGGCCGCACAGTTCACCTTGATCATCGGCATGTCGCGCTGCGCGCTGCGCGCGTGAATCGCGCGCGCGACAAGCTCTTTGCCGGTCCCCGTTTCGCCGGTGAGGAGCACGGTGCTTTTGGACTGCGCCACGAGCTCGGCGCGCTTGATGACGTCGAGGACCTGCCGGCTGCGGCCCACGAGTCCGTAATGATTGAATTCGGCGTCGCGCTCGCTCAGCAGGTACTGCAGGCCGGTCCTCGTGCGCTGCTCTTCGACCAGACGGCGCACGGTGACCAGCAGTTCGTCCACTTCGAACGGCTTTTGCAGGTAATCACGCGCCCCCAGCTTCATTGCTTCGACGGCGCTCTCCACCGTGCCGTGCGCCGTCATCATGACAATGGCAGGCCGCTCGGCCTCGGGAGTCGTGGCCACGAGCTCGCGAATGACCTCGAGGCCCGTACGCTCGGGCATGAGGTAGTCGATGACGAGCAGATCGAAGGAGCGCTCGTTCAGCAGCCGCTGGGCGTCGAGTGCGCGCGGCGTCGTGACGACGTCGTGACCTTCCTCACGCAGCGCGCGTCCCAGGGTCTTCAGAATCTTTTCTTCGTCGTCCGCCAGCAGAATGCTTCCCGAAGGCATCGCTCAGATCCGCGGGGAGGCCGAGGCGTCGCCCAGCTCGATTCGAATGTTGGTGCCCTCGCCAGGCGCGCTTTGAACCGTCAGCGTGCCGCCCAGGCCGTCGATGATGTTCTTCGCGATGGGAAGTCCGAGGCCCGTACCGGCGCGTCGGGTGGTGAAATAGGGATCGAAGATCCGCGGCAGATCCTCGGCCGCGATGCCGACGCCGTTGTCGACAATCGAGATCACGACCCGATGATCGGCCAGTTTGGTGGTCGTCAGCGTGACGGAAGCGCCGTTGACTGGCTGGCGCTTGGCCGGCAACGTTGCTTCCGTGATCCGGGCATTCACGGCCTGACGGGCGTTGGTGAGGAGATTGACCAGCACGGTTCGTAACCGCTCGCTGTCGGTGCGGATCGAGGGTGCATCGGGATCCAGTGCGATCTCCACCGGAGGATCGGACTGCGCCGCTTCGACGGCCGCAGCCGCAGACTGGCACAACAGATTGACATCGGTCTGCGACAAGTCGAACCGGATGGGCCTTGCAAAGTCGAGAACTTCGTTGACGACGCGATTCAGCCGCTCGATTTCGCCGTTGATGTCCGAAGCGGCGTCGCGGATATCACTCGACTGCGCGGCTTCTCGCGTGACCTGACGCAACGCGCCTTTGATGATCATCAGGGGATTGCGAATCTCGTGGGCAATCACGGTGGACATGCGGCCGAGGGACGACAATCGCTCGCGCTGCGCGGCTTCGCGCTGGAACCGGGCAATCGAATCCGTGAGCGTGTTGAACGTCGTTGCCAGCAGACGCGCGTCCTCGTCGTCCCAGCGGCGGCGCTCGGTCAATCGGATCTTGCGCGTCAGATCGCCCGTCATGGCGAGCTCGCGCATGTGATTGGTGATGGTGGCTACAGGCCGCGTGATCGTGCGTGCGACGCCGTAGCTCACAGCCACCGCAAGCAGGACGGTCACAACTGCGACCACGCCGAGACCCGTCTGAATTGCGGAGAGCGTCCGCATGCGGTCTGTCCGCGATCGCAGCACCAGCGCTTTGGGGGCTTCACCTCCGCTGATGGTGTCGGAAGCGATGCCGGGCGGCGGCGCGAGAGGCTTGAGGACCGCCGTGTACTCGACGTCGGCGATCTGCACGCGTGGGACGCGGGAACGCCCGAGCAGCGAGGTCAACAACTCGTGAAACTGGCCGTCGAATGTCGACGCGCGCACCTGGCCATCGACGGCAAACGCGATATCGGCCCCGGTGAGCAGCTTGAATTGTTCCGCTCGTTTGTTGTCCAGCAGGTACCCGACCGTCAATGAGCCAAGCAGCTCGGAGCCAACCGTGACCGGCACGCTGACCGCCTGCATGACGCCACCGGCGTGAGGCCAGTAGGCGAGCGCTGTCGCGCCGCCGAGCGCGCGGCGCACGCTGGGCACGCGCCGCATTTCCTCGCCGAGCGTCTCGTCGCCGCCAAAGGCGGCGAGCACCGTGCCCGTGCGATCCGTCACGACGAAGAAATCGGAGCCCGCCTGACGCCGGTATTCATCGGCAATAGGCTCGACGGTCGGCGCGTCGCGCGTATCGAGCGCAGCTTTCAGCGTCGGCAGATCGGCGATGAGACGGGCTGTGAGCATGAAGCTGCCGAGCAGCGACGCCCGCTGCTGCTCGACGAGGTTGCCGGCTTCAATCAGATCGCGCTCGAGGTCGGCTTCGGCTTCGGTGCGCAAACGCGTGCTGACGAAGTAGACGGCCGCGCCGATCGACACGGTGGCCAGCAGCGTGCTCGCCAGAAAGATGCGGTTGGTGAGCGAGCCGAGCGCGCGCGTCATGGCACGACCAGCTCGAGGTCGACAGCCGCACCGGGTTGAACCGTCACCGCGCGCGAACTGCGCGCCTCGCCCTCGTACCACCCGACAATCGTGTACGTGCCCGGTGGCACCCGCTCGATGCGAAACCTTCCCTCGTCGTCGGTCACATCGAAGAATGGATGGTTGAGCACGAGAATGAACGCGTTCATATGCGAATGGATGTCACAGAACACGCGCACGAGCCCGGGTTGATCGAAACGCACGGCTTTCGATCGACCCGCGGCGTAGCGACCCAGATCGAATCGCTTCGTTTTCGAGAGCGAAAAGACGTTGTGGTACGTTTTGTCGCTGTTGGGAAAATCGACGACGGTGCCAGCCATCACCGCGAGCACGTGAGGGACGAACGTTTCGTTGCGCTGATCCATCACGGCGCGTCGCGACTCGCGAAGCTCGAAGGCGCCCTGGGGCGCGCTTTCGAGATAGACGACGCCGCGGCGGAGATCGGCAACATCGCGCGGACCCGGGGAGCCCGCCTCCGCCGGATCGGGCCGGCGTTCCACCGGTTTCGCCGGATGCCGGATGTCGAGCCGGCCGCGGATCGCGCCGGCCGACTGCCCACGAACGGCCGTGACCGGTGCCAGCACGAGGCCGAGCCACGCGAGGAACGCGAGACTCCTCACGTCAGAACCAATACACGACCTGCGCGGCGCCCATGGTGTCGTGACGCACGCGTCCGGCGTCCCGCCGGTTTCGCTGCCAGGAGCCTTTCACCATCACGTTGCGCAGTACGGACCACCCGGCGCCCGCCTCGTAGCGCGTGACCGGTGCGTCCCATTCGAGCCGCCGCGCGCCGGACGTGAGGGAGTTGAAGCCGAGATGTTCCGCCCGTACCGCGAGGTGCACGCCCGGCATCAATCGGTACCGTCCCTCCGCGAGCACTGACGCGGCCTGGAGCGCTCCACCGTTGAAGGGCGCGGGAATGGTCCATCGAGACCAGATCGCTTCTGCCCGTCCGATGAAATGTCCAGCGGAGTACTCGCCGTCGACGCCGAGACCCCGCTGTACGGCATCGTTGGCGTGCGCCCCGGGTGTCAGCGCGGATTCGACCGAGTGATCCATGAACGCGCCGCTTGCAGCGGACACGCCGAGCGCGACCGCCGGTGTGAGGTGCACGACCATGCGTCCCGCAAGCTGCCGTCCGTTGTTCAAGTCGCCCAATCGCGGATTGGACAACGATCCGGTGGTCACGGCACCTGTCCACTCCAACGCACGGCTGACGCCGTGCACCTGGACGCCTGTGTCCCAGCGAAAGGCGCTGACGACGGGAAGCCCAGGCCCCGGCTCCTGGCTGCCGAGCGGGTAATCGGCGCGCCATCCGCGGCCGCGCATGCGCCAGAGATCTTCGGTGGTTCGGGGAAGCGCATCGCGGCGCAATGACGTGAGGTATTGATAGGCCAACGGGTAGCCAATCAGCATGTTGGAGCTGCTGTATCCACCGCGTCCGAACGCTCCAAAGGTTGGCGGGATGCGTCCGACGTGAATGTCGATTCGCCGCGACAGCCAGGGCCGCAGGCGTGCATAGACGCCGTACGGTTCGAATGGCTCCCCTCGATCCATTCGCACTGCCGCGAGAAACTGAAGTCGATCGGTGGCGCGCACTTGTGCCGTCAACGCCAGGCGCAAGTTGCGGAGCGCGCTGTACTTGTAGTCGGTGTAGTCGAAGAAGCCGGGATCTTCCGGCGCAATCGTCGCGGCAAATTCGCCGCCGATCACGACACGACCGCCGCCGACGCTGATGGGCTCGGTCGGCAGGCCCTGTGCGGCGGCGGTGCTCGCCACACCGATGATGAAACCAACGAGGATGGCTCGCACGGGTCGTGTTACATCGTCAGTATAATCGTCCCGTGGAACCACACCAGTCGGCGCGACGCATCTTCTCGCTCGATCAGGCGCGCGCCATGCTGCCAGAGATCAAGGCGCTTACGGCCGGCGCCGTGCGACGCGCCGAAGAGGCCGCCTCTCGCTTGCAGCAGTTGTCGGACGTGGATCCGGCGCGACCGGCGACCGAGGCCGAGATCGAGAGCGTCGTCCGCGAGTGGGGCCGCGCCATCGAGGCGTTCGGGCTCGAAGCAAAGGGTCTCTGGCTGGTGGATTTCGACAACGGCAATGGCTACTACTGCTGGTGTTATCCGGAAGAAACGGTCTCGCACTTCCACGAGTACGACGGAGGATTTCGAGGCCGCATGAAGATCGTGTGATGGCGTCCGCGCGTCTCATCGCGCTCGCCATTCTCCTGTGGCTGCCCGCGGCAGCTTCAGCAGCAGCCGACCGTCAATCGAAGACCTTTGCGCTTCCTGCCGGCAAGATCCTCACGCTGGAAATGACGGTGGGCGAGCTGCGGATCACCGGCTCCGCTCGCGCCGACGTGCTCATGGAAGTCGTCCGGCACGCGCCCACCGACGACGGTCTGGCGCGCATTCCCATCGAGATCGAGGACAGCGGTACTCAGCTGCGTATCCATGCGCTGCAGACCAACGGCGGCACCGACCCGGCGTTTCGAACGGATTTTGTCCTCGATGTGCCGCGTGACGCGCAGCTCACTCCCGTGCGCGTCCTCGAAGGACACGTGACGCTCGCATCGCTTCAGGGTGCGGTCACTGTGGACTTGCAGCGCGGATCGATAACGGCGTCCGACGTGTCAGGCGTGTTGCGGCTCGAGACACATGTCGGGCACATCGTGCTCGATCGCGCGCGATTGACAGCAGGCGGTCTGCTGCGGCTGCGCACGTTCAACGGTGACGTGACGCTCTCGCTGTCGGAACGGCCGCGCGACGCCCGGATCATGGCCCTCGCGCTCAACGGCACGATTGAATCAGCGATTCCCCTGGCGATGAAGGATACGTGGGGTCCGAGATGGGGCGAGGCCAAACCCTTGAATCGTTGAACCTGGAACCCTTGAACCGTTGAACCTGGAACCCTTGAACCGTTGAACTTTTGAACCCTTGAACCTTTATCGCCGATTCAGCTTGTTCTGCGCGTCGCGATAGCGACGCGATTCCGGCGGAACCTTCGCGTAGGCATCGCGTGCTTTCGCCGGATCTCTGAGGCGCCGTTCGTAGAGCTCACCGAGACGAAACCAGGCGTCCGAAGCGCTGGGGAAGCGCGTCGCGAGATCGGTCAAGGTTTGCGCGGCGCGCTCGTACTGATTGACGTCTTCGTACAGCTCGGCGAGCCGATCGAGCGCGGACATCGACGGCGCTGCGGTCGGAAATTGCTCCGTCAGGGTTCGCAGACTCACGAGCAGCGACGGCACCTGAGCTCCTATGACCGGATCGACTTCACGAAACTTGCGGCGATCGTTCTCCAGCCGAATCTTCGATTGCAGCGCCTGCAGCGCCTGCGGTGAGCCGGGATGCTCGCGAACCACCTGATTGAGCAGCTCGCGGCCGGCGATTTCCCGGTTGGGCAAGCGCGAACGCATCGTCAAATCGGCGAGCCGAAGCTTGCTTTCCGCCGCACGGCGATCGTTGGCGTACCGTTTCAGAAATGCCGAGTGTGCGGCCATCGCCTCGTCGCTTCGTCCGGCTTTCTCGAGCAGCGTGCCCTGAAGAAACGCGGCCTCCGCCGCCGCTGGCGTGTTTGGATAGTCGTTGACGATCTGACGCAAATCTGCCAGCGCCGGCTCGATCGCGTTGCTCGCGATTTTCGCCTGCGCAGCTTCGAGATGCTGCGCGGCGAGAGTGTCCGGGGACGGAGGCGCCGGCGTGGGCGGCGGCGGGGGTGCGGGCGGCGCAGGCGCTTCGACGGGCTTCGCCGCGCCACGTCCATCCGCTGACGCCGCAGCCTGCGGCGTCTGGTTCCGTGACGGCCGGGTAGCGGCGACTGCGGGCGGCTTCGGTGTGCCGGGCGCAGGCGGAGCCGTATTGGCGCTGCTTGGAGGCGCGGGCAACGGCGGCGGCGCCGGTGCTGCGGCTGTTGCATTGGCCGGCACCGTTGTTGTCAGTGCGGTTGTCGTTGGCGCAGCAGCCTCTTGAGTTGCTTGTTCGGCGAGTTTGCCCTGGTTGCCGGACATCCATCTGACGGCGACGACAGTGGTGGCGATCAACAACAACGCGCCCAATGACCCGACAGCGATCAGCACCATGGCCGCGGTCGAGAGTCGCTTTTTCGGCACCGTCGGTGCGCCAGACGCGGCAGGTTTCATTGGCGGCGCTTCTACCGTTGCCGGCGGCGCTGCAGCCGTCGAATCGGGCGTTGCCGCCGGTCGTGATGCCAGAGGATCCACACTGACCGAGGAGACTGGCGCAGCACTCGCGGGAGTCGCTGCAGGAGGCGGAAGAGAGCCGGACTGATACGCTGCGGAAGGGGCCGCACCTTGCGGTGGTGGCACTATCACCGTGACAGCCGAATCCGCCGACGCAATCGGCAGGTTAGGCCCGCTTCGGGCCGAGGAATCGCGCCTCAGCCGCTGCAAATCGGCGCGCATATCCGCAGCGGTCTGATAGCGAAGCGTACGGTCTTTTTCAAGCGCTTTGAAGATGATTCGCTCGAGTTCCGGCGGCACGTTCGCGTTCAACGCGCGCACGGCGACGGGTTCCCGATTGAGAATGCCGTCGAACACGATGGCCGTCGTCGAGCCCACGAAGCTTTGCTTGCCCGTGGCCATCTCGTAGAGCACCACGCCAAACGAAAAGAGATCGGTTCGCGAGTCGAGCTCTTCGCCACGCGCTTGCTCGGGCGACATGTACGCGATCGTGCCGGCCGTCGTCCCCGCAACGCTCGTAAACAGGTTCGAGACGTTGGTGGCAGCGTCGCTGCGACCGGCAGCCAGCTTCGCGAGCCCGAAATCGAGCACCTTCACTTGATTGCGCTTCGTCAGAAAGATATTCGCGGGCTTGATGTCGCGATGCAGGATGCCTTCGGCGTGAGCCGCATCGAGCGCGTCGGTCACCTGCACACCGATATCGATCGCCGTGCGAATGTCGAGCGCTTTGCCTTCGATGCGTTTCTCGAGCGCGTCGCCCTCGAGCAGTTCCATGGCGAGCACAAACTGCCCTTCGTGCTCGAAGAAGCCGTAAATGGTGCAGATGTTCGGGTGATTGAGCGACGACGCGGTGCGCGCTTCACGCCGAAAGCGATCCACGGCCTCAGCGGTCGTCGCAGTTGCCGCGAGGAGTTTCAGCGCGACATATCGGCCGAGATTGAGATCCTGCGCCTTGTAGACCACGCCCATTCCGCCGGCACCGAGCTGCTCGATGACGCGGTAGTGGCCGAGCATTTGACCGATCAGGGAACTGGACACGAAAGCGCTCATCCTAACAAATCCTGGGGGCTGTGTTAGAGTCAGATATCTGAAAACGGTTTCCGTATAGTGGAAGAGAAGTCACCGCCCACCACCTCGATTGACAAGGCGCTGGAGGTCTGCGAGAAGCTGAGCGCCACCCCGCGCGGTATGAGTCTCACCGAGCTCGCCCGCGCGCTCCACCAGCCGCCGTCGACGATCCATCGGCTGCTCGGCGTCCTCAGACGCAAGGGATACGTCCGCCAGGACGACGAAACGCAGCGCTATTGCCTGACTTTGAAGATGCTCGACCTCAGTTTCAAGATCCTGGGACGGTCCGAGCTACGGCTTCACGCGTACCCGATCATTCGGGAATACGTGCTGCGCACGTCGCACCGGGGCTTTATCGCGATTCCGGCCTCCGGCGAAGTGACGTATCTCTGGGCGACCGGACCGGACGAAGTCGGCATGCATACGAGCTACGGCAAGGAAATGCCGAACCACTGCGCGCTCTATTTCTCGCCGCGGCAGGCCACGCGGCGTTTGACCTGTCTTCGCCTGGTGAAGGCGGACGATGTGACGCGCGCCGATTCGACGTTGGTTCGACTGGGTCCGCCGCCGGTCGCGCCCGACGCGATGCAGCGGCTGTTCTGCACGTGCGCGCCGGTTCGGGACTACACCGGCAACGAGGTCGCGCGCGTGGGATTTTTCGGCCATGGACCGGACGACCGGCCGATTCTGACCGAGCACCATAAGGGAGCCTGGGACCTCGCCCGCAGGATCTCGATGCGCCTGGGATACCTGGCGCCCAACGACAGCATGACGGCCTGATACGGAGGAGAAGCCTTGGCCTACATCATCACGGAACCATGCATTGGTGTGAAGGATCACTCTTGCGTCGACGTCTGCCCGGTGGATTGCATCCATCCGCGAAAGGATGAATCGGACTTTGAATCGGAGCAGCAGCTGTTCATCCACCCGGACGAGTGCATCGACTGCGGCGCGTGCGTGCCGGCGTGTCCGGTCGAGGCGATCTTCGCGCTCGATGAGGTGCCGGATAAGTGGAAGAATTACATCGATATCAACGCGAAGCACTTCGAGAAGTGATATATAAGGCCTGCGGTGGCCGCTTCGCGTAGGCCTTTGGTAGGCGCTGCGCGTGGGGCGCTGGGCGTAGGCCGCTGGCGGGCGCTTCGCGTGGGCCTTTGGGATGCGGGGCGCGGGGGCGCTTCGCGTAGGCATGCGGTAGGCGCGTCGCGTGGGCTGTTGGTTGGCGTTGCCGCCGCCATACCGAACGAAGTGCGGCCCGCCGCAAGGCCTCACCGAACGAAGTGAGGCCCACCGAGCGCCGCGAGGCCCAAACGAAGGCCTACCGAGTGTAGCGAGCCCTACCGAACGACGCGAGGCCTGATTCCGCGAGTGAGCGCCAACTCGCCTGTGATCGTGAGGTTGATGATGGTCATGTGGCGACGCGTGGTCCTTGGCTTTGCGGTTTCGGCTGGAGCGCTCGCGGGTCCTCTGGCGAGCGGTGCCGGCGATCCCGAGCTCCAGTTCCAACTCGCTTCGATCCTGTTCGACGAAACGCGGTATCAGGACGCAGCCGTCGCGTATCGCAACGCGATGAACACCGACGATCGCGACCTGCAACTCCGGGCGCGCATTGGTCTGGTCACCTCCGAGCTCCGCATCGGCCAGTTCGTCGACGCCCAGCGCGACGCGAAAGAGCTGCGCACGCTCGCGCCGAAGAACCCTGCGGCCATCACGTCGTATGGCGACGCGCTCTGGGCCGGCGGCCAGTTTGACGACGCCGAGCAGATGTGGCGCGATGCGCTCGCGCTGCAGCCCGATTCCTCGCGCGGACTGCATGGCCTCGCGCGCGCGCTTGCCTCCCAGTCCAAACTCGAAGAAGCGCTCAACGACGCACAAGCTGCCTTGAAGCTCGCTCCCCGGGACCCGGAAATCCATCACACCGTGGGCGCCATTTACGAGCGGATGAAACGGTACGAACAGGCCGCCGCCGCATATAACAACTACATCAACCTGCTTCCGAACAAAGATCACAGCGACAAGGCGGCGTGGTCCCGCTCGCAGGTGCGTTTTCTCAAGTCGTTCGGCGAAAACCAGCCGATTGAACTCGACGAGACGTCCGTGGGAAGGCTTCATACGGTGGACTTCCGCCTCATCGACGACAAAGTGATCGTCAAGGCGAAAGTCAACGGCGGTCGCTCGGTCGACTTCGTGCTCGACACGGGCTCCGAACAGACCACGCTGTCTCGCCAGACTGCGTCGGCTGCCTCCGTTCGCCCCGTCACCTATACGCTCAGCGCCGGCGTGGGCGAAGTGGGTTTGCGCGGATTACAGCTGGGGAAGATGGACAGCTTCGAAATCGGAACGCTCAAGTTGCGCAACGTGCCCGTCCTTATCAAAGCGCCGGCACTGCGCGGCATTCCGAAGCGCGAGACCGAAAGCTTCTCGCCGCTCGCGCTCGGCTTCTCGATGACGATCGACTACGCGGCCAAGAAGCTGACGATTGGCGAGAGCATTCCGCAAGAACCGTCCGAGTTTCGTCTGCCGCTGCGTCATCACCGTCTCGCGATGGTCAGAGGCCTCATCAACGGGACGCGAGCGACATATTTCGTCGTCGATACCGGCGGAGAAGTGATTTCGATCAGTACTGCAACAGCCGAAGCACTTGCTGCGCTGCCGCCGCGGAAGATCGCACTGAAGGTGTACGGCACCTCCGGGTGGGATCGTGATGCGTTTCTCCTGCCCGGCGTGAACTTGAACTTCAACAACATCGCCTACAACAATTTCTCCGTCGTCGTGCTCAATCTGCGCGCGCCGAGCGTCCTGCTCGGCTTTGAAGTCGGCGGCATCGTGGGCCACAAGTTCCTGAGCCCTTACCGCGTGTCGCTCGATCTCGCGCGCAGCGAGCTGAGGATGTCGCGGGCTGGGAACTAGTCACACGTACGGGCCGCAGAGACACCGAGGCACAGAGACTTTTCTGGAAGACAAGCGCGCGATGTAAGTGGCGGCCCTTCAGGGCCGCCGTCGGCGCGGCTGAAGCCGCGCCACTACACGCAAGACTCGAATACCCTCGGGTGAGAGACCCGTACGCGCCGACGCGATAGCGACACACACACACACACACACACACACACAGGTCTCTTGCAAAGTTGTCTCTGCGTCTGTGCCTCTGTGGCCCCGTACGTCGGCGTTGTTCTTGGATCACGGTGAAGGAGGAATCTTCCCGCGTCTCTTGAGCCGCTCCGCGCGCCGTGCATGCGCCTGGCGGCAGCGCTCCTGGTCGTCAGGCGTTTCGAGCGCGAGCGGCGGCACTTCTTTTGGTTTCCCGTTCGCGTCGAGCGAGACAAATGTCAAAAACGCGTGGCTCGTGAGCTTACGCTCGCCCGTCGTGATCTGCTCCGAATAGACCTCGACTTCGACTTCAACGGAGGTGTGAAACGTGCAGGTGACCCGCGACTTCAAAACCATCATGTCGCCGACCTTGACCGGATGCAGAAAGTCGACGCTGTCGACGCCCGCTGTAACTGCCAGGCTGTTGGTATGACGATGACACGCGATGGCGGCGGTGATGTCCATCATATGCATGACGGTGCCGCCGAGAACGTAGCCGAGCGGATTGGAGTCGTTCGGAAGGACGACCTGAACGGTCTCTGTAGCGGAATCCTGCCAGCGCTTGGGAGTAGAGGCCATAAGTTTCCAGTTTCCAGTTGCCAGTTCAAAGTTTAGTTGTCAGTTGCGTTGACGAACTGAAAACTAGAAGTTTGAACTGGGAACTGATAACTGGAAACTTCTCTTTAGAAATCGTACCCGACCCACACGGAAAACTTCGGTTTGCGGAACCACGAGCTGCCCGCTCCGCGAATTTGATCCGCGGTCGGCACGACGAGGCCTCGCAGATAAGGTTCGCCGAGCTTCTCGGCCAACCCCTGCTGCACGAAGAGGACATCCTCCCAGTCCCTGTTGAAGAGCGTCTTCCATGACCAGTCGAAGTGCACGGGGAAGCCGAGAGCAAACGTCTGCAAGCTCACGCCGTACGACGCGCGGGAATCAACCAGACGGAACCCATCGATGGGGGTCGCCGGTCCCGGAATCGCGACACCCGTTCGCGTGTAGCCGATAATCGGCTGCTCGATGGACGAACTGCTCGTCCACGCCTTGAACGGCTGGCTCTGCCACGAGGCGCCGCCAAGGTTGGCGAACAACGTCCCGCGTATCCCACCGAGAATGCCAATCGGCGTGGCCATCGCCTCGATCAACGGGAAGCGGAGCTCGCCGTTCAGGAAGAATGCGTCCTGTCCGACAAACGACAGGTAATCGTAGCCGCGCATTTCGGAGTTGCCGCCGAAATACATGAAGTCGGGATTGTCGCCCCAGCTGTGGAAGCCTTTCGCACGCATCGCCAGGAGGCCCGTGCCGCCGAGACGCAGGTAGCGGCGTGCGTCGACATCAACTGTCTGGCGTGACAGCATGCTGCCGATTTTCGGCGCCGCTTCATAGCCGATTCGCATGGTGCTGCCGGCAAGCGGTCCGAACTCGCGGAACACCGTGGTCTCCTGCGTGAACGCGAGGCCGAGCGGCATCATGGAGCCGTTGTTGAACAACTGCCGGCCGAATTGGGCCGCCTGATATTGCTGTGAATACTGCTCGAGCGCAGGATCGTCGAACGCCTCCTGGTAGTTGACGTACCCGCCGTAGAACTCGATGCGCCGGTAGCGGTTGAACGGATAAATGCCGAACGCTGTGCCGCCGCGAATGGTTCGCGTGGCAATGGCGAGATCGCGATCGATGAGGCCGCTGAACGACGGATCGTAGAAGATGTTTTCGAGCTGCCCGTAGAAGAACTGCGTCTGCGAGTAGCCCTGCACCGCCCACTGGAAGCGCCGCTCCAGGTTCAGGTAATTGAACGACATCGTCCGATACTGCGAGACGGATGCCGCAAACATGCTGAACTGCTGATCGCCCAGCACGTCGGTGAAAGAAATCTGCGTGCCGCCGAAGAAATCGCCGCCGCTCGTGACGCCCAGGTTCACCGGCGGACGACCATCGAGGTACAGCTTTTCGAATTTGCCCTTCTTGTGCTTGTTGCTGGCGACGAGCGTGTGCGTCATCGGTGCCTGGAAATCGATCACCGGCCCCGGCGCTCCGAAATCGGCGGATGCCGCCTTGTTCAACGGCTCCTTGCGCTCGAGCACGTGCAGGCCGTAGTCGCCCTTGTAGTACGTGACGAAGGCGATATGCGGCTGGTTGTTGGATTCGTGCAGCACGACGGGCGAGTAGTTGCCGGCGAGCGCGTCGGTGAACTGCTCCAGCTCGCCGGTCTTCATGTTCAGCGTCCAGACGTTGTGGACGTTGCCGTTCTTTGCGACCTCGGGGTCGATGGGCTTGGCAGGGTCGGTAGCAGTGGACGTGAACACGAGGGTGTCCGCGTCGACGAACTGTGCGCCGCCGTCGTCGTGCGTGCCGAAGGTGATCTGCTTGCTGTTACCGCTCGCCAGATCGAGCACGAAAAGCTTCTCGTTTCCGCTGACGCGCTTGAGATAGACGATCGACTTGCCGTCGGGCGACCAGGTCGGCGCGTAGTCCGCGAAATCGTCCTTCGTGAGATTGACGATCTCTTTCGTCTCCACATTGATCGTGTAGATATCGGAGATGACGCTGCGTGCCGCCGAAAACGCGATGAGCTTGCCATCAGGCGAAAAATCGGGCGACTCGGGCGCATCGACGCTGTTCATGGGAATGCGCACTTCGATCTTGCGTGTCAACACGTTCTGAAGAATCAGCGATCGATCCTTCTCGGTGCGAACGAAGTACGCCAGCCGATCTCCCTGAGGAGACCACGACATCCACGGCACGATGTTGAAGCGCATACCCGGCGTGGGGATGTACTCGAAACCTTTGTCCTGATCGAATCCGTTGGTCAGGTTGCGAATGATCTGACCGTCCTTGGTGGAGATCAGGACGATGTCGAGCTCGCGATCTTTGCGGTTGCCGGTCATGGCCGCGAGCAGATCGCCGGAGGGCGACGGCTCGATCGAGAGGATGTTGGTGAACTTCGATTTCTGCGGATTGGGTGCGAGATCGCGGCCGTAGTCGGCCGGACGTTCCTTGTCGCGAAACGGCTTGAAGCGTTCTTTGAGATAGCGATCGAACTGCTGGTCCCATTCGTCCGGCTTCATCTGAAACGCTTCTTCGAATGCGTTGTCGCCGCCGCCGATGACGCTCTTGCGAAGCGAGAAGACGAACTGGCGCACGCCCTCTTTGCCCCACCGCGCCTCGATGAACTCGAATGCGGCATGCCCGAGGTTGTAGATCATGCGCGCGTTGTTGAACTGCCCGTAGTCCTGCAGCTCGGTCATCTTCGGGACGATGTCGGCCACGGCGGCGTCGCGAACCGTCATCAGATCGATTGGCCGCCAGCTGCCGGTCTCGTAGTCCGCCATGCCTTCCATGACCCACAGCGGCATGTTCGATCGAATGAGCGAAGTGGGAATGATGTCGAACTGAAAGACGTGTGTGAGCTCGTGCGTGATCAAGCGATAGAGAAGATCCGACGGTTCGTCCATCGGCATCAGGATGCGATTGCGACTCGGCTCGGCAAACGCCCCGACGCCTTCCTGCGCCTGGCCTGGCAGCACGTTCTGCTGGAAGAACTCGCTTTGGGTGGAAAACAGAATGAGCGGCACCTTGAACGCGAGATCGTGCTTCAGCTCGGAGCTGACGTGCTGATAGGCGCTTTCGGCGTAGCCGGCGACCCGTTCGAGATGCGGCTCGATCTCGGGGTAGTAATAGATTTCGAAATGCTCGGTCGCGTAGATCTGCCAGTTGAAGTTGTCGTACTTGATCTGGTTCTTGCCGAAGTAGGGGACAAACTGGGTTTGCGCCCCCGCTTCGACAACACCGATCGTCAGCGCTGCGGCAACGACAGCAATGACTGGCAAACGGGACCGGCCACGCGGACTTGTGTGCATGGGCCTTACTCCTGGCAGGCTGAACGTCATCTTATAGTGGAAACCGCCTAAATGGCAGAGCGCGCGAGCAAGATTTGGTCCGGCGGCTGTTTGTCCTATGTCCGTGACAACCGGCGGGCCTGGCCGGCCCGTCACAGGTCTCTACTCGGGGACAAACGCCCGTAATTTGAGACATCACTTGCGGATCGCCGTAGCGGAAGGAGCGCGGCGCGCAAGGACCGGCTTCGCCGGAGGGACCGCATGCGCGGCGGGAACGAACGTTCCTTCCCGAAGGTCCCTCCCCGCGGGGTCCTGCTGCGAGCGTAAGCGAGCAGTCCTTCGGTGCGAAGCACCGCCTACGAAGCGAAGCGACGCCTACGGTGCGAAGCACCGCCTAATTGAGGCACAATAGAGCTATGAACCAGCCAAACAAGACGCTGCGCGTGGCTGCCGTGGCCGCAACTGCCATCGCGCTCATCGCGATCAGCATGCCGTTTGTGTGGCAGCGCCATGTGGAGGCCGAGCCGTCCCCGCCGCCGCCCGCGCTGGTTGCATCGCATGCGACGCCGCTGCCCGATGCGGCGCCGGCCACCGAAGCCGTCGCGGAGCCCGAAGGGGCCGTGCAAGCCGATGGCGCCGCGTGCATGGCCAACGCGAAACCGGCCAACTTCAATTTCACGGTGAAGACGCTCGAGGGCAAAGAGGTGTCGCTCGCCTCGTACAAAGGCAAAGTGCTCCTGCTGAACTTCTGGGCGACATGGTGCGGACCCTGCAAAGCCGAAATTCCCGGATTCGTCGAACTGCAGGCGAAGTACGGCGACAAGCTGACGATTCTCGGCTACTCGGTTGATGACACGGCTGAGAAGGCGCGCGCGTTCGCGCAAGAGTACAAGATGAATTATCCGATTCTGCTCGGCGAAGGACGCGAGGAAGTGCAGGACGCGTTTGGCCCTGTGTGGGGTATTCCCGCGTCGTTCCTGGTCAGCAAAGAGGGGATGATCTGCAAGAAGCACCTGGGCATCGCGGCGAAGAATACGTTCGACAAGGAGATTCAGGCGCTGCTTGGAACTTCATAGTATGATGCGCTCAGCACGATGCTCAAAGGTTTCACCCACGCTCGTCTCGCTTGCGGCTGCCGGCTCGCGTTTCGCGAAGGCACATCGGGAAGTCCTGTAACGGTCGTCCTCGATCAGGCGTCGCCCGGCTGCATCAACCCGCTGCACGTCAAAGATCTGCCGCTCTACGATTATCGCGAAGCGCTTCGTCCATCGACGCGCCTGGGTCCGATCATCGACGGCGAGTTCGAAGAAGAAGGATAAGATCACGCCGAAGGTCCGAAGGGACCGAAGGCACCGACGTCCGCGATAAATGCCGGCCACACGAGCCGGCTTTTATTTTGTGCGCGCCGCCGCGGAAAAAGGGCCTGCCCCATTTCGGAGTCGTGTCGGCCGGCTCCGGTCGAAAGGCAAAAAAGGAGGCCGGTTCTGAGTTGTTGCGCACCGTGTCCGACCACGACTACCGGGAAATGGGACAGGCCCGTTTCGCAAGCCTCTCTGGGCCCCTCAGAAAATGGGCAGGCCCTTTTCAGAAGCGGATTCTGAGGTCCGCGACCAGGGGCAGGTGATCG